>Ga0070663_100001852_pt1 | contig 11786 bp, 9 predicted proteins | sample KBSC63metaG_FD_65646 | JGI IMG/M metagenome (GOLD analysis project Ga0070663, IMG submission 65646) | Corn rhizosphere microbial communities from Kellogg Biological Station, Michigan, USA - KBS C6-3 metaG | ecosystem: Host-associated > Plants > Roots > Rhizosphere > Soil ...
CGCACCCGCGTCACAGACCTGCTGGACCTGCGCCGGACGGATCACCGTGCCGGCGCCGACGAGGAGCCCGCCGGCGCCGACCAGGTCACGAATGGCCCCGGCAGCGACGGGCGTGCGCAAAGTGACCTCGACGACCCGGAGGCCTCCCTCGACCAGGGCGTTCGCGAGCGGGAGCGCCGTGCCTCGGTCCTCGACCACGGCGACGGGCAGGACGCGACTCTCGGCCAGGGCAGCCAACGCCATCACCTCGTTCACCGTCCCAGCCACCCGCCGTCGACCGCGAGCACCGTGCCGTGGACGTAGTCGGCGGCCGGGGAGGCCAGGAAGACCGCGGCTCCGGCGATGTCCTCGGCGGTCCCCCACCGACCGGCGGGGATCCGCGCGAGGATCGCCCGCTCACGATCCACGTCGGCCCGCAGCGCGCTGGTGTTGTCGGTCGCGATGTAGCCCGGGGCGATCGCGTTGACGTTGACGCCGTGCGCGGCCCACTCGTTGGCCAGCGCCTTGGTCAGGCCGGCGATCCCGCTCTTCGCGGCGGTGTAGCCGGGGACGTTGATACCGCCCTGGAAGCTGAGCAGGGAGGCGGTGAAGATGACCTTGCCCGCGCCCCGCGCCACCATCGCGCGCCCCACCTCCCGGGTCAGCGTGAACTGGCTGGAGAGGTTCACCTGCAGCACGCGGTGCCAGATCTCGTCGGAGTACTCGACCGCCGGCGCCCGGGCGATCGTGCCGGCGTTGTTGACCAGGACGTCGACCGCGCGGCCCAGGCCCACAAGACGGTCGGCCAACGCCAGCACGGCATCGCGGTCGGCGAAGTCGGTGGCGATCGCGGTGAACTCGCGGCCGCGGTCCTCGACGGCCCGGCGCACCTCGGAGTCACCCGGCGGGAGATTCGTGCTGACACCGACCACGTCGGCGCCCGCGTCGGCGTACGCCGTGGCGATGGCGAGCCCGATGCCCCGACTCGCCCCGGTCACCACGGCCAGCTTCCCGGTCAGGTCGAAGGGGTGAGCAGCCACCTCAGGTTCCTTCCCGGCAGTCGACCAGCACCTTCATCACACCATCGCCTGCCGCGAGCCGGGCGAAGGCACGCTCGGCGGTGGCCAGCGGCTCGACCGCCGAGATCAGGACGTCCGCGGGAACAACGCCCGAGTCCAGCAGCCTGACCGCCTCCTCGAAGTCGTCGCGGCGGTAGACGCGCGCGCCGACCATGGTCAGCTCACGCCAGAAGATCCGGTGGAGGTCGACCTGCCTGGCCTCCGCGTGGATACCGACCACCACGAGCCGGCCGCGTGCGGCGAGCGTGGTCATGGCCGCAGTCAGGCCCGGCTGCGTGCCGGAGACCTCGAAGGCCACCGCGGCTCCGGCACCCCGGGACCAGGACGCGACGTACTTCTCGAGGTCGGTGGCGAGCGGATCGACCGCCGTCACTCCGAGCCGGTCGGCGACCTCCCGCCGGAAGCCGTCCACCTCGGCCACGACCACCTCGGCGCCCCGGGCGCGCGCGACGAGGGCGATCAGCAGCCCCACCGGGCCTCCGCCGACGACGACGGCCCGCTCTCCCGGGGCGAGCGCTGCGCGACCCACGTCGTGCACCGCGACGGCCGTCGGCTCGACGAGGGCTGCGTCCCGCAACGACAGCCCGTCGGGCAGTGCGACCAGGACCTCGGCGGGGACGTTCCAGCGGTTCTGCATCGACCCGGTCGAGTCGATGCCGATGAAGTCCAGGTTCTGGCAGATGTGCTCGTGGCCGGCGAGGCACGCCGGGCAGCGGCCGCACCAGCTCAGCGGCATCACCGTGACGGCGTCCCCCACCGACCAGCCGTCGACCCCGTCTCCGAGCGCCACGACGCGGCCGCTCATCTCGTGCCCGATCACGCCCGGACGCCTGACGCGGTGGTCCATGTGGCCGTGCAGGATGTGCAGGTCTGTGCCGCAGATGCCCGTGAAGGAAACCGACACCAGCACATGTCCCGCTGCCGGCGCCCCGGCGACCGTCTCGCCGACCTCGATCGTCCCGCCACCCGTGTAGTACGCCGCGAGGGTCACCGCTCGCTCCCGGACGCGTCGTCCAGCCACACCGATCCGTCCGGGAAGGCGTAGTCGGTGAGCGTCTCGGCCCGCATCTGGGCGCTGTAGCCGGGCAGCACCGGCGTGACGTAACGACCCGCCTCGATCACCACGGGGTCGAGGAAGTGCTCGTGCAGGTGGTCGACGTACTCGATCCGCCGATCCTCCCAGCTGCCCGAGACCGCGACGAAGTCGAACATGGACAGGTGACGGACCAGCTCGCACAGCCCGACCCCGCCGGCGTGCGGGCAGACCGGGATCCCGAACTTGGCGGCCATCAGCAGGATCGCGATGTTCTCGTTGACACCCCCGACGCGGCAGGCGTCGATCTGCGCCACGTCGACGCCGCCGGCCTGGAAGAGCTGCTTGAAGATGACCCGGTTGTGCACGTGCTCACCGGTGGCCACCTTGACCGGTGCCACTCCCTTGCGCACCGAGGCGTGGCCCAGCACGTCGTCAGGGCTGGTGGGCTCCTCGATCCAGTACGGGTCGAAGTCGGCGAGCTCGTTGACCCACGCGATCGCCTCGGGGACGTCCCAACGTTGATTGGCGTCGATCGCGAGCTTGATGTGCGGCCCGACGGCCTCCCGCGCCACCCCGAGCCGGCGGACGTCCTCCTCCCGACTCGCACCGACCTTGAGCTTGATGAGGTCGAACCCGTCGGCGACCGCCTCGCGGGAGAGCCGAGCCAGCTTCTCGTCGGTGTAGCCGAGCCACCCCGGGGTGGTCGTGTAGGCGGGATAGCCCTGGGCGCGCAGCTGCGCCTCGCGCTCGGCGCGGCCACCCTCGCTGCGGCGGAGCAGCTCGAGCGCTTCCTCCGGCGTGAGCGCGTCGCTGATGTGCCGGAAGTCGACGATGTCGACGATCTCCTCCGGGCTCAGGTCGGACAAGAGCTTCCACAACGGCTTGCCCTCGCGCTTGGCGCGCAGGTCCCACAGTGCGTTGAGCACGGCACTGACGGCCATGTGGATGACCCCCTTCTCGGGGCCGAGCCACCGCAGCTGGGAGTCCCGCTGGAGCTCGCGGCCGATGTCACCGAGGTGGGCCAGCACGTCCTCGACCTCACGTCCGACGATCCAGGGCGCGAGCGCCTGGATCGCGGCGGTCTGGATGTCGTTGCCGCGCCCGGTGGTGAACGCGAACCCGTGTCCCTCCAGCCCGTCCTCGGCGTCGGTGACCAGCACCACGTACGCCGCGGAGTAGTCGGGCTCCGGATTCATCGCGTCGGACCCGTCCAGGTCGCGCGAGGTCGGGAACCGGACATCCATCGTCTGCAGGCCCAGGAATGTGGACACGTCATGACACCTTTGCTCGGCTGCGACGCGCTCGCGCCACAGACATCCTATGTTTCGTGCCCGCCGAGGGCAAAACCCCTGTCACGCAGGCTCTGTTCGGAGATTCAGCGCATATTGATCGGAGGAATCACGGCGCAGCCTCCTGCACCTTGCGCAGCCAGGTCTCGACCCCGGAGACGTGCAGCAGCATCGCCGCCTCGGCCACGTCGGCGTTGCCGTGCTCGATCGCGTCGACGATCGCGGTGTGCTCGCGCAGCGTGCGCTCGTGCGCTCCGGTCTCGGTGAGGCCACGCCAGATGCGCGCACGGTTCGTCGGTGCCGAGAGCCCTTCGAGGAGCGAGCCCAGCACCGGGTTGCCCGACGAAGCGGCGATCAGCCGGTGGAACCGCAGGTCGAGCTCGTGCAGTTTGTCCGGGTCCGACTCGTCGCCGGCCTGGGTGAGAAGAAGGCGCAGCTCGGCGACCTTCTCCGGCCCGATGCGCTCGGCAGCCATGCCTGCAGCGGCGGGCTCGAGGATCCGGCGTACGGCCAGGAAGTGCAGCACCGAGTCGTCCTGGTGGAAGTCCACGACGAAGGTCAGGGCATCCAGCAGCAGCTCGGGTCCGAGGCTGGTCACATAGGTCCCGTCGCCCTGCCGGACGTCGAGGATGTTGATCAGCGACAGCGCCTTGACCGCCTCCCGCAGCGAATTGCGGGACAGCCCCAGCTGGAGGGCGAGGTCGGGCTCCCGGGGCAGGCGGTCGCCCGGGTGGAGCTGACCGTTCATGATCATGTCCTTGATGCGCACGATCGCTTCGTCGGTCAGGGCCATCAGCGTGCCTCCTTGCTCTCGTCAGTTCCGTCGGGCCAGACCACCCCGATGCGCAGCAGCAGGTTTGCGTACAGCCGGGTCTCACCACTCACGACGGTCAGGGCGACGTCGCTGCTCGACGCCTCCCGGTAGAAGGCCATCCGTTCCACCTGCCCGAGATCGGCGGGACCGCCGGCACCGCGCAGCACGTCGCGGAACTCGTCCCAGATCTCGGGGTCGTGATCCATCGCGTAGGGGCCCTCGGTGTTCGGCGCCATCACCCGGGCCTCCTCGACGGGCACGGCGGCGCAGAGAGCGCGCAGCACCGTGACCGCGTCGACGACCCCGGGCACCAGGTTCAGGTGGACCACCTTTGCCTGCGGACCCCGCGCCGTGGATGCCGGGTAGTTCGCATCGGCGATCAACACCTGCGACCCGTGGCCAGCCCCGGCCAGGGCCGCCAGCAGCTCCGGGTGCAACATCGCGGTGCGCATCACGCGACATCACCGCGGTCCCCGCCCGACAGGCGATAGGTGCGGATCGCGGTGCGGCCGAGCACGTGGTCCTTCGCGTCCGCGTCGAGTGGGTCGAGCAGCTCCTCGACGACGTCCCACCACCGGCGCCACGAACCGGCCGTCGTGCACACCGGCCAGTCGCTGCCGAACATGCACCGCTCCGGACCGAAGACCTCCAGCGCGTGCCCGAGGTACGCCGGAACGGTGGCTGCGCTCGCCGCGTCGGCCTCGCTGAGCAGTCCGGACAGCTTGCACACCACGTCGGGGAGCTCGGCCAGTCGGCCCAGCTCCGCAGCCCACGCGTCGTACTCGCCGCTCCTGATCGAAGGCTTTCCGCAGTGGTCGAGCACGAACCGGACACCGGGACACTGGCGCACCAGCTCGGTCACGTCGGCCAGCTGGTGGTGCCGCACGCAGAGGTCCATGGTCAGGTCATGGTCCGCCAGCCGACGGACGCCGTCGACGAGCGCGTCGCTGGTGGCGAACCCGGGCGGCTCGTCCTGCAGCAGCCGGCGCACTCCGACCACCAGTGGCTGCGTGCCCAGCCAGGCGAGGTGCGCCCCGACGTCGGTGCTCTCCAGCCTCGCGGCGGCCACGATGCCCACGACCGGGACCTCGGCGTCAGCCAGCGTGCCGAACCAGGACGTCTCGTCCTCGACCTGGTCCCAGCGGCAGTCGGCCTGGACCGCGACGACACCGTCGACGCGATCGGCCGCGGCCTCGGCGTACTCGGAGGGACCGAAGGGGCGGTTCAGCTGAGCCTCTCCCTCCAGCCAGGCGTGCTCACGCGCGGCCGGGTTCCAGAAGTGGACGTGGCTGTCCACCACGGCCGGGCGCTCGGGGCTGACCATGGCGGCCCCTACTCCTGTTCCTGGCCGGAGGCGATCCGGCTCACGACCAGCGCGCCGAGGATGATCGAGCCGTTGAGGAAGTTGATCCACTCGGCCGGGACACCCGCCAACGTGAGGACGTTCTGGACGAGGAAGAGCAGGAGCACCCCGCAGAACGCACCGAACACCGTCCCCTTGCCGCCGTTGAGGCTCACTCCCCCGATCACCGCCGCCGCGAAGACGGTGAAGATCCAGCCGTTGCCCGACGAGGCGGCGACCGAGGCCAACCGTCCAGCGAGCAGCACCCCCGCGAGAGCCGCGAGCAGGCTCGCGGTGATCAGCGTGCACCAGACGATGCGGTCAACGCGGATACCCGCCGCCTTGGCCGCGTCCTGGTTGCCGCCGATCGCGTACAGCGCCCGGCCGACCCGGTGGTACCGCATGAAGACGATCCCGATCGCGAAGAGGGACAAGGAGATCCACACGGACGCGGGCAGGCCGAGCCAGGTGGCAGTTCCGAGGTAGGTCATCGACGAGGGCAGCCCGAAGAACGTCTGGCCCTTGGAGATGCCGTTCAGCAGGCCGCGCAGGGTGATCAGCATCCCGAGCGTCACGATGAAGCCGCTCAGCTTGAACCTGACCATGAGCAGACCGTTGATCGCACCGATCAGGATGCCGACCCCGAAGGCGATCGGCAGCGCCCAGAAGCCCGGGAGCTCCAGTCCCTGGCCGTGGAACCGGCTGGTCGGCAGGATCAGCCAGACCGCAATGCCGGGGGCCAACCCCACCGTGGACTCGAGCGAGAGATCGAGCTTCCCGGCGATCATGACCAGCACCTGGCCGAGGACCAGCAGGGAGATCTCCGACTGCTGCTGGAGCACGTTGACCAGGTTCGTCTTCGTGAGGAAGTAGGGGTCGACGAAGGAGCCCACCAGAAGGATCAGGCCGATGGCCGGGAGCAGCGCCAAGTCCCGCAGCTGGGCGAGCCTGAGCCGGGGACCACGTGACGTCGACGCAGCGTGCTCGTGCGGTGTCTGCGATCCGCGCCCCGTCGGCGCGACTGTCTCAGACATGGTCATGCTCCACTCCTTCGATGGCGGCGATCAGGTCACGTTCGGACCAGCCGGATGCGAACTCGTTCGTGATGCGTCCCTGGAACATCACCAGGACGCGGTCGCAGGGATAGAGGTCCTCGAGCTCGTCGGAGACGATGACGACCGCCGTGCCACGTCGACGGACGTCGTCGACGACACCGAGCAGGGTCTCCTTCGAGCGGACGTCGACCCCAGCGGTGGGATGCATCAGCACCAACACCTGGGGATCGTTGGCCAGCGCCCGGCCCATCACGACCTTCTGCTGGTTTCCTCCCGAGAGGCTTCCGACGGGCTGGTGCGGCCCTGAAGCCTTCACCGCCAGGTCGGAGATCATCTTCCGGGCGCGCTCGTCGCGGTCGTGCAGGTTGATGAAGCCGCCCCGGCCCAGCCGCGCGGCGATCGACATCGTGGCGTTCTCGGCCACGCCGAGCAGCGGCACGAATCCCTCGTGCCGTCGGTCGCGGGGGACGAAGCCGATGCCGGCGTCCAGTGCTGCCGGGACGCCCTTGCCTGTGGGCACCCCGGCCACCTCGACGCTTCCGCTGTCGGCGCGCCGCAGCCCGACGACCGTCTCGGCAACGGCGAGCCGGCCGCTGCTCGCTCCTCCGGTGAGCCCGACCACTTCTCCGGGTTGCACGGAGAGCGACACGTCGTCGTACGCGCCGGCCTGAGTCAGCGAGGTGAGTCGCAGCGCGGGCGTGCCTTCGCGTGCCTCGGAGGTCCGCTCGGCGGTCTGCGTCGCGATCCGGGCCTCTCCCGTCATCGCGTCGATCAGCTCGGACTTCGACAGCTCCGCCACCGGAGTCGTCACGATGTGCCGGGCGTCGCGGAACACCGTGACGGTCTGGCAGACCTCGTAGATCTCCTGGAGGTGGTGACTGATGAACAGCATGCTCACACCACGCGCCTGGAGGTCACGCAGCCGCTGGAACAGTCGCTCGATCCCGCGCGAGTCGAGCTGAGCGGTCGGCTCGTCGAGGATGATCAGTCGGGCGCCGCCGGAGAGCGCACGCGCGATCTCGACGAGCTGGCGCTGTTCGACGCTGAGGTCACCGGCCGGCGAATCGGCGTGCACCGCGATGTCCCAGGAGTCGAGCAGGTGCTGAGCATCGCTCCGGGTCGCCCGCCAGTTGATCAGCCCGCCCGCACGGGCCGGTTGCCTGTTGATGAAGAGGTTCTCGGCGACCGACAGCGAGGGAATGATCGTGGAGTGCTGGTACACGCAGGCCACCGAACGCCGCCAGCCGTCGCGGTCGGTCAGCGAGGGCGCCGTCCGGCCGGAGAACCGGACGACGCCCTCGTCGGCGGCCTGCAGGCCGGTGACGATCTGGACGAGCGTGGACTTGCCGGCGCCGTTGCGGCCGACCAGGGCGTGGGAGTCGCCCTCGTCGACGACCAGCTGGACTTGGTCCAGAGCCGTCGTCGACCCGTAGCGCTTGGTGATGCCGATCGCCTCGAGCGCCGGCTCGCCCGTCGCGGGCCCCGGCACGGGAGAAGCTGTCTGAGCCACGGTGTTGGTCCTCGTCGTCTCGGCAGGAGGTCGGCGGCTCGCGGATGCCCTGGGTCGGACGCGCGAGCGCTTCGGTCGTGAAGCCGTGGCTCCCCGGTTGCCCCGGGGAGCCACGGCGCGGCTCACTTGAGCGTGTTGCCCCACAGGTTCGGGTCGTCGACATTGTCCTTGCTGACCAGCACCGAGGGGAGCTGGTCCTCGAGGAAGCCGTTGTCGTCCTTGACGATGGTGCTGTCGTGGTCGGTCGGACCCTCCTGGAAGGTCTTGCCCTTGAGCGCCTGCTCGGCGTAGTAGAGGCCGTACTTGGCGTACAGGTCCGCCGGCTGGGAGACGGTGGCGTCGAGGGTGCCCTCCTTGATGTCCTTGTACTCCTCCGGGATGCCGTCGTTGGAGACGACGAACACGTGCTTCGGGTCCGCTGGGTCGGTCGGCTTGCCGGCCGCCTTCAGCACCTGGATCGTGCCGGAGAGCGCGAAGCTGGCCGCCATGTAGACGCCGCGGACGTCGGGGTTCGCGCCGATCGCGGTCTGCAGCTGGCTCTGGGCCTTGTCGGCCTGCCACTCCGAGGGCTCCTCGATCACCTTGATGTCGGGGAACTTCGACTTCATGCAGGATCCGAACCCTTCGCGACGGTCGCGGCCGTTGACGGAGTCCTGGCCGCCCATGAGCTCGACGACCGAACCCTTGCCGCCCATCTTGTCGCCGAGGAACTCACAGGCCTGGGAGCCGAGCGCCTTGTTGTCCGCGCGCACCACCATGTACGCCGAGCCGCTATCGGGAGCCGTGTCCAGCGTGACGACCGGGATCTTCTTCGCCTTCATCTGGTCGAGGAGCGGGGCGACCGCCGCCGTGTCCTGGGGCGCGATCACGACCGCCTTGCCACCCTGGTTGACGCATGCCGTCACGTTCGCGATGAGCTTCTGGATGTCGTTGTTGGAGTTGCTCTCCTGGATGTTCAGGTTCATCTCCTTGGCGTACTTCGGCACGTAGGAGATGAAGGCGTTCCAGAAGTCCGTGTCGGAGCGCGGGTAGTCGACGCAGATCTTGGCGTCGGCCGGGCCCGACGCCTTTGAGCCGGACGACGACTTGTCCGAACAAGCCCCGACCGACAGCAGGGTCAGACCCGCCAGCGCCACGGCCGCGACCCGCCTGGTGTTGATGCTGCTCACATGTTCCTCACTTTCGAAAGCGGCCCGGGGGCCGGTCGGGATCACTTCGATGCCCGGCACGTCGCGTCATGGGTTGAGACGGACGTCACATTCATCGGATGATTGAGAGGATGCTAGGTGAGCAGACATCCGATGTCTAGGGTTCTCACGAAGGATTTCTCGCGCTTAGCCGCACAAGCGACACCTATTCGTCGGATGATCGACGAGATCGCACTGGTCGCACGGCCATCCGGCCGGAACCCCGCGCTTGGTGGGCGCAGGCCGCCCGCGTCGAACTCACCCGGGCGGAGTGGCCTGCCGCGCGATCCAGGTGGCGACCTGTGCCCGCGACGTGAAGCTCAGCTTGGCGAGGATGTGCTCGACGTGCCCCTCGGCGGTTCGCGGGGAGATGACGAGCTCGGCGGCGATCTCCCGGTTGCTCATGCCTCGGGCGATCAGCTGCGCGATCTGCCACTCGCGCTTGGTCAGGCCGACGCTTGCGGCGGCGCCTGCCGGGGACTCCTCGGGCAACCCGTCGCGGCGCCGGTCGACCCCGAGTGCGTAGTCGACGGCCCACTCGAAGTCGCCCTGCGCGCCGGCGATCCACTCGCGCTCGAACGCGGCGTCACCGAGGGCCTGGCGGGCCACCGCCTCGTAGTGCTGGTGCATCTCGGCCAGGTAGCCGACGGAGCGCGAGGACGCGCCGATCGCCCGCTCGGCGGTCTCGGCCGCAGCGAACAGGCGCGCCGCGCGCCTGGCATCACCTGAGCCCGCGGCACTGCAGGCGAGCACCTCGAAGTTGAGCCCGATGTTGCGTCGGTCGCCGAGTGGTTGGCGGAGCCGGATGCTCTGCTGCCCTGCGGCCGTCGCGCGTTCGTGCTCACCGCTCTGGACGGTGACGATGCTGAGCGCGTACCAGGCGAGCGCGGTACTCCAGTTCTCCCCGCTCGGCTCGCAGATCCGCAGAGCATCGTCGAGGAGAGCCACGGCGCCGTCGTGGTCGCCGAGCGATGCCGTGGCGAGCGCGAGCTGGACCTCGTCGTACGCCAGGGACGCGAGGTCACCTGTCTCGCGGTGGCCGTCGGCTGCCTCAGCGAACAGCTGCGCGGCGCGTGTCATGTCGTCCTGGAAGAGTGCGCGCAGCCCCGCAATCTGGGCCACGCCCGCCTGGCCCGATCGATCGGCCAGCCGTCCGGCGAGTCGACTTGCCTCGTCCAGGAGGGCCTGGGCGCCCGTGAAGTCACTGAGCAGGGTGGCGAGGTGGGCGCTCACGCGCAGCGCGTTGAGCCGGGCCGCGTCCCCGGTCGGATGCTGGACGAGGAAACGGTCGAGCCAGTGGCGCCCCTCGACCATGGAGCCGCCCATCACCCAGTAGAACCGGAGCGCGCTCGCCATGGCGAGCCCGCTCGCCGCACTGTCAGGCTCCTGCGCGCCCGCGCCCAGCGCCACCCGGAGGTTCGCGTGCTCCCTGCGCAGTCTCCCGAACAGCTCCACCTGTTGGTCGCCGAACCATTCGACCTCGGCGCGGGCAACGAGCTCCTGGTACCACGCCCGGTGCTTGCGCCGAAGCGATTCCTCCCCGGTCTCGGACAGCCGTTCGCGACCGTACTCGGCGAGCGTCTCCGCCAGCAGGTAGCGCATGTGGCCATTCACCTGCTCCGCGGTCACGACCGACTTATCCACGAGGCCGGTGAGAGCGTGGAGCACATCGACCGCCGAGAGCTGCTCGTCGGTGCACACGGACTCGGCCGCGTCGAGCTCGCAGCCGTCGCGGAAGACCGACAACCGCGACCAGAGCAGCTGTTCCGCCGGCGAGCACAGGTCGAAGCTCCAGTCGATCAGGGCACGGAGGGTCCGCTGCCGTGGGAGAGCCGTCGGGCTCGCGCCGCTCAGCACGGCGAACCGGTTGTCCAGTCGCTCGCGCAGCTGGTCCACCGACAGCACCCGGAGCCGGCCTGCCGCAAGCTCGATCGCGAGCGGGATCCCGTCGAGGCGACGACAGATCTCGGAGACGGCGCCGAAGTTGCGGGAGTCGAGGACGAATCCGGGCTGGACCGCCGCGGCGCGGTCGACGAACAGCTGGAGCGCCGACGGACGCTCTGCATGCTCTGGAAGCGACGTTGCGCCGTCAGCGACCAGCAGCGACGGCACCGGAAAAACGTGCTCCCCGTCGACGTGGAGCGGCTGACGGCTGGTGGTCAGGATCCGCACCTCGGGGCACGACCGGAGCAACGAGCTCGCGAGCGTGCCGCACGGCTCGAGCAGGTGCTCGCAGTTGTCCAGCACGAGCAGCACCGCACGGGGTCTCAGGTAGTCGACCAGGCTCTCCAGCGAGCGTTCCACGACGAGCCCCTGGATCCGGAGCGCATCGGCGACGGCCTGGACGGCCAGCGTCCCGTCGTTCAGCGAGGCCAGCTCGACGAGCCACACGCCGTCCCCGAACCTGCGCTGCACCTCGCTCGCCGCGCGCACCGCGAGCCTCGACTTGCCCACGCCGCCCGCACCCGTGAGCGTGATCATGCGGGTCGTCTCGA
>Ga0070663_100001861_pt1 | contig 11768 bp, 9 predicted proteins | sample KBSC63metaG_FD_65646 | JGI IMG/M metagenome (GOLD analysis project Ga0070663, IMG submission 65646) | Corn rhizosphere microbial communities from Kellogg Biological Station, Michigan, USA - KBS C6-3 metaG | ecosystem: Host-associated > Plants > Roots > Rhizosphere > Soil ...
ATTTCTCGTGGAAGATGTCGCCGTTCCAGCGCAGCGGTCCGAACGTCGTCTTCCAGCCGATCTCGTAATTGGTCAGGAAGTCCGCGTCGTAGGGCGGGACATCGACGCGCCGGTTGACTCCGCCGGGCCGGAAGCCTCGCGACCAGGTCGCATAGAACATCAGATTTTCCTGCGGCTTCCATTGTGCGTTCAAGCGGTGCGTGAACCCGTGGTCCTTGGCTCGAACCGGCTTCACCTGCCCGTCTTCGAACACGCCGAGATTGTTGCACGGGCTCCCCGGCACGATCGGGTCGATCAGTGTGATATCGTCGCCGTTGGCAAGAGCTTCGCTCAATCTCTCTCCGCCAACCGTGAAGCACTGGATCACGCCCGTCTTCGAGCTTCCACCGGCGTTGAACGGCTTCTCCGTGAAATCCCCCGCCGGGTTCCGGCCGAAGCCGAAGAAGCCGATCAGTGTGTTGTCATATTTGAACAGCCGCCCGCCGGCGGTCAGGGTGACCTGCGGAGTGACGTCGAAGCTCGCTTCGCCGAAGAGCGCATAATCCTTGTCCTCGCGCTTCTGCTGGGTCAGCCACAAGGTTCCGGGATGACCGTTCACCGACAGCTCCGGCGCCAGGCCGAACACCTTGTAATCCTGGTGGATGAAGTTCTTCTGCTCCTGATAGAAGGCCCCGGCGATCACCCTCAGCGGTCTGTCGGCAGGCGATGCGACGCGAATCTCGTGGCTCAGCTTCTTGAAATGGTTGGTGCCGACGATGAACTGCTGCGGCGAAATGGTGTTGCCGGCCGCGTCGTGGAAGTAAAAATAATAGGCGAGGCCACCGACATGCTCGTAAAGCTGGTCGTAAGCATCTGAATAATCGGTGTAATCGGCGGTCGAGTAGGTCGGCCGATCCATGTACGCGCCGGCATAGGTGACGTCGAAATTGGCGATCCTGCCCTGGATGGTGAGCGCCGCCTGCCAGAACCGATCCTTGTTCTTCTCCTGGAAGAAGCGGTCGATCTTCAGGTCGCCGATGTTCGGGTCGTAGAAGAAGACGCCGTTGGATCGCATCTTCTGGTACATGAAGGTCGGCGTCGCGGTCCAATTGTCGTTGAGGTCCACCTTCAGGGCGGCGCGGCCCCCGTACACGTCCTGGTCGTTGAAATCCTTCTTGACGAGATTGGCGTTGTTGAACGCGATCCCGTCGTGGACGCACCCCACCGCCTCATCATTCTCGTAGAGGGTGGTCCCGCAATATTGCCGCGAACCCAGCACATTATCGATATAGCCCGCGTCATGCTCGTAGAATGCGACTCCGCGGAAGGCGATTCGCGGAGCGATCGGCAGGTTGATCATGCCTTCGAGCTTCCCGCCCACGCCGCCGTGCGCGACCGTGTTGACCTCGCCGTCCACGCGGCCAGTCGTGACTCCAAGCTCTGGCTTGTTGGTGATGATGCGGATCGTGCCCGCCTCGCTCGAGGCGCCGTAGAGGGTGCCCTGGGGGCCTGACAGGCTCTCGATCCGCGCGATGTCGTAGATGTGGATGTCGAGAGTTCCGCCGATCGTCGTGACCGGCTGCTCGTCGAGATAGGTGCCGACCTGCGGCAGGGGGCCCGAATGGTTGCCCTCTGCATTGGTGCCGCCGGCGGCCGATACGCCGCGCATGTACACGGTCGTGACGCCCGGCGAGGTGGTCAGGAACGAGACGGACGGAAGCTGCTTGGTATAATCCTCGAAGTTCGAAATGTTCAGCTGGTCGAGCCGGCGCGTGCCGATCGCGATGACGTTGATCGGAACGTTCTGGACGTTCTCCTCGCGCTTGGTCGCGGTGATGATGATCTCGCTCTGGTCGGCGACCTGGCCTTCCTGCGCGACCTGGACGGACTTGGGCGGCGCAGTCACGTCGGTGGCGTTTGTGCCAGGCGCGGGCGACTGTCCTGTCGTCTGCGGCTGCGCATCCTGCGCCCATGCGGGCGAAGCCAAAGCGGACGAAGCGAGTAATCCGAGGGTGAGCGTACGGAGCGTGCGGTCGGTCATGCGAGCCCCCATTTCGTATGCGCCGACATTGCGACAGAGGCCTTGACCAAAGTCAACAGGGGCTGCGTGCCTGTTGACATAATTGTTACGGCAGCGTTGCTTTCAGGTCGCGTGCGAGGCGGGAGATTCTTGCAGCGCGTCGCCGAGGGCCGACTTCAGCGGCTCGAGGTAAGCCTCATAGGCGCGCCATTCCTCGGCCGCGTCGCGGTAGATCGGCCGTCGCACCTGCTCGGAGCTCGCGGTCCGCACCGGGCGGTCCGTCTTGTAGAATTCGAGCAGCTGCGGCTCGAACTCCAGGCCGCAATAGCCGAGAAGCCGACGTACCTCCGCTTCCGTGTCGTCGATCATCCGCTCGTAGATCACACGGTGCACGCGGCCGGGCAGCACCGTATCGATATGCGCCATCAGCCGCACGTAATCGGCATAATAATGCCCGATGTCCCTCAGGTCGTATGTGAACGGCTGCCCGCGCGCGAAATGCTGGCGGAAATTGGAGAAGCAGCACGCCAGCGGATGCCGGCGCGCGTCGATGATCTTCGCGCGCGGAAGAACCAGCTGGATGAAGGGCACGTAGAGCCAGTTGTTGGGCAACTTGTCGATGAATAGAGGGCGCTCGGTCCGCCGCTGCACCCCCGCCCTTTTCAAATATTCGCGGCCCAGCCCCTTCCTCTCAGTCGGACCAAGCGCCAGCACAGCCGCCGGATAGGGACCCAGCTTGTTCACCAGCGCCGGAATATCGGGGAGCTCGGCCGTTCCCTCCACCTGGCTGTGCGAGGACAGGATCTGCTCGATCAAGGTCGATCCGGCGCGCGGGAGCCCGACGATGAAGATCGGATCGGGAGCCTCGCAACCGCCTCCCCCCTCCGCGAAAGCCTCGGCGGTGAACGTCTGGATGCAGCGATCGACGGTCCGCGCCAGCTTCGCGGCATCGTACGGCTGCATTTTCAGGCGCAGCGCGTTGGCCTTCGAATAATGAGCAAATGCCTCGTCGGCATTTCCCGCATCGTGCATCGCCTTGCCAAGCGCGAAACCGAGGTGGAGGCGATCCTGGTCGGGCAGGTGGGGCGACTTCAGCGCCTGCTCCATCGCCGCGATGTCGGCTTCATCGAACTTGACGGTCTTCAGATTTGCAAGGCTCCACCAGGCCTCGCCGAGCTTGGGGTCGATTTCCAATGCCTTGCGATACGCGGCGACGCCTTCCGCCTGCCGCCCCACCGTCTTGAGCATATGGCCGTAGCTCAGCCACACCCGCGGCTGCTTCGGAGTCTTCCGAAGCACGGCTTCATAGAGCTGGATCGCCTCGCCGAAGTCGCCGAGCTTGCCGAGCGTCGCCGCCCTCAAGTTCAGGACGCCGAGGTCGTCCTGGTCGACCGCGAAAATGTCGTCGAGCAGCTCGAGCGCCTCGGCTGCGCGTCCGGTCCGGCCGAGGACGAGCGCAAGGTTTGCCCGCGCCGCGTTGAAGCCCGGAGCGATCTCGATCGCCCTCCGCAGCAAATTCTCGGCGTCGGTCCAGCGGCCGATCCGGCCGGCAAGCTCCGCGAGCATCCGAATCGCGGCCGCGTCGAACGGGTCCTCCTTGAGGTGTGGCTTGAGCAGCCGCTCGGCGACATCGAGCCGGTTCTCGTTCAGCGCGATCGCCGCATCGATCAGGCGCGGGTGAAAGTGTGTGCCGGCGGGAGGCTGGGTCGCCATGCCCGCAGCCTAGGCAGGGACCGGGCTCGCGCCAAGCTGTGGCGGACGCTATGCGGCGGCGGATGATTTATTTCGAAGACCTGGTGGTCGGCGCCGAGACCTATTTCGGATCATACGAGGTGACTCGCGAGGAAGTCATCGAGTTCGCGCGCAAGTACGATCCCCAGCCCTTCCACCTCTCCGACGAGGAGGCCGCCAAGACGCATTTCGGAAGGCTGGCAGCGAGCGGCTGGCACACGGCGGCGATGGTCATGGCGGTGATCGCGCGCCACGTCGTCGACGAGGAGCAGGCCGGACTCGGTTCCCCGGGCATCGATGAGCTTCGCTGGATGAAGCCCGTCTATCCCGGGGACACGCTCCACGTCCGCGGCAGAATCATCGACAAGACGCCCTCGCGCAGCAAGCCGTGGATGGGCTCATTCCAGTCGCAAACGACGGTCACCAACCAGGAGGATGTCCCGGTGATGCGCTTCAAGCCGATCGTCCTGATCCGGCGCAGGCCGGGCGGCGAAGCGGCCGTTTAGTCGTCGTCGCGTCTGCTCCGCCGAGTGTCTCGGCGCTGCTCACGGACCTGCTGGCGCTCGGCGCGCGTCGTCCGCCGGTCGAAGCTGCTCCAATTGGGCTGGACGGTCCTGGTCCTGGTGGACGTCGTCGTCCGAAGGGCCGGCGAACGGCTGGACCAGTAGTTCCGCTGCGTCGTGCTCATCCGATGCGGCCGGCGGTACGTGTCGTAGACGTAGTAGCCGGTGCCCGGATAATAATAATTGTCGTACCAGCCGTAATAAGGCGAGCCGTAGCCGCCGTAGCCGTAGCCGTAGCCGCCGTAGGGATCATAATAGCCGCTCGAATAGCCGATGCTGACCGACGAGCCGCCGTAGCCGTAGCCGCCATAGGGGCCATATCCGCCATATCCGCCGTAACCGCCGCCGTAGCCGAGATCGCCGTAAGCGCAGCCGCCGAGCGCGAGCGCGCCGGCTGCGAGCAATGAAATGAATGGAATACGCATGTTACACCTGCAGGACTGAGTAGGCAGGTAGAACGAACGGCGAAATCCGCCGTTCCTCCGTGAACCCCAGGTGAACTGAAAGCCGCTATTTCGGATCCGGATAATCGTACTTGAACGGATCGGACGGAAGCGGCTGCGTCGGCAGCGGCGGCCGCGGAAGCTCCTTGTCGCTGTTCGCGGCAGCCAGGAGGACGCCGGCAAGAACCACCGCCGCCTGCCGCAAATCGTCCGCTCTCAGATGGTCGAGCGTGTCGAGGTCCGAATGGTGCACCCGGCTTTCATAATCGAGCGGGTCCTGGATGAACTGGAAGCCCGGAATGGCAACCGACTGGAAGAACTCATGGTCGGTGCCGCCGGTCGGCCCTGCAACGACTGTCCCCGCGCCCATGCTCTCGAACGGCGACAGCCAGTCGCGAAGAAGCGGCTCGGCCGCCGCATTCCCCTCCGCGTAAATGCCGCGCAGCTTTCCCGAGCCGTTGTCCATGTTGAAATAGGCCTTGAGGTCGCCGTAGCCGGGCAACTGCGTGACGGGATAGGAATCGCGCCACTGCATATAATTGACGATGCCGTTCTCGGTCACGTCGAACGGCCGCCGGGCAAGGTGCTGGGTCACGTAGTTGAGCGAGCCGAACAGGCCCTGCTCCTCCCCGGTCCACAGTGCGAAACGGATCGTGCGCTTCGGCCGTGCGCCGATCTGGCGAAGAATGCGCGCTGCTTCCATGACCACCACGCTTCCCGCGCCATTGTCGGCGGCGCCGTCGCCGGCGACCCAGCTGTCGAAGTGCGCGCCGGCCATGACATAACCGGCCTTTGGATCCATCCCGCGAATGTCCGCGATGATGTTGTAGGCCTGCGTGTCGTCGTCGAGATAGCGAACGCCGCTGTCGATCTCGAGCACCGGATTGTCGCCCATCTTCGCCATCCGCGCGATGCGGCGATAGTCTTCCTGCGCGATCTGGACGATCGGGAGCTTGGGCGAGCCGCCGACCTGGTTCTGGTAGCCTTCGCCGGAGATGAGCCTGCCGGTGCGCCCGGACATCGTCGCCTGCGCGACCGCGCCTTCGCTGGCGAGGAAGGCGTCCAGGTCGCGGCCGAACTCGACGCGCTTGATGAAGCTCTTCTGCGCTTCCGGGTCGAAGTGGGGGACGGGATATTCGTCGAGCTTTGCGATCTCCCCGCTGTCGAGACGTTTGAACGCCGGCTCCTTCGGCTCATCGCTGGCGCCGGGGAGCGTCGTCATCACGATCTTTCCGGCGAGCTTTCCGCGATAGGCGTCGAACTGCTCCTTGCGGTTCATCGGGGCGACCACGACCGGCGCGCGGAGCGGTCCGTTGGTAGGCTGGCTCCAGGCGACCGGGATCGCGATCATGTCGATCGGCCGCGGCGACACCAGCCGGACGCTCGAATGGAGAATGTCCCAACCCCGACCGAAGTCATAACCCTCGCGATGGACGTTCGAAAGGCCGTAGCTTTCGAGCTTCTTCACCGCCCAATCCTGCGCCTTGCGCATGTTGGTCGAGTTGGTGAGCCGCGGGCCGATGTCGTCCATCAGCTCATGCGCGGTGACCATTACCTCGCTCCGGTTCATCCCTTCGTCGATGATCCGCGCCGTGTCGTTCGTCGCCGCCGGCGCCGCGCTTGCAACCAGTGCGCTCGACGCGAGCAGAACCCAGCTTAGTCCACGCATGCTGTCCCCTCCCCATTCAACGGTGCAAAGAAGCCGCCGGCGCGCCAATCAGCACGCCGGCGGCCAAAGCTCAACGCCAGTGACGGTTCTCAGCCTGCGACGCCTGCCTTCGCCTTGGCTCGGCGACTTTTCGCCTGATTCTCGGGCTTGAGGGGGCCCGTGGGTCGAACCGCGCGCTTCGCCTCGTCCCAGATCTGGTGATAGGCGAGATAGCCGAGGATCGTCGCGATCAGCAGGAAGATCACGACCGCGAAGCCGGCCGCCCGTCGCGATGCGAGGTTGGGCTCGCCCGTCCACACCAGGAAGGCCGCAATGTCCTTCGCCATCTGGTCCACCGTGGGCTTGGTCCCGTCGGCATAGGTCACCTGGCCGTCGGAGGTCAGCGGCGGCGGCATCGCGATGTTGAGGTTCGCGAACCAGGGGTTGAAGTGCAGGTTCGCGCCCGGCTTCGCGTCTGCCGGAAGCGGCTTGCCATGCTCGTCGCGGTAGGTGTTGGCGTCCCTGTACCCGGTCAGAAGCGAATAGACATAGGCCGCGCCGCCGTGCCGCGCCTTGGTGATCAGCGACAGGTCGGGCGGAAGCGCATTGTTGTTCGCAGCACGGGCCGCGACTTCGTTCGGGAAGGGCGACGGGAAAGTGTCGGACGGAAGCGCCTTGCGGGTCGCGGGCTCGCCGGTGTCCGGATTGATCGACGGAACCTGCGTCTTCCAGTCGGACGCGATCTTCTTCACCTCGGCTTCGCTGTAGCCGATGTGGCGCAGGTCGCGGAACGAGACGAGGCTGAGGCTGTGGCACGCCGAGCAGACCTCCGAATAGACCTGGAATCCGCGCTGCAGCTGCTGGTTGTCGAACTTGCCGAAAGGCCCGTCGCTGGCGAGCGCCAGGTGCCTCGGCTGCAAGTGGAATTCCTCAGCGGCGAGCGGCGCCGGCGGATTGCTGAAATAAGTCGCGAGACCAGTGATCAGGGAGATCAGAAGGACTCCCGCGAAGACGGCGCCGATGAAGCCGAGAATGAAACGCATCTGTCGCCTGTCCCCTATTCGACTACGGCCGTTGCGGCACTACCCGGCCGCGGCTTCGCTCCGATCGGCGCGGCCTCCGCCGCCTCCCCGTGAAGCACGGATTCGCTGATCGATCGCGGCAGCGGGAGCGGAGTCTCGAAGGCCGAGACCAGCGGCAGGATCACGAGGAAATGGAGGAAGTAGTAAGCCGCCGAAATCTGCCCCACCGCATTGCGGAAGGGCGTCGGCGCTCCGCCGCCTGCCCAGCCGAGAACGATGACGTCGATGACGAGCAACCAGAAGAAGCGCTTGAACACCGGCCGGTAGGAGCCCGAACGTACCGGCGACTTGTCGATCCACGGCAGGAAGAAGAGCAGCAGGATCGAGCTGAACATCGCCAGCACGCCCCACAGCTTCGCCTCCAGGATGAAGTCGAAGGTGAAGGAACGAAGGATCGCGTAGAACGGCCAGAAATACCATTCGGGAACGATCTCCGCGGGCGTCGCCAGCGGGTTTGCCGGAATGTAATTATCCGGATGTCCCAGATAGTTGGGCGCGAAATAGGTGACGATCGCGTAGATCAGCAGCAGCAGCCCGACGAACCAGCCGTCCTTCGCCGTGTAGAAGGGATGGAAGGGCAGAGTGTCGCGCTCGTCCTTCACGTCCACGCCGGTCGGATTGCCCGAACCGGGGATATGGAGCGCCCAGATGTGGAGGATCACCACCGCGGCGATCACGAACGGCAGCAGATAGTGGAGCGAGAAGAAGCGGGTCAGCGCTGCCTGGTCCGGCGCATAGCCGCCGAGCAGCCAGATCCGGATCGGCTCGCCCACCAGCGGGAAGGCCGAGAAGAAGCCCGTGATGACCTGCGCGCCCCAATAGCTCATCTGCCCCCACGGGAGCACATAGCCCATGAAGGCGGTCGCCATCATCAAGAGGTAGATGACCAGGCCGAGCATCCATACCAGCTCGCGCGGGGCCTTGTACGAGCCGTAGTAAAGCCCTCGGAAGATGTGGATATAGACCGCGATGAAGAAGAAGCTCGCCCCGTTCATGTGCGCGTAGCGGAGCAGCCAGCCGGCGTTGACGTCGCGCATGATCAGCTGGTTGACCGAGTTGAACGCGCCCTCGGTCGAGGCGGTGTAGTGCATCGCGAGGACAATTCCGGTGACGATCTGGATCGCCAGGAACAGCGCCGCGGTGAAACCAAAATTCCACCAGTAATTGAGGTTGCGCGGGACCGGATAGCCGCCGCCGACGGCGCCGTAGACGATGCGCGGCAGCGGGAGCCGCTCGTCGATCCAGCGCATCAGCGGGTGCTTGGGTTCGTAGGGCTTGGCCCAGGAAAAGCTCATCTTACGCTCTATTCCTTCCCGCCGATGAGGACCGTCGTCGCGGATGTGAACTTGTAGTCGGGAACGACCAGATTCTTGGGCGCTGGCCCCTGCCGGATGCGCGCCGCGGTGTCATATTCCGAGCCGTGGCACGGGCAGAAATAGCCGCCGAAAGGCCCGCGGTTCTCGCCCTCGCCAATGCCGAGGGGAACGCAGCCGAGGTGCGTGCAGACGCCGAGCGTGATGAGCCAGTTCATCTTGCCCGGCTTGGTCCGCTCGGCGAGCGTCTGCGGGTCGCGCAGCGCGGAAAGCGGCACCGCGTTCGCCTCCGCGATCTCCTTGGGCGTCAGGTTGCGGACGAACACCGGCTGCTTGCGCCAGCTGACCTTGATCCCCTGCCCGGGCTGGACCTTGGAGATATCGACTTCGGTCGTCGCCTGCGCGAGCACGTCGGCCGACGGCGACATCTGGACGAGCAGTGGCGCGATCGCGACGACCGCGCCGACGCCTGCGAAACTTACCGCAGCGACGTTCAGGAAGTCGCGGCGGCGAACTCCATCGTCGGTCGGCCCTGCGCTTGTCGGAACCTCAGCGGACGCTGCCTTGCTGGCCATCATTCCCCTATGTGACGCGATGTGACTGCAGATGCCGGATGGCACATGAGCAGGCTCGCCCCGGAACGGATGCCGGTGCGATGGCGGGCCTGATAGCGAGCACTTTGGGGACTGCCAAGGCCCCGAACGCGCTACTTAATGCGGCTCAAGGACTTCCAGCAGGATCAGGCTGACGATGTGCGCCGCCATGAGGCCGCCGAGCACCAGTGCGAACGTCTTGCTGACGCCGACGAATGGCGCGGAGAGGCCGACGAGGAGCGCCAGGACGATGGTCGCGCGCGCCACCCACATCATCGGCGGCGCGGGGTTGAGAAGCCAGAACCACAGCATCCCGTCGCGATAGCGGAAACGGAAATCGACATAGCTGAAATGGATCAGGGCCAGAGCGACCACGATGGCGAGGGTAATCAGGACCGAATGCATTCGCCCGGAACTGGCATGGCGGACAATCGGGCGCAACTATCGCAAGTGAGTTGCGGCGGCTTTAGCCCGAGCGCCCGCTCAACCGGCCGCGACCGCCTCTTCGGGGGTGAGCGGCTCCTGACGGCGGCCGCTCAGCGCGGCACGAAGCATGATCGCCGCAGCATAGAGGACGACGACGATCACCAGCCAGCGGAGCAGCTCGAGCGGCATGGTCTTGACGATGAATGCGGCGACGAGGACCGCCGGAATCCCGCCGATCGCGAGGCCGACCACCACCTTCAGGTCCATCCGCCTCATCTGGATGTGGCGAACGCAGGCCCCCGCTCCCATGACCGCCGCTCCGGCGGCCATGATCGGGAATACGAGCCGCGGATCCATGCCCATCAGGCTCAGCGTGACGAGCGTCGGGGCGTAATTTCCGACACCGAAATTGAGCAGGATGCCGAAAGCGAAATTGGCCGCGATCGCGGCGATCGTCAGCCCCAGCGGGAGGCTCGCCGCAGTGCCGCCTCCCGGGAACAGGTGCAGGTTGGTCATCGCATAAGCGATCGCCGCGAGGACCAGCGCGAACGCGACCACCAGCTGAACGACCCACACGCGCGCCTGAGCGACCAATGGTGCTCCAATCAAACCTCCAAGCAGCACCGCGATCGCGCAGCCGAACAACAGCACCGGATCGACCTTCACTCCAAGAAGGATGAGGAAGATGACGCTTTCTGTCATCGCCGGCGGCGTAAGGCCAACGAGCATCGTCGGCGGGATCAACCGGTCCGGCACCATTCGCCGGAACTTCAGCCATGCCGTGGTGGGCGCAAAAGAGCCGATTCCGAGCGTATCGAAGAAGCTGACGACGGCGCCGAGCAGGACTGCTTCGGGCTTCGGCCCCGCGCGCTCCGCGATTGCCGCCCGCGCAAGGAAAAAGGTGAAGAAAAGGATCGCGAGGCCGAGCGGAACGAGAAGTGCGATGAGCATGGCCCCTCCTGCAGGTGAGGAGGCTAGCTGATCCAGCCGGGCGCACAACTCCACCGGTGAAATATTCGCTGGCCTCCTGACTCTCGCGCTCGCTTCAGGAATCTGAGGCCTCAAGCTCGAATCGTCTCGCTCTCGACCGGCCCACAGCCGGCGCGGGATCTGTTCGGGCCGTAGACACAAGCAAAGAGCGAGAAACTCACATGGCGAACGACGCGGGCACCATCCTTTCGCGAATCAAGGACGAGGAGATCGACTGGGTCGACCTCCGCTTCACCGACCCCAAGGGAAAGTGGCAGCATCTCACCATGGCCTCCGGCGTGGTGGACGAAGACAATCTCACCGACGGCTTCATGTTCGACGGAAGCTCGATCGGCGGCTGGAAGGCGATCAACGAGAGCGACATGATCCTGAAGCCGGATCTCGACGCGGCCTATGTCGACCCGTTCAGTGCGACCCCGATGATGGTCCTGTTCTGCAACGTGGTCGAGCCGTCGACCGGCGAGCTCTACGGCCGCGATCCGCGCTCGACCGCGACCCGCGCCGAAGCCTATCTCAAGCAGACCGGAGTCGGCGATACGGTCTTTGTCGGCCCCGAAGCCGAATTCTTCATGTTCGACGACGTCCGCTTCGAGGACGGCTACAACGTCAGCTACTATCGCATCGACGACATCGAGCTGCCGACCAACACCGGCCGCGAATATGAGGGCGGGAACCAGGCGCACCGGCCCCGCGCCAAGGGCGGCTACTTCCCCGTCGCCCCGGTCGACAGCGCGATGGACATCCGCGGCGAGATGGTCGCGACCATGCTCGAGATGGGGCTGCCGATGGACAAGCACCATCACGAGGTCGCCGCCTCCCAGCACGAGCTCGGCCTGACCTACGGCGGGCTGGTCGAGACGGCCGATCGGATGCAGATCTACAAATATGTCGTGCACATGGTCGCCCACGCCTACGGCAAGACCGCGACCTTCATGCCCAAGCCGATCGCCAAGGACAACGGCAGCGGCATGCACACTCAC
>Ga0070663_100001865_pt1 | contig 11756 bp, 8 predicted proteins | sample KBSC63metaG_FD_65646 | JGI IMG/M metagenome (GOLD analysis project Ga0070663, IMG submission 65646) | Corn rhizosphere microbial communities from Kellogg Biological Station, Michigan, USA - KBS C6-3 metaG | ecosystem: Host-associated > Plants > Roots > Rhizosphere > Soil ...
CCTCCGGGCGGAACTCGGGGTGGCCGCTCTCGGGGGCCTTGCGGTTCCAGGGGCAGACCGTCTGGCAGGCGTCGCAGCCGAACTGCCAGCCGGCCATGGCGGGCCGGAGCGCGGGGTCGATCTCGCCCCGGTGCTCGATGGTGAGGTACGAGATGCACCGGCGCGAGTCGAGCACGTAGGGCGCGACGAAGGCATCGGTCGGGCAGGCGTCGAGGCAGGCGCGGCAGGTGCCGCAGCGGTCGGGCAGCGGGGCGTCCATCGCCAGATCCGCCGTGGTCAGCAGCACACCGATGAAGAACCACGAGCCCAGCTCCGGGTGGAGCAGCATCGTGTTCTTGCCCACCCACCCGAGCCCCGCCCTCGCCGCGAGGTCGCGCTCCAGCAGAGGGCCGGTGTCGACGTAGCCCCGGCTCCGCGCGCCACCCGCCTCGGCCAGGTGCGCGGCCAGGCGCTCGAGGCGTGGGCCGATCACGTCGTGGTAGTCGCGGCCCCACGCGTAGCGCGCGACCGGCCGCCAGCTCTCCTCCGCGGGCTCGCCCTGGTAGTAGTTGAGCGCCACGCAGACCGCGGCCCGCACGCCCGGCAGGACGCGCGCGGGATCGAGCCGCTCCTCGATCCGGCGCTCCAGGTAGCCCATGGTGCCGGCGTGACCGGCCTCCACCCAGCGCCGGAGCGCGTCGCCGCGGGCGGGCGCGGGCGGCCCGACCGCGACCCGGTCGAAGCCCAGCTCGATGGCGAGAGCCTTCACCGACTGGGTGAGCGTGAGCGTCGCCAGGTCACTCATGTCCGCCGGGCCTTGATCAGCAGGTGGCTGCGGGTCAGGGTGCGGCCGCCGCCTTCGAGGAACGCGATGTAGCGGAACCAGCGGCCGTCGGTGCGCCAGCGGTCCTCGAGGCCGACCGCGGCGGCCAGGCCCTCCTCGACGGAGCCGAAGCGCTTCACGTGCTGCTCGACCTCGAGCGCCTCCACCGCGAAGCCCGCGTGCTCCAGCGCGGAGCGCATGCGTGATTCACCGTAGGCGAAGCGGGAGACGCGGCCCGTCTCCTTCCACTGGTCGACGTGGAAGGCCACCATGGCCAGGGCGCGGCCGCGAGGGAGCGCGGCGGCCGCGCGCTCCACGATGGCGTCGGAGGCGCAGAGATGCGCGGTGACGAGCTCCGGCCGCCAGCCCTCGTAGGAGGCGCTCTCCACGTCGGCCTCGTGGAACTCCACGTTGGCGAGGCCCGCCGCGGCCGCGTGCCGGCGCGCCTCCTCGAGCGCGGCGGTATCGCGGTCGAGCCCCACCACCGAGCGGGCGGCCGGCGCCATGGCCAGCGTGAGCCGGCCCGAGCCGCACCCCACGTCGAGGACGCGGAGCTCGCCGAGCGGCTCACGGGCGAGGAGGTCGAGGAAGCGGGGGCTGACGCCGGCGGCCTGGATCAGGCTCGGCACGCGGACGCTCGGGCTACTCCGCCTTGAAGTACTTGGCCTCGGGATGGTGGAACACCATGGCCGAGACGGAGGCCTCCGGGTCCATCATGAAGCCCTCGGTCAGGCCGAGGCCGATCTGCTCGGGGCCGAGCAGGTCGAACAGGATCCGCTGGTCGGCCAGGTTCGGGCACGCCGGGTAGCCGAAGGAGACCCGGATGCCGCGGTAGTGGGCCTTGAGCTTTTCCTGGAGGTCGAGGCCGGGCGGGTCCGGGAAGCCCCACTGGGTGCGCAGGCGCGCGTGGAGCATCTCCGCGAAGGCCTCCGCCGACTCGATGGCCAGAGCCTGGAGCGCGTGGGAGCGGAGGTACTGGCCCTCCTCCTTCCAGCGCTCGGACAGCTCGCGTACCCCGGCCCCGCAGGTCACCGCGAACAGCGCCACGTAGTCCTTCTCCCCGCTCCCCTGCGCGCGCACATAGTCGGAGAGGCAGAGCCGCTCACCCGCGGGCTGACGGGGGAAGCGGAAGCGCGCGACCTCGCGGCCGCCCTCGAACAGGATCAGGTCGTCGTCCGCCGCGGCGGCCTCGTAGAAGCGGTAGAGGCCGCTGGCGCGGATGATCCGCTGCTCGATGGCCATCCGCTCGAGGTCCTCCACCACCTGGTTGATCTCCAGCACCTTCGGATCGCGCTGCTCCAGCAGGCGCGCCACCGAGCCCTTCACCCCGAGGTGCTTGCCCAGGAGCATCTGGAGGTTCAGGTACGGGAACACGTGCGAGAGCGGCACGTCGCGCAGCACGTGGAGGTCGAGGTCGGACGGGACCGGCACCGGCACCGTGCGCGACACCGCGGGCCGGCTGCGCGGCACCGCGGGCGCCACCGGCGCGGCGGCCGCGGCCTCGTCGCCCGCCCGCATGGCCTCCTGCTCCGATCGCAGCTGCTCCACCAGCGCGTCGCGGGTGGTGGCGCTGAAGAGGCGGTTGGCCAGGTCGAGCCCGTCCATCGCGTCCTTGGCGTAGAGGGTGAGGCCACCGTACTCCCGCGCGATGCGGGTCGCGGTGAACTTGCGGGTGAGCGCGGCGCCGCCCACGAAAAGCGGCACCTCGACCCCCGCCGCGCGCAGGTCCTGGGCGGTCACCACCATCTGCTGGGCCGACTTCACGAGCAGCCCGGAGAGGCCGATCGCGTCCGGCTTGTGGCTGTGGTACGCCGCGATAAGATCCTCGGGCGGCACCTTGATGCCGAGGTTCACGATCCGGTAGCCGTTGTTCTTCAGGATGATCTCGACCAGGTTCTTGCCGATGTCGTGGACGTCGCCCTTCACGGTGGCCAGCACGATGGTGCCGCGCGCCGCGGACTCGTCCTTGTCCATGAACTGCTCGAGATAGCTCACCCCAGCCTTCATGGCCTCCGCGGACTGGAGCACCTCGGCCACGATCAGCTGGTTGTCGTTGAAGAGCCGGCCGACCTCCTCCATCCCCCTCATGAGCGGCCCGTTGACGATCTCGAGCGCGCCCTGCTCCCGGAGCTTGAGCGCCAGGTCGTCGAGCAGGCCGTCCTTCGAGCCCTCCACGATGTAACGGGCCAGGCGGTCATCCAGGGGTAGGCGTACCGAGCTGTCCCGGGAGCTCCGGGTGCGGCCACGGAAGTGGGCCGCGAAGGCGGCCACCGGGTCGGTCCCGCGCCAGTGGATCAGGTCCTCGGCGAGGCGGCGCTCCTCCTCCGGGATCGAGGCGTAGCGCTCGAGCCGCTCGCTGTTCACGATCGCGTAGTCGAGGCCGGCCTTGGTGCACTCGTAGAGGAACACCGCGTTCAGCACCTCGCGGCCGGCGGTGGGCAGGCCGAACGACACGTTGGAGATGCCGAGGATGGTCTTGCAGCCGGGGAAGCGCGCCTTGATGGCGCGCACGCCCTCGATGGTCTCGACCGCGGAGCCGATGTAGTTGGCGTCGCCGGTGCCCACCGGGAACACCAGGGGGTCGAAGATCAGATCGCGCTCGGGCAGGCCGTACTTGCCGGTCAGGAGCGCGTGCGAGCGCTCTGCGATCGCGAGCTTGCGCTGGCGGGTCACCGCCATGCCCTGCTGCTTGTCCTCGTCGATGCAGCCCACGACCACCGCGCCGCCGTAGGTGCGCAGCAGCGGCACCACCCGCTCGAAGCGCTCCTCCCCGTCCTCCAGGTTGATCGAGTTGACGATCGCCTTGCCCTGGCACATGCGGAGCGCGAGCTCCAGCACCCGCGCGTCGGTGGAGTCGATCATGAGCGGGGCCTTGACTTTTCGAGAGAGGAACCCCATCAGGCGGTCCATGTCCGCGGACTCGTCGCGGTCCGGGTTGGCCAGGCAGACGTCGAGGACCTGGGCGCCGCCGCGCATCTGGGCCCGGCCGATCTCGGAGGCCTCCTCGAACTTCTCGTCGACGATGAGCTCCTTGAAGCGGCGCGAGCCGATGACGTTGGTGCGCTCGCCCACGATGACCGGGCGCACGTCGTCGGCCGGGTACACCGCCTCCACCCCGCTCACCGCGGGGGCCCGATCGCGGGCCGGCACGCGCGGGGCGCGGCCGGCGGTCAGCCGGGCCAGCTCACGGACGTGCGCGGGGGTGGTCCCGCAGCAGCCGCCCACCACGTTGACCCAGCCCTCGTCCACGAAGCGCCGCATCTTGAGCGCCAGGCTCTCCGCGGTCTCCTCGTAGTGGCCGTGCTCGTCGGGCAGCCCCGCGTTGGGGTAGACCGAGGTGAAGCAGGTGGCGAGCTGGGCCAGCGTCCGCAGGTGGTCGGTCATGAACTCGGGGCCGGTCGAGCAGTTGAGCCCCACCGAGAACGGCGCGAGGTGCTCGATGGACGTGTAGAAGGCGTCCACCGACTGTCCGGCCAGCATCGTGCCCATCGGCTCGACGGTGCCGCTGACCATCAGCGGCAGGCTCACCCCGGCCTCGTCCAGCGCCTGCTTCACCCCGATGGCGGCGGCCTTGACGTTCAGCGTGTCCTGGCAAGTCTCGAGCAGCAGCGCGTCCATCCCGCCCTCGATCAGGGCGCGCGCTTGCTGGTAATAGGCGTCGCGCACCTCGTCGAAGGTCACGTTCGCGGTCACCGTGATGGTGCGGGTGCCCGGGCCCATCGCACCGATGGCGAAGCGGGGCCGCTCCGCCGTCGAGACGCGGTCGACCGCGGCCCGGCAGAGCCGAGCGGCGGCGAGCGTGATCTCGTGGCAGCGATCCGCCAGACCATATTCGGCGAGCACATAGGGGGCGCAGCCGAAGGTGTTGGTCGAGATCAGGTCGGCGCCGGCCTCGAGGTAGGCGGCGTGGATGTCGCTGACGACGTCGGGGCGCGTGAGGTTCAGGTTCTCGTTGCAGCCCTCGTACTGCGCGCCGCCGAAGTCGGCCGCGGAGAGACCGCGCGCCTGGATCATGGTGCCCATCGCACCGTCCAGGACGAGGATGCGCCGGCCGAGCTCCTCCGCCAGACGCGCGGACCGCGCGGGGAAATCACCGCTCCTGCTGGCACCCATGGCCGCGCCCATGCCTGGGATTGTAGCGCATGGGCGCCGCGGACCTCGTGCGGGTCGGCTCAGCCCCGGCGCTTCCGCCCACGGAGGTCCAGGGCGCCCGGGCGGGCGCGCGGGTCCTCGCCGCGGGGGAATATCTGCGCCTTCTGCACCTTCTGGGTGCCGGTGGTGGGCAGCGTTTCGACGAAGAGCACCCAGCCCGGGGCCTTGAAGTAGGCCAGGCGCTCGAGGCAATGGTCGGCCAGGCGCTCGGCGAGGGCCCGGCCGGCTGCCGAGCCCGGCATCGGTACCACGCAGGCCATGACCTCCTCCTCGCGGATCTCGTCCGGGACGGCCAGGACCGCGACCTGGGCCACCGCCTCGTGGGCCTGGAGCACCGCTTCCACCTCGGCGGCGGCGATGTTCTCGCCCGACCGGCGGATGATGTTCTTCTTGCGGTCGACGAAGTAGAGCATGCCGTCGGCGCCCTGGCGCACCACGTCGCCGGTGTGGAACCACTCCCCCCGCCAGGCCTCGGCGGTCGCCTCCGCGTTCTTGAGGTAGCCGGTGAAGAAGCCGTGGCGCCGTCCCTCGGGCCCGCCCCAGCGCACCAGCAGCTCGCCCTCGGTGTCCGTCGGCACCGGGCGGTCGCCGTCGTCCACCACCCTGGCCTCGAGGCCGCCGTGGGGGCGGCCGAAAGCGCGGGTGTGGATCGCGCGCGGCTCGTGGCAGTCGGAGAAGATGCGCCCGGTCTCGGTCATCCCCCAGACCTCGACCAGCGGGAAGCCGAAGCGCCGCTCGAACGCCTCGTGGAGCTGGGGCTCGACGCCGGCGCCGAGGCCGGCCTTCACGCGGTGCGCCCGCTCCTCGGGCACCGGCTCCTGGTTCAGGAGCAGCGGTGGCATCACGCCCAGGTAGTGGATGATCGTCGCGCGGGTGGCCACCACGTCCGGCCACCAGCGGCGCGGGCTGAAGCGCTCGGGCAGGATGAGGCAGCTCGCGGTGAGGATCGCGCAGGTGGCGGTCACCGCCTGGCAGTTCATGTGAAAGAGCGGCAGCGGGTTGAGGAAGCGCTCGCGCCCCGGCTCGATGGCGAGCCGGCCGCCAAGCCCCTGGTACCACGCCCCCGCGTTGAGGTAGTAGAAGTTGCTCAGCACGCAGCCCTTGGGCCGGCCGGTGGTGCCGGAGGTGTAGAGCAGGCCGCACTCGCTCTCCGGCCCCGGCGCGTCCCGTCGCGGCGGCGCGCCGGGGCGCGGCAGCGCGGCGGGCCAGGCGCCCGCGTCCAGCACCGGCAGGGGTCGCGCGCGCTCCCGGGCCACCGAGGCCAGCGCGGCCACCCGCTCCGGCACCGAGACCGCGAGGTCCGCCTCCGAGTGCTCGAGCAGGTACGCGAGCTCGTCGTGGCGGTAATCGGGGTTGACCGGCACCACCCCGACCCCGAGCGCGTTCATCGCCAGGTAGTGGAAGAAGAACTCGGGTCGGTTCTCGAACAGCAGCGCGATCCGGTGGCCGTGGCCGTAACCGGCCGCCGCGTATTGATCGCGCAGGCGCAGCACGGGCTCGCGCACCTGGGCGTAGGTCAGCTCGACCCCGTCCGGATGGTACGCGCGGCCCGGCGTGGGGGTGGCGCAGAGGAACGCGTGGTCCGGCGCCGCGGCGGATGTGGCCATGAAGGCCTCGAAGACCGTGTTCACGGCTGACGACTGTCGCGCAGGCCGGGGGCGGTGTCAAATCCGCGGCGCCGGCTGATATACGCCGCTGATATACTTCTGGCCCGCCATGGACAGTCCTCTCGGCTCTCCCCTGCGTCGCAAGGAAGATCGGCGCCTCGTCACCGGCCGCGGCCGCTACGTCGAGGATCTCCACTTCCCGGGCATGGCCCACGCCGCCTTCGTGCGGAGCCCGCACGCCCACGCGCGCGTTTCGTCCATCGACCCGGCCGCCGCTCGCGCGATGCCGGGGGTGATCGCGGTGTACACCGTGCGGGAGCTGCCGGAGTGCGCCCGGCCCATCCCCCCCTCGGTCGCGTCGCCCGCCGGCTTCCAGACCACCGTCCAGCCGGTGTTCGCCGATCCGCTGGTGCGCTACGCGGGCGAGGTGGTGGCGGCGGTGATCGCGGACGACGCCTACGCCGCCGCGGACGCGGCCGCCGCGGTCGCGGTCGAGTACGAGCCGCTGCCCGCGGCCGGCACCATGGAGGCCGCGCTGGAGAGCGGCGCCCCGCGCGTGTTCGACGGCTGGCCCGACAACGTGGCCGGGCTCTCCACCGCGAAGGTGGGCGATCCGGACGCGGCGTTCGCCCGCGCCCACCTGGTGGTGGAGGCGAGCCTCGGGCTGGCCCGCATCCACGGGGTGCCGATCGAGACCCGCGGGATCGTGGTGACGCCCGAGGGTCCGGACGGCCGGCTGACCTTGTGGACGTCGAGCCAGAGCCCGTACGGCCTGCGCGGCACCGTCGCGGCGGCGTTCGGCCTCTCCGACGAGCAGGTGCGCGTGGCGGTGGTCGACACCGGTGGCGGATTCGGCATCAAGGGGCACGCCTATCCCGAGGACCTCATCGTGGCCGCGGCGGCCCGTCGCCTCCAGCGCCCGGTCAAGTGGGCCGAGTCGCGGCGGGAGCACTTCCTCACCGCCTCCCCCGATCGCGGGCAGCGGCACGCGGCGCGGATGGGCTTGACCCGCGACGGCGCGATCGCGGCGGTGGCGACCAGCTTCACCCGCGAGCACGGCGCGTACATCTCGAGCGGCGAGGTCGTGACCCGCAACACCATCAACCACCTGCCCGGCCCCTACCGGATCCCGAGCCTCGACGTCTCGGCGCGCAACGTGGTGACGCACGCGGTGTTCGGCGCGGCGTACCGCGGCTCGGGGCGTCCGGAGGCCAACTTCGTGCTGGAGCGGCTGCTGGACCGGGGCGCCCGGGCCCTCGGCATCGACCCCGCCGAGATCCGGCGCCGCAACATGATCCGCCCCGACGAGATGCCCTACCGCACCGGGCTCGTCTACCGGGACGGCACCCCCGTCTCCTATGATCCCGCCGACTATCTCGGCAGCTTCGAGCGGCTCCTCGCCGACTTCGGCTACGACGACTGGCGCAAGCGCCAGCGCGAGACGGCGGGGAGCGCGCGGCCCCTCGGCGTGGGGCTCGCGGCGTACGTGCAGGGCACCGGGGTGGGGCCGTTCGAGAGCGCGGACATCCGCATCGACGGCACCGGCGCGGTGCACGTGCACATCGGGGTGTCCTCGCAGGGCCAGTCGCACGAGACCACGATGGCCCAGATCGCGGCCGCCGAGCTGGGCGTGGACCCGGAGCGGGTCTTCGTGGTGGCGGCCGACACCACGCTCCTGCCCTACGGCAACGGCACCGGCGGCAGCCGGGTGGCCGCCAACGCGGGGCCGTCCGTGGCCAAGACCGCTCGAGAAGTCGCGGGCAAGGCGCGCGTGGTGGCGGCGGAGATGCTCGAGTGCGCGGCGGCCGACGTGGTGCTGGCGGGCGGGCGGGCCCACGTGGCGGGCGTGCCCCAGCGCGGCGTCGCCCTCGCCGACCTCGCGAAGGCGGCGGTGCGGAGCAAGACCCTGCTGCGCGAGGCGCGGCCGGGGCTACAGGCCTGCGGCTACTTCGCGCCCGAGACCGTGACCTTCGCCTTCGGCGCCCAGGCGTGCGCCCTCGAGGTCGACGTGGAGACCGGTCGCGTGCGCATCCTTCGCTACCTCGCGGTCCACGACTGCGGGCGCGCCATCAATCCGATGGTGGTGGACGGCCAGCTGCACGGCGGCCTGGCCGGCGGTATCGGCACCGCGCTGATGGAGGACCTGCGGTACGACCGCGACGGCCAGCTCCTGACCGGCAGCCTGATGGACTACGCGATTCCCGCCGCGGCCGACCTGCCCGACTTCGAGACCCGATCGCTGGCGTTTCCCTCCACCCGCAACGATCTCGGCATCAAGGGCGTGGGCGAGAGCGCGATCATCGCTCCGCCGGCGGCCATCGCCAACGCGGTGGAGGACGCGCTGCAGGACCGCGGCGCGGATATCCTGGAGATCCCGATCACCCCGTCGCGGGTCTGGCGCGCCCTGCACAAGGGCTGAGCCGGCGGCCGCGCGATGACGCGCCCCGCGCGCGAGGGTCTCGCGTGAGCGACCTGCCTCCGTTCTTCGCGTCGGACCGGGGGCGCTTCGTACCCTCGGCCTCCGCGCGGGGGCCGTGGAGCCCGCGCCACCAGCACGGCGGGCCGCCCGCCGCTCTCCTGGCCCGCGCGTTCGCCCGCGAGGCCGGACCCGAGCGGCAGGTCGCGCGGCTGACCTTCGACTTCCTGCGGCCGGTGCCGCTCGCCCCGCTGACCGTCGTCACGCGCGTGGTGCGCGAGGGCGGCAAGGCGATGCGCCTGGCCGGGTCCGTCCTGGCGGAGGACGGCGTCGCGGTGATCGAGGCGACGTGCCTGGCCCTCCGGGGGGAGGCCGATCGCGTGGCGGTCCCCGCCGAGACGGCGACCGCCCCGCCACCGCCCGCGGCGAGCGCGCCATTCGAGCTGCCGTTCATGTCGGGTGAGCAGGGCTACCACCGCGCGGTCGAGTGGCGGCTGGCGCGCGGGACCTGGGGGCGCGGGCCGGCGGCGGCGTGGCTCCGCCTCCGGGTGCCGCTGGTCGCGGAGAGCGCGACCTCGGCGCTCGAGTCGCTGGTGGCGGTGGCGGACTCGGCGAGCGGCGTGGCGGTGGTTGTCGATCCGGCCCAGGCCACGTTCGTGAACGGGGACCTCACCGTCGCGCTGCACCGGATGCCGGTCGGCGAATGGACGTGTCTCGACGCGGCGACGGTGGGGGAGCGGCACGGGATCGGCCTGACCCGCGCTCGGCTCTGGGATATGGCCGGGCCGATCGGCCGATCGCTCCAGACCCTGCTGCTCGAGCCCCGCGAGGGCCCGGCCGGCGGGTAGCCCCCCGCGCCGGTTCCGCGCTCCCGGCTCAGGTCCCCTGCACCGCCCCGGACACGAGCCCGTGGGTGAGGTAGCGGCGGAAGATGTAGTAGAAGATCACGGGCGGGATCGAGTAGATCACCGAGAGCGCCATGAGCAGGTTCCACGGCGCGTCGTCGCTGGTGAGGAAGTTCCCCATGCCCACCGGCAGCGTGATCATCTTCTCGCCCTGGAGCAGCAGGACCGCGTAGAGGTACTCGTTCCACGCGAAGAAGAACGCGTAGGTACCCACCGCGATCAGGGTCGGGGTGATCAGGGGGAGGTACATGCGGAAGAAGATCGCGATCGGGCCCGCCCCGTCGATGGCGGCCGACTCGTCGATCTCGTTCGGGATCGTCTTGGCGTAGTCCCACAGGACCCAGAGGGCGAGGGCGCGGCGAAGGTGGTCATCGCGAAGATGAGGGCCCAGTAGGTGTCCAGCAGGTCGTAGTCGCCCATGATCTTGAAGAACGGGATCGACAGGAACGAGGCCGGGATGATGTAGGTGAAGAGGGTCATCCCCGAGATGTAGCGCCCGAGCCCGAAGCGGATGCGGCCGAGTGCGTAGCTGCCCAGCGCGGCCACCGCGAGCACCGCGACCATGACCGCGCCCGAGACCAGCAGGCTGTTGGCGAGCCAGCGCCAGAAGTACTTCACGAACGGGCTCTCCTGAAGGAGCACGAACTTGAAGTTGTCGAGGGTGGGGCGCTGGACCACGTAGACCGGGCGGAAGAGATCGTCCCACGGGGTGACCGCGAGGCTGACCATGTAATAGATCGGGAACAGTGTCCACGCGGTGACCGCGGCGAGCACTGCCGCGCGCATCACGTTGACGCCGAGCCGGCCCCTGGTCACGGGGGCTACCGGATCTTCTTGATGAGAATGAAGATGAACAGCAAGGTCACCGGCAGCGCGGTGGCGAAGACGCCGACGCCCCAGTCGAGCTTGCCGACGCGGAACGTGTAGCGGTAGGCGAGCGTGGCCAGCACGTGGGTCGAGTCGCCGGGGGCCCCGCCGGTCATCAGCCACACGTTGGTGAAGTCGCCCATGGTGAAGACCATGGAGAGCAGCGAGCAGATGAGGTAGATGCCGGCCAGCAGGGGGAACGAGATGTAGCGGAAGGTCTGGAAGGGATTGGCCCCGTCGATGGCCCCCGCCTCGTAGAGCTGGCGCGGGATGCCCCGGCGGGCGGCCAGGATGATCACGGTCCAGAACGGCAGGTACTTCCAGATGTGGAAGATGATCAGGGCGCTGATCGCGGTCCAGCGCGACGCGAGCCAGTGGTGGGTGCCGAGACCCAGGTCCTCGCTGATCAGGTTCAGGATCCCCCACTGCGAGGACATCATCCAGCGCACCGAGAGGATGCCGGGCAGCACCGGGATCGCCCACGGCAGCAGGAAGATCGCGGAGAGGAAGCGCGTCGAGCGGCTGTCGTCGTCGAGCACGCCCGAGAGGAGCAGGGCCAGGAAGAGCTTCAGGTTGACCGCGATCCCCACGTAGACCAGCGTGTTGACGATGGTCTGCACGTAGATCGGGTCGTTGAACAGGACCTCGTAGGTGTAGCGGTCGAGGGCCTGGGTGACCTCGAAGTACAGCGGATAGACCACGAAGGCCAGGAACAGGACGATGAGGGGCAGCGAGAAGAGCAGCCCCTGGAGGTTCCGCGACCGCGGCGACAGGACGTCCGCCGCCGCGGTCACGGACCGGGCGATCAGCCCTCGGGGCCGGGCCCCAGCGAGGCCGCGGGCCACGCGATCAGGCCGATCTCACCGCCACTGCGCGACGATGGTCTTGATGCGGCCGATGGCCTCGTCGGCCGCCTTGTCGGCCGGCCACTTGTCCACGTTGGTGCGCGACATCGCCTTGCCCCAGACGTTCTCCGCGTAGATCTGGGAGTTCGCCGGGTTCTTGTA
>Ga0070663_100001866_pt1 | contig 11755 bp, 10 predicted proteins | sample KBSC63metaG_FD_65646 | JGI IMG/M metagenome (GOLD analysis project Ga0070663, IMG submission 65646) | Corn rhizosphere microbial communities from Kellogg Biological Station, Michigan, USA - KBS C6-3 metaG | ecosystem: Host-associated > Plants > Roots > Rhizosphere > Soil ...
GGCCAGCCATGCTGCAGGCAATTCTAGAATCAGCCGTTACTGCCATCCTGGCGATTGATAGCGCCGGCTGCATACACAGCGTCAATCCGGCGGCTGAACGGATGTTTGGGTATCGCGCCGACGAAATGCTCGGGCAAAACGTCAAAATGTTGATGTCCGAACCATATCGCAGCCAGCACGATGGATATATCGCGCGCTACCTAACCACCGGTGAGAAAAGGATCATCGGAATTGGTCGGGAGGTCGAAGGCCAACGCAAAGACGGAACGATCTTTCCCATGCATCTCGCTGTCGGACAATTCGAGATAGAGGGTAAGCCGTATTTTTCTGGGATGATCACCGATCTAAGCACCAACGCCCGGCTACAAGCGGAAGTTGACCGCCAGTCCCTGCTATTTCAAACCGTGTTTGATCACGTTCCGGAAGCCCTAGTCATTGCCGATCCCGATGGCCAGATCATTCTGCTGAATCCGGCCGCCCTGCGCGCGTTCGGCTATATGGCGGACGAGGCCATCGGTCTCGACTTAGCCGACCTTTATGACCGTCCTCAGGATCTCGACCGGTTGGAAGCAGGATTGGCAACCGACGCGAACGGTGGCTATTCGACCAGCCAGATTTCCCTCACGCTGCGGCGGAAGAACGGAACGACTTTTCCCGGAGAAGGACATTCTGCGGCCATCAATGGCCCCGATGGATCTCGTATGGCAGTGGTTAGTCTGCTCCGAGACGTCACCGAGGAATTAAAACAGAAGGAGACGTTGCTTCGGGCCAAGAAGCTAGAGGCAATCGGCCAACTCACCGGCGGTATAGCGCACGATTTCAATAATCTGCTCACGATTATCTCAGGCAACCTCGAGCTCCTCGAAGGATCGATTCTAAATGCTCAGGATATGGACCTCCTGACGCGAGCTTCGAGAGCGGCGGATGCCGGTGCCAGATTGACAAATCGACTGCTCACATTTGCTCGCCGCCGACAACTGGCGCCAGAGATGGTCAATTTGAACGAGCAGGTTCGAGGAATGACGGAGCTGCTACGTCGAACAATTGGAGATACGATCGAGCTTCGCACCCATCTCACGCCGGACCTGTGGCAGACGCAAGCTGACGTTGGCGAAGTGGAAGCGGCAGTGCTTAACTTGGCAATCAACGCGCGCGACGCAATGCCGGCGGGTGGCGAACTGACTATTCGCACCGATAACGCGGTATTAGAAGAAGGTGAAATGGGCTTTGAAGGCCCACTTGCTGCAGGCAGCTACGTCCGCATTTCGGTTTCCGATAACGGCGTAGGAATGACGAAGGCGGTGCTGAGCCGTGTCTTCGAGCCGTTTTTCACCACAAAACCGCCGGGGCGCGGTACCGGTTTAGGTCTCAGCACGATTTACGGATTTATCAAGCAATCAAATGGCCATATCACGATTTACAGCGAACTTAATGTCGGCACGACAGTCAATCTCTACCTTCCGCGTTGTGTCGATGAGCGGGCGCAACAGCCTGCGGCTTCGCCGCGTGGCGCCGAGACGTCGAAGGGGGAACGAGTTTTGGTCGTTGAAGACAATCACGACGTTCGGGAACTGACCGTAAAGCGGCTCGAACGTCTCGGATATCAGGTGATTGAATGCAATACGGGAGCGGAAGCACAAGCGGCTCTTCGGGCGGGCCTGAAGGTCGACATCATCTTCAGCGATATCATGATGCCGGGTGGAACCACGGGGATTGATCTCGGCAGATGGGTCGAACAACACCGACCCGAGATTCCAATCGTCCTAACGACCGGGTTTGCGGAGGAGACGGCACGCGGCATGGCCGGCACGCGGGAAAACTGGCAAATCCTGAGAAAGCCCTATACGCAAGAGCATCTGGCCAATGTCGTAAGCGCAGTTCTTGCGCACAGGTCCCAGCGATAACCCGAGCCTGTGACGAATTCTTACGAGCGTCGAACGTCCGTGGCAAACATGTAGCCCACGCCGCGCACCGATTTGATGTGAAGCGGCTTTGCAACGTCATCCTCGATCTTCTTTCGCAACCGGCTGACCAGCGCATCGATCGAGCGATCAAGAGGTGCCCAGTCCTGCCCCTTGAGCAAATCCATGATTTCGTCTCGCGACAACACCCGGTGCGGCCGCTTGACAAACACTTCAAGGAGATTGAATTCGGCCGTCGTAAGCTCGTGCGCGTTGCCCGCGCTATCCACCAATCCGCGGCTCGTCACATCGAGGGTCCAGCCCCCAAAACAGAAACGCTCGTGCCCAACATTTGCGTTCGCTGAAATAGGTCTGCCGGCTTCATGCCGCCTCAGTACAGCACGCACACGCGCAAGCACTTCACGCAAATTAAACGGCTTGGATATATAATCGTCCGCCCCAAGCTCGAGCCCGACGATTCGGTCGACGGCGTCTCCCTTCCCCGAAACCATGACGATCGGCACGTCGCCCGCGGCGCGAATCTCTCGTGCGAGCGTCAAACCATCGTCGCGCCCGAGAGTGAGATCTAGGGTGATAAGGCCGACCTTGCCGCGTTCGAGAACACTGCGTGCGCCCATTGCATCGCACGCCTCAGAGACGATGTAGCCTTCACGCTCAAAGCACGTGCGCAAGAGATGGCGAACCTCTGGATCGTCATCAATGACGAGAATTTCAGTGCTCACGTTTGAATGCCCTAAGTGCCGTCGCGGCCGTCGTTATTACACAATATCACAATCCGTTACCGTTCCTACATACGTGGTCGACGTTCGACCGCTTTTATCCGCTCCCAACGTCGTACCGGCGCCGGAAAAACCTTAGGAGAACGGATATGTTTAGCGAGCTCGTTGCCCAAGACGTTCAAGGTAAACTTCCGATCGCTGCAATGTTCTGCGAGCCCCAGCATGATGGCTTCGAGCGCGGCACCATTCGCAGGGTTGAGGCCAAGGAGCATGTCTTCCGTGAAGGGGACCCGAGAACGCACGTCTTTCGCATCGATGAAGGTGTAATCGCACTTTCGAAGCTGCTGAGCGATGGTCGACGTCAGATAATCGATTTTGCCTATCCGGGTGACTACATCGGGCTGGGGGTTCTCACCGATCACATTTTTGATGCCCAGGCGACTTGCGCCGCGAAGGTCAGATGCTTGTCGACCACCACGCTCGAACATGACGCTTCTAGAGACGCCGGCTTGGCACTGAAACTTTACAAAGCTGTATCGGCCGAGCTGGTGGCGGCACGCAGTCTCCTGGTATCGGTTGGTCAGAAGACAGCGATGGAGCGGATTGCAGCGTTCCTGGTCGATTTGCATGCCCGAAATACACAAGCGGCCGACGATGCGGATATTGTCAAATTACCTATGCGTCGTTCTGATATTGGAGATCTTCTGGGATTAACGATTGAAACGGTGAGCCGCACGATCACCAAGTTACGAACAATGCGCGTCATCGACGTCATAAATGGAACGGAAGTTCACATCCTCAATAGCGATCGCCTTGAGGAACTCGCTGGCGCGTAAGTGTGGCAAGCAATCAGGCATTGCGCACCTGACTCGCAGATTTCAGTTCAGAAAGGATCACTTCGTGGGTAGCGACAAAATTAAGGTGAATATTTCGAGGGCCGAGGCAGCGGATCGACTTGAGCAAATTGCGCGTCAGTTGCGCAGTGGTTCGGTTTCGTCCGGTGGAAAAATGGTCGCCGTCGCGAATGACGTCGAATTCAAAAGCGAAACAGAGACAGACAAGCTAGAACTAGAGGTCAAGTGGCGATGAGCGGAAGGCCGATGAGTGGCGGAGCAGTCGGCTAATCCGTAGAATTGTGCTTGGATCTTAGACGTCGGCCGAGCCGAAGTTAGAGAAAGCCAAGGTGGCGTAAGGAGCAACAGCGTCTCCTAAGATCATGAAAGCAATGGTCCTACACGCGATCAGGACGCCACTTGCCCCCGAGTGCCGACCGGATCCTGTACCTGGTCCAGGTGAGATCCGCGTGCGGGTCGAGGCTTGCGCCGTGTGTCGCACCGATCTGCATGTCGTCGACGGTGATTTACCCGATCCCAGGCTGCCAATTGTGCCCGGTCACGAGATTGTCGGTATTGTCGACGCGGTCGGAGCGAGGGTCAGCGCGCCAGCACTGGACACGCGCGTTGGCATTCCCTGGCTCGGGTACACGTGCGGGCATTGTTCCTATTGCTTGTCGGGCCGTGAAAATCTCTGCGACGAGCCGCTATTTACCGGCTATACGCGGGACGGCGGTTTCGCCACCCATGTTGTGGCGGACGCCGCCTATGCATTTCCTCTCGAGGGTTTCGATGATCCGATTGCGGCAGCACCGCTGATGTGCGCCGGCCTGATAGGCTGGCGTTCATTGCGCATGGCGGGAGATGGACACCGCATCGGCCTCTATGGCTTTGGTGCTGCTGCCCACATTCTGGCGCAGATCTGCCGCTGGCAGGGTCGAGAGGTTTACGCCTTTACCCGTACAGGTGACGAGCCCGCACAAAAACTCGCGCTTTCGCATGGTGCGCAGTGGGCAGGAAGTTCTGACAAAGCCCCACCAAAACAGCTCGATGCGGCGATCATCTTTGCACCCGTCGGCGCCCTTGTACCGCAGGCGCTCAGGGCGGTGCGGAAGGGTGGACGCGTCGTCTGCGGCGGCATTCACATGACCGATATCCCGCAATTTCCATACAGCTTCCTTTGGGAAGAGCGCCAGCTCATCTCAGTCGCCAATCTGACTCGACAGGACGCGACTGAATTCCTTGGCATCGCACTCAAGGCCGGCGTGAAAACGACGACGGCGGTCTATCCTCTCGAACGTGCGAACGATGCGCTTGCTGATCTCAGGGGCGGCAGGATCCAAGGCGCGGCCGTGCTTGTGCCGTGAGCTCAATCCTTTTCCTTACTTCGGCCAGGCTACGCGATGGCCAATCTCTTCGAGCTGGTCGACATCCAATCCGGCATAATTCGTCCAGGCAGAGTTAAACGCAGCCAGATAAATTTCCTGCGCACGCTCAGCTAGATGTGATCGTACCGTATTAGGAAGATCTTCAATCAACTCGTATGGCATCGCATAACCTTCCAGCCGTCAGGTGGATGGAATTCTTTGCGCCGATCGATAGCCGCCAACGGCGTTTTCCAATTTGATGCAGGGGAAACAGTGCGATCAAACGAGAATGCCGGCGCAATCTCAAAACGAAACAGCGCCCACGAGACTGTCGATCTTCCGATAACCGCTTGCGTCCGACCAATATGCGATGACGGCCGGCCTTTTTCGCTCTAAGCCCTCTGGCCAAACTTAGCCTCACGCATCAAATAGACGCGCTTCATTCCTTCCAGAATGAAGAGAAGGATCAACCCGACGGCGCACGCGATCAGTAGGTCGTGGCTGTGAAAGTCGCCAAAGTCGAAAAGCTTCCGGGCTGGGCTCCAACGAAGCGTAATCGCAAACAGCGAGCCCGCGGCTGCAAACACAGTCCACAGCATCGGATTTGGCTGGGTAAAAGCAGCGAGATAATCGGCGTCGAATGTCCTGTTGACCAAGACCAGGGCAATGGTCGAAGTAATCAATGCACCAAAGGCCAGGGCCCGCGCTTGGTCGGCAGCTAGCCCATACTTCAAGCCGCCGACGAACAGAGTTCCTATAACGACAAGGGCCGTGGTGCCTTGGATCAGGCACCAAATCATTTTGTCGAAAGACAGCAAGGGGCTCGACGCCAATCTTGGCGGCCGCTTCATGATATTCTCGTCTTCCGGTTCACTCTCAAAAGCGATCGAGCATACGGGGTCGATGATCAGTTCGAGGAAGGCGATATGCAAAGGGCCGAGAATAGGCGGCAGGCCAAAAATGATCGGAAAGAGCGCAAGCCCGGCAATGGGGACGTGCACGGCCGGGATGAAAGCCATCGCCTTGCGCAGATTGTCGAAGATGCGGCGGCCCAGCCGGATCGCCGTCACCACAGACGCAAAATCATCGTTCAAAAGGACTAATGCTGCCGCCTCGCGGGCCACGTCCGTTCCCCGCCCGCCCATTGCAATGCCGATGTGCGCTGCTTTGAGAGTCGGTGCATCGTTGACACCGTCGCCAATCATTGCAGTGACTTCACCGTTTGCCTTCAGGGCTTCAACAATGCGCAATTTTTCCGAAGGCGTAATTCTAGCAAAGACTGAGCACTGCTTGACCCGCGACCTGAGTACCTCAGCGTTAAGTCGCTCGATCTCGCCGCCACCTATAACTTCGGACGAAGCGATCCCTGCAGCACGGGCGATTGCGAACGCCGTAGCGGGATAATCGCCTGTGATCATGATGACACGTATGCCTGCGGTCTCGCACTGTTTCACTGCCTCTTTGACACTTTCTCTCAATGGATCGGCAAGACCAACAAGTCCTAGAATTCTAAAATTGAAATCACGTGGCGTACCACAGTGATTGCCACCACTTGCAGAGGCTTTCGCAACTGCCAGAACGCGCAGGCCCTCTCGTGCCATTTCCTCAACCGAAGCGGTAAGGTGATCGTGCGCCTCTTGAGGCAGGAGGCACAGCGAGGCTATCGCTTCCGGTGCTCCTTTAGCTGCAATTGTCCGTTCGTTATCGTTCGGGTCGGTGGTGCGCCATACGTTAGTGACCGCCAAAAGCTTCGACGTCACACCATGCGTGCGTTCGAGGATGCCGTGGTGGCGTAATCCGGTCTTCCCGCTTCGCTGATAATCGTCGAGTGCCATGAACGCCTTGTCCATCGGATCGACTGGCACAGGCTGGCAGGCGAGGGCACCGGTCGATACAAGTTCCACAAAGTCCGGTGGCGTCTGGACAGGCATGGTCGAATTGGTTTGGTCAAATGCAAACCGCTCCCCCGTCGGCAGGCGAAGCTCGGCTATCGCCATGCGGTTCTCGGTCAGCGTGCCTGTTTTGTCAGTGCACAACACGGTGGCCTCGCCAAGCGTTTCAATCGCGGAGGCACGCCGGGTAAGAACGTGGGATCGGGATAATCGCCATGCACCCATGACGGTGAAAACCGTTAGAACGAGTGGAAACTCTTCGGGTAGCATCGCCATTCCAAGTGCGATCCCCGCAAGCAGGGACTGCAACGGCGAATGTCCAGTTGCAAACTGAACGAACACCGCCAGCAGACATACTGCGGCGCCAACGAAGGCAAACAGGCGCACAAGGCGGTTAGTTTCAGCCTTAAGACGCGGCGGTTCGATTTCGATACTCGCGAGCGACCCTCCAATCTTGCCGATTTCGCTGCGAGCCCCTGTTGCGGTCACTTCAGCGAGACCCTGGCCGCGCACAGCGAGGGTGCCGGAAAATAGAAAAGGCGTATCGTCGCCACCTGGCTTAGCCAAAACGTCTCGAGAGCCGCCAACGGCTTTTCGAACAGGAACCGATTCTCCGGTTAGCAAAGATTCATCGACCGCCAACTCGGCGCAGCGCAAAAGAAACGCGTCCGCAGCAATCCGGTCGCCTTCGCTTACCACCAGAATATCGCCACGCACGACATCGCGTCCTGCAACGCGTCGATGCTCGCCACTACGGATGACGAGAGCTCGGGGGCTCGTCAGATCCTGCAAAGCCTGCAGCACCCGCTCGCTTCGGAACTCCTGCACAATGGTGATCAACACGGACGTTGTGGCGAAAGCGGAAAGCAGCAACGCTTCGTTCGTCTCGCCGAGAAGAAGATAGACGAGGCCTGCGCCGACCAGAAACAAAAACATCGGTTCGCGAAGTACATCCAGTGCAATGCGCGGTGCGGAGCGAACGCGCTGTTGCGGAAGTTCATTGAAACCGTCGGTGCGAAGTCGTGCCGCGACCGCAGCGTTGCCCAAGCCCGTGGGCATCACGTCACGTTTTGCAACGTCCTGCACCGTCGATCCCCGGAATGAACCATCGGCCATCGAGTGGCGCTCGTTCGCAGCCGTTCGTCAAAACAACTTCCTACGCCTTTTGAAAACGCTATCACGGGCGCAGCCAGCACAATTTGATGCGCGTCAAGCCGCCCGTCGTTTCGTTCGTGGCGACGAATTGGCGAGCGCGGCCCCCTTGATGCGGATCAAAGGGGACTTCCCTCTCGGAGGCTATTATTTTGAATAGTCAATTATGGAGGATGTCATGAGGACTCATTCGTATCTGCCGCAGCTCTGGAGAGAAGATCAGTATCCGATGCAAGCTTTGAAACAGGAAATGGACGACATATTTGAGAGCTGGAGGAAGGATCTCAAGTTGCCGGAAATGACATGGTCGCGAACGGAGTTCCGGCCGCGCGTCAACATCAGCGAAACGGACAAGGATATGCTGATCACGGCCGAGTTGCCCGGCGTCGATCAGAAGGACATTGATATTACCGTGTCGGGAGATCAGCTTCTGATCAAAGGGGAGAAGAAATCGGAAGTCGAAGAAAAGAAGGACGAGAAAGGCCGCGCGTTCCACCGTGTCGAACGATCGTTCGGATCTTTTCAAAGGCTCATGTCACTTCCCTACGAGTTCGATCCGGACAAGGTACAAGCCTTCTTTAAAGACGGCGTGCTGACATTGACCGTTCCGAAGCCAACTGAGGCGCAGAAAAAGACAAAGAAGATCGAGATCAAGGCCGAGAAACAGATCGAAGCAAAAAAAGCCGCGTAATCGATGAAGGATCCTTTTTGTTATTGGCTCAAAGCTGCGCCCGAAATGTTCGAGTACTGGCGCTATTAGGTCGTCACCGAGCAACTAGGAGTTCCACATGCCCGACGTGCAGCCTTCCGATCGCGATCAATACTTTGCCGCGCAGGCCCACACCCGAACCCTCAAGGGATTTCAAATCCATCTCACAGTCTACTTGGCGGTCATTGCCGGCCTATTCTTGATAAATGCGATGAGCGGCGGCCATTGGTGGGTGCAATGGCCGCTGATTGGCTGGGGCGTTGGCATTTTGGGCCACGCCTACCTCGTTTATAGATCCGGTAAACTGCGGAACGCCGTGACCTAGCAAGACTCGATGTTGCGACGACTGCACCGCGGGAAAGGCGCTAAGAGCGCGTCTTCGAAGACAATAGACGATCTCAAATATGAAGAGGAACAGTCTGGCTGCAATGTCTCAGTCCGCGGGCTCAATGACATTAGGCGAGCGCTTTGTTTCCGAGCAGATTGAAGCGCGTGGCGTGCGCGATCCTCTCGTGCTCGACGCCATGCGAAAGGTGCCGCGAGAAGTCTTTGTGCCGAAGGAACTCAAGAGCGAGGCTTATGAGGACAGTCCTCTCCCGATCGGCGCCGGCCAGACGATTTCGCAACCCTATATCGTAGCTTTCATGATCGAGGCCTTATGCCTGCGCGGTGGCGAAAAGGTACTGGAGATAGGTGCCGGAAGTGGTTACGCGGCGGCTATCCTCGCGCAAATTGCACGCGAAGTCTTCACTATCGAGCGCATCGGGCAGCTTGCCGAGCGTGCGACCAGGAATCTGGACAAGGCCGGATACAACAACATTCACGTACGTCATGCAGACGGCACCGAAGGATGGGCCGAAAAGGCGCCCTTCGATGCGATTCTCGTATCAGCTGGCGCGCCTAACCTCCCAAAAACTCTGATGCGTCAACTCGCTATCGGAGGACATATGATTGTGCCCGTCGGTAGTAACCCGCGAGCTCAAGAGCTCATCCGGATTACGCGCGTCGATGAAGAAGAATTCGAGCAGGAAGATATTGCCGACGTCCGCTTCGTACCTTTGATCGGAAAGGAGGGATGGGAAAGCGAAGATGAGGACTGGCAGACACGAGCCCCGCGCGTCGTCCGGTCGAGCCCGGCTGTCAGCATTTCGCTTCCCGGATTAGTCGCCAAGCACGCTGAAGCTTTTATCCGACTGCAAGACGCGAACCTTGCCCCCCTATTGCGCAGAATTGGGGGCGCACGAGTGGTTCTCATCGGAGAGGCGAGCCACGGCACATCGGAGTTCTACCGAATGCGTGCGCGGATTACGCGGCGGCTGATTGAGGAGAAAGGCTTCAATATCATAGCAGCCGAAGCCGATTGGCCGGATGCCTCGCGTATCGACCACTATGTGCGCCACCGCGAAGCCAAACGTAAGGAATGGACGGCCTTTGCGCGCTTTCCGACTTGGATGTGGCGGAATGAGGAAACGCGCCTGTTCGTCGATTGGCTGCACAAGCACAATTCGTCGAAGCCCTATCCGGAATGCGCCGCGTTCTATGGTCTGGACCTTTATAGCTTGTACAATTCTGTACGCGTAGTGCTCAGCTATTTAGAATCGGTCGACCCCAAACTCGCCGAGATAGCCCGGCAGCGCTACGGCTGTCTATCGCCATGGGAAGCAGACCCGGCTGCCTACGGACACGCCGCGCTGACGGGTGCTTACCGTAAATGCGAACAAGACGTCGCTCACATCCTCGTCGAGCTACTGGGAAAGCAGCAGGCCCTCTCTCTCCAAGACGGCGATCGCTTTTTCGACGCGTCTCAGAATGCGCGGCTCGTCGCAAATGCGGAACGATACTACCGGCTCATGTACTATGGCTCGCGCGCATCCTGGAATTTGCGCGATGGGCACATGTTCGAAACACTGAAACACATTCTCGATCATCACGGGCCCAACTCTAAGGCCGTCATTTGGGCGCACAATTCACACATCGGTGACGCTTCAGCGACGGAAATGGGCCGGCGCGGCGAATACAATATTGGACAGCTCTGTCGCGAATATTTCGGCGAAGGTTCGTATCACATTGGCTTTGGCACAAACGACGGGACCGTCGCTGCCGCTTCGAGCTGGGACGGTCCTATGCAGATCATGCCCGTCCGTCCCGCCCATGCTCAGAGCTATGAGCGATTGTTCCATCTGACGAATGCACCTGGTTTGATCTTGCCACTCAGAAATGATGCGTCGGATGAAATTCACAATAAACTCATGAAGCCCCTTCTCGAACGCGCAATTGGCGTCATCTACCGGCCAGAGAGTGAGCTCGCCAGCCACTACTTTGAGGCTATCCTGCCGCGTCAGTTCGACGAATATATTTGGATTGATCGAACAATGGCGATCAAGCCGCTGCACGTCACGGAACTGGAAGGGATGCCCGAGACCTATCCATTTGGGCTCTAGTCGTCCTCGCGTCCGCGAGTCGTTCTCTGCGGCAAGGTATCGAACGGCGCTTTTTAACGCCCTCTGATCTCCACGACAGCCGATGCCAGTCTGCGATAAAGGTCCCGGCGACGCTTCAGCGGCCACCAATCATAAAGAAAGGTCTCAATCGGCTTCCAATTTGCCACCCATCCAAGCAGAACGAGACTTTCTGCAATCGCGCTACCCAGTGCCCCGGTCCCTAGACGCGTCCGCGCGAGCTGACTGCCGATGAGGCAAAGAACTAGCAACGGAGCGCCAATCGATAGGTAGCGTTGTCCCACGCGAAAAAGTTCATTTAGATCGCGCTGCTGCATCAAGGCGCGTTCGGAAAAATAGTTAGCCAAAGCAGTGCTAAGCCCGCGTTCCTCCGCCTTGCGCGCTTCAACTACGGGAAGATGAAAAATGATCCTGAGCGGAGCGTTTGCGCGAAGTTCTCGCGCCCAGCCGACGATATATTCCTCAGCATCCTGGTCAAGATCACGCTCATGGAACGGTGAAGGATCGAGTGAATTAAAAAGCTGCGCCATTTCGCTAAGCCGGACTTCGATCACCCCATCTCCTTCCACTTGGTTTGGCAAAGCTCGCAACCTCTTACGCAATGGGGCCAGCATGCGTCACACATGCCGGATATCCCGAAATATCTACCACGAGCGCAATGGCGAACGTTATCAGAGACCTCATCCGATCCTGCCGAAATAC
>Ga0070663_100001883_pt1 | contig 11716 bp, 7 predicted proteins | sample KBSC63metaG_FD_65646 | JGI IMG/M metagenome (GOLD analysis project Ga0070663, IMG submission 65646) | Corn rhizosphere microbial communities from Kellogg Biological Station, Michigan, USA - KBS C6-3 metaG | ecosystem: Host-associated > Plants > Roots > Rhizosphere > Soil ...
GAAGGCCAGTCCCCCCTGACGCCGACGGCACGGCAAAAGACTCCACCGGCCGCGGCCAGTCCAGCGCCCGCGCCGCCAGCGCCGGCCGCCGCGGCTTCCGCCGTTCCGGAGCCTGGAGAGCTGTTCCGCGATTGTGCGGAATGCGCTGAAATGGTCGTGATTCCGAGCGGTGAATTCAAAATGGGTTCGGAAGATACGATCTATGAAAAGCCGGTCCATCGGGTGGTGATCCCGAACGCCTTCGCCATCGGGCGCCGCGAGGTAACGTTCGACGAGTGGGACCTTTGCGTGGCCGCAGGCGCTTGCAAATATCGGCCCGATGATCGCGGATGGGGGCGCGGCAACCGTCCGGTGATCGACGTCAGTTGGGACGATGCCCATGACTTCGTGTCATGGATGACCCAGAAGACGGGCAAGAAATATCGCCTGCCGAGCGAGGCGGAATGGGAATACGCCGCCCGGGCGGGCACGGAATCGCCTTTCTGGTGGGGCCGGACCCTCATCAAGGGCAGTGCGAATTGCGAGGATTGCGGCGACGCACCTTTACGGAAAACAACGCCGGCCCAATCGTTTAGGCCGAATGGTTTCGGACTCTTTGACGTCGCCGGCAACGTCGCCGAATGGGTCGAGGATTGCTGGAACAATAACTACCGCGGCGCTCCAGCGGACGGCACCGCCTGGACCAGCGGCCAATGTCTGCAGCGCTCGTTGCGCGGCGGTTCCTTTGCCTCCAAGTCGGCTTTTGCGCGCTCGCCCGCGCGTTTCATGTACGACCGGGACGTGCGCTACTACGCCAATGGTTTTCGCGTCGCCCGGGATTTGTAAATCCGCGTGGCGGCGAAGCCCAATCGTGCGTGCCCGGCCCGAAATTTTGCACCGAAACTGAACCCGCCTGCACGTCACCGACACCAACGTTACGTGGGTGATTGCGCCGAACACCGGGCGATGTCCCGGCTTGCCGGGAATTTGCGCGTGGTTGGACTGTCGCGACACGCCTAGACGGTGCTGGACTAGGCCAGTACTCTGGAGGCGACAACCTCCCCCGAAGGTGAATGTGCATGGCCGGACAACTGAGCCAATCCGAACGCGTGGCCGAATTCAAGACGCCGCTGGGCGAAAATGTGCTCGCGCTCATCAAGCTCGATGGGTCCGAAGTGCTCGGCGACATGTTCCAGTTCAACATCGAAGCGTTGAGCGAGAAGGAGAACATCGACTTCGATAAGGCGCTCGGGCAGGGCTGCATGCTCAAGCTGGACGCCTACGAAAAAAAGAAGCGAATTTACCACGGCGTCATGACTGAGGCGCAGTGGATCGGAAAGATCGAGGATTTCTTTCACTACCGGATTACGTTGCGGCCGTGGTTCTGGCTGCTTGGCCACAAGGCCGATTGCCGGATCTTTCTCGACAAGGACGTCAAGGACATCATCAAGGACGTGTTTGATAAGGCGGGATTCCACGACTACGAATTCCGGACCAACGGCGACTACGAGAAAATTCCCTACTGCGTGCAGTATCGCGAAACCGATTTGGCATTCGTCAGTCGGCTCATGGAGCTGTACGGCATCTATTATTTCTTCGAGCATTCCGACGAAAAACATCTGATGGTGCTGGCCGACTCGCGTTCCTCGCACAAGCCCGTCCCGGGTCTGTCCCAGATATCCTTCATTCCGCTGACCGAATCGGAGCTCCGGCCCGGCCAGCATCTGTACAGCTGGATTTCGGAGCGGCGTTTTCGCACCGGGAAGGTCCAGTTCAACGACTATGACTATCTGAAGCCCAAGAAGAACCTGCTGGCCCCCTCGGAAGCGTCGGAGAAGTACACCCACGCCAAGCTCGAAGTGTATGACTTTCCGGGCAAGTATGACGAGGAAGACAAGGGCAAGAAGCTTTCGCGTTTTCGGCTCGAAGCCGAGCAGGCCAAGGATCATCGGCGCATCATCGAGGGCGACGCCCCTTCGCTACATGCCGGCGCGCTCATCACGGTCGAGAAGCACCCAACGAAGGCGGAGAACAAGGAATATCTGGTCGTTCGCGCCGATCATCGTTTCTCGTCGCACCACTATCGCACTGTCGCGCCGGACACCGACACCGCGAAGGCGGACGGTGGCGAGCAGGATCAGATCTATTACGGATATTACGAGTTTCAGCCGAGCGACCGGCCATTCCGTATGCTGCCGCTGACACCGAGGCCGCGCATCCACGGTATCCAGACTGCCAAGGTGGTCGGAAAGAAGGGTGAGGAAAACGAGGAAATCAGCACCGACGAGCACGGTCGCATCTGGGTCCAGTTCTTTTGGGATCGCGAACCGAAACTGACCTGTCCGATCCGTGTCGCCCAGGTGTGGGCCAGCAAGAAATGGGGCGGGGTCTTCACCCCGCGCGTTGGCATGGAGGTGGTGGTCGAGTTCCTGGAAGGCGATCCCGACCGGCCGCTTGTGGTCGGCTGCGTCTACAACGGCGACAACAAGGTCCCCTATGACCTGCCGGATAACAAGACCATTGCCGGCTGGAAGTCGGACTCCACGAAGGGAGGCAACGGCTACAACGAGTTCATTTTCGAGGACAAGAAATCATCCGAGAACATTCGCATGCATGCCGAACGCGACCATGAGGTCACGGTCAGGCGCGCCGAAACCTGGACCATCGGCGAAACCTTCACGCCGCCGAAAGGCAGCCCGTCACGAAGCACGACGCTGAAGAACGGCGACGACAAGCTCAGTATTCAAATGGGCGACCGCAACGTCAGTATACCGATGGGCAGTCAGTCGACGACCGCCATGATCTCCATCAGCCACACTGTCGGTATGACCAAGGTCGAACTGACGCCGGCGAACAGGTCCGTCGACTCGCCGATCATCAATCACAATGCGGAGGCCCTCGCCAACTATACCGCCGGCGCGGTGATTACGCTGACGGCTCCGATCATCAATCTCAATGGCATGGTGCTGATCAACGGAATGGTACCGGTGGTAATCCCGGTATAGAGCCTGGTCAAAACCGGGTTCCAGGCTTTGTCCCTTACGGGCGAACCGGGGCCCGCTTCGCTCGAAAGCGCTATGGGCATTTTGTGATTGTTAAGGAACGAAAATCAATAAAGGGCGATGGTGCCCACTTGTTAGGGATGTTGCATGTCGCGGGTCCGCTTTACGACCGCTCGATCAGTGTTCGAGACCTTCCCCGAATTGGCAAACAAATCCGGGGTTGCGGCAACGGACGACCCGCCGATCGTGTTCCTGAACAACCTCTCGGCTCAGGAACGATTTGACGGTGCAGTCGCGTTTTGCGCTCATTTGCTGCCGCGGCGGGAAGCCGTGTGGTGGGGATGCGGAAGCGTTCGCTCCGTTCTGGGCGACGTCACACAATACGGGGTTGCCGGGCTGGTAGCCGCAGAGGCCTGGGTCCACGAACCGACCGACAAGAACAGGCTGGCGGCATTGCAGGTCGGTACCCGGAGCGACAGTTCCGATCCGCTGACCTGGCTTGCACTCGGCGCCGGGTGGTCGGGCGGGATGCTCAGCACCGTCTCGAACCCGCCGGTACCGGTGCCGCACTATCTGACGGCAAGGGCCATCCGCATCGCCATCCTGGTCGGCGCCGGCCGCCTCGGGGCAGCGGAACGACCGGAACGCATGCGGGCCTGCATCGCCGAAGGCATCAGGCTGGCGGAGCCGGAAGGCGATCAGCGCGGCTCCCCGGCGGGCTCCGGCGGGCGCGACCGGCCTACGCGATTCGACACCGCATGAGCGGCCGCTAAAATGGACCTCGCCGCGGCCCGCGGATTTGTCGACAGTCAATTTACCAAGGAAGCCCTCGTTGCTGGCGCTCAGAATCGAAAATGAGACGACACTGCCGGACGGCGGCCCGCTGGGCATTACGGTCGAGGGCACGCGCGGCATCGATATCGGCCGCGACCAGTATCTCGACTGGACCTTGCCCGATCCGAGCCGGTTCATCTCCGGAAAGCACTGCGAAATACGCTGGCGTGACGGGGCCTACTGGCTGCACGACGTTTCGACCAACGGCACCTTCCTGCACGGTGCGGATGGCCGCCTCAAGGCCCCCCACAAGCTGCGCGACGGCGACCGCTTCTCGATCGGCCATTACATCATCATCGCCAATGTCAGCGGGGGATCGGAGGCCGCGGCCGCGGTCGCCGCCAGCGCCGCCCCGGACTACGACAATCTGTGGGAGCCGGCCGGCGAAGTCGCGCCCCCGATCGAAGCCCGCCAATTGAAGGCGCAGCGCGACCTGCAACCGGTCAAGCCGGACTTTCTCGATTGGGCGGTCGACCTGCAGCCGCCGGCGCGTCCCGGGGCGGCTCCGCCGCCGGGGACGCCGCTGCAATGGGATTCCACGCCAAATCCCGATGATGCCGGATGGGCGCAAGGCGCGCCGAAACCACCCCCCGCTCCCGAGCCTGCGGCCGTGCCGGTCCCGAACCCGCGCCGCCCGGTGTGGGTGACCGGTGAGCCCGACGGTCCCTGGGCGGCGCCGGCTCAACCGGCGACCCAGCGCCCTGTGGCCCCGGCAAGCCCGAATCAGCGTGGCGGATCGGCCGTCACCACCGATCCCGCGGCTGCGGCTGCCGATTTCGTTCGACTGATCGCCCGCGGCGCAGGCCTGCCTGACGATGCGTTCGCCGCCCAGGACCCGGCCCAGTTCGCCGCGGAAGTCGGACAATTGCTGCGTCTTACAGCCGAGAACATGAAGCAGTTGCTTGAAGCCAGGCAGCAGGCCAAGCGCTTCGCACGGAGCACCAATCAGACCACGGTGCAGGCCCTCGACAATAATCCGCTGAAGTTTGCTCCCACCGTGGAGGAAGCGATGCGCATCATGTTCGGTGCGCGCACGAAGAGCTACCTCGGCGCCTCCAGTGCGGTCGCGCAAGGCTTCGACGATTTGAAGACACATCAAATCAAAACGTTTTCGGCGATGCAGCACGCGCTGAAGCGCCTGATGGAAGAATTCGACCCCGCCGCCATCGAAAGGGCCTCGACCGGCGACCGTGGCCTTCTCGGCGCGCTCGGCTCAAGCAAGGCGCGGAGCTGGGATACTTACGCCGCACGCTGGCAGGCGCGCACACGCAGCCATGAAGACGGCATGCTCGATGCCTTCATGCAATATTTTGCCGAATATTATGATCGCGATGGAAATAAGATATGATGAAAATGCGCTGCACCGACGCACCGACCCGGAATTGGCAGCAATGGCTCCAGACAAGCGTGGCTAACTGATGTCGTGGTACACCAAGGTAGCGTGGACGGAAGGGCTGTTTCTGCGTCCGCACCATTTCCAGCAGAACGACCGCTATCACGAACATCTCCTCGAATCCCGGGTACGCTACGCGACGCCGTATCCCTGGGGCTTCACCACGCTGGAGATCGATCGCGATCTCGCCCAGCAAAGCAAGTTCGCCTTGCGGCGCGCAGCCGGAGTGATGCCGGACGGGACGCCGTTCGACGTTCCGGCCGACAGCCCGTTGCCGGCGTCCATCGTGGTGCCGGAGGCCGCGTCGCAGCAGATCGTCTGGCTGACGATGCCGATGGCGTCAGCGAACATGCGCGAAGCCGACGACCGCGAAGCGGAGAGCGCCGCGCGCTACGTCACACATTCGGAAGCCTTCATCGATTCGACCTCCGCGCTGCGGATCGAGGAAGAGGTCGACATCGCGTTTCCCCGGCTGAGCCTCGAACTTCGCAAGACCGCCAAGCCGGGCTATACCAGCCTCGGCATTGCGCGCATCCTCGAAGTTCGCGACCGGCAGATCGTGTTCGACGAAAAATATGTGCCGCCGGTCCTGCTGTGCGGAGCGCACCCGACCGTCAACGGCTGGACCGATCGCGTGGTCGGCTGGATCGACAACAAGCTCGAGGAATTGGCGCGCTATGCGGCCGATCCCACCGCCGGCGGCGGCCTGCAAAGCATCGACTACTTTGTGCTGCAGCTTCTAAACCGGCATATCGCGGTGCTGAAACACTATCGCTCGTCTGGCTATGTGCACCCGGAACGCCTCTTTGAGGAATTCCTGCGCCTGGTCGGCGAGCTCGCGACATTCGCCACGCCTGAGCGGCGCGCGCGGGAATATCCGGCCTACGACCAGGACAATCTCGAGAATGTCTTCGGGCCTGTGATGCGCGACCTGCAGGACTTCCTCAGCGTCCGCCTCGGCCGGCGCGCCATCCGGCTTGAGATCATCGAGCGCGCGCAGAATGCGTTCATTTCGACAATTCGCGATCGTACGCTGTTCCGCGACGCCACGCTGGTTCTCGAAGTCGCCGCGCATCGTCCGCTTACGGAAATCCAGACCCAGTTCCCTCATCTGTTCAAGATCGGTCCCAACACCAAGATGAACGAGATCGTGCACGCCCATCTTCCCGGCGTGCCGCTGGTTCACCTGCCGACACCGCCACCGCAGATCCGGGCCATCACCGACCACGTCTATTTCTTTCTCGATCGCAAATCGCCGCTGTGGTCCGAGTTTTCGATTGCGAGCTCGATCGGGATGCACTTCTCCGGTGACTGGCCTGAACTCGAACTCGAATTGTGGGCCGTATTGGAAGACAGGCGATGAACGACAAGGTTCCACCACGCCCGCCGTTTGGCGCGCCAGGAGAGCGGACGATTATTCGTCCCAATCCAGGCGGGCGGCGCCCGGTCGAACCGCCTGCCCCCAGACCGCCGGAAGCTCCTGCCGCCGGCGCGCCGCAACCGGCGGCGCCCGCCGCGACGCCCTATGTGCCGCCGAGCGCTCCGGGAAATCCGAATCCGGACGAATGGATCGTCACGCGCAATCAGGCGCCGCAGCAATCGACGCCCTCGCAGGCGCCCGAGATCGCCGTCGACGAACTGGTCGCGCCCAATGAAAATCCGATCCTGCGCTCGGCCGGGCCGCTGCTGTTGCTGCTCGGCCGCCTGCGCGTTGCCCTCGCCCGCGCCTCCTTCGCCAATTTGATGGAAATCGTCGCCGACAGCATCAAGTTCTTCGAACGCGACATTCGCTCAGGCGGCATCGCCGAAGCTCAGGCCAACACCGCCAAATACATCATCTGCGCGACGGCGGACGACATCGTCCAGAACATCCCGACCGAAGACCGCCACGTCTGGACCCAATACAGCATGCTCAGCCGGTTCTTCGGCGAGCGGATCGGCGGCGTGCGGTTCTTCGACGAATTGACGCGGCTGAAGCAGGACCCTCTGCTCAATTACGATGTGCTTGAACTGCAGCACACCTGTCTTGCGCTCGGCTTCCAGGGCATTCACCGCACCTCGGCGGGCGGCGTCTCCGCCCTGCAGCAGATTCAGCGCGATCTTTACGAGACGTTGCGCCGGGTCAAGCCGAAGGTCTATCGCGAGTTGTCGCCGCGCTGGCAGGGTCAGAACCTGGCGCGGCGCATGGCGCGGACATTGGTTCCATGGTGGGCCGTGCTCGGCTTTGCCGGCATCGTCCTGTTCGGGATTTATTTTCTGTATCTCTACTGGCTCACCGGCGGGGTCGACGTCGCCGCCAACGGCATGACCTCCCTGCTCGGCAGAGACAAGCTGTCGCTCGAGCGCAAGGTTCCGGAGAAGCCCGTGCCGCCGCCGGTGATCCCGCCGCCCGAACCCGATCGCATCACGCAGTTGCAGCGCATCTGCACGGCCATGGCCCCCGAGGTCGCCGCCGACAAGGTCGCCGTCGAGCAAACCGCCAACCAGATCGCCATCCGCATCGGAAACGTATTGCTGTTCAATTCCGGCGTCGCCAACGTGCTCGACCAGTTCAAGCCGATCGGCGATCGCATCGCGGCGACGCTCGACAAGGAGGACGGTTACATCAAGGTGATCGGACACACCGACAATACGCCGATCGGCACCAGCAATGTCCGCTTCCCGTCCAATTATGCGCTCTCCGTTGAGCGCGCCAAGAACGTGGCAGGGCTGTTCAAGGCGACATTGGCCAAGCCGGATCGCCTGCAAACCGACGGCAAGGGCGAGACCGCGCCGATCGCCGACAACAACACCGCGGATGGCCGCGCCAAGAACCGGCGCGTCGAAATCGTAATTCCGCGAACGGACACGGGCCCGGTGAGCGAACGTACATGCCGCAGATGAAGTGCAGGCGGGTTCTCGACCGCAGGATTGACGACCGATGAGTCACTTTTCATTCAAGGAAGTGGGCCGCATTGTGCTCTATGGCATGGGCTTGGGGTCCATTGCCGCGCTGATCTTCCTCGTCGGCCCGCTGGTTTCGATCCACGGTTACTATCCGCTTCAAACAATGATCGGTCGCGAGATCGCCATTCTGGCGGTTGGCGCCCTCTTCGCGTCGGTCATGAGCTTCCAGTGGCGGCGCCGGAAGAAGGCCGCGGCGAAGATTGCCGAGGGCATCGCTGCCTCGGACAAGCCCGAAGACGATAGCGGCGTCCTCAAGGACAAGATGAAGGACGCGCTCGCCACCCTCAAGACCGCGAGCGGCGGCAAGGGCGACTTTCTCTATGACCTGCCGTGGTATCTCCTGATCGGTCCTCCCGGATCGGGCAAAACCACCGCGCTGGTCAATTCAGGCCTCAAATTCCCGCTGTCCAGCGGAGCAACGCCGGCGGCGATCGCAGGCGTCGGCGGCACGCGTTACTGCGATTGGTGGTTTACCGAAGACGCGGTGCTGATCGACACCGCCGGCCGCTACACCACCCAGGATTCCGACGCTCAATCCGACAAGCAGAGCTGGCTCGCATTTCTCGACCTGCTCAAGAAGAACCGGCCTCACCAGCCGATCAATGGCGTCATGGTCGCGGTTAGCCTGGAAGACCTGTTGACGCTGTCGCCGTCGGAGATCAAGGCCCACGCCGACGCCATCCGCGCCCGTCTGCTGGAATTGCACGAGCGGTTGAAGGTCGACTTCCCGGTCTATGCGGTGTTCACCAAGTCCGACCTGATCGCGGGCTTTATGGAGTATTTTGCGAACCTGTCCGATCAGGGCCGCCGGCAGGTATGGGGAACGACCTTCCAGACCGCCGACAAGACCCGCAACATGGTCGGCGAGATTCCGGCTGAGTTCGACGCCCTCGTCGAGCGGCTCAATTCCGACCTCACCGATCGCCTGCAAGAGGAGCCGACGCCGAGCAGCCGCGTCCTGCTCTACGGTTTCCCACCTCAAGTCGCCGGGCTGAAGCGTCAGATCTTCGATTTCCTCAACCAGATATTCGAACCGACGCGCTATCACGCCAACGCGACGCTGCGTGGCTTCTACCTGACCTCCGGCACCCAGCATGGCACGCCGATCGACCGGCTGATCGGCGCGCTGGCAAAGAGCTTCGGCGCCGAACAGATTGGCGCCCAGGCTTATTCCGGACGCGGCAAGAGTTTCTTCCTCGCCGATCTGATCCTGAAGGTGATCATCGGCGAAGCCGCCTGGGTTTCCACCGATCGGGCCGCGCTTCGGCGCGCGCGGATCATCAAAGCCACAGCTTACAGTCTGCTCGCACTGACCGTGCTTGGTCTTGGAGCGGCCTGGACGGAAAGCTACCGACGCAACCGTGATTTGATTGCCGACACCCAGGTGGCGGCGGCCCAGTTCACCCAGCAGGCGGGTCCCTTTACCAAGGAGACCGTGATCGCCGACCGCGATCTGCACAAGGTCATGCCGCTGCTATTCAAGTTGCGCAATCTGCCGGCCGGCTTCGCCACGCGCGACGCGTCGACCCCGCTGTTGGCCGAATTGGGCTTGAGCCAACGGGAGCGGCTGCAGTCCTCGGGCGAGCAGATTTATCATGTCGCACTTGAACGGCTTTTCCGGCCGCGGTTGATGTACCGCCTGGAGGAAGTGCTCGAAGCCAACAAGGCCAATCCGGGCTTTATCTACGAAGCGCTGAAGGTCTACCTGATGGTTGCCGGTGTCGAGCGCACCGATCGCGAACTCGTCGTCAGCTGGATGCGAAACGACTGGGCCGACAATCTGTATCAGGGCGCCTCCAATGCCGATGGCCGCAAGGCGCTCGAGAGCGAACTGGTGGCCATGCTTGATCTCGAGGAGGGCGACGCGCCGCTGATCGAGCCTAATTGGCCGCTGGTGGAGGAATGCCGGCGCATTCTCTCCCGTCTCAACGTCGCGGACCGCGCCTACCAGTTGCTCAAGTCGCAGAGCCGCCAAGCCAACGCTCCGGACTGGGTTGCAGCCCGGCACGGCGGCCCGGATTTCGCGACCGTGTTCGAGTCGACCACCGGCGACACCATCGAGAGCATCGTCGTCCCCGGCTTCTTCACCTATGCCGGTTTCCAGAAAGAGTTGATCGACAAGCTCCCGACCATCGCCGACCAGTTGCAGCGCGACAATTGGGTGCTGGGAGATGCCGGCAAGCTCGGCGCCATCACCTCGCAGTTCGACAATCTGACGCGCGACCTGCTCAATCTCTACGGTCAGGAATTTCTCGCCACCTGGAAGCAGGCGCTCGAGAAATTGCGGATGCGCCCGCTCAATGTCGGCAAGCCGAAATATGACGCGCTGAATGCCGCGGCGGCATCGACCTCGCCGATCCGGCTGTTGATCGAATCGATCCGGGATGAAACCGCCCTCACCCGGGAGCGCAAGGACGCCAAGGATTCCGGCAAGGACGGTTCCAAGGACGCCAAGGCACCCAAGAAGGAACTTGCCCCGTCACTGGTGGGCGCGCAAACCGGCGTGCCCGGCGCCAGCATCGAGGCCGAGTTCCGGCCCTTCCACCAGGTCGTCGAAGGCGACGGTTCGCGCCGATTGATCGACACGATCACCGGCGATTTGGGCGCGATCAACAACACGCTTCAGACAGTCGCGTTGAATTCGTCGCAGGAACAGCAGGCCACCGGTGCGATCCGCAGCCAGGTCGCGCAATTCAAGACCGACGCGGCGCGCATGCCCGCGCCGTTCAACACCATGCTGTTGCAATCTGCCAACGCGTTCGAAAACACCATTGCGGACGACACCTACCGGCAGATTCGCGACGAGTTCCAGAAATCGGTCTACGGTCCGTGCCAGAGCCTCGCATCGAACCGCTACCCGATGGACCGCGGCGCCAAGGCCGAAATCGGGCTGGCGGATTTCGGCAGGTTGTTCGGCGGCAACGGCTATTTCGACGGCTTCTTCAAGAAATACCTCGATACATACGCCGACACTTCGCAGCGCGAATGGAAATGGCGTCAGGAGAATCCGGTCGCGAAGTTGATGTCGGTTGAAACCTTGCGGCAGTTTCAGCGCGCGGCGCGGATTCGCGACGCGTTCTTCCCGACCAATGGCAACGTTCCCCAGATCAGCCTGAGCATCACGCCGCCAGTGCTCGCCGAGGGCGGGCTCACCGCGAAACTGGAAGTCAACGGCCTTCCGGTGAGTTCTTCCAATCAGCCAAACCCGGCTCCGGTCGCGGTACAATGGCCGGGAGCAGCCGGCAAGACGGCCGTATCGCTCGTTCAAGACCCGCCGCTGCCCGGTGCCCAGCCCTCAGAAATCTCGGGCGGGACCGGTCAGTGGGCACTCTTCCGACTCCTCGACAAGGCCTCGAAGACCCCGCGCGCCAACAGCATTACGGCAAGCTGGATCGTCGGCGGCCGTGAAGTTCCGTTCCAGCTCGGAACGGGCACCGTGTTCAATCCGCTGCAACTACCGGCCCTGGCGGAATTCAAATGTCCACCTTCGCTGTGAGATTTTCATGCAATGCAGTCTCTACGGCAAGCTTCCGACCAAACGCGACTTCGTTGCCGTGGGTGC
>Ga0070663_100001887_pt1 | contig 11700 bp, 7 predicted proteins | sample KBSC63metaG_FD_65646 | JGI IMG/M metagenome (GOLD analysis project Ga0070663, IMG submission 65646) | Corn rhizosphere microbial communities from Kellogg Biological Station, Michigan, USA - KBS C6-3 metaG | ecosystem: Host-associated > Plants > Roots > Rhizosphere > Soil ...
CGAGCGCCACGCGCTGGCGCTGGCCTCCGGAGAGCGCCTTCGGCTTGCGGCCGAGCAGGGGCACGATGCCCAGGATGTCCGCGGCGCGCCCCACCTTCTTCTCGATCTCGCTCTTGGACACTTTGCGCAGCTTGAGCGCGAAGCCCATGTTCTCGAAGACCGTCATGTGCGGGTAGAGCGCGTAGCTCTGGAACACCATCGCGATGTCGCGATCCTTGGGCGAGACATCGTTCACGACTCGGTTGCCGATCTGGATTGTCCCGCCGCTGATGTCTTCGAGACCTGCGATCATGCGCAGAGTCGTGGATTTGCCGCAGCCGGACGGCCCCACCAGCACGATGAACTCGCCATCCTGGATGTGGAGGTTCAGGTCGTCGACGACTTTGACATTGCCCTCGTAGACTTTGTCGACGTGCTTCAGGATGACTTCGGCCATTTCCGAGGAAGATGATAGTGGACCTGTCCCGGCAGGCAAGGCTCGCGGATGAGAGCGGGGCTCGACCCGGCGCGGCACGGCGAGCGCCAGGAAATATCTAGTCTCGGCGCCGCGGGCTCGGGTCAGACCGCGAATTCTCCGGGGATTGGCGATTGGCCCGCACGGAGCGAGCGGTTAAGATGCACTCACTGTGGCTTGGGGTGCTGCCGCCCCCATCGCGTGCCGGGAGGCTCATGCTCGACAGATTCCCCTATGGCAAGGCGCCGTTCGTGCTGTTGCTGATTGCGATTCTGTCCTCGTTCACTTTTGCCCTCACACACCGCAGCGGGCGCCCTGCGGAGCTCGTGCTCGCTGTCTTCTCCGCGCAACACTACGCCGCCTACATCGAGGTGCTGCCGAAGTTCGAGCAGGAGCACCACGTCAAGGTCAACCTGCAGCGCATCGACAACCAGTCGCTGGAGGCGCGCTTGCAGAGCGCGATCGTGACCAACACCGACGTGCCGGATCTGACGGAGATCTCCGAGGGCACCCTGGGGTTCTTCACGCGTGGTCCAGAGCGGGACATTGGCTTTGCCGATCTGACGGAGCAGGTCCGGAGCGAGGGCCTGGACCACCGCGTCGTCGAGTCGCGCTTTGCCCCCTGGACCTCGCGCGGCCACGTCTATGCGTTGCCTCACGACGTGCATCCCGTGATGCTCGCCTACCGCCGGGACCTGGTCGAGCAGCTCGGCATCGACGTCAGCAAGCTCGAGACCTGGGATGAGTTCGTGGCCATGGGGCAGAAGATCACCAGGGACCTGGACGGCGACGGCAACATCGACCGCTTCGCGCTGGAGTTGCCGCGGAACGGACAGTGGGGGCTGCAGACGCTGCTGCGCCAGCGGGGCATCGACCTGTTCGACGCGCAGGGGGAGGCGGCCTTCAACTGCCCGCTCGGCGTGGACACGGTGGTCTGGTACCTGAAGCAGACGCGCGGTCCCCAGCGCATCGCGTACGACCCGGCGAACGCGCAAGCCAACGGTCAAGCCTTCGTTCAGGCGCTGCGCGATGGGATGTTCCTGTTCTTGCTCGCGCCCGACTGGCGCACCTTTCAGCTGCAGACGGACGCCCCCAGGATGAGCGGCAGGATGGCTCTCATGCCGCTGCCGGCCTGGGAACGCGGCGGCCGCCGCACCTCGACCTGGGGCATGACCGGCCTCACCCTGAGCAAGACCAGTCAGCACCCCGAGCTGGCGTGGGAGCTCGCGAAGTTCCTCTATTACAATCCGCCAGACCTCGGGCAGCGCTTCCTGGCCAGCAACATCATCACCCCGCTGAAGGAAGCCTGGGGGCTTCCCGAGTTCCAGATCCCCAACGAGTACTGGTCCGGGCAGAAGCTGGGTGCGGAGTACGCGCGGCTGGCCTCCGACGTGCCGCCCATCTTCTCCTCGCCCGTCTACAAGTCGGGGATGAGCAAGCTCGATCAGGCGGTGACCCGCGCGGGGCTCTACTACGAGGAGCACGGGGAGCAGGGCCTGCGCGAGAAGGTCGCGGAAGAGCTACAGCGCGCCGCGGCGTATCTGAAGGTGTGGTCGGACCGCTACGCGGTGCTGCAACAGAGCGTGGCCGCCAACGAGTCAGAGCCGTGAGCGGGAAGGACAGGTTGCCATGCAGGGCGTAGTCGATCTCCAGTCTCCAGCCGAAGCCGTCGAACCCGAGGAAGCGCGGCGCCGCCCCGCGGCACCACCCCGGCGCTTCTACAAGGGCAAGGCTCCGTACGTTTTTCTCGTCCCGTACCTGCTGCTCACGTCGGTTTTCTTCATCTATCCATTCCTGCGCGCCGTGACGCTCGCCTTCTATCAGACGAATGGGCCCCGCTCGAAGGTGTTCGTGGGCTTCGAGAACTTCACCTTCTTGTTCCACGACGCTCGTTTTCACAGCGCGCTCGGCAATACCGTCACCTACACCCTGTGCAGCATCTTTCTGCAGCTGCCGCTCGCGCTCGCCCTGGCGATGCTGCTCAACTCGGGCACCAGCAAGCTGGAAGTGCGGCTCAAGGGTTTCTTCCGGCTGATTCTGTTCTCGCCGAACCTGGTCGGGCCGATTTTCGTGGGCGTGATGTTCGGCGTGTTGCTCACACCCCGCTACGGGTTGCTGAACCGGACGCTACACGCACTGGTGGGTTGGGGGCTCGAGCAACGCTGGGTGGATGACCCGCAGCTGGTCATGCCCGCGTTGGTGCTGGTGTCGCTCTGGCTCTACGTGGGCTTCAACATGGTCTACTTCCTGGCCGCGCTGCAGAGCGTGGACAAGGAGCTGGAGCAAGCCGCGCGCATGGACGGTGCCAACGCCTGGCAGGTGTTCTGGCACGTGACCTTGCCGGCGATCCGGCACGTGGTGGTCTTCGTGGTGATCCTGAGCACCGTCGGTTCATTCAACCTGTTCGAGCTGCCCCTGGCGCTGCTCAACAGCACCAACGGTTTCGGTCCAGATGACTCGGGCCTGACCGTGATCACCTATCTGAACGAGGTGGCGTACCGTCAGGGCGATCTGGGGCTGGGCTCCGCGGTGGGCTGGATCGTCGCGATCCTGATCATGGTGTTCAGCTTCGTGCAATTTCGCGTCGCGCGCGTCGCGGAGAACGAGTGAGCATGAGCACTCTGCAGCTCACTCTCCTGGTCCTGTTCGGAGTCTTCCCGCTCCTGTATCTGCGTTCGCCGAAGCGGCCGAAGCTGGCCTGGAGCTACCTGCGCGGTCTGCTCTTGACGCTGGCCTGCATCGCCGTGCTCTCGCCCTTCGTGTGGCTGGTCGCGGCGGCGTTCAAGGACCGCAGCGTCATGAACGAGTACACGTTCTTCCCGCCGCTCGACAAATGGTCCAGCGAGACCATGAACCTGAAGAACTTTCGCCGGCTGTTCGCCGGCGAGATGAGCGTAAAGGGCATGGTCTACTACTGGCAGTACCTGCTCAACTCGGCGCTGTACACGACCGTGAGCACGGTGCTGCAGCTGTTCTTTTCGTCGCTCGCCGGCTATGCGCTCTCCAAGTACGACTTCCGCGGCAAGCGCGTGCTGATGGCCTTCATGATTGGCTCCACGATGATCCCGGGCGTGCTCTTGCTGGCCCCCATTTACAAGATGTTCGTGGATTTTGGGCTGATCGACTCCGTCCCGGGACTGCTGCTCACCGGCGCCGTCAGCGCCTACGGCATCTTCCTGTTCCGCCAGGCCATCGTGTCCGTCCCGAACGAGATCATCGACGCCGGGCGGATCGATGGCTGCAGCGAGTTTGGCATCTACTTCCGGCTGGTGATGCCCCTGGTCAAGCCGATGAGCGCCGCGTTCTGCATGTTCGTGTTCCTCGCGCAGTGGAACGCTTTCTTTGCGCCAAACATCTTTCTGCAGAGCCAGAACAACCTGACGGCGCCGATCGCGGTCCGCAGCTATATCGGCATTTATCAGGCGGAATACGGGGTATTTCTCGCGGGGACGCTGCTGGCCATCATTCCACCGGCGATCCTCTTCTTCGCCCTGCAGAAGGAGTTCGTCAGCGGGCTCAGCGCGGGCGCCGTCAAGGGCTAGCTGGCGGTCGCGTCGCGCTGCCAGAGCCTCACTGCAGCAGCTTGAGAGCCATCTGAGGCAGCTGGTTGGCTTGCGACAGCACGGCCAAGCCAGCCTGCGAGAGCACCTGGTTGCGCGACATCTGCGCGGTCTCGCTGGCGACGTCGACATCGCGAATGCGCGAGTTGGCGCCGGACAGATTGAGGCGCATCGTCTGAATGTTGCTCTGGGCCACCTCCAGACGGTTCATGGTCGCCCCGAAGGACGAGCGCGAGGTCGACACCGCGGAGATCGCGCCGTCGATGGCCGACAGCGACGCGAGCGCGCTGGCCTCCGTGGTCCCGGAGAGCGCGACGCCCGATCCAGAGATCGTCGCCAGCGATACGCCGCCGAGGGTCACCTTGATCTGATCCGAGCTGACCGCATCGAGCCCGACCTGCAGCGAGATGGTATTGGCGGTGGCGCCGAGCAGGAGCTTGCCGTTGAACTTGGCCGAGCCCTGGATGCGCGTGATCTCCGCCTGAAGCTGCGAGAACTCCGCCTGCAAGAAGCTGCGGTCGGTGCCCGTCAGGCTGCCGTTGGAAGCCTGCACGGCGAGCTCGCGCATGCGCCCCAAGATGTTGTGCACCTCACCCAGGCTGCCTTCAGCGGTCTGGGCCATGGAAATCCCGTCGCCGGCATTGCGCTCCGCGACGGCAAACGACCGCACCTGGCTCTTCAGATTTTCACTGATGGCCAGGCCCGCGGCGTCATCCTTGGCGGAGTTGATGCGGAAGCCGCTGGAGAGACGGTTGAAGCTGAGCTGTAGCTGCGACTGGTTGTAGCCCAGGTTTTTCTGCGCCTCCATCGAGGAGACGTTCGTCTGCATGAAGAGTGACATCGGGTACCCCTTCCTTGGGGTGGTTCGGCGCCCTCGAGCGAGGGTGCCCGCGCGCACTTCCTTGTGCTCGCTTCCGAGACGAACGGAACTGGAACACCAACCTTGAGCACCAATTGTAGACGGGGCGTTCCTCCACTGCCGGGTGGGGGCGCCGGAGGCCCGGGTGGGAGTCCTGGCGGGCGCCGCGACGCGCAAACCCGAGCCAAAAATCAGCCTCGCGCGCGGAGCACAGCGAGCGGGGTGAGCTGCTGACCAGAGAGCCGATCGCCAGGGGATTGGAAACGCTGCCGCTGCCCTTTCGGTCCTCGCCGGAAAAATGCCAAGCTGGCCGCGTGCTCAACTATGCGCTGCTCCTCGATCGCCAGCTGCGGGCCAAGCAAGACTGGCAGCAGGTGATCGAGGCGGCGGACGGTGCCCCGTGACACGACCCGAAGACGAAGACGGTTACGAGCTCTGGCTGCGCTATCGGCGCGTCGGCGAGCCCGCGCTGCTCGAGCGCTATCAACGGCAGATCACCAGCATGGTGCTGCTCGGCGCGGCGGCGAGCGCCGATGGAGAGCCCGCCACGCCGACGCTGGCCGCCGCCGTGACGGAGCTGCAGGCAGGGCTGTCCGGCTTGCTCGGGCGCCCTGTCGCGCTGAGCAGTGACCCGAATCAGCCGGGAGCGCTGCTGCTGGGGCGCACGCTCACGCCCGGCCTGGAGGATTTCCGGCGCGCGGCGCCCACCGTGCCTGCGCCTGCGCCAGCGGGCAGCGGCGCGGCGACTCAGGCTGCGTCGAGGCAGGAGCCGCTCGACGAGCTCGGGCGCGACGGCTTCGCGCTCGTCACCAGCACCGCCGGTGCGCTCCGCACCGCCATCGTGGGCACCAGCGATCTCGGCATCCTGTACGGCGCGTTCCAGCTCTTGCGCCTGCTGCAGACCGGCGGCGACATCCGAGCGCTCGCGCTGGCCTCGTCGCCCCGCCTCGGGCTGCGCATCCTGAATCACTGGGACAACCTCGACCGCACGGTGGAGCGCGGCTACGCGGGCTTCTCGCTCTGGGACTGGCAGAAGCTGCCGGACTACCTCGACCCGCGCTACACCGACTACGCGCGCGCCTGCGCCTCGGTGGGCATCAACGGCAGCGTGCTCACCAACGTCAACGCCAACGCGCTGGTGCTGAAGGACGACTACATCGACAAGGTAGCGGCGCTGGCGCAGGTGTTCCGCCCCTACGGCGTGCGTGTGTATCTCACCGCGCGCTTCAGCTCGCCGATCGAGCTCGACGGGCTGTCCACGGCAGATCCCTGCGACCCTGACGTGCGCGGCTGGTGGCGCCGCCGCGTGGACGGCATCTACCGCAAGATCCCCGACTTTGGCGGCTTCGTCGTCAAGGCGAACTCCGAGGGGCAACCCGGGCCGCAAAACTACCGGCGCAGCCACGCCGAGGGCGCGAACCTGCTGGCGGACGCGCTGGCAGAGCACGGCGGCATCCTGATGTGGCGCGCCTTCGTCTATGACCACGAGGTGCCGGTCGATCGTGCCAAGCAGGCGTACGACGAGTTCGTGCCGCTCGACGGCAGCTTCCGCAGCAACGTGGTGGTGCAGGTCAAGAACGGACCGATCGACTTCCAGCCGCGCGAGCCGCATCACCCGCTGTTGGGCGCCATGCCCAAGACGCCGCTGCTGCTCGAGCTACAGCTCACGCAGGAGTACCTGGGCTGCGCCACACACCTCGCGTACCTGGCGCCCCTGTTCAAGGAATGCCTCGACACCGATACTGGCGCCACGGGCCCGGGCTCCACCGTGGCCAAGGTGATCGACGGCTCGCTGCACGGGCACGATCTCACGGGCATGTGCTCGGTGGCCAACATCGGCACTGACCGCAACTGGTGCGGGCACCCCTTTGCGCCCGCCAACTGGTACGCCTTCGGCAGGCTGTGCTGGGATCCGGCGCTCTCCGCGCGCAGCATCGCCGAGGAGTGGCTGCGCATGACCTTCTCGCTGGACGCTCGCTTCGTCGAGGGCGCCGCCAAGATCATGCTCGACTCGCGCGAGGCGGTGGTCGACTACATGACCCCGCTCGGCCTGCATCACCAGATGGCCGTCAGCCACCACTACGGCCCGGGTCCCTGGGTCTCGGAGGGGCGGCCCGACTGGACCTCGGTCTACTATCATCGCGCGGACGACCAAGGCATCGGCTTCGACCGCTCGCCCGCCGGCAGCAACGCGGTGGCACAGTACTTCGAGCCTCTGCGCAGCCAGTATGCGCAGCTCGACCAGTGTCCAGAGGAGCACCTGCTCTGGTTCCATCACGTCGGCTGGGATCAGCGGCTGCGCTCCGGGCGCACGCTCTGGGAGGAGCTATGCTACCGCTACCAGCGCGGAGTGGACAGCGTGCGAGGCTTCCAGGCGAGCTGGGCCTCGCTCGCGGAGAGCGTGGATGAAGCGCGCTTCCGGCATGTGAGCGAGTTCCTGCGCATCCAGGAGAAAGAGGCGCGCTGGTGGCGCGACGCCTGCGTGCTCTACTTCCAGACGTTCTCCCGGCGGCCATTGCCCGCCGGCTACGAACCAGCAGAAAAATCGCTCGAAGAGCTGCGCGTGCTGCGCCACTACTACGTGCCCGGCATCCACAACCCCTTCGTGGCGAAGAAGCCGCGGGCCATGAGCGTCACGCGCTTGGAGAGTCGCAAGTGAAGATCAAATCGGGAAAAGTCATCGTCTGCAGCCCCGGGCGTAACTTCGTCACGCTCAAGCTGGAGACGGACCAGGGCGTCTACGGGCTCGGCGACGCCACGCTGAACGGTCGCGAAAAGGCCGTCGTGGCCTACCTCGAAGAGCACTGCTTGCCCGCGCTGATCGGGCGCGACGCGCGCAACATCGAGGACATCTGGCACTACTTCTATCGCGGCGCCTACTGGCGGCGCGGTCCTGTCACCATGACGGCGATCGCCGCCATCGACATGGCGCTCTGGGACATCAAGGCCAAGTCGCTGGGCACGCCGCTCTACAACCTGCTCGGCGGCAAGAGCCGCGACCGCGTGATGGTCTACGCCCACGCCACCGGCAAGGAGCTGGGCGACGCCGTCGATGCCGTCGGCAAAGCGCGCGACGACGGCTTCGTGGCGATCCGCGTGCAGTCCGCGGTGCCCGGCGTCGAGAGCGCGTACGGCGTGCCCAAGGGCGAAAAATCGTACGAGCCCGCGCAGAAGGGCCTGGCCGAAGAGCAAGTCTGGGAGACCGCTCCTTACCTGCGCTACCTGCCCAAGCTCCTGGATCGCGTGCGCTCCACCTACGGCTTCGACTTCCACCTGCTCCACGACGTGCACCACCGCTGCACGCCGATCCAGGCAGCGCGCCTGGCCCGCGACGTCGAACCTTACGACCTATTCTGGCTGGAGGATGCGGTCGCTGGCGAGCTGCAGGAAGGCCTGCGCATGATCCGCAAGCACTCCACCACGCCGATCGCGATCGGCGAGGTCTTCAACAGCGTCTACGACTACACCACGCTCATCACCGAGCAGCTGATCGACTACGTGCGCATGCCGATCTCCCATGGCGGAGGCATCACCCACCTGCTCAAGGTGGCGGCGCTGGCCTCCATCTACCACGTCCAGACCGGCTTCCACGGCGCCACGGACCTGTCTCCCATCAACTTCGCGGCCTCGCTCCACTTCGATCTCGCCGTGAACAACTTCGGCGTGCAGGAATACATGCCCCACGTCGAGCCCTGCTTCGACGTCTTCAAGATCAACTACCGCTACCGCGGCGGCTACTGCACCATCGACGACACGCCGGGCATCGGCGTCGACATCGACGAAGAGAAGGCAAAGAAGTACCCCTACGTGGCCGCCAGCTTGCCGGTGAACCGGCGCACGGACGGCACGCTCTTTCACTGGTAACCAGCGAGCAGCTGGCGGCCCCGCCGCGGATTCTGGGATTTTAGGGCCGGGCCTCAGACGGCCGCGGCAGAGTCAGCGGGCGCCGGGCCTAAACCCCGATCCAGGCGCGTCCGTCCGCGGTTCCTCGGGCAAGGTGGCGCCTCGACACCGCCTGGCGAGTCGCGTTCTGTCACTTCTGCGCCTTCAGATGCGCGAACGTCCGGCGAGCTGCGCCCGCGTGCGCGGCGCCGACGATTGCCTCCGCGGGCTGGTCACGTAAGATACCGGCACTACAGAGGGCAATATGCGAGTAGGCGTCATCGGTTCGGGGGTGGTCGGCGAGACCCTAGCGAATGGATTCTTGAAGCACGGCCACGAGGTGATGCGCGGCTCGCGCACGCCGGAGAAGTTGTCGGGCTGGGCCACCAGCGCCGGTGAGCGGGCAAGCGTTGGCACGTTTGCGGTGACCGCCGTGTATGGGGATGTGGTGGTGCTGGCGGTGAAGGGCGCCGCCGCCGAGGCAGCGGTGGCCGCCTGCGGCGGTGCGCTCGCCGGAAAGCTCGTGATCGATACCACCAACCCCATCGACGAGCGGCCGCCGGAGACGGGCGTGTTGCACTTCTTCACGGACCACGCGCGCTCGCTGCTGGAGCGGCTGCAGGCGGCTTCTCCGGAGGCGAAGTTCGTGAAGGCGTTCTCCTGCGTCGGTGCCGCGGTGATGGTGGATCCGGTGTTCAAGAGCGGCCGTCCCACGATGTTCATCTGTGGCAACGACGCCGGTGCCAAGGACAGAGTCAGCGAGGTCCTCGACGCCTTTGGCTGGGATGTCGCCGATATGGGCGCCGCCGTCGCCGCGCGCGCCATCGAGCCATTGTGCATGCTGTGGTGCATTCCCGGGTTCCTGAGCCAGGAATGGACGCACGCCTTCAAGCTGTTGCGGTCCTAGTGCCACGAATCCATCGAAGCGATGGGTAACTTCCACCGTGAGAGCCATGCGCGACTTCATTTTGCGAGGACACTTCATTTTGCGAGGACACTTCATTTTGCGAGGACGCTCTGCACCCCGGAACTTCTCAGCGGGCGGTGCATTCCTTGCACTCCTCGTGGCCGGCGCCGCCTGTGTCCAGCGCGGTGGCGCTCCGGCGGCGGGCAGCGCGGCAAACGCACCTTCCGCTGAAGCCGCCGCCAGCACCGGGGCCGCGGTGCCCAGCGGCGGCGCGAGCGTGCTCGGCAGCGAGGGTATCACGGCGTTTCAACCGGCGGGAGCCACGAGCAAGCTGGAGTTGCGCACGATCGACGTGACGGGCCAGCCCTTCGACAAGGCAATCGAGGCCGTGGTGAAGGAAGCCGGCGCATCCCCGTGGGAGATGCAGATGAGCGCGCCCACCAAGCTGGCGGTGCAAAAAGACGACGTGCTGCTGGCCACGTTCTACGTGCGCGTGGAGAAGGAGCAGGAGTCGGGCGGGGGAGAGACGGAGTTCGTGTTCGAGCTCGGCGCCGAGCCCTACACCAAGTCCGTGAGCTACCCGGTGCCGCTCACCAACGAGTGGCGCAAGGTCAACGTGCGCTTCCGCGCCGCGGCCGACTACGCCCCGGGCCAGGCGAACCTGCACTTCCGCCTCGGCTACACGCCGGAGACCATTCAGATCGGCGGGCTGAGCGTCGAGAACTTCGCCAAGAACGTCCTGCTCTCCAACCTGCCGACCACCGGGGGCATCGATCGCAAGCTTGCCGCGCGCCCGGCCGTGCCGGCGCCGCGCCTGGAGCCGGTGGACGCGGGCGAGCTGGTCTTCCAGATCAAGCCGGCCAAGACCATCCGCAAGATCAGCCGCTACGTGTACGGCATCAACTCGCAGCCCTTCGACGACACGGGCGCGACGGTCCGGCGCAACGGCGGCAACCGCGGTTCGGCCTATAACTGGGAAGCGAACTACTCGAACGCCGGCCAGGACTACATCCACAACAGCGATCAGTGGCCCTGCACGATCATGAACCTCCCCAACTGCGACCAGCCCGCGGCGCAGTTCCTGGGCTTCTTCGCAGTGAACAAGGCGGCCGGCGCCGACACGATGGCGACCGTGCCGATGCTCGACTTCGTGACGGCGGACAAGAACGGCCCGGTCAAACCCGAGGAGAAGGCGCCCAGCAAGCGCTGGGTCGCCTCGAAGGCGCGCAAGGGGCAGCCGTTTGCGGACTCGCCCGATCTGAACGACGGCGTCGTCTATGAGGACGAGTTCGTCGCTCACCTGGTGAAGAAGCTCGGCAAGGCCGACAAGGGCGGCATCAAGTTCTATTCGCTCGACAACGAGCCCGCGCTCTGGCCGCAGACGCACCCGCTGATCCATCCCGAGCACACCACGTACGACGAGATGGTGCGCCGCACCGAGGAGACCGCGGCCGCGATCAAGGACGTCGACAAGAGCGCCTTCTTGCTCGGGGCCGTGATGTTCGGCTGGTCCGAGTACCAGTCGCTCAGCTCCGCGCCGGACGCGGCCAAGTACAACGCCGACTTCGGCACCTATACCGACTTCTTCCTCGATGCGATGAAGCGCCTGGAGAAGAAGCACGGTCAGCGCCTGGTCGACGCGCTGGATGTCCACTGGTACCCCGAGGCCCGGGGCAGTCAGCGCATCACGGCCGACGACGCCTCCCGCTCCACGATCGACGAGCGCCTGCAGGCGCCGCGCAGCCTCTGGGATCCGGAATACAAGGAGAAGAGCTGGATCGTGCAGCAGACGGGCAAGCCCATCCGGCTCATCCCCTGGCTGCGCGAGGTGATCCGGAAGCGCTATCCGGGCACCGAGCTCACCATGACCGAGTACAACTACGGCGGCACCACGGACGTCTCCGGCGGGCTGGCGCAGGCGGATGTGCTCGGCGTGCTTGGGCGCGAGGGCGTGTACCTGGCCACCTACTGGGGCAAGGGCGCAGCGGTCGAGCCGCTGCCACCGTATGTGGCGGCCGCCTTCAAGCTGTACCGCAAC
>Ga0070663_100001889_pt1 | contig 11696 bp, 15 predicted proteins | sample KBSC63metaG_FD_65646 | JGI IMG/M metagenome (GOLD analysis project Ga0070663, IMG submission 65646) | Corn rhizosphere microbial communities from Kellogg Biological Station, Michigan, USA - KBS C6-3 metaG | ecosystem: Host-associated > Plants > Roots > Rhizosphere > Soil ...
GCGACGATGGTGATCGCGGTGCCGACCGGCATCAAGATCTTCTCGTGGATCGCGACGATGTGGGAGGGCTCGCTCTCCTTCAAGACGCCGATGCTGTGGGCGATCGGCTTCATCTTCATGTTCACCGTCGGCGGCGTGACCGGCGTGCTGCTCGCCAATGGCGGCATCGATAATTATTTCCAGGACACCTATTACGTCGTGGCCCACTTCCACTACGTGCTGTCGCTGGGCGCGGTCTTCTCGCTATTCGCGGGCTTCTATTACTGGTTCCCGAAAATGTCGGGCCGCATGTATAACGAGCTGCTCGGAAAGCTGCATTTCTGGGTATTCTTCATCGGCGTGAACGTGCTGTTCTTCCCGATGCACTTCCTCGGCATGCAGGGCATGCCGCGCCGTTACCCCGATTATCCCGACGCTTATGCGCATTGGAACGGGATCGCGACCGACGGCTACATGATCATGATCGCGGGCATGGCGATCTTCTTCGTCAACGTGATCTATTCGCTGATCGCGGGCCCGAAGGCGCCGGCCAATCCGTGGGGCGAAGGCGCGACCACGCTCGAGTGGACGCTGCCGAGCCCGCCGCCCTACCACCAGTTCGAACAGCTGCCGCGCATCGACTGACGCGTCAGCTGCCGAACGGCGGACAAGAAAAAGGGCGCTCCGGGGCAACCCGGGGCGCTCTTTCTTTGTGCCGCCCCGACTGGCCGTCATTGGTCACGGCACGTCGACAAGAATGACCGACCGCTCTAGTTTCGCCTGGCATGGCCGAACTGACAATCGCGGCGACCGAAGTCGCCCGCTCCGAAATCCGCGTTTTCTGTTCGGATCGGGTCGGGCCGAGCCAGATGCTCGATCAATTCGTCTATCGTGCGCCCGCGCGCTTCTCGGCACCGGAAATCCGGTTCAGCGAACCGCAGCCTTTATATGTCGCCGGCAACAAATTCACGATCGCCGCGGAGCGGACCGGCATCGTACCCGGATCAACCTACCTCTTCGGGGAATATAGCTGGCGGAGCCTGTTCGATCCGGCGCGGCCAATCCTGCCGACGCCCGACGAGCCGGTCCTCGTGGCCGGCAACGCGCCCTGGCGCAATTATTCGCATTGGCTTTTCCAATGTCTCCCGCCCATCCTGCTGGCATCGCGTGTCGGACTGCAGGCGCCGCATGCGCTGGTGCCTCCGCTCAACGACGTGAAACGCGATTTACTCGCCCTCGCAGGCGTAGGGCCGGACCGCTTCACCGAATTGCCCGAAAGCGGGGCCGCCTTCCTTCAGCAGGGTATCTACACCAACCTCAGCGCGGGCGACTTCCCCTTCACGCCCCATCCCGCGATCGTCGAGCCGTTCGAGCTGCTGGCCCAGCGCGCGCCGCGCTCGCTTTACGCGGGCCAGCGCGTTTTCCTGTCGCGCGCCGATTCCCGCAAGCGCGTGATGATCAACGAGGCCGAGCTCAGCGCGCGGCTTCAGGCGGAGGGCTATGCCGTCGTCATGCCCGGCACGCTCAGTGCGATCGAACAGATCGCGTTGTTCCGCGACGCGGCGCTGCTCGTCGGTGCGCACGGTGCCGGATTCACCAATCTCCTGTTCGCGCCGCGCGGCGAGGCCGGGCCGATCGTGGTCGAGCTCCATCAGGAAAATTATCCCGCCTCGGCTTTCGCGAAGCTCTGTCAGGTCAAAAGGCTGCGTTACACGGCCATCTTCAATCGGATGGTGGATCCGGGGCCTGACGGACGGCATGATTCGAGCTGGGAGGCGGACATTCCGCTGATCCTGAGGACGCTGGGCTCGCTCTAGAAGCCCCGCTTGGGCGGCAATCTCGCGGCGCGCCATGGTCAGATCCGACAAGCGCTTTCGCGAATCTTCTCATGCGCCTATAGCGCGCGCAAATGCCTTCACCCGCTGTACCGATCACGCCCGCGCTGCCGGCCGAATGGCGCGATTTCCTCGCGCTCACCAAGCCGCGCGTGATGACCCTCGTGGTCTTCACCGCTTTGTGCGGCCTGCTTGCCGCCCCCGTCCATATCAACCCGGTGCTGGGCTTCACCGCGATCCTGTGCATCGCGCTCGGCGCGGGCGCGTCGGGCGCGCTCAACATGTGGTACGAGGCGGATCTCGACGCGCATATGAAGCGCACCAGGAACCGTCCGCTGCCCGCGGGCCGCATGGACCGCCAGTCCGCGCTCCATTTCGGGGTCGCGCTGGCGGTGGGCTCGGTCGTGCTGATGGGGCTGGCGGTCAATCTGCTCGCCGCCGCGATCCTCGCCGTCTCGATCCTGTTCTACGTCCTGGTCTATACTGTCTGGCTCAAGCGCCGGACGCCGCAGAATATCGTGATCGGTGGCGCCGCCGGCGCCTTCCCCCCCTTGATCGGCTGGGCCGCCGCGACAGGGCGGATCGAATTGCTGCCAGTCCTCTTGTTCCTGCTCATCTTCCTGTGGACGCCGCCCCATTTCTGGGCGCTCTCCTTGTTCGTGCGTACCGATTATGCGGCGGCCGGGGTGCCGATGCTGCCGGTGGTGGCGGGGATTCAGGCGACGCGGCGGCAGGTGCTGATCTATACGTTGCCGATGGCGGCGGCGGCGGTGGCACCCTGGCCGCTCGGCCTCACCGGCGCCATCTATGGCTTGGCCGCGAGCCTGCTCACTGCTTGGTTCACGATCCTCGCCCTACGCGTCGCGATCAGCCGGGAAACGGACCAGGCGTTGATGAAGCCCGAACGGGCATTGTTCAAATTCTCGATCCTCTATTTGTTCGCCCTGTTCGGGGCTCTGGTGATCGACCGTCTGGTGTTGGCATGACCCCTGAATATGAAGACGAATATCGCCGCCGCCAGCGCGCCCGCGCCAGGGTGACGGGCTGGATCCTGGGCGGACTGGTCGTGCTCTTCTTCGCGATCGCGGTCGCCCGGATGATGCATTGATGGCCGGCTCGCTTCCCCTCGATCGCGCCAAGAAGCGCACCGGCCTGCTGATGCTGCTGGTCGCGGCCGGCATGGTCGCCCTGGGGTTTGCGAGCGTGCCGCTCTACCGCATGTTCTGCCAGGCGACGGGCTGGAACGGGACGGTGCAGGAACGACTGAACGCGGTCGCGCCCGGCGCGGTCGCGGGCCGCTTTGTCAACGTCCGCTTCGACGCCAATGTCTCGCCGAGCCTGCCCTGGAGCTTCGCGCCCGACCAGAATGTGACCCATGTCGCGGTCGGCGCGCGGCAGATGGTGTTCTTCACCGCGGTCAACAACAGCGATCATGCCATCACCGGCAGCGCGGCCTTCAACGTGACCCCGCCCCAGGCCGGCCAATATTTCGTGAAGATCCAATGCTTCTGCTTCACCGAGCAGACGTTGAAGCCGCACGAGCGGGTGCGGATGCCGGTCGTGTTCTACGTCGATCCCGGCTTTGCCAAGGATCCCGATGCCGGCCAGATCGACGAGATCACGCTTTCCTACACATTTTACCCGGTAGCGAAGCCGAAAACGGCAAGCTGAGGGCCCAAACCCGGCCTCGGCAATGGTCGTGACGAAGCGAATTTTTGCGCACAGGTAGGAGCAAGGAGGGAGCGATGACGATTCATTGTAACCGACGCGCGACGCCCCTGTGCGCAAAAAGACGCCCGCCGCTTCGCGGTCGTCCGGAAAAGCCCGCCGGCTAAGTTGCTTGCTTGCGCCTAGCTTCGGCTAGGCGACTGCGCTGCGCGCCTTTCCGGCAGGCTTTTCCGGACGATCACGACCGTTGCCGAGGCCGGGTTTGGGCCCTAAGGGAAGTTCAAACTAGCCTTACAGGGACCCGACGAGCATGGCCGGAGCGAAGAGCCACGAATACCATATCCTGCCGCCCAGCATCTGGCCGCTGATCGGCGCCTTTGCGGCGCTGGCGATGGCGTCTGGCGGCATCATGTGGATGCACAGCGCGGCTTTCGGCGGCTGGGTGTTCTTCGCGGGCCTGGCGGGCGTGCTCTTCACGATGTTCTCCTGGTGGTCGGACGTGATCCGCGAGGCGCATGCCGGCGATCACACGCCGGTCGTGTCGCTCCACCTGCGCTACGGCATGATCCTGTTCATCGCCTCGGAGGTCATGTTCTTCCTCGGCTGGTTCTGGGCCTGGTTCGATTTCTCGCTCTTCCCGTCGACGGTCGACGCGGTCGGCGGAGTCTGGCCGCCCAAGGGGATCACCGTCCTCAACCCCTTCGCTTTCCCGCTGCTCAACACGCTGATCCTGCTCTGCTCGGGCACGACCGTCACCTGGGCGCACCACGCGCTGATCCATGGCGATCGCAAGGGCATGATCCGCGGGCTGTGGTGCACGATCCTGCTCGGTATCACCTTCTCGTGCATCCAGGCGTGGGAATATGCGCATGCGCCCTTCGCCTTTAAGGGCCTGAGCTATGGCGCCTCCTTCTTCATGGCGACCGGGTTTCACGGCTTCCACGTTCTGATCGGCACCTGCTTCCTGATCGTGAACCTGGTCCGCGCCTATAAGGGCGACTTCACGCCCAAGCAGCATTTCGGCTTCGAGGCCGCCGCCTGGTATTGGCATTTCGTCGACGTCGTGTGGCTGTTCCTGTTCGTCTCGATTTACGTTTGGGGCGGCTGGGGCGCGCCGATCGCCGGCTGATGCCCGAGCGCTGGCAACTCGCACAGATCAACGTCGGGCGCCTGGTGGCGCCCGCCGAGGATCCTCAGGTTGCCGATTTCATCAACGCGCTGGCACATGTGAACGCGCTGGCGGAGGCCGCGCCGGGCTTTGTCTGGCGCCTCAAGGACGATGGCGGCGCGGGCGCGACCGACATCCGCCCCGCACCCGACCAGCAATTCATCGTCAACATGTCGGTCTGGACCGACGCCGACAGCCTGTTCGACTATGTCTATCGCAGCGCGCATACGCCCTTCATGGCGCGCCGGCGCGAATGGTTCGGCAGGTTCGAGGGCGCCTATCAGGCCTTGTGGTGGATACGCACGGGGCACAAACCGACGGTCGAGGAAGGCCTGTCGCGGCTGTGGCTGATCGACCGCTACGGGCCTTGCCCGCAGGCCTTCACCTTCAAGGCGCGCTTCCCGGCTCCGGAGACAGCGGGCCAGCCGATCGACATGCAACCCGATCCGTGGTGTGTCGGCCGCGCCTGACGTGCCCGACGCCCCGCCTCCGCCGATCAAGGCCGGACTCAGCGGCCGATGCCCGCGCTGCAACGCCCGCACGCTCTTTTCGGGCTGGATGAAGTTTGCCGACCGCTGTTCGAATTGTGGACTCGACTTCAAAAGCTTCAATGTCGGCGATGGCGCGGCCGCCTTTCTGATCCTGATCCTGGGCGCGATCACCGCCGCCGCCGCGATCGTCGTCGAGCTCAAATTCTCGCCGCCTTTCTGGGTCCACATCCTGGTGTGGCCGCCGATCGTGCTGGCGATGACCATCGTGAGCCTGCGCGCATCCAAGGGCGTACTGCTCGCGCTCGAATATGCCCACGCTGCGCGCGAGGGCCGGATCGTGGAATGACGCGCCGCGTCCCGATCGTACCGACGATCATCGTCCTGCTCGCCGCGCTGCTGATGGTCCGGCTCGGCGTCTGGCAGATCCATCGCCTGCACGAGAAAGAGGCTTTGCTCGCCCGCTACAGCGCCAATCAGGGCAAGCCCCCACTCCCGCTCGCGGCGCTCTTCCCGGTCGATGACAGCGCCCTTTACCGCCGCACCAGCGCCTTCTGCCTCAACGTTGCCGTTTGGCGCACCGGGGCGGGACGCGCTGCCGATGGAACGCCCGGCTGGCGCCATATCGCCGCCTGCCGCACCGGGGCGGAGGGTCCGGGCATATTGGTCGACATGGGCATTTCGGCCGATCCCGCCGCGCCGGCGTGGAAGGGCGGCCCCGTGCGCGGGCGCCTGACCTGGGTGCCCGACGATCAAACGTGGCTCGCGCGCCTCTTCACCCCCGGCCCGCCGCCTCCGCGCACCCCGATGCTCGTCAGCGATACCGCCGCGCCCGGGCTCAAGCCGACCGCGCAGCCCAACCCGGCCGACATCCCCAACAACCACTTCTCCTATGCGGTACAATGGTTCCTGTTCGCGGGTGTCGCGCTCATCATCTACGGCGTCGCATTGTGGCAGAGGGCGCGCAAAGTTGCCCTGACGCCGCCATCCCGCTAACGGGCCCCATGCTTTACGTCAGCACGCGCGGGGATGCGCCCAAGCTCGATTTCGAGGCGGTGACACTCGCCGGCCTCGCCAAGGATGGCGGCCTCTATGTTCCGGAGGCCTGGCCAAGCTTTACGCGCGACCAGATCAGGGCGCTGCAAGGCCTGTCCTATGTCGACACCGCGGTCGCGATCCTCGCGCCCTTCGTCGGCGATTCGCTCTCGAAGGACGACCTGCGCGCGCTGTGCGACGCCGCTTATGGCCGCTTCGCGCATGCCGCGGTCACCCCGCTCGTCCAGCTCGACGCGCGCCAATGGGTGCTCGAGCTGTTTCACGGGCCGACATTGGCCTTCAAGGACGTCGCGCTGCAGCTGCTTGGTCTGCTGTTCGAACGTTTCCTCTCGACCCGCGACACGCATCTGACCGTGGTCGGCGCTACCTCGGGCGACACGGGCTCCGCCGCGATCGATGCGCTCGCCGGCCGTGCCAAGGTCGATCTGTTCATGCTCCACCCCAAGGGCCGTGTGTCCGACGTGCAGCGCCGGCAGATGACCACCGTGCTCGCGCCCAACATCCACAATATCGCGATCGAGGGCAGCTTCGACGACGCGCAGGCGATGGTGAAGGCGATGTTCGCCGACCAGGCGTTCGCGGGCCGCTTCACATTGTCGGCGGTCAACTCGATCAACTGGGCGCGTCTCGCGGCACAGATCGTCTATTATTTTTACGCTGCGGTCCGCCTCGGCGCGCCCGACCGGCCGGTCGCTTTCGCGGTCCCGACGGGCAATTTCGGCGACGTGTTCGCGGGTTATGTCGCCGCGAAAATGGGCCTGCCGGTCGCGAAGCTGATCGTCGCGACCAACGTCAACGACATCCTCCACCGCGCGCTCAGCGAGGGCGATTATTCGGTCGGCAGCGTCACGCCGACCGCCGCACCGTCGATGGACATTCAGGTCAGCTCCAACTTCGAACGCCTGCTGTTCGATCTGCATGGCCGCGACGGCACCGCGCTCGCCGCGTCGATGCGGGGGTTCGAGGCCAGCCGAAAGTTCAACCTCACGCCCGCAATGCGCGCCGAGGCGGCGGAGCTGTTCACGAGCATCCGCGTCGACCCCGAAGGGATGGAAATGGCGATGCGCCGCGCCAACGAAAGCTCGGCGATGGTGCTCGATCCGCATAGCGCGATCGGGTACGCGGCCGCGCTCGCCGCCGATCTGCCCGCCGACGTGCCGGTGGTGACGCTCGCCACAGCGCATCCCGCCAAGTTCCGCGACGCGGTCGAGCGCGCGACCGGCAGCCGCCCCCTGCTGCCGCTCCGTGTCGGGGACCTGTTCGATCGCGAGGAACGCTATGACGTGCTCCCCAACGATCTGGGCGCGGTCCAGGCCTATATCGCCGAGCGGGCCACCGCGGCATGACCGCAAAGCTCCATCGCCTGGCCAACGGCCTTCGGGTCGCGGTCGAGCCGATGGCGGGGGTCGAGACGATCGCGGTCGGCCTTTATGCCGACGCCGGCGCGCGCTCCGAGCCCAAGGGCCTGTCGGGGCTGGCCCACATGGTCGAGCATATGGTGTTCAAGGGCGCGGGCGGCCGTTCCGCGCGCCAGATCGCCGAAGCGATCGAGGATAAAGGCGGGTCGCTCAACGCCTGGACCGCGCGCGACCATACTGTCTTCCAGGCGCGGGCTTTGGCGGGTGACCTCGCGCTGGGCAGCGAACTGATCGCGGATCTCGTCCGCAATGCCGATCTCGACGGCGAGGAGCTGGAGCGCGAGCGCCATGTCGTGCTCGCCGAATTGGGCGAGGCTCGCGACACGCCCGACGACATCATCTTCGACCATCTCCAGGGCGCAGCCTTCCCCGGACAGCAATTGGGCGAGGCCGTGCTCGGCGACGAGGCCAGCATCGCCGCGATCGACGTGCCCGCACTGCGCAGCTGGATCAGGGGCCAATATCGCCCAGACGGCCTGGTCTTCGCCGCGGCCGGCAAGGTTGACGAGGACGAATTGCTCAAGCTCGCCGAGCGCCTGTTCGGCGACATGGCCGCCGGCGCACCGCCCGCGCCGCCGCCCGCAACCTTCGCCAGCGGCACGCATCACGACCGCCGCCGCTTCGATCAATTGCACGTCGCGCTCGCATTCGAAGGCGTCGGCCACGCGCACCCCGATCAGCACGCACTCTCGCTTTTCACCAACGCCGTCGGCGGTGGCATGTCCTCGCGCCTGTTCCAGCAGGTGCGCGAGGAGCGCGGGCTCGCTTATTCGATCTATTCCTGGGCGCACAGCTATGCCGACACCGGCCTGTTCGGCATTTATTGCGCCGCCGCGCGGGCCGACGCCCGCCAGGCGCTCGAGCTCGCCCGCAAGATACTGAGCGAGACCGCCGAGGGTCTGACCGACGCCGAGCTCGACCGCGCGCGCACCCAGGCCAAAGCGGGGCTGCTGATGGGTCTCGAATCGGTCGCGACCCGCGCCGATCATCTCGCCCGATCGATCCAGGTCCATGGCCGCATCGTGCCCCCATCCGAGACGGTCTCGCTGATCGACGCGGTCTCGCTCTATCAGGCGCGCCAGGCAGGTGCCAACGCGCTCGTCGGCGGCGAAGCCCTCGCGACCGTCGGCGGCCGTCTCGCGGAGGTCGCATGAACCTCCTCACGCTGGTCACCGAACCCTGGCCCGATTACGGGCTGATCGACTCCGGCCGCGGACGGAAGCTCGAGCGATTCGGCCGCTTCAAATTCATCCGCCCCGAACCCCAGGCGATGTGGACACCCGCCGACCCGAGCTGGGAAGCCGACGGCGACTTCATCGCGGCGTCCGACGAGGATGGCGGCGGCAAATGGCATCTCTCGCGCGACGTGCCCCGCGGCGGCTGGCACATGAAATGGGAGGAGGTGCGCTTCCTCGCGCAGAATACGCCCTTTCGCCATCTCGCTTTCTTCCCCGACATGGCCCCGCAATGGTCGTGGATGCGCGATCGCACCACCGAAGGCGATGAGGTCCTGAACTTGTTCGGCTATACCGGCGTCGGCACGCTCGCGTTGGCCGCCAAGGGCGCGAAGCTGACGCATGTCGATGCGTCGAAAAAGTCGGTCGAGGCGGGCAAGGCCAATGCCTTCCTGTCCGACATGTCCGATCGCCCGATCCGCTGGATGGTCGACGACGCGGTCAAGTTCGCCGCGCGCGAGGTGCGCCGCGAGCGCCGTTATGACGGGATCCTGCTCGACCCGCCCAAGTTCGGCCGGGGTCCAGATGCCGAGATTTGGCGGTTGGAGGAGCACCTACCCGGCCTGATCAAGCATTGCCGCGCCTTGCTCGACCAGAATTCCAAATATCTGGTGCTGACCGTCTATGCGGTGCGTATGTCCGCGCTCGCGATCGGCGAATTGCTCAAGCAGGAGCTGGCCGATCTCGGCGGCACGATCGAAGTCGGCGAAATGGCCGTCCGCGAGGAAGCCCGCGGCCTGCTCCTCCCGACCGCAATCTTTGCGCGCTGGTCGCGCTAGCCAACCGTCATGCCGGACTTGTTCCGGCATCCACCCATCCGCAAAGGAGCGCTCGAGTCCCGGTGGACCCGGAACAAGTCCGGGGTGAGGACTAGCTTCGTCCGGCTCGCAACGCCGCGCCCGCAACAAATGGCGCACCAGCTACGAACAGCAAGCTCGTCGCCGCCAGCAATTTCAGCGCGCCCTCGGCCGGGCTCGCGCCAAAAATCAGCAACGGCACGGCCAGCGGCAGCATGACCAGCCCGATCAACGCGCCCGCGCCGCGCAGGCTCGCGGTCAGCGCCGCCACCGCCAGCCCCAACGCGGCCAGCCCCGGCGTGCCGAGCAACAACCCGATCTCCAATCGCGTCAAAGTCGCGCCGTCGAGGTTGAGCAAGGCAGCCGCGGGCAACGTCGCCGCCATCAAAAGCGGGCCGAAGCTCAGCCAATGCGCCGTCAGTTTGGCCGCGGCGACGGCTTCGTCGCTCTGCCCCCGGATCGCGAGCTGATCCATCACGCCCGACGCGATGTCGGGCCGCACCAGCCGCTCGACCGGAAGCAACGCCGCCAGCAGCGCCGCGGTCCACAAGGCCCCCCCTCCTACTTTGGCGAGCAGGGCCGCATCGGGTCCGATCGCGAAGGGGAAGAGCGTTGCCACGAGCAGGTAGAAGACCAAGGGCAGCCAGGCGCCGCCATGCGCGAAAGCGCGCGCCAGATCGCGACGGACGAGACGCGAGAACAGGTTCACAATGCGAACTCGCGCATGTCCAGCCCCAGCGGCTGATGGCTCGCTGCCAGGATCACGCCACCCGCCGCGAGATGTCCCGCCATCGCCGCCGCCAGTTCGTTCATCGATGCCGCGTCCAGCCCGCTCGCGGGCTCGTCGAGCAGCCATATGCCCGCCCCGCTCGCGATCACGCGAGCCAGCGTTGCGCGCCGCCGCTGGCCAGTCGAGAGCAGCCGCACCGGCACCTGCGCCAATTGCGCCAGCCCCATCGCCGCCAGCGCCAGTGCGACCGCCTCGTCGTCGCGCCCATCCAGCTGTCCCCAGAAGGCCAGAGCCGCGAACAAGGTCTGATCCTCGTCGAGCGCGGCGGCCTCGCCCGCAAGCGCGAGCTCGCCGTCACGCGCGACCCGCCCAGCCGCGGGCGCGAGCAGCCCGGCCGCGATCCGCAACAGGCTCGATTTGCCGACGCCATTGGCGCCGGTCACCAGCATTCCCTCTCCCGGTTCCAGCCCCAGATTCAGGTCCTCGAACAGCAGACGCCCGCCGCGAAAGCAGGCGACCTGTTCCAGCGCCAGCCGCGTCACGCGCCCGCCGCCGCTTCGAGCGCATGCATATCGTCGTCGCTCAGGCCGAAATGATGGCCGACCTCGTGCACCAGCACGTGCGTGACGAGCGCCTCGAGCGTCTCCCCGCTCTCGACCCATTCGTCGAGCAGCGCCCGACGATAGAGGAATATCATGTCGGGCAGGGTGCCGCTATCGTCGATCGACTTCATACCGACCGGCCGCCCGCGATAGAGACCCGAAAGTTCGAACGGGCTTTCGATGCCGAGTGCGCCCAAGGTCTCGTCGTCGGCGAAATCCTCGACGCGCAGCACCACGTCGCCCAGATAAGCGCGGAAAGCGGCTGGCAATCGGCCGATCGCGGCGCGCGCGAGCACCTCGATCGCGTCCGCATCCGGCGCCCGGCTCCAAGCTCCCGTTTGACCTGCCCGCATCATCGCGCGACATAAGCGCAAAGCGCGTGCCCGCGCCAGCAGGAGGGGTTCATGCCGATCGAAGCATTGAGCGAGGCCGAGCGCGCCGATGCGCTCGATGACCTGCCCGATTGGGATTATGACGAGGCGCGCGATGCGATCACGCGCCGCATCGTGTTCGCGGACTTTGCGGAGGCCTTCGGCTTCATGGCGCGGATCGCGCTGATCGCCGAGAAGATGGACCATCATCCCGAATGGTCGAACGTCTGGAACCGGGTCGACATCCTCCTCACCACGCACGATTGCGGTGGCCTGTCCGAACGCGACCTGGCGCTGGCCCAGGCGATCGACGCCATTGTCGACTAAGAGCGAACACGCGCTCGCTTAC
>Ga0070663_100001896_pt1 | contig 11671 bp, 14 predicted proteins | sample KBSC63metaG_FD_65646 | JGI IMG/M metagenome (GOLD analysis project Ga0070663, IMG submission 65646) | Corn rhizosphere microbial communities from Kellogg Biological Station, Michigan, USA - KBS C6-3 metaG | ecosystem: Host-associated > Plants > Roots > Rhizosphere > Soil ...
CACTCCCGTGACGCTCCCGTGCGCATCCCTCCGCTCCCCGCACACCCGCCCCTCTCGCCACGGCCACAGCCTGCCCGGGCCGTGGCGAGAGGGGCGCGTCCCCACCCGGGCGACAGCTTGCGGGGCCTGAACCCTTCCGGGCGCCAGCTCGCCGGGAACCGGCCTTCCCCCAGCCCGGAGTTCCTGGAATCAACCATCCAGGCGCGGGCGCGGCAGTGCGTCAGCTGTTCTTTATGGCGCTGTGGGGCCCATAAAGAACAGCTGGCGGGGGGGTCAGCGGTCGAGGAGGCGTTGGAGGCCGGCGAGGCGGGTGTCCCACTCGGCGCCGACCGTGGTGAGCCAGGCGGCGGCGTCGGCGAGCGGGCGGGGGTCGAGCTCGAAGAGGGACTCGCGGCCGCGGCGGCTCTGCGAGACGAGGCCGGCGCGGCCGAGCGTCGCCAGATGCTTGGCGACCGCCTGACGGCTGATCGGCAGCTCAGCGGCCAGGCCCGTCGCGGTCGCCCCGCCGCCCGCGGCGAGCGCCGCGACCAGGTGGCGCCGGGTCGGGTCGGCGAGCGCGGCGAAGACCGCGCCCGCCGCGGCGTCGCCGCCGGGCCCGCTCGATTGGGGGAGATGCTGCGGCACGGCGGCCTCAGGCGAGGACGAGGCGGACGGCGGTGCGCAGGCGAGTAAGCGGCGCACTCCAGGTCACCGCGAGGAGTGGACCCGAAGTCCCGAACGGGGCAGTCTCGAAAACTGTCGGCGTCTCGATCACGGTGAGGCGCGTTCGCTCGGCGACCGCGTCCAGCACCAGTTCGACCCGGCTGGGCTGGGCGCCGCCTTCGCGGCGCCAGCTCCAGGCCAGGCGTTCGGCCTCCTCGACCAGCTCGACCTCGCCGCGTCGCTCCTCGCCGTCGGCATAGCGGCAGACGATCGCGCCGCCCGGCTCGGCCTCGATCTCGACTTCGTCGGCGAGCCACTCGGCCAGGAGCGCCCTCTCGGTCAACGCGTCCCAGACCTCGGCCGGCGCCGCGTCCAGCTCGACGCTGCGGCTGACGCGTTCGGTGTCCGCCCGCTCCGCGGCCGGTCCGCGTTCGCTCCCGGGTAGGGTCATGGAACTGCTCCTCTCGTCTGGAGTACGGATGCGCAACTGAATGGTTGCACACGTGCTAGGCTGGGGAACGCGCAACCGTTGGGTTGCGCATGGAAAGCACGCAAAGCTTCGCGGAACACCGAGAAAGAGAGACTGAAATGCCACTGGTCCCGATGGTCGTCGAGCAGACCGCTCGCGGCGAGCGCTCCTTCGACATCTACAGCCGCCTGCTCTCGCAGCGGATCGTCTTCCTCGGCGAGCCCGTCACCGAGGATCTGGCCAACCTGATCATCGCCCAGCTGCTCCACCTCGAGGCCGACGATCCCGACAAGGACGTCAGCCTCTACATCAACTCGCCCGGCGGCTCCGCCTACGCGGGCCTGGCGATCTACGACACGATGCAGTTCATCAAGCCCGACGTGCAGACGATCTGTTACGGGATCGCGATGTCGGCGGGGTCGCTGATCCTCACCGGTGGGGCAAAAGGCAAACGGATGGCGCTGCCGAACAGCCGCATCCTCATCCACCAGCCCTCGAGCGGCTTCGAAGGCCAGGCCTCCGACATCGAGATCCACGCCCGCGAGGTGCTCGAGCTGCGCGACCGCCTGAACCAGATCTACGTCCATCACACCGGCCAGACGATCGACAAGATCTCCCTCGACATGGAACGCGACAAATTCTTCAAGCCCGACGAAGCGCGCGAGTACGGGCTGATCGACCGGGTGATCGAGTCCCACGACTTCACCCCGAACCCGACCGGCTTCCGCGCCGGGGGCAACGGCGACGGCGGCAGCAGCGAGGGCCCGACCGCCGGGGGCGGCACCGCGTAGGTCGTAGGTGCGGCTGAGGAGGACGAAGCGGCCGCCGGCGGAGGGGATGACGCCGTCGACGGAGCGGCGGCCGCCGGAGAGCGCGCCGCCGGTCAAGCGGCAGGCCCCGGCCAAGCGGCTGCCGGCCTACTACGCGGTCGCCGGGATCCGGCTCGACCAGGAGCTGGAGCGGATGCGCGGGCTGCCGGTCTTCGCCGGCGGCCCGTTGACGAAGAAGCGCCCCGAGCTGAAGGTGCGGCGGGCGAGCACGCGACCGAACCGGGTCGGCTTCGCCGTCCCCGCCGAACACCGCCTGCAGGTCACCGCGTATCCGGGCATCCGTCCCGGCGACGTGCTGGAGACGCTGCTCCACGAGCTCGTCCACCTGCACGTCGGCCGCGCCCGCGAGGCGCACGCCTGGCACGGCCGGACCTTCAAGGCGACGCTGGCCCGGGCGATGCACGAGGCCTACGGCGTCCGCGGCGTCGGCGCCCGGAGCACCCTGCACGGAGCCTACGCCGAGGCGATCGAGCGCCTGCGCGCGAAGCCGCAGCTGGAGATGGACCTGGCCTGACGGCGGTCCCTCGACGAACCCTTAGACCTTGGTAGCCCTGTGGGCTACCAAGGTCTAAGGGTTCAGGAAAGCCGGCGGACTGCCCAGGCACCGACAGCGGCTGCGGCGCCGCCGGAGAGGATGCCCTGGACGGCGGCGCGGCCCGCGGCGGGATCACGGCCGGCGATGCCGAAGCAGATCGCATCGCCGAGGTCGACCGCTGCCGCCACCGCAGCGGTCTCGCGCAGCCGCGCCCGGTCGTCGCGGGCGGCGATGGTGAGGAGGCCGAGCGCGATGTCGCGGCCGCCGGCGATCCGGGTGAGCGCACGAGCGGAGGTGTCGGATGCTTCGAAGCCGAGGATCTTCAGCGCCGGGCGCGTGGCGAGCAGCGCGCTGACCCCGATCGCGATCCGCCCGCCGGCGATCCCGAGCACGGCGGCGCGGGCGAGCGGGTCGGGCTTGCGACGGCGGCGCATCCCGCAAACCTAGTCGGCCCGGCCGGGCGGCGCGAGCGAGGCGAGCCGGAGGCGTCTGCCGGTAATCATGGGGGCATGGCCGAGGGCGACACGATCCTGCGCGCGAAGCGCCGGCTCATCGACGCCCTGGTCGGCCAGGCGGTCGCCGTCAGCGCGCCCAACCTGCGCGGCCGCGCCGCCGGGGTCGAACGTCTCGACGGCCGCACCCTCGAGGGGATCGACGCCCACGGCAAGCACCTCCTCTTCGACTTCGGCGACCTTGTCCTCCACAGCCATCTGGGGATGAGCGGCGGCTGGCACGTCTACGGGCGCGGCGCGCGCTGGCGTCGGCCGCGGTCCTCGGCCTGGGCGGTGCTCGGCGGCGAGCGCGCCGACGCGGTCCAGTTCGGGGGACCCACCCTCCGCGTCCTGCGCGCGAGCCGCGTCGCGATCGACCCTCAGCTCGCCCGCCTCGGTCCCGACATCCTCGCCGACGACTTCGATCTCGACCGGATCGTCGCCAGGTTCCGCGCCGCCGACCAGTCCCGCCCCCTCGGCGACGCCCTCCTCGACCAGCGCCTCACCGCCGGCATCGGCAACATCTTCAAGAGCGAGGCCTGCTGGGCCGCCCGCATCGACCCCTGGCACAAGCTCGCCGAGGTGAGCGACGACGACCTGCGCGCCGTCCTCGAAGCGGCCCGCGAGCAGATGCTCTCCGCGGTCGAGCTCGGCGACCGCCACCGCTTCCACGTCTACAAGCACCGCGGCCCCTGCTCCCGCTGCCGCGGCGCCGTCCGCCACCGCGGCCAGGGCGAAGCCAACCGCACCACCTGGTGGTGCGAGCGCTGCCAGGTCTGAGCGCCCCGGCCGCGGCCTACGGCAGGGTCTTGACGAAGCGGCTGCGGCTGGTCTGGAGCTCGTACCCGACCGAGGCCCAGAAGGCCATCGCGGCGCGCTTGTGGGATTCGGCGGTCGCGTTGAGGCGGCGGGCGCCGAGGGCGCGCAGGCGCTCCTCGCCGGCGCGGACCAGGGCGGTAGCGAGGCCGTGCCGGCGGTGGGCGGGGTCGACGGCGAGGCGGTAGAAGGTCGCGCGCCAGCCGTCCCAGCCGACGATCAGCGTGCCGACGATCTCGCCGCCCGCCTCGGCGACGATCAGCGCCTCCGGATCGCGCTCCAGCAGGCCGCGCAGATCCTCGACCGATTCGGTGCTCGACGGCGAGGCCTCCGCCCGGCGCCAGAGGTCGAGTGCCGCCTCGACATCATCGAGGTGGCCGAGGCGGAGCAGGGGAGCCGACGGGTCATTCATGAAGGGCGGGGGAGAGCCGACGCTCGGACTTGAACCGAGGACCCCTTCATTACGAATGAAGTGCTCTACCAACTGAGCTACGCCGGCGCGCGACCGCCATTGTAGGAAGGATCGGCGCCGGCGGTCGCGGTCGGTTCGGCGGTTCCGTCGAGGCCGATCTCGATGATGCCGCGGTGGCGCGCGAACGGCAGCTGAGGAAACGTGAGGAGCACGAGGTCGAGTTCTCGCGCATCGTCGCCTTCAGCGACGGGGTGTTCTCGATCGCGATCACGCTGCTCGTCCTCGGGATCTCGGTCGAGTCCGGCCTGCCTCACGACAAGCTCGCCCACGCGCTCTGGGAACAGCGGGAAGCGCTGCTCGCCTACGCGATCAGCTTCGCCGTGATCGCCCGCTTCTGGGTCGTCCACCACTCGTTCTTCAGCGAGGTGAAGGCGTTCGACTCACGGCTGATCGCGCTGAACATGGTCTACCTCGGCTTCCTCGTCCTGATCCCGTTCTCGAGCCAGGTGCTGGGGGACTACGGCGGGCAGCTGCCGGCGGTCGTCGTCTACTCGGCGAACCTGGCGGCGGTCGTGCTCATCGGCGGGTGGATGAGCTGGGACGCGCGGCGCGCCGGGCTGACCACGATCGACGCGGAAACGGCGCGCGAAAACATGATCCGCGGCTTCTTCATCGCGGGCGTCTTCCTGGGCTCGATCGTGATCGCCCTCTTCGACGCGAGCATCGCCCCCTTCGCCTGGCTCCTCCTCTTCTTCGAGGGCCGCGGCCACGTGATCGAACGGCTCAGCGGGACCCGGTCCCCTTAGGTGGTTGATTCGAGGCTGGCGGGGGGCACCGGCTGGCGCCTCGGGGGGCTGTGCGCAGGGAAAGCTGTCGCCTCGGGCGGCTGATCGGCAGCCCCGGCCGGCTCAGGCCGCCGATCAGCCGCCGGGCCGCGCACCGGGGGAGGCCATCGGGACGCCGGGGTGGGGACGGAGGCGCACGGAAGCGTCGCCGGTCGCAGACGGAACCGTCACGACTTGCGTCTTCCGTGTGCGTCCCGTGACACACGGGGGTCCCACCACGCTGAGTTCGCACTTTCCCGTACATAGGACGGCAAACTGCGAACGCGTGGTCACCGGATCGTCGCTTCGGGGACGAAGGCGCACGGGAGGCGCGCGGTAGCGTCACTTCTCGCGCCTTCCGTGACCCTTCCTCCGCGTTGGTACGTCTTAGCGATGTCGGATCCGCCGCTCGTGCGGTTGAAGGCGTCATGACGCCCTCAACTGCACCAAGGTCAGGCCGCGCCGCCGGACCGTGTCCTCCCCTGCCGCCTCCCCGCTTTGTCCTCGGAGCCCGGCGCCGTGGAATCTATCATCCAGCCGACCGGCCCTTGGCGACGAAGGCGACGTCGCCGCCGGGATGGGCGCAGCTGACGGCGACGCCGCGGTCGACCTTCACCGCCTGACAGCGGAAGCCGTCGACCGAGCAGGAGCCGCGCGACGCGTCCTCGGCGAGCCCGCAGGCGCCGGCTCGCCCCCAGCGGAGCATCGTCGCGCGGGCCGTCTCGCAATCGACCGCGGTGGCGCGGAGCCCTTCCACGTCGGCGGCGCTCTCCTTGCAGTCGACGACCTTGGAGCCCGCCGGAGCGTTCGGGGCGGTCGCCTTCTTCGGCGTGCCGCCGCCGTTCGACCCGCCGCCCGCGGGCGGCATGGTCGTATTCGAGCCACCTGAACTCCCCCCGCCGCACCCGGCGACGACAAGCGCTGCGCAGACCACGGCTACGGCAAGGGCGAGGAGCCTCACACGGCCGAAGCTACCCGTCCGCTGTCTCCTTCACCGCCGGCCGGCCGGCGTGGGGAAGATTCCCGCAGACCGGGCAGTCGGGCTCCGGCACGACTTCTTTGCGCTCGACCTCCATCGTCCGCAGGTCGTAGATGTGTTCGACGCCCTGCGTGGATGGGGTCGCCAGGCCGGTCAGCTGGTGCATGATCTCCATCCCGATCTGGCCGCCGATCAGCCCGCAGGCGGGCCCGATCGTCGCCGCCGGGCTCGGCTTCGCCCGCTGCGCGTCGATCGCCGCGTCGAGCAGCGGATAGTCGCGCCGCCAGGCGATCGTCTGGCAGGCATAACAGCCGGTCACCCCGGGGACGTAGAGCGGCCCGACCCGCGCGATCGGCGGGAAGTGGCTCATCGTGATGTAGGGGATGCCGGTTTCGAAGCAGGCTTCGTTGCACCAGACCTCGACTTCGAAGGCGGGCCAGTCGATCGCGTCGATGACCACGTCGGCGCCGTCGATGAAGTCGGCGATCTCGACCGCGCTGCCGAGGCGCCGCGCCGTCGCCGTGATCTTCGCCTCCGGGTTGAAGGCGCGCAGTCGCGCCGCCGCCACCTCGACCTTCAGCAGCCCGAGGTCGGCGACCGAGTAGAGGATCTGGCGGTTGAGGTTCGAGATCTCGACCCGGTCGCCGTCGATCAGCCACAACTCGCCGATCCCGCAGGTCGCCAGCGCCATCGCGGTCCAGCCGCCGAGCCCGCCGACGCCGAGCACCGCGACCTTCGCCTCGCGCAGCCGCCGCTGGCACTCCGAGGGCACCAGCCCGCCGCGGGCGATGTCGGAGAAGTACCGCAGCTGGCGGTCGAAGCGGGCGTACTCGGTGGGGTCGATGAGGTCGTCGTCGGCCGCATCCTCGATCACCTCCAGCTCCTGCAGCTGGGAGATCGTGTCGTCGACCAGCTCGTCACCGAACTCGGCGCGCAGCTGCTCCAGCGTGTGCCCGCCGTCGAGCGCCTCCAGCAGCCGTTCGTCGAGCTCGCGCGGCTTCTCGATCTTCACGTCGCGTTCCGAGCTCGGGCGACGCAGGTAGACGTCGCCTTCCGGGGACTTGAACGACTCCGTCGTCCGCTTGATCCGCGGTCGCCGCACCGCCATCCCCCACCTCCGTCGTCACGCCCCGTCGCCCACCGTCGAGGTCTTTGGAGGAGACTCCCATATAGGTGGAGAGCGTTACCGCGCTCCAATGGATTTTTCGAAAAGTGGGGATGACGCCTAATGAGAAGGCGCGGCGAGCTCCTTCGCACGGGCGAAGACGGCGTCGATCATCGGCACCGTGAGCTTGCCCGTGAAGGTGTTCTGCTGGCTCGGATGGAAGCAGCCGAGCAGGGTGCGGCGGTCGTCCAGCGGGGCCTCGGCGCCGTGACCGAAGCGCGGCTTCGGGCGCGGGGTGGGGATGCCGATCGTGGTCGCCGCTTTCAGGAACCCGTCCCAGCCGAATTTGCCGAGCGCGACGACGACGCGGGCGCGGTCGAGGATCTCCAGCTCGCGCTCCAGATAAGGGAGGCAGTTGTCGCGCTCTTCCGGCGTCGGCTTGTTGGCGGGCGGCGCGCAGCGGACGACAGCGGCGATGTAGACGTCGCGCAGCCGCAGGCCGTCGTCGCGGCTCACCGCGGTCGGCTGGTTGGCGAGTCCGGCGCGGTGGAGGGCGGCGAAGAGCCAGTCGCCGGAGCGGTCGCCGGTGAACATGCGGCCGGTGCGGTTGGCGCCGTGGGCGGCGGGGGCGAGGCCGACGAGCACGATCCGGGCCTCCGGGTCGCCGAAGCCGCTGATCGGGCGCGCCCAGTAGTCCTGGCCGCGGTAGCGCTTCGGCGGGTCGGCGGCCTCGGCCTCGCGCCAGGCGACCAGGCGCGGGCATTTGAAGCAATCGTGGACCTCCGCCGCGAGCTCCGTCAGCGCGGCCGCGCGCCTCGCCTTCGCCGAGCTCATATGGTTGACCGTCGATCCATGGCACCGAACCGAATCACCAGGGGCGGCGCGGCGCTTGCAGTCCTTCTCATCACCGGCATCTTCGCTGGTTGCGGTGGGGGAGGATCTTCGACTGCCGTGGCGACGGAGGCCGCGGCACCCCAGCCGTCAGCCGACGCGGTGCTCCTCGACAAGGTCCTGTCCCGCCAGGAAGCGGCGGTCGAAGCCTTCGCCGCCGTCGGCCGGGAGCTGCCGCCGCGACTCGCCCGCATGGCGGCCTACTTCCGCGCCCAGGAAGGGGAACACGTCGACGCGGTGCTGAAGGCGCTGCGGGGCCTCGGGAGCCCCTCTGACCCCACCGCGGAACCGCTCGACACGAGCGGGCTGGAAAGCGACCGCGAACGTCTCGTCTTCCTCTACGAAGTGGAAAGCGCGACGATCGACGAGGAGCTGAGCGCGATCGCCAAGCTGGAAGCGAGCTGGCCGCGCTCGCTGCTCGCCTCGACGGTGGCGAACCAGGCGCAGCACCTCACCCTGCTGCGGCAGGCGCTCGGCGCCGGGCCGCTCGCCTCGGTCCCGGTCCCGTTCGAGAACGGCACCGCCGAACCGCCCGAATGACGCTCGCGTTCGCGCTTGTCCGCGGATAGCGCGGATAAGCGCGAACGCGGAATCCGGACCCAATATTGGGGTGGTCTGGGCGAGTTCCTTAGGGAATACTGGCCGGTGTGACCGGGCCCCTCTACGCGATCGGTCGCTGGTGCTCGCGCCATCACTGGCCCGTGATCGGTGGCTGGATCGTGCTCGCGATCGCGCTCCTCGCGATCAGCAACGCCTCCGGCTCGAAGACCAGCGAAAACCTGACGCTGCCGGGCACCGGCTCGACCCAGGCGACCGAACTGCTGGAAGAAAGCCTGCCGGAGCAGGCCTACGGCTCGAACCCGCTGGTGCTGGAAGCGCCCGCCGGGGCGAAGCTGACCGAAGCCAAGTACGCGAAGGCGGTCGAAGAAACCGCGAAGAACCTGGAAGCCCAGCCCGACGTCAACTCGGCGATGAGCCCGCTCGCGCCCGGTGCGCAGACGCTGAGCCAGAGCCACCCGAACATCGGCTACATCCCGGTCGTCCTCGGCATCGGCCCCGGCGAAATCACCGAAGACCAGTCGCAGGCGCTGCTCGACGCGGCGAAGCCGTTCGAAGCGGCAGGCGGCAACGCCTCGATCGGCGGCTACGTCGGCAACCAGCTCTCCAAGCCGTCGACCGAGAAGTCGGAGCTGATCGGCCTGATCGCGGCGGTGATCATCCTGCTGTTCGCCTTCGGCACGGCGACGGCGATGATGCTGCCGATCGTCGGCGCGCTGATCGGCCTGATCTGCACGCTGTCGATCATCAAGCTGCTCGAGCACGTGTTCGAGGTGCCGGGGGTGGCGGCGACGCTGGCGACGATGATCGGCCTCGGCGTCGGCATCGACTACGCCCTCTTCATCGTCACCCGGCACAAACTGCAGCTGAAGGAAGGCATGGAGCTGCGCGAGTCGATCGCGCGGGCGACCGCGACCGCGGGCGGCGCCGTCGTCTTCGCCGGCTTCACCGTGGTGATCGCGCTCTGCTCGCTCGCCGTCGCCGGGATCCCGCTGGTGACGACGCTCGGCTTCACCGCGGCGGTCGCGGTGGTGATCGCGGTCTGCGCGGCGGCGACGCTCCTGCCCGCGATGCTGGGCGCGCTCGGTCCCCACATCAACAGCCTGCGGTTCCACCTGGGCAAGACGCACCCGGATGACAAGGAGCCGCACGGCTGGCGCAGCTGGGCGGAACGGATCGTGCGGATGCCGTGGCGCTCGGCGATCGCGGCGCTGGTCGTCCTCGCGATCCTGGCGCTGCCGATCTTCCAGCTGCAGCTGGGCCAGAACGACATCAGCGCGCTGCCGAAGGAAACGACCTCGCGCCAGGCCTACGACGGGCTGAACGCGGGCTTCGGCCCGGGCGTCAACGGCCCGCTCCTGATCGCCTCGCAGTTCACCTCGCCCGAAGAAGCGCAGAAGGTCCTGCCGACCCTGCAGAAGGCGATCGGCGGCGCCGTCGACGTCGCCGCGGTCACCGAACCGACCCTCTCCGAAGACAAGAAGGTGGCCGTCTTCACGGTGATCTCGAAATCGGAGCCGTGGGCCGACAAGACCGTCACCCTGGTGGAAAACCTGCGCGACGAAGTGGTCCCCGGCGCGCTCGAAGGGACGAAGGCGCAGTCGTTCGTCGGCGGCCAGACGGCCGGCTATATCGACCTTGCCAACCAGATCTCCGAGAAGCTGCCGCTGATGATCGCGGTGGTCGTCGCGCTCAGCTTCCTCGTCCTGCTGATGGCCTTCCGCTCGGTCCTCGTGCCGATCAAGGCGGCGGCGATGAACCTGATCTCGGTCGCCGCCTCCTACGGCGTCGTCACCGCCGTCTTCCAGCTCGGCTGGGGCTCCTCGCTGATCGGGTTGGACCACTCGATCCCGATCGTCAGCTTCGTGCCGTTGCTGATGTTCGCGATCCTCTTCGGGCTCTCGATGGACTACGAGGTCTTCCTCATGACCCAGATGAAAGAGCACTACGTCGAGTACGGCGACGAGCGGCGCGCGGTGGTCGAAGGGCTCGCCAACACCGGCCGGGTGATCACCTCCGCGGCGGGGATCATGGTCTGCGTCTTCGCCAGCTTCGTGCTCAGCGGGGACCCCGTGGTGAAGGAGTTCGGGGTCGGCCTGGCGGTGGCGATCGCGATCGACTCGACGGTCGTCCGCTGCCTGCTGGTGCCCGCGGTGATGGAGCTGATGGGCAAGTGGGCCTGGTGGATGCCGAGCTGGCTCGACCGCGTCGTGCCCCACATCAGCATCGAGGGCGAGGAGTACTTCGCCGCGCGCGATGCGGCCGCTGCAGCCGCGGCTCCCGCGCCCGCGGCGGGCGCCGCTGCGTCAGACTGAGGGCCGGTGTTCCCGCTCAACCTGCCCAACGCGCTGACGATGCTGCGCATCCTCGCGGTGCCCGTGGTCGTCGTCGCGCTGCTGGTGGAAATGCCGAACGGCGACGTCATCGCGGCGGCGGTCTTCGCCGCGGCGGCCCTCACCGATGGCCTCGACGGCTACATCGCCCGCTCGCGCAACTCGATCACCACCTTCGGCAAGCTGATGGACCCGCTCGCCGACAAGCTCCTGATCATCGGCGCCCTCGTCTCCCTCGTCTCCCTCGGCCGCCTCGAAGCCTGGGTGGCGATGGTGATCATCGCCCGCGAGGTGGCCGTCACCATCCTCCGCACGATCGCCGCCGAGCGCGGCCTCGTGATCGCCGCCTCCTGGCTCGGCAAGGCGAAGACCGTCCTCCAGATCGCCGCCGTGATCGCCCTGATCGCCACCAACCCCTCGCCCACCTGGGTCGACGTCCTCGTCTACGCCGCCGTCGCGGTAACCATCGTCAGCGGCGCCGACTACTTCTTCGGCCTCCGCCGCCGCATCGACCAACAGCAGCGCGAACGCGCCGCCGGGGCTGGGCGGACGGCGGCGTAGGGGCGGTTGGCGGCCGTCCGGGCGGGCGGGGGCTCGTGGCCCTGGCGGCCGTCCGAGATGGCGCAGGGTGTCCTGGGCTCCTCATGGGGGTCCTGGCAGGCTGTGACCCCCATGAGGAGCCCAGGACGTGAGGCTTCCGTGGGAGAGGCGTCACAGGGACGTCGCGAAGTCGGACTCCCGTGAGGGTGCCCCCGCAGGGACGGGAGGAGGTCGGACTTCCGTGAC
>Ga0070663_100001904_pt1 | contig 11648 bp, 11 predicted proteins | sample KBSC63metaG_FD_65646 | JGI IMG/M metagenome (GOLD analysis project Ga0070663, IMG submission 65646) | Corn rhizosphere microbial communities from Kellogg Biological Station, Michigan, USA - KBS C6-3 metaG | ecosystem: Host-associated > Plants > Roots > Rhizosphere > Soil ...
CCGGAGGGCCTGATCGTCGGCGCGCGCGGCGACCACTGGTTCCTGCATCCCGAGAAGAAGAACGATGCCGCCTTCAAGGCCTTCAACGAGGCGTTCAAGGCCAAGACCGGCGCCTGGCCGATCTACCCGGTTTATCACATGGCCCAGGCCTTCTCGGCGTTGCAGACCGCCTATGACAAGGCGATCAAGGCAAACGGCGGCAACTGGCCGACCCGCGAGCAGGTGGTCGATGCCGCTGCCGGCATCGAGTTCGCAACCGGCTTCGGCCGGCCAGTGACGCTGCGGCCGGAGGACAACCAGGGTCTGGAAGCCCAGCTGGTCGGCGTCACCAAGTCCGTGCCGGGCTACGACTTCAAGGTGCTCGACAACATGATGATCTTCGATCCGAAGGTGATCACCAACCCGGCGGGTGTGCGGTCGGTCGACTGGCTCAAGACGCTCAAGCCGGAATTCGTCAAGATGGACGTGCCGGCCTTCAAGCCATAGCGCTGCGATCAGCGTTCTCCGGACCTCGTCCGGAGGACGCCCTCCCCCTTGAAGGCTTCCCATGAACTCGACCCTTGCTATCCTGGCCATTCTCGACGGGATCAGCTACGCCGCGCTGGTGTTCCTGGTTTCCGTCGGGCTCAGCCTGATTTTCGGCGTGCTGCGCGTCGTCAACGTGGCGCACGGCTCGCTCTATGCCTTTGGCGCCTATCTGGCCGCGACATTCAGCCTCGCGATTGCGCCGCTGTCGCCGTGGCTCACCTATCCCGCGCTGATCGCGGCCTCCATCGTCATCGGCGTGATATGCGGCGGGTTCATCGAACGCTTCCTGCTGCGGCCGCTCTACGGGCGGGACGATGTGCTGCAGCTCCTGATCACATTCGCGGCCTTCATGATCATGGACAATCTGCAGCGCCTGCTCTGGGGCGTTCAGCCGATCTTTGCCGCCGAGCCGCTGAAGCTGTTGCCCAACATCAGCGTATTCGGCGTGAACTACACGTCCTACCAGGTCATCCTGCTGCCTGCCGTGGCGGTGGCGACGCTGTTCGGCCTGCGCTACTTCCTGCGCCGCACGCTTGCCGGCGCGGTAATCCTGGCGGTCACCGAGGATCGTGAAGTGTCGACGGCGATCGGCATCGACGCCAAGCGGGTCTATTTCGTCACCTTCATCATCGGCGCAAGCTTCGCTGCACTCGGCGGGGCGCTCGCCTCGCCGACCACATCGCTGGTGCCGGGCATGGGCGCCGACATGATCGTGCTGTCCTTTGCCGTCGCCGCGACCGCCGGCCTCGGGCAGATCGAAGGTACCGCCCACACCGCGCTGATGATCGGTCTGACCCGCGCATTCATCATCTACATCCATCCGGAGTTCGAGGTCCTAGTGCCGTATCTGCTGATGGTGCTGGTGCTGCTGGTGCGGCCGTACGGGCTGTTCGGCGGCACGCAAGTGAGGAAGATCTGATGTCGGGCCGTCTCAAGCCGATTACGGCAACAGCCATCATCTTCTTCGTGGTCTGCGCCATCGCGCCGCTGTTCGTGTCGAGCTGGGCGACGCTGTTCGCGCTGATCCTAGCCAAGGGCGTCGTCGTGCTCGGCATCATCCTGCTGCTGCAGGCCGGACAGGTGTCGTTCGGACACGCGATGTTCTTTGCGATCGGCGCCTACAGCGCCGCGTTCTGGGGCAAGTACATGGGTGGTGGCGACATCCTGCTTTACATCGTGCTCGGCGGCATATCGTCCACCATTTTTGGACTGATCGTCGGCCTGTTCGTGGTGCGCTACCGGGAAATCTTCTTCGGCATGCTCAACCTCGCCTTCTCGATGGTGCTGTGGTCGCTGCTGGAGAAGATGTTCCACTACACCAACGGCGCCGACGGCATCCGCGTCGCACGCCCTGGCCTGTTGGGAATGTCGTTCACCCCGGAAGCCTTTCAATACGTCATCCTCTATATCAGCCTCGTGGTCGCGATCGCGGCGTTCTATGGCGTGCAGCGCTATCTCGAAAGTCCGCTTGGGCACATGCTGCGGGCCATCAAGGCCAACGAGACGCGGCTCGAATATCTGGGCACCTCCGCCCGCCACGTGCTGCTGATCGGGTACGTGATCTCGGCTTTCCTCGGCGGCGTCGGCGGCACGCTGGTTGCGATCATCCAGCAGATCGCAACGCCGGAGTTCGGCTTCTGGACCAAGTCCGGCGAGTTCGTGTTCATCGCGATCCTCGGCGGTGGTGCGCATGCCTTCGGCGCATTTGCGGGCGCTGCCGTGTTTGAGGCCGTGCGTTTCTATGCGGCCGCCCACCTTGCGGACTCATGGCAGCTTATCCTTGGTGTCGTGCTGATCGTCATCATCCTCTATGCGCCCAGCGGCCTGATCGGGCTCCGGCAGCGATCGAAGCAGGGAGGTCACTGATGGCCAACGTCCTGCTCTCCGCCAGGGACATCAAGATCCGTTTCGGCGGCGTCATTGCCGCCGATGGCATCAATCTCGACGTCCATGAGGGCGAGAACCTCGCCATCATTGGGCCGAACGGCGCCGGCAAGACCACGTTCCTCAACATTTCGACTGGCTATCTCCGGCCGCAGACCGGCACCGTGACCTTTCTCGGACACGACATCACCGCGCACCTGCCGCGCACGATTACCAAGCTCGGCATCGCCCGCGCCTTCCAGATCCCGCAACTGTTTCTCGACCAGACCGTGATCGAGAACATGCTGATCGCGGCCGCCTCGCTGAAGGGCCGCCCTTCCGGGTTCAAGGCGCTGTCGAGCCTGCCGGAAGCCTCCGAGATGGAGCGGCTGCTCGATCTCGTCGGCGTCAAGTCGTACGCGGAGCGCAAGGCGCGCGAACTGCCCGAAGGCCAGCGCAAGCTGGTAGACATCGCGCTTGCCCTCGCCCTGAAACCGAAACTCTTGCTGATGGACGAGCCGACCTCCGGCGTCGCGTCGTCCGAGAAGCTCGGCATCATGGACATTCTCACCACGGCGCTCGCCAAGGAGAAGGTGACTTCGGTGTTCGTCGAGCACGACATGGACATGGTGGAGCGTTACGCCCATCGCGTCGCCGTGTGGAACATGGGCAAGATCCAGAAGGTCGGCACGCCGGCGGAGGTGCTGGCCGACCCGAAGGTCCGCGAACAGGTGATCGGCATATGACACCGATGCTGAGCTTTGAGAACATCAACGTGGCGATCGCCGGCGCGCCGGTGCTGCGCAATGTCACGTTCGCGCTGAAGCCGGGCGCGAGCGCCGCGCTGATCGGCCGAAACGGCGCCGGCAAGACCACGACGGTGCGCACCATCATGGGCTTCACCGAAGCCAGCGGCACCGTGCAGCTCGGTGGCACGGATCTCGGACCGATCCCGCCGCACCGCCGGCCGGCGCTTGGTCTTGGCTATGCGCCGGAGGACCGCCGCCTGTTTTCCGCGTTCACGGTGGAGGAGAACATCCTCCTGCCCGGCCGCGTGGCGAAGCTTACCCCTGACGAGATCAAGCGCAGGCTGGAGCGCGCCTATTCCGTGCTGCCCGAGCTGAAAGAACTTGCGAACCGGCCGGCCGGCTCGGTCTCCGGCGGACAGGGCAAGATGGTGGCGCTGGGCCGCGCGCTGATGCTCGGCACGCGCCTGCTCATTCTCGACGAACCGTTCCAGGGCCTCGCGCCCGTGCTGGCGCAGCGCTATGCCGAGGCGCTCCGCCGCCTGCGTTCGCAGGACAAGGACATCACGCTGCTGATCACCGAGTCCAATCCAAAACTGCTGGAGACGTTCGCCGACGTGACGCTGACCATCGAACGCGGCGAGATCGAAACCCGCGCAAGCAACTGAGCGGGCGACGCAGCGAGAGCCGGACCCGACGACAAGCCCGGCGTTAGCACTCGCAGACACGACCTCTCCTTCTCGCGGCGCGTGCGCCCGAGGTTTTCATGAATCTCGTCCCTCCCCGGAGGGAGCAGGGAATGCCGGGTGCTTGCCGCACCCGCGGTCTCGTGTGCAAAAAGTGCGAAAGAATGCGCACACGAGCATACAGGTACAGCCGGAGCACTCCGGCATTCCCTGCGCAAGGAAGTCAACTCGCCCGAAAAGCTAAGATAGATCAACGGCATGTAGTTGATGTGTTTACGTTTGTGTCGCGATTCACTCAGGCCTGCCCATGCGATCCATGGCGAACATCAAACCAGCCGACTCACCCTCCGGGTGTGGTTAGTGAGCGATTGAGTTCGTCATTGCATGCGCGGCGGCCAAGCACATTCTCGGTTTTCAGGGGCCGGCGCAACCTTCTCCCGTGTTGGGCGACGTCCTCAATGTCGGTTACCTCTATCTCGAAGTTAAATGCCTCGGTTGCAACGCGCATCAAACGGTGGCGCTGAACATCGTGCGCAGCCCGAAGGCGACACAGATCCATGAGTTGGAGCGCTACATGCGGTGCCGAGATTGCTCACAGGTTCGAGGTTATGCGTACAAACACAGCGCCAGAAGGGTCGATGCTATGCTACGAATTGGTCCGGCAAACTGTCCGGCGTCACAGGCGGCTCAAGCCATGGTGTCCAAATCAATTCCTACGATATCTCATCCGTGGCGCTTTCTCCGATGGGGGCTACTTGTCGCCGGCTGATGCATGACCATGTCTCCAGCGGCGGCACTTCACTGAAGAAGCTGGCGAATGCGGTGCCGAACGCTTCCGCCAGCCGCAGCTTGCGCGGGTTGTGCTGCTCCATGTAGAACGAGGCGGGAATGCCGCCCTTGCCCTTGATGCAGATCGCCGACGATGCGCTGGGGTTCGTGCTGGCGCTTGACAGCAGTCGCCATGAGACGAGCCAGGATATTGAGTACGATATCAGCGTAATGGAAGCCGTGGCCAAGCGCTTCAGCACAGGCGGCTTCCACCGCGGGCAGACCGTCAGTCAGCACCGCGTTGAGGATGTCGACCATCTGCCGTCGTCGGTGCTGGCGAGTCTGCGCCGAGTCCGCTCGATTGCGGCCGGCAGCACCCAGTCCTTGAAGGAGGGCCCCATTATGCAAGGCCCCGGGTTGCGGGCAAGTACCGGAATCGTAGGTCGTCTCGCCGCGGCCGAACGAGCGAGCATGCTCGGCGTGTGGCCCATTCATCAGATCGCGAAAGGCTCGCTCGCGGCAGCGAACTTCTCGAAATGGATATTTGTGGGCAATAGACCGAACTTCGCGACATGCTGGCGCCCGCTCTCGACCATCTCGGGCGGCCCGCACAGATATACGTCCACGTTGCCATTATTCAGCACGCTGGCGCTCAAATGATCGGTGACTTGGCCGGTCAGCGGATGCCGGCTTCCCCGGCCCGAACAGGTAGTGTCATAGGTGAAGTTCGGAATACGCGTTCTGAGCGCCTCGATCCGGTCGACCTCGACAAGATCGGCGTCATCGCGCACGCCGTAAACGAGTCGCACGGGCTGATCGTTGGCACCCCATGCAGCCAGGTACTCGAGCATCGACAAGATCGGCCCAACGCCGGTCCCTCCAACAAGGAACAGGATCGGCCGTCGCAGCGCACGAAGGTAGAAACTTCCGAACGGGCCGTCGAGAACCAACCTGTCCCCCGTCTTGGCCTTCGCCTCAAGATAGCCGCTCATCTTCCCTCCTGGCACATTGCGGATCAGGAAGGTCGCCACATCCGCGCCTGGCGCGGACGTAAAAGAATAGGGCCGCTTCGCCCTCACATTCGGAGCGGTGACGTTAACATATTGCCCCGGCAGGAACATCGGAAGCGCACCGCCCAGCGACCTGACCGATAGCCTTATGCGGTGGGCCGACAAGGCTTCGACCTTGAGTATCTCGGCCATTGTCTCCTTGGGCTTGACCTTGCACGCGCCGGAGCAAGCCAAGATATCGATCACCATGTCGGTCTTCGCCTTTGCCTGGCAACAAAGGAAATAGCCTTCGGCCGCTTCCGCATCGCTCAACGCATCCTCGATATAGGATCCAGCGTCGAACGCACCCGACTGACGAAAGGCCTTGCAAGTGCCGCAAACTCCGTTGGTGCAGTCGAGCGGCACGTTGATGCCCTGGCGATAAGCGGCGTCGGCGATGCTTTCGCTTTCGGTTGCATCGATGAACCTGGTGATTCCATCTTCAAAATTGAGGGCAATCTTGTATGACACGCATCACCCGTCGGCCATGATCAGATGTGATAGATGTCGATGACGTGGTGGATGTAGTCGTTCTTCAGAATCACCTTTTTGGCTTTGATCAGGGGGCGTTCGCCTGCAGTTTCGAGCGTGTAGAGGGAAACCCCGAAATAGGTGTCGACGATTTTGTAACGATAGCTAAGCGTCAGCCAATTGAAGCGGAGTTCGACTTTGCTGTCGCTCTGGGAGAGGATTTCGACATTTGATATGTTGTGCGACGTCCGCGGCTCGGGAGTGCTGGCGGTCGACCGTTCGGTCTTGATGCGAAAGACTCGGTCCTCGAGGCCGCTGCGACGGGCATAGTACATCAGCGAGATCTCTGCTTGAGGGTCTTCGACGAGTCTGTCGTGGTCGTCCCAGGCTGGCATCCAGAAGCTCGCGTCGGTCGCGTAGAAGGCCAGCCACGCGTCCCAGTCCCGATCGTCGAGGGCGCGGGCTTCGGCATAGAGAAATGCTTCGGCCCCGGACAAGGGGATCGTGCTCATGCTCTCTCTCCCTTGATCACGGCCGTGCGCAGCGCGTCGGACCAATAGCCGTGCTGAACAAGGAAGAGGCCTTCGTCCTCGATCTTTACGCCGCTTCGCAGCGGATGCATGTCGATCGCCTGCGCCTCCTCATCGGCTCCCTCGACCCAGTGCGTCGCGCCGCGCGACAAGTCATTCCAGCGCATCGCCTTGGCCATGTATGCCTGCTGACAGGCGCGGAATTCCTCCAGATCGTCGGGCGTCGCCATGCCGCTGGCATTGAAGAAATCCTCGTACTGGCGAATGCGGCGGGCCCGCTGCTCTGCCGGTTCGTTCTTCGGCGCGATGCAGTAGATCGTCACCTCCGTCTTATCCACCGCCAGCGGACGGAACACGCGCACTTGCGAGCTCATCTGGTCCATCAGATAGACGTTCGGATAGAGGCAGAGCATCCGGAGGTTCCCGACCATCCATTGAGCCTTGGCGCGGCCATGTGTCGCCGTGAGCTTGTCGAATTGCGCGTAGACGGGCCGGGACGTCGGGTCGGCAACGTGGGCCCAGAGCGCCAAATGGCCGTTCTGGAACGAGTAGTAGCCGCCCTTTTGCTTGGCCATCTTGCTGATGTCCGTCGCCTTTATGTCATCCGACTCCGCTTTGCGGCGACTGATGGTGGCGATGTAGTTCCAATGCAGCGACGACACGTGATAGCCGTCGGCGCCGTTCTCGGCCTGCAGCTTCCAATTGCCGTCGTAGATATAGCTGGAGGAGCCGCGCAGGACTTCGAGTCCGTCGGGCGCCTGATCGACCATCAGGTCGATCATCTTCGTGGCCTCGCCCAGATGTTCGGCCAATGGCTTCACATCCGGGTTGAGGCTTCCGAACAGAAAGCCACGATAAGCCTCGAACCTCGCGACCTTTTTGAGATCGTGCGAGCCTTGGCTGTTGAATTGCTTGGGATAACCTGCGCCGTCGGGATCCTTCACCTTCAGCAACTTGCCGGAATTACCGAATGTCCAACCATGGAATGGGCAGGTAAACGTCGACTTGTTGCCGCGCTTGTAACGGCAAAGCATCGCGCCACGATGACTGCAGGCATTGATGAACGCGTTGAGCTGGTTGTCCTTGCTTCGGGCGATAAAGATAGGCTGTCGTCCGATCCAGGTAGTGAAGTAGTCATGCTGGTTTGGAATCTGACTCTCATGCGCGAGATACACCCAGTTTCCCTCAAACAGGTGCTTAATCTCCAACTCAAAGAACTCTGCATCAGTAAACACTGTGCGGTCGCAACGAAACAGGCCGTCGGCGGACTCCTCGACCAACGCTGCATCGAGACGTTCAATGATGCTTGATGTCATAGCTTGTCCTCTAACAAGTATCGATCTGGCTGTTGACTAGATGGCGACGTTCGCAATCAGAATGTATGGCAACTCAGATAGACGTCACGAGACGATCGCGCCCTTTCTGCCTGTACAGATGCGCACTGCGCCAATCATGGATCTCGAGCCTGTCCGCATCCTCGCCACCATTCTTGGAGTCCGGCTCGTCCATGACAGGCCAGGCGAGCCGAACGCTTGACAGTCTGATTCGAAGTCTCAGCGGTGTGATCAATCGTGATCCAGCGTTCAGTACATGTCGCTGCTATCGTGGATATCTCTGTCCGGTTACCTGTAAGAGCCTGTCTCGGCGATACGGGCATTGAACAACGGCTTCCTGCTGGATCGAGAAGACTCTCAAAAGTCAAGCACCGTTGACGGAGGCGATCATGGATTCACGCGACGATTTTCTCGGCACCCAGAACCTGGATTACGAAGCGTGGCGAGATACGGTCCGCTCGGTCTGTGGCCGGTACACGCCTGGCGGAATCGAACCCGAGAGCTTTCTTGGCAGAGCGCGTGCCCGAAGCGCTTGCGGATTCAGATCAGTGGACCTTAGTTTCAATGCTCATCGCCTCGACCGCACGCTCCAGGATGTCCGCGCTGATGCTGTGGATCACTACTGCGCATTATTTCAGATCAATGGTCAGTCCAGAATTATTCAGAACGACCGGATCGTGGAAGTCACGGCCGGTGATATCGCTCTTGTCGACGTGGCCCGGCCTCTGACGGGCGTATCCGAGAATGGGAGCGACCAGTGGTTGAGGTCTTTGCAACTGCCGCGCCGATCGCTGCCGGCTCATCTGGGCTCAGAACCGCGATGCCCTTCTCGACGCAGCGGAGCGGCCGCAGCCCGACCGCTGCGTCAACTCCTTCAGGATGCCGTCGAGGATGAGCAATCCATGTCTGTCTCGGCCAAAGCCTACATGCGCCTCGCGTTCTACGATTTATTGGGTGCACTATTCGCACTCTCGGGCCCGGAAAATGCTTCCGTTCATACCGACAGAATTTTCGCGCGTGTCCGCGATATCATCAAGGATCACTTTTCCAATCCGGACTTCGGTCCTTGCGAGGCGGCAGCCGAGGCGGGAATCTCGTTACGCTACCTTCAGAAGCTATTCACGGTGAGAAAATCCACCTGCAGTCATTTCATAAATTCGGTTCGTCTGGATCACGCTGCGCGTCTGTTAGAACGCCGGTCGTTTCTGAAAACAGGCCAGCCTATCAGCGAAATCGCCTACGCCAGCGGTTTTGGCGACTACACTTACTTCACCCGAAAATTTCGGCGTCGCTTCGGTCATACACCAGGCTCCCATCGCGAAGATTACACCGAGCCCCGGGCGTTTCCACAGCGCTGAAGTGCGTCATTGGTTCACGATGCGGCGCGCTGGTCGGATGTTGGTGACCGGCGACAACTGGGATATTTGTACCGCGTCTTCGCCGCGCACTGGCGGACCGCGGTTCATCGCACGCCGAAAGATTCGGCCCATCGTTCTAGAGTGTCGCAACACGTCATCGCCGCACTGGCGCGGCTGATTGAAGCCCGAGAACCGCTGCCTGGTGCCGTTCAACAGCTTCGCCGAATGCGCTCCAGAGCCGACCCCGAGACCAAGAAAAAGGATGTGGTCTGGTTCGCGCTGACTGACGACCGCCCGCTGACCTGTTTCGCGGGCATCCGGACCACGTTCAAGGGCGACCGTGGCACCAAGTCGAAGCCGATACCGGGGCCGCACAATGTCTACGGCTTCCTGACGACGGCACCGAACGCGGTGGTCGAGCCAATCCACCCCAAGGCAATGCCGGTGATCCTGACGACCGACGAAGAGCGGGACGTATGGATGTCCGAATACTGAAGCCGTCGCGAAGCTGGCCGCGCTCGTCGCGATCTCCGGCTACCCCGTCGGTATCAGCATCCTGCTTTCTGGCGCAAATCGTCTTGGGGCCACGATAGCTGCCCTCTTCAAATGCTTAATTAGACTTCGGGACATTGACCCTTGGGACAATACGAGGTCGCCGGCTTCGTTGACCTAGGTCAACGTCATCCCTGCCGAGCCTGCTCACTCTACGACAGCCGCAGTCCTTGGACGGTGGCGCGAGCTGTCCGTCATAACGCTGGCAACCTAAAGCGTCGGGAGCGTGACATGCCGTCTTGCGGATCCGGATCGCAGCAGTTCCCAGCAAGGCACCTTTGTGAGCCGATGGCTTCCGAACAATCGATGAAGCACACTTGGTACGTGACCTTTGAGGTGCAGAAACGGGGAACACTGCCTCGACCGCGGCACCCCCGATTGACCCAGGGTTTCGCAACCGAGGCGGAAGCCCAAGCTTTCGCGCGGGAAAAGTTCGAGCAAGGGTTAGTCGTCACTGCGGGCACGCTCAATCCCTACTCTCCCAAACAGACTATTCCCGCAAGCTCGATACCGGGCTGGCTGGGCATTGAACCGGTTCAAAAGGGCGAAGCGACTGACGGAGCCAACGAATAGTACGCGTCCCAGCTTGTCTGCGATGCCTCGTTTGATCGAACCCGCCTCGCCTCTCCAGCCAACGGAGACACACGGTTGCACTCCCAGACAACTCAGATGGCCAAAAAGCCCCCAATCAAGGCACGCGGGCTTCGACCGAGATTTGGCGATCATCTGCTTACGGCGCTGGCCATGGTACTTGCGCTCTACATGTTCGTATTTGCCCCGCTTCATGCGATGGGCTTGCTTGTATTTCACGGCTTCATCACCATCGCCCTGTTCGGGATCATTGGTGCAATGGTCCACATTGCGAACCGCCCGGTGGCGCTCTACACGATGGCGATCGGGCTTGGCGCCAATGGTGCCGTTCTATTTTTGCATCTGTTCTATCCGCCATGGCCATACAACCTCTACATCATGGCGGCTGCCTGGCTTGGGATTTCGATCGCGTTTGGGGAGGTGGTCGCGGAGGCCGTTTTTCGAGGGGGCCGCGTCACCTACCATCGCATCATCGGCGCGATCCTGCTGTACCTCCTGATCGCGCTCGCTTTTGCGACGCTCTACATATTTGTCGGATTGCTAATTCCCGACGCCTTTAAGGGAATAACGTTTGCAGACGATTGGGGCGTTGGCAGCGCGGCCATCTATTTGAGCCTGGTCACCCTGACATCGACCGGGTACGGCGACATCGTTGCGGTGCATCCGATCGCACGAAGCCTGTGCAACATCGAAGGCATAATTGGTCAACTTTTTCCGGCGATATTGTTGGCCCGGCTTGTCACGCTCGAACTAAGTCAGAGCAGCCACAACGAGAAGTCAGTGACCGGTCTTCCAACTACTGTTGGAGAACCCGCGACAAACAGCGCAGCTGGCAAGCCAGGCTTCGTCGACTACATACGGACGTTCGAGCGAGACTATAGCGACTGGCTGCTCACATCGTTGGCCGGGCTGCTGGCGCTTTACATGTTCGTATTTGCACCACTGCATTCATCCGGCATCTTCGCATTTCACGGGTTCACGATCGTCGCGCTGTTCGCCATGATCGCCGCCATGCTCGTCATTTCGGATCATCGGGTCGCACTCGCGATCATGTCGGCGGGGGTTATCGCCAACGTCGCAGTCCTGGTGTTGCGCCTGCTTTATGAGCCATCGGTATTCAATATCGTTGCCATGGCCGTTGGCTGGCTTGCGATCGCGATTGCCCTCGGGGC
>Ga0070663_100001918_pt1 | contig 11608 bp, 10 predicted proteins | sample KBSC63metaG_FD_65646 | JGI IMG/M metagenome (GOLD analysis project Ga0070663, IMG submission 65646) | Corn rhizosphere microbial communities from Kellogg Biological Station, Michigan, USA - KBS C6-3 metaG | ecosystem: Host-associated > Plants > Roots > Rhizosphere > Soil ...
CTGCGTCGGACGGCGCGAAACGCGCCGGTTGGACTCGTGCGGACGCGTTCGGTTCGCGGCCGTCGCGAGCGGGCTGACAGGCGGCGAAACGAGCGCCGCATGGGCCCGGCCGGGCCGCGGCGACGCGAAATGCGGCCATTATACGTGGCCGCGAACGACGTTTTCGCGAACCGTGCGGGTGGCCGCATGCGGGATTCGGGAGGATCGCGCGGCTTCGCTGCGGCCAATCGCGCTCGAAGCCGCGCGAAATGCGTGCGCGGGCGCGGTGCAGGACAGGCTCGCCGCGCGGCGGCGGCGGGCATGCGCGAGCGGGTTCGACACGGTGCGACGAGATGCCGCGCGCGTGGCGGCATCGTGGTGACGGCCGCGACGATGCGCGCCGCGCTACACGCATCGATGCTTCAACGTATCAACACTTCAACGCCACGCGTCGACGATGATGCGCTTCAGCACGTGCAGCTTTCGATGGAAGAAATGCTCGGCGCCGGGGATCACGACGACCGGCAGCTCCTGCGGCCGCGCCCAGTCGTAGACCGATCCGATCGGCACCGTGTCGTCGGTTTCGCCGTGGATCACGAGCGTGTTCTCGGGCACGTCGGCGACCTGCCAGCGGCTCGCGGCCGTGCCGACGAACACCATCCGCTCGATCGTCTCGCCCGCGTCGCGCAGCCGCTTCGCGACATGCGACAGCACGAAGGTGCCGAACGAGAAGCCCGCGAGCACGAGCGGCAGCTCCGCATGGGCCGGCTGCGCGCGCATGTGCGCGAGCACCGCGAGCAGGTCGTCGGCCTCGCCGATGCCGTTGTCATGCACGCCCTCGGTCGCGCCGACGCCGCGGAAGTTGGACCGGTACACCACGTAGTTGAGCTGGACCAGCGTGCGCGCGAGCGTTTGCGCGACCTTGTTGTCCATCGTGCCACCGAACAGCGGATGCGGGTGCGCGACGAGCGCGATCCCGCGCGGCGCGGCGCTGCCGTCGCGCACGGCGTCCGGCAGGTCGACCGCGATTTCGATCTGCCCGGCCGGGCCGGCGATCAGCGACTTCTGCGTATGAACGTTCATTCGGCCGGCCCGCTCAGATCTTCAGGCGGTCGACGACCTTGCCGTCGCGCAGGTGCGATTCGACGATCTCGTCGATGTCGGCCTGGTCGACGTACGTGTACCACGTGCCTTCCGGATACACGACCATCACGGGCCCTTCCTCGCAGCGGTCGAGGCAGCCGGCCTTGTTGATGCGGACCTTGCCCGGCCCCGCGAGGCCGAGTTCCTTCACGCGCTTTTTCGCGTATTCCTGCATGGCCTGCGCATTGCATTGCGCGCAGCTCGGACGCTCGGCGCCCGGGTCGCGCTGATTCAGGCAGAAAAAGACGTGGTGCTGGTAGTAGGAATCCATGATGGTGACGAGCGGCCCGGCGCGGTGCCGGGCGGAAAGAGGGGCGATTGCCGTCGCGCGCGGCAACGGATGTGCGGACGATTATAACGACCGGCGCGCGCCGCTGCCGGCGAGCGGACCGTGGCCGCCCTGCCCCGCGCGCTGCCTCAGCACGTCAGCGCCGCAGCGCGCCCGGCAGCCACGCGTGCTCGACCCGCTGGCCGAGCCAGATCAGCGCCGCGTAGGGCCAGATCCATGCGAGCCAGCGCGCGATGCTGTTGAAGTGCACGTAGCGGCCCTGCCGCCAGCCCGACAGCGTGAAGTCGAAGAACGGGTTGACGGGCAGCAGGTTGACGAGCGCCACGCCGGCCAGCAGCGCGGCCGCCGCGAGCAGCGCGCGCCACGTGGCCGGCACGCGCAACGCGACCAGCGCCGCCGCGAAGCCGAGCTCGATGCCGAGCCGCGCGCCGGGCGTCGCCCACACGACGACGAGGCCGGTGCTCGACTGCATGAAGGTGGCGCCCGCCTTCAGCGCGAGCGACGCCGCGACGAACGCGATCAGGAGTCGCACGCGCGGCGCGCCGGCGCGCATCGCGAGCGATGCGATCGCCAGCGCGGCGAACAGCATCAACCCGCCGAGCACGGCTTCCCACGCGGAGTCGGACAGCCAGCCGTCGACGCGCTCGGGCCACTCGCTCACGCGCCACGCGGCCGGCAGCCACGCGAGCAGCGCGTCCTGCATCGAGCCGTCGGCGCGCTCCCACAATGCGGCCGGCCAGTCGCCGATGCCGAACAGGAACGGCGACGGAAACAGGATCGCGAATGGCCACAGCGCGGCGAGCAGCAGCGGCGTCGCGCCGTCGGTCTCGAACCATGCGAAGCGCAGCCGGCGCAGCGCGCCGCGGTCGAGCAGCGCGCCGGTGGCCGGGGCCGCGAGCGCGGCGCCGAACAGCGCGCCGAGCGCGTTGGCCGCGAGGTCGAGATTCGACGCGACGCGCATCGGCAGGTAGGTCTGCAGCGCCTCCATCGCCCCCGACAGCAGCACGCCGAGGCCACCCACGATCAGCGTCGCGGCCACGCCGCGCCAGCGCGGATGCAGCGCGAGCACGCCGAGTGCGCCGAACGGCAAATAGCCGAGCACGTTGGTCACCACGTCGAACGCGGTCACATAGCGCTGCATCGGCGCGAACAGGTAGTCGAACGGCCCGATGCCGAGCGACAGCCAGCCGTCGAACGGATACAGCGACGCATAGACGATGAGCGCCGCGTACGCGGCGAACGCCTGTCGCGCGAGCGACGACGCGCGCGGCGTGACCGGCGCGCTCATCGCGGCTGCACGCTGCGCGTCACGGGTTGCCCGCGTACGCCTGCACGCCGACCCAGGCGGCGATCTGCGACACGAGCTCGTCGCTCGCGGCCGCGAGCGCACGCGCGCCGCCGGCCGCATCGGGCGTGCTCGACGGTGCGCGCGCGACGAACGTGCGCTGGCCGAGCACCTTGCCGTCCTGCATCAGCGTCGCGCGCGCGGTGACCGCGCCGTGACTCTGCGACTCCCCGTCGAACACCTGCTCGAATTCGTTCAGGTCGACCTTCAGCGTCGGTGCGCGCACGCCGTCGGAGCCTTCGAGCACCGCGCCGCGCGACGACAGCGCGCCGCGCAGCCGCTGCGTGAGCAGTTGCGCGGGCGGTGCGGTCCAGCGGCTGTCGCGATAGACAGCCGTGCGCTGCGCATCCGCATACGTGAGGCGGTAGACGAACTTGTCGGTGTCGAGCGCGTCGGGCGCGGCGACGTCGAGCACCTTCAGCGCGGGGCCCGTACCGGCCGTCACGACCGACGCGGCCGGGCCGAGGTCGTAGCGGACGTTCGACAGCGCCGCGCCGTTGCCGGCGCAGCCGGCGGCGAACGCGAGCATCAGTATCGCGAGGGCGGTCGCGGCCGGACGCAGCGCGCGATCAAGGATTCGTGGCATGGCATGTTCCTGCATGATGTTTCCGGTTTCGAGGGCGTCAGTGCCCGGCCTCGCTCAGGGCCGGGCGATCGATGGGCTGGCGCCGCGCTTCATTTGCCGGCCGCCGCACCCGAGCCCGGCCAGACGAAGCCCGCTTCGCCGGGCCCCGGCGCGGCGCCGGGCGAACCGAACAACAGACTGCTCGGGTTGCGGCCGAGTTCACCGGCGACGTCCTTCAATTGCCGCGACGCATCGCCGACGCTGTCCGCCAGCGTGTTGAAACGCGGCAGCGTGTCGTACTGGACCCGCGCGTTCAGGTCGTTCAGCGCGACGCCGACCTGCTCCGCGGCCGAGCCGGCCTTGTTCAGGTTCGACACGAGCGGCCCGTTCGGCTGCAGCAGCGTGTTCGCGGATGCCATCGCGCGATCGACCTGGTGCATCGTCTGCGGCAGCGCGGCCACCGCCGGCGCGAGCTGCTTCGACAGCGTCGCCGCGCCGTCCGCCGCGTGCTGCAGGCTTTCGGCCGTCGCGCGCAACTGCTCGCGCATCTCCGGCGACATCAGCGCGTTCGCGCTTTCCGCCGCCTGCTCGAGCTGCCGCAACAGCACGTCGCCGCGCTCCTGGATCTGGTCGAACAGGCTCGGCCGCATCGGAATCTGCGCGATCGACTTCGGCGACGACGGCAGCGGCGCCAGGTCGCGGCCGGTGTCCTCCAACTGCACGAACGCGATGCCCGTCACGCCCTGGAAGCCAAGGCTGCCGTAGGTCGACTGCGTGATCGGCGCATCACGGTCGACGAGAATCCGGATCCGGATCTGGCCCGGATGCGTGCGGTCGAAGCCGATCGACTGCACCTTGCCGACGTCGAGCCCGCGAAAGCGCACGGCCGCATCGGGGAACAGGCCCGTCACGTTGGTGCGCGCGAGCAGGTCGTACGGCACGCGCACGGTGCGGTCGACGTTGAACCAGAACACGGTGCCCGCGATCGCCAGCGTCAGCGCGATCGTGAACAGGCCGGCCCAGAACGCATGTGATTTGTTTTCCATCAGCAGATTCCTTGTCCTTGCCGGTTACAGCTCGACGCTCGAGAGCGCCGGTTCGAGGGCGGCCTTCGGCAGCTTCGCGCGCCGCTCGGGCGGCAGCGCCTGCAGTGCGCGGCGCCCGCGCAGCCCCAGGAAATATTCGTGGATGAACGGGTGGTCGACGTTCGCGGCCTCCTCGACCGGCGCGGCGACCAGCACCTTGCGATCGGCCAGCACCGCGACGCGCGTCGACAGCGCGACCATCGTGTCGAGGTCGTGCGTCACCATCACGACCGTCAGCCCGAGCGTGCGGTGCAGCGTCGCGATCAGCTCGACGAATTCGTCGGATGCCTGCGGGTCGAGGCCGGCGGTCGGCTCGTCGAGGAACAGCAGTTCGGGCTCCAGCGCGATCGCGCGCGCGATGCCGACCCGCTTCACCATCCCGCCCGACAGCGCGGCCGGCATCTTCGACGCGTGCTTGCACGGCAGCCCGACCATCTCGAGCTTCAGCATCACGATGTCGTGCAGCAGGTCGGGCGGCACGCGGCCGAGCTCGCGCAGCGGCTGCGCGACGTTGTCGAACACCGTCATCGACGAGAACAGCGCGCCCTGCTGGAACAGCATCCCCGAGCGCGTGCGCATCATCCGCGCGCTCGCGTCGTCGATCTTCGAGGTGTCCTCGCCGAACACCTTGATCGTGCCGGACGTCGGCCGCTCGAGGCCGAGGATCTGCCGCACGAGCGTCGTCTTGCCCGACCCCGAGCCGCCGACGATCGCCACGATCTCGCCGCGCCGCACGTCGAAATCGAGCTTCTGGTGAATGATGTTGCGCCCGTAGCGCTTCGTCAGGTTGCGCACCTCGATCACGAAGTCGTCGCCGGGCGCGGCGGCCGATCCGGCGCTGGCTGCCGCGGTATGGGCGCTGGCGGCACCGGCCGCCGGGTCGTTCGACGTGTTCATCCGAGCCCCACGTTCTGGAACATGATCGCGAACACCGCGTCGGCGAGGATCACGACCGTGATCGACGAGACGACCGACGTGGTCGTGCCTTCACCGAGGCTTTGCGAGTTCGCCTTGATCCGGAAACCGAAATGGCATGCGACCAGCGCGATCAGCATGCCGAACACGACGCCCTTGCCGACGCCGATGTACAGGTTCGCGATCGGCACGACGCCCGGCAGCGAGCGCACGAAATAGTTGATGTCGATCCCGAGCACGAATTTCGCGGCGAGCGCGCCGCCGGTCAGCGCGATGATGTTGGTCCACATCACGAGCAGCGGCATCGCGACGCCGAGCGCGAGCACGCGCGGCAGGATCAGCCGCAGCCCGTGCGGGATGCCCATCACGCGCATCGCGTCGAGCTCCTCGGTCACGCGCATCACGCCGATCTGCGCGGTGATCGCCGAGCCCGAGCGGCCCGCGACGAGGATCGCCGACAGCACCGGGCCGAGCTCGCGGATCACCGACAGCCCGAGGATATTCACGATGTAGCGGTTCGCGCCGAATGTCTGCAGCTGCTGCGCGGACAGATAGCTGAGCACGATGCCGATCAGGAACGCGACCAGCGCGGTGATCGGCAGCGCCTGCGCGCCGGCGCTGTAGATGTTCGCCGAGGTTTCCTTCCACGGCATCGTCTTCGGACGGCGCAGCACCGACAGCGCGTCGAGGATCACGAGGCCGAACATCGCGATGCCGCCCTGCAGGTGCTCGGCGAACGCGAACAGCATGAAGCCCAGGCGCGTGATCGGGCCGAAGTGCACGACGCGCTCGGGCGCCTCGCGCTGGCTGTCGAGCCGCTCGATGCGCTCGAAGATCGTGCGCTGCGTGGTGCTCAGCGCGACGCCGTCCGGCAGCTTGCGGCCCCACACGCGCCACAGCGCCTGGCCGCCGACGTGGTCGAGCCGTTCGATGCCGGACAGATCCCATTCGCTCACGCGCCCGGACGCGATGCCCGCGACGCGGCGCGCGACCGCGCCCCGGTTGCGCGCGAGCGCGAGCGCGGTCCATTGGCCGTACAGGCGCACCGTCTGGCCCTGGCCGCCGGCGTCGACCGACAGGCCGGGAGGAGTCTCGAAGTCCAAGGCGGGTTGTTTGCAAAAGGATGACAGCGGCCATTGTAGCGAACCGCCCGGCGCAGCGACGTGAGGATTTCCGTCGCGGCGCCCGGCCGGAGCGCCGGCCCGCGGCGCCCGCCTGCACGTGCCGGCCCGGATCGGCTTGCCCCGCGCGCCTTTCATTCCTCCGTCATGTTTCCTTTCGATACTCTCACGCGCGCACATCAGGCCGTCGGCGCCCGCGCCGCCATTTCGTTGCGCACTTCGCGCTTCATCGTCGCGACTCATAGAACAGAACACCAAACAGGACAACCGATGCGTCTCCCCCCGCTTTCCCGCCGCCGCGCGGGCTTCGCCGCCGCGCTCGCCAGCCTTGCCTTCGCCCTCGCCGGCTGCGGCGGCGACGACGTCACCGCTCCGCCGTCGCAGGCCCAGGCGCCGGCCGGCACGACCGCCACGCTCGCGCTGCTCGAAACGACCGACCTGCACACCAACGTGCTGTCGTACGACTATTTCAAGCTCGCCGCCGACAACTCGCTCGGCTTCGAGCGCGTGTCGACGCTGATCGCGCAGGCGCGCGCGCAGTACCCGAACACGCTGCTGCTCGACAACGGCGACACGATCCAGGGCACCGCGCTGTCGGACTACCAGGCGCTCGTCAAGCCGATCGGCTGCGACCAGACGCTCGCGATCTACAAGGTGATGAACGCCGCGAAGTTCGACGGCGGCGGGATCGGCAACCACGAGTTCAACTACGGGCTGCCGTACCTGTCGCAGGTGACCGGCAACACGTTCGACGTCGACGGGCTGCCGGCCCCCGCGCAGCAGAAGAAGTGCGCGGGCCCGAACTTCCCGCAGGTGCTCGCGAACGTGATCAGCGCGAAGACCAACGCGCCGCTGTTCACGCCGTACACGATCCTGACCCGCACGGTGACGGCCATCACGCCCGACGGCAAGACCGTCAGCGCGCCGGTGAAGGTCGGTATCATCGGCTTCACGCCGCCCGCGATCATGAACTGGGACAAGCGCTGGCTCGACGGCAAGGTCTATACGACCGGTCTGAAGGAAGCGGCCGAGAAGTACATTCCGGAGATGCGCGCGAAGGGCGCCGATCTCGTCGTCGCGATCTCGCACGGCGGCCTCGACAACTCCGCATACTCGCCGACGATGGAAAACGGCAGCTGGTGGCTGTCGAAGGTGCCCGGCATCGACGCGATGCTGATCGGCCACTCGCACCAGGTGTTCCCGGACGCGAACAGCACCGTGCCGCAGTTCAACCTGCCGGGCGTCGACAAGGCGAAGGGCACCGTCAACGGCGTGCCGACCGTGATGGCCAACTTCTGGGGCAAGCATCTCGGCGTGATCAAGCTCGGCCTGAAGTTCGACGGCCACGCGTGGAGCGTCGACAAGTCGCTGACGACCGTCGAGGCGCGGCCGATCCAGAACGCGGACAAGAGCTACGTCGCCGCCGACCCGTCGGTCTCCGCCGCGATCGCCGCCGAGCACCAGGCGACGATCGACTACGTGAAGACGCCGATCGGCTCGACCGACTACCGGATGAACTCGTACTTCGCGGACGTCGGCGATCCGGGCGCGATCCAGATCGTCAACGAGGCGCAGGCCGACTACGTGCGGACCTACGTGCAGGCGAACCTGCCGCAATACGCGTCGCTGCCGGTGCTGTCGGTCAGCGCGCCGTTCAAGAGCGGCTTCGGCGGCGGCAGCGACTACACCGACGTCGCGCCGGGCGCGCTCGCGATCAACAACGCGGCCGACCTGTACCTGTACCCGAACACCGTGTACGCGGTGAAGGTGAGCGGCAGCGACGTGAAGAACTGGCTCGAGACCGCCGCGAAGCGCTTCAACACGATCGACCCGACCAAGGCGACCGTTCAGCCGCTCGTCGGCAGCTTCCCCGGCTACAACTTCGACATGTTCACGTCCGCCGATCTCGCTTACGAGATCGACGTCACGCAGCCGGTCGGCAGCCGGATCAGGAACCTGACGTACCAGGGCGCGCCGATCGACCCGAACGCGCAGTTCATCGTCGCGACCAACAACTACCGCGCGAGCGGCGGCGGCAACTTCCCGGGCCTCGACGGCAGCAAGACGATCTTCGCGTCGCCCGACGCGAACCGCGACGTGCTGATCTCGTTCATCAAGAAGCGCGGCGCGATCACGCGCGCGGCGGACGGCGCGCAGCGCAGCTGGCGCTTCACGAAGCTCGCGAGCTCGGTCGCGCACGTGCGGTTCACGTCGGCGCCGAATCGGCTCGGCGACGCGGCGGCAGCCGGCCTCAGCGGCCTCACGCAGGTCGCGGCCGACGACGGCTCGGGCAAGAACCTCGCCATCTACGAGATCGACCTCACGCAATGACCATGAGACCCGCGATGCAACCGATCCGGACGATGCGGCCGGCCGAGGCCGGCTTCACCGCCGCCGCGCGGCGCCTGCTGCGCGCGAAACTCCCGCCGGCCGCGTTGCTCGCGACGGCGGCCGTGACCGTCGCGGCCGTCGTCGCGACGACCGGCTGGCGGGCCGCCGGCCCCGCGCCGAGCGCCGCGCAGCTCGAAGAGTGGCAGGCGATGGTCGCGCAGGCCGTCGAGCCGAACGCGCTCGCGCAGTTGCGCACCCTCGCACGGCGCGGTTCGGGCGACGCGCAGGCGGCGCTCGGGATCGCGCTCGTCGATGCGCGCGAGCCGGGGCTGCGTGACGAGGGGCGCGGCTGGCTGGAAACCGCCGCGGACGGCAAGACCGACTCGCCCGCCGCGCGACGCGCGCAGCTCGCACTCGGCAAGGCCCTGCTGCTCGGCAGCGGCGACATCCCGAAGGACTATGCACGCGCCCGTGCGCTGCTCGGCGAAGCGGCCGGCCAGGGCGATCCGGCCGCCGCGTACTACCTCGGGCTGATCTATCGCAGCGGCTACGGCACCGCGGCCGACCCCGTGCAGGCCGCGCACTGGTTCGAGCTCGCGTCGCGCGCGGATATCCCCGCCGCGGACTTCATGCTCGCGAACGCGTACCGCGACGGCAGCGGCGTGCCGCGCGACGAAGCGCGCGCGCTTGCGCTGTATCGGCGTGCGGCGGAACACGAGCTGCCGGAAGCCGTGCAGACGCTCGCGATGGCGTATCGCAATGGCGAGCTTGGGCTCAAGCCCGATGCGGATGAATTCCACGCGCAGTGGATCGAGACCGCGCATGCGTTGAAGCATCCGGTTGTGGCGCCGTGACGCACGGCGCGACGACGCGTCGGACCGGAAGCGGGGCGTCACGGCGTGAAACCGCGGCCCGGCAAGGTCTGGCACGCGCTGCCGCCGGCCGGCGGCGCGACCGTCGGATAGCCGTCGCCGAGGATGTAGGTCGGGCTCGTCGCGACAAACCCGTCGTCGAACGTCGCTTCCACGAAGTACGCGCGCCAGCCCGACGCCGGCTTCTCGACCGGAATGCGCAGCGGCGGCGCATCGGCGGAACCGACGGGCGTCGACGTGTAGCGAATCCCGCACGCGTAGCGAAAATCCCGCGCGTTCGGGTTCTCCGCCTGCCACAGCAGCAGACGCCTCGGCTGTTCGCGCAGTTTCAGCTTGATCGTGGTGTCATGCCCGGTCTGCTGCAGCTTCGCATCGAGTTCCGGCAACGCCGAGCCGCGCTGGATGCGATTGACGAACGCGGTCAGCGAATCGAGCGTCGCGCGCCGGATATCGACATGCGACGAGTTGGGCACCATCCGCAGCGCCTTGTCGCCCGGTAGCCGGTCGAAATACAGGCTCGCATTGTCAGGGACGAAAAAATCGTCGCCGCTCGCATTGGCGACGTATTTCGGAATCTTCAGCCGCTTGCCGTGGCGGGTGCCGTGATACGCGAGCGGGTCTTCGATCTGCATCAGCGCGCCGAACGCCTCCGTGTCGATCGCCTTGTCGATGCCCTCCGCATAGTACGGATAGAACGCGAGCGGCCAGTTGCCGCCATAGCTGCGATACATGTTCTTTAGCGCGTCCCGCGTCGACAGCAGGTCGATCGCGAACGGTGCGATCGCATCGATACGCGAATCGCCGATCACGGCCAGCCAGCTGATCCATGCCCGCTTCGAAATACCCGACACGATGAACCGGTCGATCTGCAACGCGCCGAGTTCGCGCTCGGCCAACGTCATCCCGCGCCACACCGCGGCCGCCATCGGCACGTGCAACGGCATGGTCGCCCGCCGCTGCGGCGCCTGCATGAACAGCGACCAGCTGTGTGCGACGCTGTCGTCTTCGGCGCGCGGCTTGACGTCGTCCGTATACGTCAGGAACTGGCTCGGTATGTCGCTGACGGACATGATCACCGTGCGGGTGTTCTTCGCGAGCGACGCGAGCGTTCCGGGACTGAAGTCGTTCGGTGCGATCGGGGCACCACCGCCCTGCGGATAACGCGTGCCGTTGTTGGCGATCACGAGCGCACGGCGCGTCAACGCGCGTTCCGGGATGTACAGCGTCGCCTCGTGCTCCCACGTGCTTGGCTGCACCAGCTGTTCCGGCGACCACGACTGCGACGTGAACCGGTACGTGCGCCGCTCGATGCCGGGCAGGTTCTCGACGCTCGTCAGCGTGTATTGCAGTGGCTGGCTCTCGACCATCTGTCGGTAGCATGCGACCGTATCCTCGAGACCGGCTTTTCGGTCGCCGTCGCACGGCGATTTTGCGTAAGCGGCAGTGAACAGCGTCGTGCAAACGAGCGCCGCCACAATTTTTTTCTTGGCATTTCAATCTGGTGTTTCTTTGAACGAAGCGGCCGCGTCGATCGCAACGTGCTGTCGACGTCGACGACGAAACGTGAACGGCCGGCCTCCGGGAAAATGGGTAGCGGGCAAACCGCGATGCGACGCCGGCTCGAAGAGGCTGCGACGAGCTTGCCGAGCCATCGCCCGCACCGAGTGAGCGACGGAAAACAGCACCGGCGGCACGCTTTCACGAGCCAGCAGGAACCCGGACCACAGGATGATCCGGCCCTCGTATTCTAGAAACGTGGGCCATCCCACCCCACGTTTCTCAACGATTTCTCAATTTTGATGCTCAGGCACGCGCCCCGCCTCTTCGGAGCGCGATCTCCACACCCTGTCGCTACAATATGCGCCATGAACGCCCCCACCTCCTCCGACACGCCCGATACCGGTGACGCGCGCATCGCGCGCAACCGGCTCGAGGCGCACCTGGATGCCGCGCCGCGCGCGTG
>Ga0070663_100001937_pt1 | contig 11554 bp, 11 predicted proteins | sample KBSC63metaG_FD_65646 | JGI IMG/M metagenome (GOLD analysis project Ga0070663, IMG submission 65646) | Corn rhizosphere microbial communities from Kellogg Biological Station, Michigan, USA - KBS C6-3 metaG | ecosystem: Host-associated > Plants > Roots > Rhizosphere > Soil ...
TCCGCCGGTGGGTTCACGCGGCCACCCTAGCCGACCGCGCCCGCGCGCGTGCCCGCTTCGGCAGGTCAGGTCCGCCGTGCGCGGATGTAACTTTCACACCGCGACTGTCCTATGTGGACTAACATTGGGGCCTTGACGTGGCACTGCCGCCGCGCCGGCGTCCGGGTCACGGCACGCCTCCGTGCGCGCATTGACAACTCGTCTTCCGGAAGCCCAGGCTGTCGCGACGCATGTTAGCGATAACAGCCGTCCCGCTCACGTGGACCTGAAGCCGGGGAAGGTCGTCATGAACAGAGGAAGTACCAACCGCAGGAGGCGATCCTTGATCGCCGCGCTCACCACCGCGGCGACGGTCGCGGCGGCGGTGGTGACGGGGGTGACGCTGGGGGCAGGCCCGGCGCTGGCCGACGCCACCGGCGCACTGCGCGGTGTCGGTTCGAGCCGCTGCCTCGACGTCCAGAACGCCGGCCAGTCCGACGGTGCCGCCGTGCAGATCTCCGACTGCTCGGGCGGAGCCAGCCAGCAGTGGACGTCGACGTCCGCCGGCCTGTTGACGGTGTACGGCAACAAGTGCCTGGACGTGCCGGGCAACGCCACCGCCGCCGGCACCAAGCTGCAGATCTGGACCTGTCACGGCGGGACCAACCAGCAGTGGCGGCTGAACGCCGACGGAACAGTGGTCGGCGTGCAGTCCGGGCTCTGCCTGGACGTCGCCGGGGCCGCCACGGCCAGTGGCACCGCGGTGCAGATCTGGACCTGCCACAGCGGCACCAACCAGCAGTGGACGGGCCTGTCGACGACGCCGCCGACCACGACCACGACGACCCCGGGCGGCAGCTGTTCCCTCCCGTCGTCGTACCGCTGGTCGTCCTCGGGCGTGCTGACGCAGCCGAAGAACGGGTGGCTTTCGCTCAAGGACTTCACCAACGTCGTCTACAACGGCAAGCACCTTGTCTACGGCTCGACGGTCAACTCGTCGGGTCAGTACGGCTCGATGGGCTTCGTGCCCTTCACGAACTGGTCCGACATGGCCTCGGCCGGCCAGACCGGGATGAACCAGGGCACGGTGGCGCCGACGCTGCTCTACTTCGCGCCGAAGAACATCTGGGTGCTGGCGTACCAGTGGGGTTCCTGGCCCTTCATCTACCGGACGTCGAGCGACCCCACCAACCCCAACGGGTGGTCCGCGCCGCAGCCGCTGTTCACGGGCAGCATCTCCGGTTCCGGCACCGGCCCGATCGACCAGACCCTGATCGCCGACGGCTCGAACATGTACCTGTTCTTCGCCGGTGACAACGGAAAGATCTACCGGGCGAGCATGCCGCTGGGGAACTTCCCGGGCAGCTTCGGCTCGAACTACACGACGATCATGAGCGACACGCAGGCCAACCTGTTCGAGGCGGTCGAGGTCTACAAGGTGCAGGGCCAGAACCAGTACCTGATGATCGTCGAGGCGATGGGCTCGGGCGGGCGCTACTTCCGCTCGTTCACTTCGAACAGCCTGAGCGGCAACTGGACCCCGCAGGCCGCCAGCGAAAGCAATCCCTTCGCGGGCAAGGCCAACAGCGGCGCGACGTGGACCAACGACATCAGTCACGGCGACCTCGTGCGCACCAATCCCGACCAGACCAAGACCATCGACCCCTGCAACCTCCAGTTCCTCTACCAGGGCAAGGACCCCGCGGCCGGCGGCGACTACAACCGGCTCCCGTGGCGGCCGGGTGTTCTGACGCTGAAGCGCTGACGGCCGGCTCTTCCCGCGCGCCCACCCCCGCCTGCCGGGGGTGGGCGCGCGGCTATCCGTCCACTGCGAAGGACACCCGCTCCGCCCCCACGAACGGCAGGAGGCGGCAGGCTTCTTCTTCGAGGGCGGCCCGGTCGACGGCGGGCAGCGGCCGGAACGGCGTCAGGCACAGTTCTCCGCCGGACAGCGACCAGCTGCCGTGCACCCGGCCGTCGACCAGGAAGGTGGGCAGCACCAGCGCGCGGCCGGGCATGACCCGCTTGCGGTCCTCGTCGGAGATGATCCGGGTGCGGTCGGCGTGACCGAGCAGGACGTTGTCGAACGCCGGCAGCAACCGCACCGGGGCCGGGGTCACGGGGTCGGGTATCTCGGCGCCGGCCAGGTCGACCAGTTCCCCGCCGTGCGGGTCCGAGTAGCGGCGCAGCTCACCGCGCATGGTTTCGACGATCTCCTTCAGCCGCGTCAGCCCGCTCCACGCCTGGACGTCCTTGACACCGGCGGGGCCGAACGCCGCGAGGTACCGGCGCACCAGTTCCCGGGCGCTCGCCGGCTCGCCGACGCCGGCGGCGGTGACCGAAACGGACGACCGGGTGCCCCAGGCACCCCAGCCGGCGGTGGCCGGGTCGTGGACCACCGCCGTCCGCATCTCCACTTCGCCGGCCAGGATCCGGCCGTTGCGGCCGGGGTAGCGCTCCGCCAGCCGCCGGGCCAGCTCCTTGCGCGGCATCGGCCGCTCGCCGAGGATCTGCCGCCCGGCCGCCACCAGCTCGCCGGTGTCCAAACCCGCGTTGGCGCGGCCGAAGTGGGCCGCGCCCGCGGTGCGGTCGAGCACCGGCTGCAGCAGCGGCCGGAAACGGCGGAAGTCGCCGGCCGCGGCGAGGTGCTGGGTGCTGCGCAGCAGGCCCGAGCGCACGACCTTCCCGTCCGCCAGCAGGGCGGTGAGCCCGGCGTGCCCGAACTCCCGGATCCGGCTCCACAAGCCGACGTACGGCCAGTTCGGCTCCTGCGCCTGCAGCGCGACCAGCCGCCCGATCACCGCCAGCGGAGCGTCGTCGGTTCGCGCCAGCAGGAACTGGCGCTGCAGCAGTGCCCGGTTGAGGGCCCGGGACGACAGGGCGGTCACGTCAGCCGCACCGAGACGTTGCCGCGGTAGGCACCCCGGAGCAGGTCCAGGAAGGCCTGGGGAACATCGGTGATCGAACCTTCGACCACCGTCTGCGGGAAGACGAACCGGCCCTCGGCCAACCAGGCGCGGAAGTGGCGCTGCCAGGCCGAGATCTGCTCGGGGGTGTGGTGGCAGGAGAACGGCGACAGCACGACGCCCCGGCGTTCCGCTTCGGCGCGGTCGGGTTCCGGGAACCGGTCGGCGGCGTCGCCGAGCTGGCTGGACAGCGAGCCGCACAGCGCGAACCGCGCGCCCGGCCGTGCCACCTGGAGCGCGGCGTCGTACTGCGCGCCGCCGACGACGTCGAAGAACACGCTGATGCCCTCGGGCGCCAGTTCCCGCAGCCGTGCGACCGGGTCGTCGTGGTGGTCGAACGCGGCGTCGAAGCCCAGTTCGCCGACCAGGTAGCGGACCTTGGCCGCGCTGCCCGCGCTGCCGATCACCCGCGCGGCGCCGAGCCGTTTCGCGATCTGCCCGGCCAGCGAACCGACCCCGCCCGCCGCACCGGACACGAACACGACGTCGCCTTCGCCCACCTTCGCGATCTCGGCCATGCCGTGGAACGCGGTCGGGCCCTGGCCGAGGTGGAAGCCGGGGTCGGGGAACGCGTCGCGGTCGAGCTTGACGTAGGCCGCGGCCGGGCCGGCGGAGTGCTCGCTCCACCCCGTCATCGACTGGACGAGGTCACCCACCTGCAGCGCGTCGCTCGCCGAGCGGACCACCGTGCCGAGCGCGGCCACGCCCACCCGCTGACCCGGCTGCCACGCGGGCACCGGGAGGCGGCAGTCGGCGCGCATCAGCTCCAGGTAGGTGGCAGCCAGGCCCAGCTGCTCGGTGCGGACCAGGACTTCGCCGTCGACGGCGGTCTCGGCGACGGCGAAGTGCCCGGGGCCGGGAACCCCGGTGACGTGGCCGGTCAGCCGGATCTCGCGGGTGATCATCAGGTCTTCTCCCTCGTCGGTTTGGGTCTCGTCGAGGACACTAGAGAGGCTTCCGGCCACTTTCTGTCCGGAAGTCCTGCGAAGATGAGGGCATGGCGAACACCAGCTCCCGCGCCCTCCGGCTGCTGTCACTGCTGCAGACCCACCGGCACTGGCCGGGTGCCGAACTGGCCGGCCGGCTCGAGGTCTCCGAGCGCACGCTGCGCCGTGACGTCGACCGGCTGCGCGAGCTGGGCTACCCGGTCGAGGCGTCCCGGGGCACCGACGGCGGCTACCGGCTGACGCCGGGCGCCGTGCTGCCCCCGCTGCTGCTGGACGACGAGGAGGCGGTGGCGCTCGCGGTCGGCATGGGCGACGCCACGCAGAGCGGGGTCGCCGGGATCGAGGAAGCCGCCGTCCGGGCGTTGACCAAGGTCGTGCAGGTCCTGCCGTCCCGGTTGCGGGCCCGGGTGGACGCGTTGCGCGCCATGACCGTCTCGACGGCGTCGGCGGGGCCCATCGTCGCGGCCGGCATCCTCACCACGGTCGCGCAGGCGTGCCGGGACGAGGAACGCCTCCGTTTCGCTTACGCGGCAAGGGGTGCCGCGCCGACCGAGCGCGAAGCCGAGCCGCACCGGCTGGTCGCACAGGGTGGCCGCTGGTACCTGGTCGCCTACGACCTCACCCGCCACGACTGGCGCAGCTTCCGCTTGGACCGCCTGACCGGCCCCCGCCCGACCGGCGCCCGGTTCCGGCCGCGCGAACTGCCCGCCGAAGACGCGGCCGCGTTCGTGCGGACCAGCACCGGCACCCCGGCGGCGCACACGGTCCGGGTCCTCGTCCACGCGCCCGAGGCCCGCGTGCGGCAGGCGGTCGGCCAGTGGGGGACGGTCGAAGCCGCCGGGGCGGACCGCTGCCGGCTCACCGTGATTTCGACGAGCCTGGACTGGCCGACCCAGGCACTGGGCAACGTGGGCGCCGACTTCGAGGTGCTCGGGCCCCCGGAATTCGCCGAGCACCTCCGGGACTGGGGTACCCGGTTCGTCCGCGCCGCAGGCTGACGCCGTCGTCGGCGATTCGTGCGGACACGCTGTCCGGACCGGCCGTCCGGCTACGATCGGCCGGAACGATCCCCCGCGCCTGGAGTTGCTCATGCCCTCAGTCACCCGGCCGGCCGGCGGCAGGCGCCACGATCGCCGGGAAGAGCTGGAGCGGCGCCTGTTCACGGCCATCGAGGAGCTGGTCGGTGACGGCGCCGGTTTCACCGAGCTCAGCGTCGAACGCCTGGCCGCCGCGGCCGGCATCTCCCGCTCGACGTTCTACGTCCACTTCGAAGACAAGGGCGACCTGGTCCGGCGGCTGGCCACCACGGTGCTCGCCGAACTCCGCGACGTGTCCGGCCGCTGGTGGGAATCGGCCGAGCACGCCGTGCCCGCCGACCTGACCGCGGCGGTCTCCGCGATCGTGGCGATCTACCGCCGTCGCGCGGCGGCCTTCACGATCATCACCGAAACGGCGGCTTACGACCCGGCGGTCGCCGGCGAGGTGCGCACGCTCATGCAGTCGATCATCGACGCCACCCGCGAAGCCATCGAACGCGGCCAGGCCGCCGGCGTGATGCGCCAGGTGGCCCCGGCCGAAACCGCAGCCGTCCTGACGTGGATGGTCGAACGCGCCGGTCACCAGCTCGTCCGCGGTGCCGAACCGGCCCACGACCAGCGAGTCGTCGAAGTCCTCACCGACATCATCCGGCGGACGCTCTACGACGCCGCCTCCTGACCGCTCGCGAGGGCATGGCGGGCTTCCTGCTCGCCTTCGTCGTGCTCGAGGTGATCGACGGCGGCGGCTCGGCGCTCGTGCTGCTGATCGCGTCGGCAACGCCGGCGGGCTGGGGGACCGGGTGCCGCTGTTCACGGCGGGGCTCGGCTGGCCGGCGCACATCGCCCTGGACCGGGCTTCCGGCTACGGCCTGCGCGAGCGCGACGGGAGCCGGCGAGCGCGCTGGAGAAGGCCGGGTCCTTGACCGAGCTCGCGGCGGCGTCGCCGCTGGTGCGCGCGGTCGGCGGCGAGCTGATCCGACTGCCTGCCGATAGCGGGATCCGCCGAAAAACTGAGACGTCCATCCCGTTGCGCGACCGGGCTTTTCATGGCCTCCCGGGTGGGGGCGTCCTTCGGCCTTCCCGTTGCGCCACAAGGAATTTCGTGTCCTCGCCGGCACCCCGATAGCTTCGGGATCATGGAATGGAGCTTGAGGACAGCCGAAGAACTCGTGGCCGCGTTGCGGGCCGGTGCGGTTACGTCGGTGGAACTGACCGAAGAGGCGATCGCGCGCATCGAGCGCGACGACAAGGCGATCAACGCGATCTGCGTGCCGGACTTCGACCGTGCGCGGGCCGCCGCGCGCCGGGCGGACCGGGCCCGCGCCCGTGGCGAGGACCGGCCGCTGCTCGGTGTTCCGGTGACGGTCAAGGAGTCCTACAACATCGCGGGGCTGCCCACGACCTGGGGCATGCCGCCGCACCGGGACCACGTGCCGGCCGAGGACGCGGTCCAGGTGTCGCGGCTCAAGGCCGCGGGCGCGGTCGTGCTCGGCAAGACCAACGTGCCGTTGGGGCTGCAGGACATCCAGAGCTTCAACGAAATCTACGGCACCACGAACAACCCGTGGGATCACCGGCGCACCTCGGGCGGCTCCTCCGGCGGATCGGCGGCGGCACTGGCGTGCGGCTTCGGCGCGCTGTCCATCGGCTCCGACATCGCCGGCTCGCTGCGCACCCCCGCGCACTTCTGCGGCGTCTACGCGCACAAGCCGACGCTCGGGCTGGCCGCGAGCCGCGGTATGGTCCCGCCGTCCGAGCCGGCGTTGCCGGTCGAGCTGGACCTCGCCGTGGTCGGGCCGATGGCGCGCACCGCCCGCGACCTCACGCTGCTGCTCGACGTGATGGCCGGGCCGGATCCGCTGACGCACGGCGTGGCGCACACCGTGACGCTGCCGCCCGCGCGCCACGATCGGCTCGGCGGTTTCCGGGTCCTGGTCCTCGACGAGCACCCGCTCATCCCGACCGGGTCCGCCGTGCGGGCGGGCGTGCACCGGGTGGCCGCCGCGCTCGCCGACGGCGGCGCCCGCGTCGAACGGCACAGTCCGCTGCTGCCCGATCTCGCCGAAGCCGCGACGCTCTACACGCAGTTGCTGATTTCGGGCTCGGTGGCGCGTTTCCCCACCGATTCGGACGAGCAGCTGCGGGCCCGCGTCGCCGGACTGGGCGCCGACGACCGGAGTCTCGACGCGACGCGGTTGCGTGCCATGGTGTTCAGCCACCACGAATGGCTGGCGGCGAACCACCGCCGCGAGGTCCACCGCCACGGCTGGCGGCAGCTGTTCGCCGAGTTCGACGCCGTGGTCTGCCCGGTCACGCCGACGCCCGCGTTCCCGCACGACCACCACCCCGATCCGCTGGCACGGCGCATCGACATCGACGGCGCCGGGTACCCGTACTTCGACCAGCTCGTCTGGGCCGGCCTGGCCACCATGCCCGGCCTGCCCGCCACCGCCGTGCCCGCGGGCCGGTCCCCGGAGGGCCTGCCGGTCGGGGTGCAGCTCGTCGGCCCGATGTTCGAGGACCGCACTCCGCTGCGCCTGGCCGAACTGCTCGAGCCGAAGACCGGCGGCTTCCGGCCACCGGTGTGATCGTCGCCGGTCCGCTGCACCCGGCTCCAGCGCCGCCGACCTGAACCGCTTCTGCCACGCCTTGCTCGGCGGCTCGGGCTGATGCGCATCTCGCTGACCGGCCTCAGCGGGCCGCCAGCACCCGGCGCACCTCGTCCGCGCCCAGGACCACGGGGGAGCGCAGCGATCCGACGTCGCCGATCTCGATCTCGACCACGTCGCCCGGCCGCAGCCCTTGGTCGAGCCCCGGCACGACGGAGGTGCCCGTCGAGAGCACGGCGCCGTCCGGGAAGTCGTTGTCCCGCCACAGGTACTCGACCAGTCCGGCCGGTTCGCGGTTGAGCTGACCGGTGTTGGCTTCGCCGGCGAACACCTCGTCGCCGTCGCGCAGGATGCGCATGCGGAGGTCGAGCGACAGCGGGTCCGGCACTTCCCACGCCGGCCGCACCCGCGCCGAGACCGCGCACGAACCGGTGTAGATCTTGGCCTGCGGGAGGTACAACGGGTTTTCGCCTTCGATGCTGCGGGAGCTGACGTCGTCGACCACCAGGTACCCGGCGATCTCCCCGGCAGCGGTCAGCAGCAGGCCGAGTTCCGGCTCCGGCACGTTGTTGGCGGAATCGGCGCGGACGGCGATCGGCTCGCCGTCGGTGACCACGCGCCACGCGGGCGACTTGAAGAACAACTCCGGCCGCTCCGCGCGGTACACCCGCGCGTAGACGTCCTCGTCGGCACTCTCCTCGCGGCGGGCCTCCTCGGACCGCAGGTAGGTCACACCGGCGGCCCACACCTCCATGCGCCCGTCCAACGGCGGCAGCAGGCGCGTCCCGGCCGCGGACACGGGCTCGCCGGCGGCTTCGGCCAGCTCGCGGATCTCCGCCACGGGGCGGCGCAGCAGGTCGCTCATCGACGTCACCGCGAGCGGCCGCAGCTGCTCGCCGGTGAGCAGACCGACGCGGCTGCTGCCGGTCCCGTCGGCGAATCGCACCAGGTGGCTCATGCCGGACCTCCTCGTTCGATGTCGACCCAACGCGTACGCCACAATGCCAGACGTCAGGCGGACTTCGCCTCGTGGACGATCGCGGCGGCGGCGTGCGGGTCGGGGACGGTGATCGTCACGGTCCGGCCGCTGTGCAGGGTCAGCTGCAGGGCGGGACCGGTCCGGAGCGTGAAGTAGGTGTGGCGAGGGGTCCACCAGAAGCCGAGCGGCAGGCGCCACAGCGACATCGGCAGGTCGGTCACCTCGGCGCGGTCGATCTCGTCCAGCCGGTAGGTGCGGCGTGGCCGGCCGAACGCCCCGCAGTGGACCGACACTCCGTTCGGGCCCGCCGCCGTCCTGACCCGCAACCCGGCCAGCACGATGGCGAGCACGACGACGGCCGCGGTGAGGAGCGGGACGGCGGGGCCGGCCGGGTCCAGCCAGTTGCCGTGCGACAGGCTGCCCAGTGACAGCAGCGGGACCATCAGCGCGGCGCCGAGCACCACCAACAGCGGCCAGTTCGTCACGCGGCCGGTGTAGATCGAGTGCCGGCCAGGGAACGCGGATGCCGTCATGGGGCACCGTCCTCTCGACGTGTCATGTCATCCTCTCGATGAGGCGAAGCAAGTCCTGGCGCCCCAAGCCATGCCGGCGAGCGACGGCCACGAGTGCCCGGGCCGCCTCGGTGACCGGGGCCGGCTCGGTGACGGCGGACGCGACCCGTGCCCCGCGGCCCCGGCGGAACTCCAGCACGCCTTCGTCGCGCAGCTGCCGGTAGGCGGTCAGCACGGTGTTTCGGTCGACGGACAGCGCTTTCGCCAGCTCGGCGGCCGGAGGCAGCTGCTCGCCGACGGCGAGCTCGCCCGAAGCCACGCCTCGCCGTACGCACGCCACGATCTGGCGTGGCAGCGCTTCCCGTGACGTGTGATCGACTTCCCATCTCATGGTGCTAGTATTATTAGCACCATCCGGCCGGCTGGTCAAGAACCTCAAAATCGCTGCCCGAAACTGCCGGATTGAGGAATGTCGAACCGATTCCTCCGGTGGATCTTCGAGCTTTGTGACCGTGGTAGCGAGGTGGCGTGCAAATCCGATGTCTCCCACGGGCGCCGAATTTCGGAGGGGGAACGATGCCGTACCTGAAAATTCATTTCACCGAAGCCGACCTGGGCCGGATCAGGCTCGCGTCGCGGATCGACCACATGTGGGAGATCGTGAGCTCGGTGCAGCTGCTGCAGCACCGGGACGGGGGCCTGTACTTCGACGGCTGGCGGCGGCGGGTGCGGCAGGAGGCGCTTGCCGACCAGCGGCTGCAGCGAATCCTGCACGTGCTGCCGCGCATCGCCCCGCACGCCGAGTACTTCCCGGACTTCCTGACACCGGCCGGAGAGTACGACGACCTCGGCGATGCGCTCGACGCCGTGGTGTCCGTGCCGAAGGTCCGGGTGCGGGCGGAGATGGCCTTGCTGGGCGACCGGTCGATGCCGATGCGTGCCGTCGCCGACGGCGGGGCGCCTGCTCTGCGCGGGTTGCGCGCCGCGTTGGGCGGCTTCTACCGGGCGGCCGTGCAGCCGCGGCTGCCCGTGGTCGAGGCCGCCCTGCACGCCGACCTCGCCCGGCGGATGCACACGTACCTGCACGAGGGCGTCGAGGCGGTGCTGACCGGAATTGCGCCGGGTGTCGTCTGGGAGCCACCCGTGCTCAGGGTGCCTTACGTGGTCGACGGCCACCTGCCCCTCGCCGGTCGGGGGTTGCGGCTCGTGCCGTCCTATTTCTCCCTGCAGCGCCCGGTCTCGCTCGCCAACCCCGAACTGCCGCCGACGCTGACCTTCCCGATAGCTCCCGCCACCCGTCTGCTCGCGGAGGAGCGCCGGGCGGGCGACCACCTCGGTGCGCTGGTCGGCAACACCCGTGCGGAGATCCTGCGGCTGGTGATGGCCGGCTGCAGCACCCGCGAGCTGATCCGCCGCACCGGCGTCGCCCCGGCCACGGTCACGCACCACACGACGATCCTGCGCGACGCCGGCATGATCGCCACCCGCCGGGACGGCGCCGCCGCGTCGCACCACATCACCCCGCTGGGCCTGCAAGTGCTCCACCGGACGGGGTGACGCGCTCGGCCGAATTCCTTTCGGCGTTCGACGAGGGTCGAAATGCCTCCTTCGAGCTCCTTTTCAGCGGGAAACTGCCGGTGACGATCCTGTCGGGCAAACAGAAAAGGATGTGAGAATGCGGATCACACGCGGAATCGCCAGGGGAGCCGTCTACGGCACCCTGATCCTCTCCACGTTCATCGCGGCACCGGCGGTCCAGGCCGCGGTGCCCGCGGAGAACGCCGCAACGACGAGCGTGCCCGACCGGCGGCTGCACCCGCCGGAGGTCAGCCCCATGGTGTCGTGCGGGTACTACTCGGGCACGACGGAGACCGTGCGGGGCAACACCGGCAACCGCGTCCGGGAAGTGCAGTGCCTGCTCCTGTACTGGGGCTACAGCGTGGGTCCCTCGGGCGTCGACGGCGATTTCGGTCCGGCCACCGAGTCGGCGGTGCGCAGGTTCCAGGCGGACACCTACGGCGTCTGCGGCCCGCCCGGCCTGGTCAGCGACGGCCGGGTGGGTAGGCACACGTGGAGCGCGTTGCGCGCTCCGAACGGCTGCCCGACCGAGTAGCGGGCACCGGACCGGCTCCGCCGCGAGCACGAGGCGGAGCCGGTCCGAGGCCGTCTGCGGAGGAGCGAGCGAGGTCGGTCGATCGGGGTCGACGATGGCGACGACCCCCGCCGAGTCGCGCACGAGCTGCTGGCGCAAGCCCATGCGGTCTTGACGATCGCGGTGCGCGACGACGTACTGCGGGAATGGTGCCCGCCAGGGCTCGAGCTCGTAGTTGCCCAGACCGCGGCGAAGGTGGCAGTTGCCGTGGGCGCAGGACACGTGGAGATCGCCTCGGGCGCCCACGACAGGGCTCTGGATGACGCCGGGATCGGAGGTCTGCTCGCCCGGCCGAAACGTCAAGGGCTCCGCCTTGCTCTCCAACGCCTGATCGAAGCGATGCGGTCGCCGAAAGCAGGAAAGATCCGTGCGT
>Ga0070663_100001939_pt1 | contig 11551 bp, 12 predicted proteins | sample KBSC63metaG_FD_65646 | JGI IMG/M metagenome (GOLD analysis project Ga0070663, IMG submission 65646) | Corn rhizosphere microbial communities from Kellogg Biological Station, Michigan, USA - KBS C6-3 metaG | ecosystem: Host-associated > Plants > Roots > Rhizosphere > Soil ...
CGGTCGCCGTCCGTGGCCAGATACAGCTCGTCGACGTCCTTGAGCAGGCCTTTGAGCTCGGTGACGGTGCTCTTCTTATCGGGGCTGATGATGTAGAGCGGTTCGAAATCCGCGTCCACATTCACCCCAAGCCGGGCCCACGGCTCGGATTTGTACTTGGCGGGCACGTCGGCGGCCGCCCTGGGCAGATCCCGAATGTGACCACGGGAGGACTCGACGATGTAATTGGAGCCCAGGTAACCAGCTATTTTGCGCGCCTTAGTGGGCGACTCGACAATGACGAGTCGCCGCACACCACCGTTGCGTCCGCTGCCGCGGTCCCCGTCAGCCAACTGTTTTCTCGCTCCACTCCATATATCGCCGTCCGACGCCGGATTCATGCGTTCTTCGCTATCCGTCGCCGTTAGCAACTGACAATTTCGCACCCCGGGCGAGCCGACGCAAACTGACTACCCGCGCCGAGGGCCTTAAATACGGGGCCAGAGCGAGAACGCCTCGACGTCTCCCGGAGGTTCCCCGACGTTCTCTACCAGGCGCGATAGCCGTCGGCGACCGCTGATTCGCAGCGCCGGATGCGCGCCCCTGGTTCCGATGAGAGTCGGTGCTATCCCAACCCGCATCAAGGCCGAGGCAAGCGGCGAATGGGTATCGGGTGCGTGCGGGTCCAGTCCCAACAGATACCGGTCCGATTCGGGGGTGCCCGCTGCCAGCGTCCAGGCCCGCAGCTCTCGCGGTCCCGGCAGCCACTGGGGTGGCACCGTCTTGACCGCTCCGCGGGTCCACTCGGCGGCGATCCCGAGCAGTTGAGGGTCTACCGCCGTGCGGACCAGCGGAGTGTTCTCATCGGTTCGGGCGATCTCCGGCTCCAGACCCGCTTCCACGATCATCTCGGCCAGTGCCACGGCCCGCCACGGGCGATCCACCACCACCGACAGCCGAGCGCCCTCCCCGACCACGACCACCTGGCCGGGCGCGGCGAGCAGCCCCGTCAGGTCGGCAACCGCGGGCGGCACCGACTCTGCCGAGAAGAACGACAGCTGACTCACGGAGACGACAGTAGGCCAGTACCGCGCCGGTGCGGCGTCGGCCGGGCCGCACAAAAACGAAAACCCCCCGCCGTCCTAGGGGACTGTGCGGGGGGATTCGTTCAGGTTCGATTGCTCAGACGGAACGAACGCCGGTTGCCTGCGGGCCCTTGGGGCTCTGACCGACCTCGAACTCAACCTTCTGATTTTCCTCAAGAGTCCGGAAGCCGGATCCCTGAATTTCCGTGTAGTGGACAAACACATCGGCGGAGCCGTCCTCGGGAGCGATAAAGCCGAAGCCCTTCTCCGCGTTGAACCACTTCACAGTTCCCTGTGGCATCTTTCGATCTTTCCTTCTCTTCTACCGGGTACGGCCCACCGACTTCCGGTGCACCGGGCCCGTTCCGACCGCCATACCTTCGTGGTGTCGCCGGAACTTGACCCGACCTAAACCCTCGCAGGAACCGCGACCGCAACGTCGATCCTGCGAGTGCATATACACGAACACAGAAGCTGCGACCGCCATAAGTGAATCATGTTCCAAGCTCCAGCGACAGTCTTGCCGCAGCAACTAGGGAACAATTAATTTGCAGGAGGGCAAACGATGTCGGATTTCGGCCGCGAGCTGCTCGCATGCGCGGTCGAAGGCACCGACCCGGAGGAGAATCCCCTGCGCCATGTGGCAGACCTGGCGCCGCGGCAAGCACGGCCTCAGGCGTGGCCGCACTGGGCGGATCCGGATGTGGTGCGCGCGTTCCATGATCGTGGAATCACCGCGCCGTGGTCGCACCAGTCCGAGGCGGCCGATCTCGCCCATGACGGCCGTCATGTCGTCCTCAGTACCGGCACCGCGTCGGGCAAGTCGCTGGCTTATCAGCTGCCCATCCTGACGGCGTTCGCGACGGACCCGCGGGCACGCGCGCTGTACCTGTCGCCGACGAAGGCCCTTGGCCACGACCAACTGCGTGCCGCCCATGCACTCATCGACGCGGTGGGCACGCTCGGCACGGTCGCACCAACCGCCTATGACGGCGACAGCCCGAGCGAGGTACGACGATTCGCGCGCGAACGGTCGCGCTGGATCTTCTCCAACCCCGACATGATCCACCTGTCGCTGTTGCGCAACCACGCCCGGTGGGCCGTGTTCCTGCGAAACCTTCGCTACATCGTCGTCGACGAATGCCATTACTACCGTGGCGTTTTCGGCTCCAACGTGGCGATGGTGTTACGCCGCCTGATGCGGCTGTGCACGCGCTACACTGCTGCGCCGACGGTGATCTTCGCCAGTGCGACGACCGCGTCACCGGCGGCCACCGCCTCGGAGTTGATCGGGCAGACGGTGCTCGAGGTGACCGAGGACGGCTCACCCCAAGGTGCACGCACCGTCGCGCTGTGGGAGCCGGCGCTACGCACCGACCTGGTGGGGGAGAACGGCGCGCCGGTGCGACGCTCCGCCGGCGCCGAGGCGGCACGGGTGATGGCCGACCTCATCGCCGAAGGCGCCCGCACACTGACGTTCGTCCGGTCCAGGCGCGGAGCCGAACTCACCGCGTTGGGTGCCCGTGCGCGGCTGGAAGACGTCGCGCCCGAGTTGGCGGGCCGGGTGGCGTCCTACCGCGCCGGTTACCTCGCCGAGGACCGTCGCGCTCTGGAACGCGCACTGGCGGAGGGCGATCTGCGCGGCCTGGCCAGTACCAACGCGCTGGAACTCGGTGTCGACATCGCGGGCCTGGATGCCGTCGTGCTTGCCGGCTTCCCCGGGACCGTGACGTCGTTCTGGCAGCAGGCCGGACGGTCCGGCAGACGTGGGCAGGGTGCGCTGATTGTGCTGATCGCCCGCGACGACCCATTGGATACCTACCTGGTCCATCATCCGGAAGCCCTGTTGGACAAACCGATAGAGCGAGTTGTCATCGACCCCGGCAATCCCTACGTGCTCGGGCCGCAACTGCTTTGCGCGGCAACCGAGCTACCGTTGACCGACGCCGAGGTGCGCGCGTGGAACGCCGAAGACGTTGCCGGCGCCCTCGTGGACGACGGGCTGCTGCGCCGGCGGCCGAGCGGCTACTTCCCCAGCCCCGGCGTGGATCCCCATCCCGCAGTCGACATCCGCGGTTCCTCCGGCGGCCAGATCGCGATCCTGGAAACCGCGACCGGGCGGCTGTTGGGGAGCTCCGATGCCGGAAGGGCGCCTGCGACCGTTCACCCGGGGGCGGTGTATCTGCACCAGGGCGAGACCTACATGGTGGACTCTCTCGACTTCGAGGACGGTCTGGCCTTCGTGCACGCCGAGGATCCCGGCTACACGACGTTCGCTCGCGAACTCACCGACATCGCGGTGACCGGTCCCGGCGAGCGAAAGAGCTTCGGGCCGGTCACTATCGGGCTGGTTCCGGTGTCGGTGACCAACACGGTGATCGGGTATCTGCGTCGCGAACGCAGCGGCGAGGTGATCGACTTCGTCGAGCTCGACATGCCGACCCGCACCCTGGACACCAAGGCGGTGATGTGCACGATCACTCCGGAAGCATTGCAGGACAACGGTGTCGAACCGCTGCGGATACCCGGTGCCCTACATGCCGCAGAGCACGCGGCAATCGGCCTGCTCCCGCTGGTGGCCAGCTGCGACCGCGGCGACATCGGCGGATTGTCGACGGCCGTCGGTCCGGTGGCGGGTCTGCCGACGATCTTCGTTTACGACGGTTATCCCGGCGGCGCCGGTTTCGCCGATCGCGGCTTCGAGCAGATCTCGGCGTGGTGGGGTGCGACGGCCGCGGCAATCGAGGCCTGTGAATGCCCGATGGGCTGCCCGTCGTGTGTGCAGTCGCCGAAGTGCGGGAACGGAAACGACCCGCTGGACAAGGCGGGCGCGGTGCGTGTGCTGCGTCTTGTGCTGCGCGAATTGCAGCGCCAGGAGAGATGAAATCCACGGCGACGGCCGACCCCTCGACGGCCGCCCCCGTGGACAAGCTATCGACGGTGCCGATTCGGGCACGCCGAGCGCCAACCGGTTTCGATCAAACGGTCATACAACGCGATCCGTTTCAGTACCCGCCGGTATGGCGTAGACGTAAATTACCTTGTCGCAGCGTTTCGAGCAACTCAAATGCATATTTTAGAAAGCGTTGAATACGTGGTATATACCAAGCGGCTACGGATTTCGTTGCGGTGTCTACCTGGTGGTTCGTAAACCGCAGACCGGTAAGATCTGGCCGATGAGCCACGACTGGCTGCTCGTGGAGACGTTGGGCGGCGAGCCTGTTGTGGTGGCCGATGGCCGTCAGACCAAGAATCTCATCCCGATCAGCGTGTTTCTGCGACGAAGTCCGGACCTGATGGCGATTCAGACCGCGATATCCGACACTGTGCGCGCCGGCGAGGCGATGAGCGCCATCACTCCGCGCAATGACCGCGTAATCCGCACCGAGCCCGTCGTGATGTCAGACGGGCAATTGCACGGGGTTCACGTCTGGATCGGGCTGCTGAATATGGAACCGCCGGAGCGCCCGATACCGGGACCGCTCAAGTGGGACCTGACCGAAGGCGTCGCCACCGACACCCCCGAGTCGATCTACAACAGCGGCCGAGACCCTTCGACCGAGGCAACCCACGGCCGGACGTTCGCTGAAGACCTGCCGATGCGCGCCCTCAACGCGAGCGAGACCAAGGTGTTGTCGATGGCGATCAAGGGCGAGCCGGGCATGACGATGTGCAGCACGTGGAACGTCACCGACCACAAGGGCGAGACGATCTCGGTCGGCTTCGTCGCCCGCGCTAATCAGGAGGAGCAGGACGACGGCAGCGAGCGGCTGATTTGTCGCGCCATGAACTGGCGTGCTGAACCCGAGGGTCCGTCACTGCCGCCCGACCACCTGGCGCAACGGATTCTCGACGGCCTGGCGCGCCCTGGTGTGCACCGCGCGCTGGTGGATCCGGTCAACTGGAGGCTGCTCAAGTGGCTCGACAGGCCGGCGCCGTTCTTCGACTGGCACGCCCGAGAGGCGGGCCGGCAAGCCGTCAATCCCGCCGACGCGGTGCACATGGCACGGATGACGCTGGAATTCGCCAACGGATCCACCAGCGCTGTCTTGCGCTTGCGGGCGACCGACGGCGGTTGGGTACCCGTGCACATGACCATCAACCGAGTCGAACTCGAGCCGGGTACCTTCGCCGCCCTGCTGGCGCTGCGACTGCCGACGGACGCGGAGTTGGAGCTGGTCGATTTCTCCGACGACCACGACCAGGACGCCCCGGGGCAGAAGAAGCCGCGCAAGGACAAGAAGCGCAAGAAGAACAAGGGCAAGAAAGACGACGGCGACTAACCCGGGCCCGCCCGGGCGGCGGCGCGCGCAGGGCCAGCGTGCACCGTGACGACCACGTCGAGTTCGTCGACTTCGCAGGCGGCAATATCGACCTTCATCGCCTTCGCGATCACCGACGCCTGGCCGCAGGCCAGTTCAGCGCCTTCGGGTAGTCGCAATGCGGCCGCCAGCGCAGCCATGTCAGCGGCCGACTGAGCGCGGTGCCGGGCGACAACCGCCGACCCGATATAGATGCCGCCGGCGGTGACCGTCAGCAGCGCCGCCATCATCGCGGCGGCGAGCACGGTTGCCGCGCCCCGGTCACCGCCCATTCGGTTCGATCGCAGATACCGTCTCCGCCCGTATCGTGATGCCCGGCAACAGGATCGAATGAGCTGTGACCGTCGCAACCACCAGACCACTATCTTTGCGAATGTCGAGCTTGGCTCCGTACGGAGCAATGCTCTCGTGGGCCTGCGTTGCATCCCCGTCCGCCCCGCGTGCCGCAAGGCGGGCCGCTTCCCTGGCTGCGTCGATACACCGCACCTGCATCGAGACTGCGGTGAGCCCGGCCATGCAGACCAGCAGAACCGCCACCAGCGCGGCGATGGCGAATGCCGCCTCGATGGTGGTGGCGCCACGATCACCGGTCAGACGTTGGTGTTCAACGCCCGATTGATGATGTTCGTCAAGGCGGTGACAATCGAGTCGCCGGTGACGACCGTATAGAGAATCGCCCCGAACGCCGCGGCGGCAATCGTCCCGATGGCGTATTCGACCGTCGACATACCCGCGTCGTCGACCAGTAGCACCACCACCCTTGCCTTGACTTCGCGGATCATGTTCGCCACCATGTGTTTTCCCTTCTGTTTGTTGACCGGACAGTGCGGAGCCGTTCATGTCAGTCCCGACCGAAGCACGTCTCCTGCCAGCCCCGCGACGATCGGGACGATGCCCAGGCATACGAAGGCAGGCAGATAGCACAACCCGAGCGGACCTGCGATGAGTACCGAAGCGCGCTGGGCTCTGGCGTCAGCCACCGATGCCGCGTCGTGGCGCGACTGATCGGCCAGGTCGGCAACCCCTTGGGCCAACGCGGCGCCCGACATCGCCGATCGCCTGGCAAGCCGGAGCAGGGCATCGCCGTGGTTGCCCAGCGGTGGGCCTGAATTCGACCATGCCGCAGCGGGATCCGCGCCGAGCGCCAACATATCGGCGGCACGGTCGAGCACTGCGGCAAGCCGTCGGGGCGCCGATGGTGCCGCCGCAGCGGCCGCCGACGACACCGCCATACCGGAAGTCAGGCACGTCGCGAGCACGTCGAAGGTGGACGCAATCGCGAGAGGATCCGTGTCGCTCGGTGACGACGCAGACGTCCTCGATGTCACGGCATCCTTTGGTAATCGAATCCTCGCCGGACGGCCGGTGAGCAGAAGTGCGGCTGCCAACAGAAGAGCCGCGGTGCTCATGCCTCGCCTCCCGCTCGTCCCCTGCCCTGCGGGCGTGGGCCCACCGGTCCTCGCTGCGCTGCGATCCTCACTCGCGCTCGTCTTCGGGTGCTCATGCCACCGCCCCCGCGGTGATCCGGTCCGACCAGAGCAGCCCGCAGCATGCGAGCGTCACACCCGCAGCCAGCAGCCAGCCACCGGCACCGTCAGACAGCAGGAAGTGCAGTGGGTCGGCCCCGATGAGTTGGCCAAGCCCCATTCCGAGTACCGGTAGACCGGCCAACACCGCCGCAGTGGTGCGGGCGCCCGCCATCCCGGCGTCTACCCGAGCCGAGAAGTGTTCGCGCTCAACAACATCGCGATGCGCCGCACGCATCAGTGTCGCGATCGCCAGGCCGTGGGTCTGCGCCAGCCCCCAGAACAGAGCCAGCCGCTCCCAATGCGCGGACAACCGCGATGACGTGGCGAAACTGCGGAGGCCCGCTGTCACATCGGCGCCCAACCGCGCCCGTGCCGCGACGCCACGCAGGCTTTCCGCGACGGGGCCGTCGACCTCGCGTGCCGCGACCTCGAATGCGGCCACCGGGTGTGCACCGACTCGCAGTTCACCGGTCAGCACGTCGAGCGCGCTCTGCAGTGCGGCGGCTTGCATCGCGAGTGCTCGGCGCGCGAGCGACCGCCGGCGACGCAGCGTCACTGTTGCGCCGAGGATGCCCGCGGCGAAGGTAACCGCGACCGGCAGCACCACCGCCATCGCGCAGGCGCACGCGACCCCGACCGCCACCGCGGGCGGCCGCCGTCGGGTGAGCGGCGCTGGAGCCAGCCGATGCCGCGACGGGCGGGGTGCGACGAGAGTCGCCAACGCCAACGCGACCGCCGCCATGGTCACTGCACACCCCGCTGCCTCAGCAGAGACGTCAGATCATCTGCGCCGCTACCGAATCCGCTGTCCGCACACCACGCCGACACGACCCCGACCAATCCGCTGCCTGACCGGCGCAACACGGCGATCTCGTCGAGCCTGCGCTTACCCGACCGGTTGCGACCGACGTGCAACAGCACCTGAACGGCCGCCGCGAGCTGACTGTGCAACGCCAACCGGTCGAGGCCACCGACAGCCGCGAGCGCCTCAAGCCGGGCAGGCACCTCAGCGGGATTGTTCGCATGCACTGTGCCCGCCCCGCCGTCGTGACCTGTGTTGAGTGCCGCGAGCAGATCGACCACCTCCGCGCCCCGTACCTCGCCGACAACGATCCGGTCCGGTCGCATCCGTAGCGCCTGCCTGACCAGGTCACGGACGGTAATCTCGCCTATCCCTTCGACATTCGCACATCGCGCGACCAGCTTCACCAGGTGCGGATGCCGCGGCTGCAACTCGGCGGCATCCTCCACACACACGATGCGTTCGCCAGGCGGCACGGCGCCAAGCACCGCCGACAGAAGCGTCGTCTTCCCGGCGCCGGTCCCTCCAGAGACGAGAAACGCCAGCCGGGCCGCGACAACCTTGTCGAGCAGCGTGGCCGCCTCGGGAGCGATAGCCCCGGCGTGTGCGAGCGTCGCAAGATCCTGGGTTGCCGGCCGCAGCACCCGCAATGACAGACAGGTCCCGCCGCACGCAATCGGCGCGAGCACCGCGTGTAGCCGGACGATGAACTGGTCCGCGGTCAAGCCGATCAGCTGGCCGTCCACCCAGGGCTGAGCCTCATCGAGCCTACGACCCACACTCAGCGCGAGACGCTGCGCCAGTCGCCGTACCGCATCCTCGTCGGCAAACCGGATGGAAGTACGCCGCAATCCGTTTCCGTCGTCGACCCACACAGCGTCGGGCGCGGTGACCAAGACGTCCGTTGTGCCTTCCGCACGCAGCAGCGGCTCGAGGATGCCGACACCGGTCAGCTCGGTCTGCAGCGTCCGCAAATTGCTCAGCACTTCGGTGTCGCCGAGCACTCCTCCCGATTCAGCGCGGATCGCGGCGGCCACCACGTCGGGGCGCAGAGGCGCGGATTCGGCGGCCAGCCGCTCGCGAACCCGATCGATCAGCGACACGCTCACGCTGCGGCCGCCGATGGATGCTGCGCCAAAACCGTCAGCACCCGCCGCGCTGCGATGGCAAGGGACGAGCGGTGACTCATCCGCAGCCCGCCGCGCTCCAGCATCGCTGCGATGCCGGGTTGCGCCCGCACGGATGCCAGCAGCGGCAGGTCGACGATGCGTGCCACGTCCACCGACCGCAATCCGGCCGGTGACGGCCCGCGAACCACGAGGCCGACATTTGGGTTGATGGCGCCCACCGCGGCCGCAACGGCTGTCGCCGCAGCGCAGCCGCCGACATCGGCTGTGGTCATCAGGACGACCAAGTCCGCTGCGTCCACGGCGAATTCGACCGACCGAGAAAGCGCACGAGGCAAATCGCAGACCACGGTGACGCCGCCACGTCGTCCCGCATCGATGACCGCGGCCAGCGCGCCGGGCTCGACCTCGTTACCAGGGCGGACGCTCGACAGCACGCTCAGCCCGTCGAGTCGCGGCAGCGCCTGTCGCAACGCCGCGAAGTCGAGCCGGCCGTGCTGCAGAGTCAGGTCCGGCCATCGCAACCCCTGCGTGTCCTCGGTGCCGACCAGGAGATCGATACCGCCGCTCCACGGGTCACCGTCGATGAGCAGCGCGGTGCGCGCCGACCGGGCCAGTGCTGTTGCGAACAACGACGCGCCTGACCCGCCGCGGCCGCCCATCACGGCGACCACCGGACCTCTGGCCTGGTCGTCGCCACCGGATGCCGCGGCCGCCGACAACGCCGCGACGAAGTCGGCTTCATCTGCGGGCAGATTCATGACGTGCTGGGCGCCGACCGAGATTGCGGTCTGCCAGTCGCGGGCCTGTGGTTCACCGCGGCTGATCATGATGACGTGGGCGCGCCGCGGTAGCGACGGCACCCAGCAGCTGCCTGCTCCGGCCGCGTCGAAAACGACCGCCTTGGCCCCGGTCCAGGCTTGCCGACTCGGCGGGTGCGCAAAATGGACGACGGCCACGCCCGCTGCAGCGGCGACGCGGTCGACCTCGTCGCGCATCGTCGAATCGGCAAGCATCGCGAGGACGCCGTTTCCTGCGCTCATCAGTCCACACTGTCGGCGCGGTGCGACGCGACGCCAGTGCCGTAACGGCTTCTGTGGATGGGGCGCGAACTGTGCACAGGTTGTGCGGACTTGGCAACGAAAACGAGATTCCGCAACTACCGCGGACTTCCCCAACTATCCGGCCAACGAAAAGGGTCTGGAAAAGGGACGACCCCCGCCAGGGGGGGAGGAGGCGGAGGTCGTCGTGTATCAGCCCCGGGGGGTCGGGCTGATGCACACCCGGCATAAGCCGAGTAATCCTCACTATACACACGGAAAGCCCAAGAGGCGCAAGTAGTGCTTGCCACTGAAAGCACCCATCAGCCTCGCCGAAGTGCAGTCATCGGCACGTGTCGTGAACTGCCATTTTGGCCGCCTGGCCGGTTGGCGCGAGCCGGTGCGCCCTATGCTGGGCGCTGTGACCGCAACCGATCCGGCGGCCGCGGAGGGCGTTGTACCGCAAACGAAGCCGAAAACCGGACAGCCCGTTCGCACTGCAGCGTTCTTCGACCTCGATAAGACGGTAATTGCTAAGTCCAGCACGCTGGCTTTCAGCAAACCCTTCTACGATCAAGGGCTAATTAATAGACGCACCGTACTCAAGTCCGCTTACGCCCAGTTCCTGTTCCTCATGTCGGGCGCAGACCACGACCAGATGGACCGGATGCGAAATTACATCACCAACATGTGCGCCGGCTGGGACGTGGAACAGATCAAGTCGATCGTCGGCGAGACCCTGCACGAAATCGTCGACCCTCTGGTATTCGCCGAGGCCGCCAACCTGATCGCCGACCACAAGCTGTGCGGCCGTGACGTCGTCGTCGTATCGGCGTCGGGCGAGGAGATCGTTGGCCCGATTGCCAAAGGGCTCGGTGCGACGCACGCGATGGCCACCCGGATGGTCGTCGAAGACGGGAAGTACACCGGCGAGGTCGCGTACTACTGCTTCGGCGAGGGCAAGGTGCGGGCGATTCAGGAGCTGGCCGCACGCGAGGGGTACGCGCTCGAACACTGCTACGCCTACTCCGACTCGATCACCGATCTGCCGATGCTCGAGGCGGTCGGGCGTCCGACCGTGGTGAACCCCGACCGCGCTCTGCGCAAAGAGGCGGTGGCCCGTGGCTGGGAGGTGCTGACCTTCAGCAGACCGGTCCCGCTGCGCGACCGACTCCCCGCCGCGCCGTCCGGCGCCGCCGTCGCAACGACCGCTGCGGTTGGTTTGACCGCCGTTCTGGCCGGCGCGCTGACGTACTCGCTACTGCGCCGGTTCGCTTTATAGGTCCGACCGACGGTAGTAGCTGACGGCCCGGCGGTAACGATCAAATCTCGCGGGCGATTCACCCTTGCTGTGACCGGGGTCACGGAGTACAAAGGAAGCACGGAAGCCTGGCGAGGCCAAGCTCGAGCCGGAAGAGAAGGCTCGAACTCCCGAAGGCAGGCTGCCCAGCACGGATCCCGGCACCCACGCGGAGCTAAAGCCGCGGAATAGGCAAAAGTGTTGCGGGCCTGCGCAATTGCGAAGAGCGGACGACCACGACGACCCTTTGGGTGGGGTTGCAGCCGTAGCGCATCGCAAAGACGCCGAGGCCACCCACGCACACCCTGTGAGCACGCTTGGTAACCGGAGTCCGTGCTAGCGGGCGGCGAGCCGAACGAGTTTCGGA
>Ga0070663_100001941_pt1 | contig 11542 bp, 9 predicted proteins | sample KBSC63metaG_FD_65646 | JGI IMG/M metagenome (GOLD analysis project Ga0070663, IMG submission 65646) | Corn rhizosphere microbial communities from Kellogg Biological Station, Michigan, USA - KBS C6-3 metaG | ecosystem: Host-associated > Plants > Roots > Rhizosphere > Soil ...
ATCCTCGACGTGCGCGATGTCGATGAATGGATCGGCGAAAGCTCGTCGCCCTATGGCAAGGATTTCTGCCCGCGTATGGGCCGCATTCCCGGCGCGGTCTGGATCGAGTGGTACCGCATGATGAAACCGACGTCGGAAGGTCCGCGCTTCAAGTCGAAGAACGAGATTCTCGCCGAATGCGCCACTGTCGGCATCACGCCGTCGACCACTGTCTATCTTTACTGCTTCAAGGGCGCACGCGCGTCGAACACGTTTCTCGCGCTAAAGAACGCCGGCGTGGCTGATGTCCGGATGTATTTTGGTTCGTGGAACGAATGGTCGCGCGATACGAAGTATCCAATCGAGGAAGGTTTGCCGCTGGTTGGCGAGAAGCAGGCGCAGGCGGCGTAGAACTCCAGTGTCCTCGCCCGGCCGGGCGCGCAATTGCGCGCTTTGACCGGGCGATCCAGTCAGCGTGTCAAAACAAAAGGCCCGCTCTCACGAGCGGGCCTTTCTTATTCTCAGCGCTTTTGAGCTCAGCTTAGCCCTTCAGCACATCCACCAGCGTGGTGCCGAGGCGGGCCGGCGACGGCGAGACGCGGATGCCGGCGGCTTCCATGGCTGCGATCTTCGACTGGGCGTCGCCCTTGCCGCCCGACACGATGGCGCCGGCATGGCCCATGCGACGGCCGGGAGGTGCGGTGACGCCGCCGATGAAGCCGACCATCGGCTTCTTGCGGCCGCGCTTGGCTTCGTCCTTGATGAACTGCGCCGCGTCTTCTTCCGCCGAACCACCGATTTCACCAATCATGATGATCGAGGTGGTCTTGGGGTCGGCCAGGAACATCTCGAGCACGTCGATGAATTCGGTGCCCTTGACCGGATCGCCGCCGATGCCAACCGCCGAGCTCTGGCCGAGGCCGGCCTGGGTGGTCTGGAACACGGCTTCATAGGTCAGCGTGCCGGAGCGCGACAGGATGCCGACGCTGCCGGGCTTGAAGATGTTGGCCGGCATGATGCCGATCTTCGACTCGCCGGCGGTGACGACGCCCGGGCAGTTCGGCCCGATCAGGCGCGACTTGGAGCCGGACAGAGAACGCTTGACGCGCACCATGTCGAGCACCGGAATGCCTTCGGTGATGCAGACGATCAGCGGAATCTCCGCGTCGATGGCTTCGCAGATCGCGTCTGCTGCGCCCGGCGGCGGCACATAGATCACCGACGCATCGGCGCCGGTCTTGTCGCGGGCTTCAGCCACGGTGTCGAACACCGGCAGGCCGATATGCGTCGAGCCGCCTTTGCCCGGCGAAGTGCCGCCGACCATCTTGGTGCCGTAGGCAATCGCCTGTTCGGAGTGGAAGGTGCCGTTCTTGCCGGTAAAGCCCTGGCAGATGACCTTGGTGTTCTTGTCGATCAGGACGGACATCGGCTTACTTTCCCTTCACGGCGTTGACGATCTTCTGAGCGGCGTCGTCGAGATCGTCGGCGGGCAGAACGTTGAGACCGGATTCACGGATGATCTTCTTGCCTTCCTCGACATTGGTACCTTCGAGGCGGACAACCAGTGGCACCTGGAGGCCGACAGCCTTCACTGCGGCGACAACGCCGGCAGCGATGACATCGCACTTCATGATGCCGCCGAAGATGTTGACCAGGATGCCCTTCACGTTCGGATCGGCAGTGATGATCTTGAACGCTGCAGTCACCTTCTCCTCGGAAGCGCCGCCACCGACGTCGAGGAAGTTGGCCGGGCTTTCGCCATAGAGCTTGATGATGTCGAGCGTGGCCATGGCCAAGCCGGCGCCGTTGACCATGCAGCCGATGGTGCCGTCGAGCGCGATGTAAGCGAGGTCATATTTCGACGCCTCGATTTCCTTGGCGTCTTCTTCGGTCGTGTCGCGCAGCGCGACGATTTCCGGGTGACGATACAGCGCGTTCGAGTCGAACGACATCTTGGCATCGAGGCACTTCAGCTCGCCCTGCTTGGAGATGATCAGCGGATTGATCTCCAGCATGTCCATGTCCTTGGCGATGAATGCGGTGTAGAGCTGCGACACCAGCTTCTCGGCCTGCTTGGCGAGATCGCCCTTGAGGCCAAGCGCCTGAGCCACGGTGCGGCCGTGGTGGCCCATCACGCCGGTGGCCGGATCGACCGAGAAGGTCACGATCTTGTCCGGGGTGTTATGCGCGACTTCCTCGATGTTCATGCCGCCTTCGGTCGAGACGACGAAAGCAACGCGCGAGGTTTCACGGTCGACGAGCAGCGAGAGGTAGAATTCCTTCTCGATGTCCGAGCCGTCTTCCAGATAGATCCGGTTGACCTGCTTGCCCGCGGGGCCGGTCTGTTCGGTCACGAGGGTCGCGCCGAGCATTTCCTTGACGAACTGCTTGGTCTCGTCGATCGACTTGGCGAGGCGGACGCCGCCCTTGTCGCCGGCCGATGCTTCCTTGAACTTGCCCTTGCCGCGGCCGCCGGCGTGGATCTGGCTCTTCACCACCCACAATGGACCGCCCAGCTGCTTGGCGGCAGCTTCAGCTTCCTCGGCCTTGAGGATTGGCACGCCCTTGGAAACGGGCACGCCGAATTCCTTCAGCACGGCCTTCGCCTGATATTCATGGATATTCATAAGTTGCTCCCGAACCCCGGATGGTGAACTTGGAATTCACGTCATTTTCTTTGAACTGGCATACCGTATACCAAGCATGCTGCAAGTCAAAGCCGACGATAATTCCGCGTGACGGACGAATTGGCTGAGGGGTTCGTTGCAGTGTTTGCCAACGTCGTCAAATGCAAAACCGGCACCCAGAGGGTGCCGGTGAAGTGAGCTTGATCTTAGCCGAGCAGGTCGGGTGCGATCTTCTTGCAGGCGTCCATCAGGCCGACCACCGAAGCTACCGACTTGTCGAAGCCTTCCTTGTCCTTGCCGAGGAGTTCGATCTCGACGATGCGCTCGACACCCTTGGCGCCGATCACGACGGGAACGCCGACATACATGTCCTTGACGCCGTATTCACCGTTCAGGTGAACGGCGCAGGGCAGAACGCGCTTCTTGTCCTTGAGATAGCTCTCAGCCATCGCGATGGCCGACGCGGCCGGAGCGTAGAAGGCCGAACCGGTCTTGAGCAGGTTGACGATCTCGGCGCCGCCGTTGCGGGTGCGGTCGACGATTTCGTCGATGCGGGCCTGCGAGGTCCAGCCCATCTTCACGAGGTCGGGCAGCGGGATGCCGGCAACGGTCGAATACTTGACCAGCGGAACCATGGTGTCGCCGTGGCCACCGAGCACGAAAGCGGTGACGTCTTCGACCGACACATTGAATTCATCGGCCAGGAAGTAGCGAAAGCGCGCCGAGTCCAGCACGCCGGCCATGCCGACGACCTTGTTTGCCGGCAGGCCGCAAGCCTTCTGCAGCGCCCAGACCATCGCATCGAGCGGGTTTGTGATGCAGATGACGAAGGCATTCGGGGCGTACTTCTTGATGCCTGCGCCAACCTGCTCCATCACCTTGAGGTTGATCGAGAGCAAGTCGTCGCGGCTCATGCCCGGCTTGCGCGGCACGCCGGCGGTGACGATGATGACGTCCGAACCTTCGATCGCCTCATAGGAGTTGGCGCCGGTCAGCTTGGCGTCGAAGCCGTCGACCGGTGAGGACTGCGCGAGATCGAGCGATTTGCCCTGCGGCACACCTTCCGCAATGTCGAACATCACGACGTCGCCGAGTTCTTTCAGGCCGACGAGGTGAGCAAGTGTTCCGCCGATCTGACCAGAACCAATCAATGCGATTTTGTTACGCGCCATGGGAAATCTATCCTTTAAGCCCGAAGGGGTAGGGAGGGAGCAGGAAATGCTGACAGGCTGGTTATCCCTTTCGCGGACACCGTTCAAGTCGGAGCCTGCCCAATTGTCGAGCGCCGGCCTGCAATGCAAATTATTATGAGTGAACTGGAAATTGGAATCGCTCGCGAAAGTACCGATTCCGCTTTGATATCGATCTGATCGCGCGCGTCAGGTTTCGACCAGGCCGGTGGTGGCGCCTGACGCGGTGGAATCGCTGCGGCCATGGGGCAGGGCCAGATATGTTTCTGAACCCATCTCGAACAGCCGCGACGCGGTCCGCGCGAATTCCATTGCCTCGAAACCTTCGCTGGCCTGATACAGCGCGTGCGGTTCGCCGGCCGCCGAGGCCATCAGCTTCACGGCATTGTCATAGAGCGTGTCGATGAGTGCGATGAAGCGTTTGGCGGCGTTGCGGTCGCCGTAGTCCATCATCGGAATATGTTCGATGAACAGCGTGTGATAGTCGTGCGCCAGTTTCAGGTAGTCTGACGCGCCAAGCGGCTTCTCGCAGAGGTCGCCAAATGAAAACCGGGCCACGCCCTGCGCTTCCAGGGGAACGCGCAGCGTGCGGCCCTTGATCGAGATTTCACGCGACTTTGCCGGTGCGCCGCCCGTGAGCTTTGCCCAGGCCTTGTCGAGCGCAGCCTTTGCCGCATCATCGTCCGGCACCAGCCAGCTCTTTACGCCGGCCAGTTTTTCCAATCGATAGTCGGTGCGCGAATCCAGTTTGCGCACCTCCATATGATCTTCGATCTGTTTGATGAACGGCAGAAACAGTGCGCGGTTGAGGCCGCCTTTGTAGAGATTGACCGGTTCGACATTGGACGTCGCGAAGACGACGGTGCCGAGTTCGAACAGCCGTGCGAACAGTCGGCCGAGGATCATCGCGTCGGCGATATCGGTGACGTGAAATTCGTCGAAGCAGAGGAGCCAGGCTTCGTCGAAGATCGAATTCGCTGTCAGCGCGATGACGTCGCCGTCGGGGAGCTCGCCGCTCGCGATTTTCTGGCGAAAATTATAGATGCGCTCATGGGTGTCGGCCATGAACTCATGGAAATGGGCGCGACGCTTGTGCGTGACCGCGCTGGCTTCGAAGAACAGGTCCATCAGCATGGTCTTGCCGCGGCCGACCTCGCCATGGACGTAAAGACCGCGCGGCGGTTGCATATCCTTGTCGCCGAACAGGCGACCGAAAAAGCCTTGCTTGCGCGGTGGCTTATAGGTCGACAGCGCAACATCGAGCGCCGCGATGGCCTCGACGGCGCCGGCCTGCGCCGGGTCAGCCTCGATGGCGCCGGAGGCTACGAGGGCTTGATATTGTTCGCGGAAGGATTGCGGAGGGCTGGACGACATGGGGCCCTAACGGCCCCATGCGCCCGGAAAATGCAAGATGCGAATTGGTCGAAGCGGATATGCGCTCATGCGCAGAGCGCGTAGGAATCCTCGACCAGATAAGGGCCGCCGCCCGTGGATGCCCGCGAGGAGAACAGCACGAAGCGCGAGGCGGTGAAGATCTTCGTCGGGAAGTAGCCGCGCACCGAAAGATAGTCGGCGACGTCGCGGTCGCAGGAATCGCGCAGTCGGGCCAGCGTGACATGCGGCGTGAATTTGCGGCCCTCGGGCTCGAGCCCGCAGCGGCGCACCAGCCGTTCCAGTTCGGATTGCAGTTCAAGCAGCGGACGGCTCGGCTCGACCGCAGCGACGACAGCGCGGGGTTTCTTGCCGCCGAAGCTCGAAAGGCCACGCACCGCGACCTCGAAGGGTCTGCGCTCCACGCGTGACATCAGATCAGCGATTTCGTTGGCGGAAACGCCATCGATATCGCCGATGAAGCGAAGCGTGACATGATAATTTTCGGGATCGATCCAGCGTGCGCCTGGCAGGCCGCCACGCAAATTGGCCAATGTCTGGCCGATCTCGGCTGGTATCTCCAGTCCGGCGAACAAACGCGGCATAGTCAGCTCCTCTTTGCCGGGGCGCGATTTTCGCCGAAAGGTGCTGACTACGGTGTGCTTACGCACGCCCGCACCCCTCGGCGAAAATCATGCCCGAACAAACGAGCCGGTGACGAATCACCGATGTCTTTTTTTACCCGACTTCTGTGACTCTGCGAAGCAGATGCCGCGCTCGGTGCATGAAGGTTCCGTGAAAAACCGTCATGAAGGTTGAGGCTGCCTGTTTCTCAACTGCGTTGCCCAGCGATAGTGCCGACAAATGCCTCGACGCTGGGCAGGATGTTTTTCACGACGATGTCCACGCCCTCCGCTGTCGGATGCATCGCGTCGGCCTGGTTGAGCTTGCTGTCCCCGGCGACGCCTTCGAGAAAGAACGAATAGAGCGGCACGCCAAATTGCTTGGCGAGATCCGGATAGATCGAATTGAACTTTTCCGCATAGTCGGCGCCGTAGTTCGGCGGTGCCACCATGCCGCAGAGAAGCACGGCGATGTTGCGGGCCTTCAGCTGCGTCAGAATCTCGGTGAGTGCCGTACGCGGGACCTTCGGATCGGTGCCGCGCAGCGCGTCGTTGGCGCCGAGTTCGACGATCACGCCCTGCGTCCCCTCGGGCACCGACCAGTCGAGCCGCCCGAGGCCGCCCGAAGTGGTATCCCCCGATACACCGGCATTGATCATCTCGACCTCTATCCCCTTGTCCTTCAGGGCCTTTTGTAGCCGGGCCGGAAACGCGGCTGCCGCCGGCAGGCCATAACCTGCACTCAGGGAGTCCCCGAGCACGACCAGTTTGATGGGCTTGGCCGTGCCGGTGGCGGCCGTCTGCGCCGTAGCGGTGGGGATCGGAAGTGCGACCGTCAGCCCGGCGACGACCAGCCACATAAACGTGCGCAGCAGCCCCTCGACCGCCGCAAACGAAGTGCCATATGAAGCTCGCATGGATACTTTCATTGAAGCCTCATCATCGGCCGGCGTTTCGCCGGACACCATTTCAATCTCGAACATCAACCTCTCGCTCGGCACCGGCGCTGCGCGGGTGCATATCCTCAAGGATATCAGCCTGCGCGTCGGATCGGGTGAAGCGATCGGGCTGATTGGCCCGTCGGGCTCCGGCAAGTCCACGCTGCTGATGGTGATGGCGGGGCTGGAGCGTCCTGACTCCGGTCAGGTGGTGGTCAATGGCACCTCTTTCAATGATCTCGATGAGGACGGATTGGCGCGGTTTCGTGGCCGTCATGTCGGCATCGTCTTCCAGTCCTTTCACCTGATCCCGACCATGACGGCGCTGGAGAATGTCGCGGTACCGCTGGAGCTGGCAGGTCATCCCGACCCAGCCGGCCGTGCGGCGCGCGAGCTGGAAGCGGTCGGTCTCGGTGCCCGTCTGCATCACTATCCGACCCAGCTTTCCGGTGGCGAGCAGCAGCGCGTCGCGCTGGCGCGCGCATTGGCGCCGGATCCTGCGATCCTGGTCGCCGACGAGCCGACCGGCAATCTCGACGAATCCACCGGCGGCCAGATCGTCGATCTCTTGTTCGCGCAGCACGCGCAGCGCGGCATGACGCTGGTGCTGGTGACTCACGACAATACGCTGGCGCATCGCTGCGACCGCGTGGTGCGACTACGTTCCGGCCGGATCGATGGTCCCGCCACCGAGCGCAACTGGGTCGAGACGGCCTGATCCGATGATCACCATCACCGAGACCATTCCTAACAGCCGAGGCCCGTCGCTGGCGCTGCGTTACGCTTTCCGCGAGATGCGCAGCGGCCTCCGTGGCTTCTACGTTTTCATCGCCTGCATCGCGCTGGGCGTCATGGCCATCGCCGGCGTCGGTTCGGTCGCGGCAAGTCTCGGCGAGGGCGTGGCGCGTGAAGGCCGTACGCTGCTCGGCGGCGACGTGGCATTCTCGCTGATGCAGCGTGAGGCCAAGCCGGAAGAACTCGCCTTCTTGCGCGCACGCGGTGCGGTGTCGGTTGCCGCAACGCTGCGCGGCATGGCGCGCGCGCCGGACGGCAATCTTGCGCTTGTTGAGATCAAGGCCGTCGATGGCAGCTATCCCTTGCTCGGCAAGGCGACCCTGGCGCCGGACATGCCGATGAGCGATCTGCTCGCCGAACGTGACGGGGCCTATGGCGCCGCGACGGATACGACATTGATGGCCCGGCTAGGCCTCAAGGTTGGTGACCGCCTCACGGTCGGTAATGCGACGTTCGAGCTTCGCAGCGAAATTTCAGCGGAGCCCGACAAGCTCGCCGGCGGTGTCGGTTTCGCGCCGCGTTTCCTCACCAGTGAGGACGCTCTGCGCGCCACCAAGCTTCTGCAGCCCGGCAGTCTGGTGCGCTGGATCTACCGTGTTCGCCTGCCGGACACCGTTTCCGGCGATCGCGCTGCCAAGGCGCTGGCCGACGATGCACGTGTCCAATTGCCGCAAGCCGGCTGGGAAATCCGTTCGCGCGACAACGCGTCGCCGCAGCTTGAGCGTACCATCACGCGATTCACCCAGTTCCTGACGTTGGTCGGCCTCGCGTCCCTGCTGGTCGGCGGCGTCGGCGTCGCGAATGCCGTGAAGAGCCATATCGATCGCCGCCGCGATGTCATCGCGTCGTTGAAAGCGCTTGGCGCGACCGGCCGCGACGTATTCGCGATCTACCTCACCCAGGTACTGGTGCTGGCGGTGATCGGCTCGCTGATCGGCATGGTGGTCGGTGCGTCCCTGCCGTTTGCCATTGTCGGCCTGTTTGGCAAGCTGCTGCCGCTGCCGGTGGTGCCGGCGCTTCATCTCGGCGAGCTGGCGTTGTCGTTGCTGTACGGGCTGCTGACGGCGCTGGCTTTTGGGCTGTGGCCCTTGGCCCGGGTGCATGATGTCCCGGTCGCGGCGCTGTTTCGTGATGCGGCATTGACGGAATCGCACCGGCCGAAGCTGCGCTACATGCTCTGGATGGCACTCGTGGTCGGGCTGCTGATCGCGGTGGTGGTCGGACTCGCTTACGACAAACGCGTCGCTGCCGTATTTGTGGTGTCGTCGATGGTCGTGTTCGCCTTGCTGCGCGGTATCGCCGGCGCATTGATGGCTTTTGCGCGCAAATTACCGCGGCCGAGCATGACCATGCTGCGGCTGGCTATTGCCAATATCTACCGGCCGGGCGCGCTGACGCCGTCGGTGGTGATGTCGCTCGGACTTGGCCTGACGGTGCTGGTGACCGTCACCCAGATCGACGGCAATCTGCGGCGGCAGTTCATGGCAGCGCTGCCGGAGAAGGCGCCGTCGTTCTATTTCATCGACATTCCCTCAACCGATGCCGACCGCTTCAGCGCTTTTCTCAAGGAGAAGCAGCCGCAGTCGACCATCGAGGATGTGCCGATGTTGCGCGGCCGGATCGTTGCCGCGCGCGGCGTCAAGGCGGAAGACCTCAAACCGTCATCCGATGCCGAATGGGTGCTGCAGAGCGACCGCGGCCTCAGTTACACCAACGAGGTTCCGCGTGGCTCCAAGCTGGTCGAGGGCGAATGGTGGGCGCCCGACTATAGCGGCCCGCCACTGGTGTCGTTCGAGAAGAAGCTGGCCGACGGGCTCGGGCTCAAACTCGGCGACGAGGTCACCGTCAACGTGCTCGGCCGCGATATCACCGCCAGGATCGGCAATATGCGGTCCGTCGACTGGCAGAGCCTCGGCATCAATTTCGTGCTGGTGTTCTCGCCCAATACCTTCCGCGGTGCGCCGCATACACATATTGCCACGCTGACCGAACCGAAGTCCGATCCGTCCCAGGACGCCGGTCTGGTCAAGGCGGTGGCCGACGCATTCCCGATGATCACCACCGTCCGGGTCCGGGAAGCGCTCGACACTGTGGGATCGGTTGTCACAAATCTCGTGCTGGCGATCCGCGGTACCAGCGCGGTGACGCTGCTCTCGGCCATCCTCGTGCTCGGTGGCGCGCTGGCCGCCGGCCACCGGCATCGCGTCTATGACGCCGTGATCCTCAAGACCCTCGGCGCCACGCGTGCGCGGCTTCTGGGTGCCTATGCACTCGAATATCTGATGATCGGCCTGGCCACGGCGGTGTTTGGGGTCATCGCCGGCTCGGTGGCGGCGTGGCTGATCGTCACGCGCCTGATGACGCTGAGCTTCGTCTGGCAGGCTGGCAGCGCGGCTGGCGTCGTGCTGGCGGCGCTAATTGTCACAGTGGGCCTGGGCCTGGTGGGTACGTTGGTAGCCTTGAACCAGAAGCCTGCCACCGTGTTACGGAATTTGTGACCTGTTTTGACACGAAGCAGCCTTTGCGCGGGCTGATTCGTGCAAAATGACTGAGAAATCGCCAAGCTTGCGTCAGGCTGAAAGTTTACCAGGATGCCTGAATACAAATCGGAGCGACATTCCGCCACGCGTGGAAGCTTGCAGCGAATGTGTTAGTTTACCACATACCCTCTGGGTCAGACATCGAGCGCAGATGACATCGATTTTTTATGAAATCGAGTTTAGTGTCAGGAAGCGCAGATATCTGGGATATAATTCGAACCGGCGACGCGAACCCTTTGCGATCAGCCGGACAACATCGAGGTTTCGACCATGTCGGATCTAGACCGTAACTATGCTTCCCCCTTCGGCCGGGCCGGCGCGCGCGATGCCGCTGCCGTAGACGCCGGACTGCGCTCCTACATGCTGCGCATCTACAACTACATGACGATCGGTCTGGCCATCACCGGCCTCGCTGCTCTCGGCGTGTACATGGCGGCTGTCACGACCGATCCGTCGGGCGCTGCTGCCCGGATCGGTAGCTCCTACCTGACGCCGTTCGGCTATGCGATGTTCGTGAGCCCGCTGAAGTGGGTGTTCATCCTGGCGCCTCTGGTCATGGTGTTTGCCATCTCGTTCGGCATCAACCGGCTGAAGCCGGCTACTGCGCAGTTGCTGTTCTGGGCCTTCGCGGCTCTGATGGGCATCTCGCTGTCGTCGATCTTCCTGGTGTACACGCACACATCGATCGTGCGGGTGTTCTTCATTACCGCTGCCTCGTTCGGTGCGCTGAGCCTTTACGGCTACACTACCAAGCGTGACATGACGGGCATGGGCTCGTTCCTGCTGATGGGCCTGTTCGGCATCATTATCGCGAGCGTCGTGAACATCTTCGTGGCGTCGTCGATGCTGCAGTTCATCGTGTCGGTTGTCGGCGTGCTGATCTTCGCAGGCCTCACAGCCTACGATACCCAGCGGTTGAAGAACGACTACATCTACGGTTACGCCTCGCAGGGCGGCGATATCGCCGAGCGCGCGGCGATCACCGGTGCCCTGTCGCTCTACTTGAACTTCATCAACCTGTTCACGCTGCTGCTGCAGCTGCTCGGACAGCGCGAATAAGCTTCAGAACATCAAGAAGATCTTAGCCCCGGCCGAAAGGCCGGGGCTTTTCTTTTGGGTGGAGCAAAAATAGTCTCAGCGCCATGTCCGATATTGAAATCAGGCCCGCCACGGCGGCAGATCTGCCCGCGATCACCGCGATCTATGCCGAGGCGGTGCAGTTCGGCACGGCCACGTTCGAACTGATCCCGCCAGATTTGGCCGAGATGACGCGGCGTTTCGAGGGGATGGTGAGCGGGGGCTATCCGTATCTCGCGGCTGTGCTGGAAGGCCGGGTTGTCGGCTATGCCTATGCCAGCGCGCATCGCCCGCGACCGGCCTATCGCTTTACCGTCGAGAATTCGATTTATCTCGATCCGAAAGCCCAACGGCGAGGCGTTGGCGGCAAACTTCTCGCGCGGCTGATCGCCGAATGCGAGA
>Ga0070663_100001942_pt1 | contig 11540 bp, 6 predicted proteins | sample KBSC63metaG_FD_65646 | JGI IMG/M metagenome (GOLD analysis project Ga0070663, IMG submission 65646) | Corn rhizosphere microbial communities from Kellogg Biological Station, Michigan, USA - KBS C6-3 metaG | ecosystem: Host-associated > Plants > Roots > Rhizosphere > Soil ...
ATGCCGTCCAGAGCGGGGTGGATTCGCCTCGGTTTCTGGCGCCGAGTTCTTCGAGGTACCAATCTTGTCCAAGCAGTTGCTTGACTCGCGGGATGGCCTCGCCGTCGGGGCCGCTGTAGTAGTGCACCTTGCGGGTGTTGCCGTCAGTGACCATGCGGAACATGACGTCGACGGTGACGGCAGGGTCGGAACGCACCAGGTTCAGTGATGCGAAGTTGTTCCACGATCCCCGGTACTCCTCAGGCGGATTCTGGGCGCGGTCAACCTTGCTGAAGATCCGGGTTTGCATGCTGCCTGGGTGCAATGCCTTCACCACCACGCCGAACTCGGCCAGCTCGGCGTGCAACCCCTCGGTGAGGGCCGCGACCGCAGCCTTGGACGCCTGGTAGACGGAGGTGTAGGGGTATCCACCATCTGCGCTGATCGAGCTGACGTTGACGATGACCCCGGACCAGGCAGCTGCCCTGACCGAACGCGGCCGAGCGGCGGAGCCCGCGCCAAGGGTCCCCAACTGCCACACTCGGCGCCAGCGTCCCGATCGCGGGCAGATCCCTCCCGTGATGGCTCCGAGCCAGGCTGATGTCCGCGTGGGATGATGATCTTGGACTTATCGAGTTAACGCGCGATACGCCCAAGATCACGACCGGGGCGCGAGTGGCTGAGGAAACCCGGTACGCACGAGCACGCTGCCCCCGCTGGGCCCGCGTTCAGCGGAACGCGAGCCCAGCGAGCCTTCTCTTCCGGTCAGCCAGCCTGGGCGATCGGCGGAATGTTCTGGTTCAGACGGAACACATTCGTCGGGTCGTAGCGCTTCTTGATCGAGACGAGCTTCGCGTAAGTCTCCGGCGGATAGGACGCCCGCACCTTGTCGTCGCCGGCTTCGCCGGTGAAGTTCACGTACATCGTGTCGGGCCCGTATGCCGCCAGCGCGGCGCGCGTACCCCGCGCCCACGCCGCGTCGTCGTCGAAGCCCACACCGTCCACCGACCTGGCGATGACATTGAGGAGATACGGCGACGTGCGCTGCGAGAACGCCGACGCTGAGGCGGACACGCGCGCCAACGCGCCACCCGCATGGTGGACGTGAATCTCGCTCTGCGGCGTCGGCTTGGCCGACCACCTGGCAATGAGCTCCTCGACCGCCGGGTCGGGAAGATCGTCCATCATCGCGGAGGTGAAGTAGTTGTGCGCACCCGCCTGCCATAGGGGATCGAGCATCTGTTGCATAGCCGCATATGGCACGGGTCCGAGCAGGTCGGCGACCGGATCCGCGAGCGTACGCAGCGGGCGCACGACGTCGTCGCCGGCGTCCAGCGGACCGGAGTAGACCGCGCCTAGGGCCACGATCGGCTTGCCGTGCACCGATTCGGGCAGGAATGGGACCGGCGGGGCGGTGGTGAGGTCGACGAGCGAGGTCAGTTCGTCCGGCATCGAGGTGGTGAGTCGGCGCCATCCGGTCAACACCTCACGGGCGGCGTCGCCCGGGAAGAACAGCAGTCCACCGACGACCGTCGGACCCACGGGATGCAGCGCGAACTCCATCGACGTGACAACGCCGAAGTTACCGCCGCCACCGCGCAGCGCCCAGAACAGGTCGCTGTTCTGCTCGGCGTCCGCATGCAGCTGGCGGCCGTCCGCAGTGACCACGTCGGCAGAGACGAGGTTGTCGCAGGTCAGCCCGTGCTTGCGCAGCAACCAGCCGATACCCCCTCCGAGCGTGAATCCGCCGAGCCCGGTCGTGGAGACCAGGCCGCCCGTGACCGCCAACCCGAACGCCTGGGTCTCGTGGTCGAAGTCCGCCCAGGTCGCCCCGCCTTGCGCGACCGCGCGGCGGCGCTGCGGGTCCACCGTGACCGCCTTCATCGGCGATAGGTCGATAACCACGCCGCCGTCGACGGTCGAGAAGCCGGCGATGCTGTGCGCGCCACCGCGTACCGCGAGCGGCAGGCCCTGGCTGCGGGCGAACTCGATGGCCTTGATCACGTCGGCAGCGCCGGTGCACCGGATGATCAGCGCCGGGTGCTTGTCATGCGCCGCGTTCCAGACCGCACGTGCTTCGTCATAGTTACTGTCGCCCGGCCGGATTACTTGACCGCGAACGGCAGCTTGCAGTTCGCCCACCGTGGCTTCGCCCAGCACGTTCTGGGCCTCTGTCATCGTCATTTTGCCCTCCAGACTCGATTCCGAGGGCGACGTTATGGACCCGGCCTTCGCACCGGCTTAGCGCGTGCTTAACCCGGGCTCAACCCGGTCGATAGCGCCGAGGGCCCGGAACTGATCACCGGCTCGGGCCAGCGCGCGGACGGCCTCGTCGGGCTGACCTAGGCGGCTGAATACCTCGCTGAGCAAGACATGTCCCCATGCGGTCGCGCGGTGGTTGCCGGGGATGTGCCGCGACTCCAGCAAGGCGTTGGGCAGCAGGCGTCGGGCCGCGTCGTAGTCGCCCGCATTCGCATAGACGCTCGCCGTGGTCAGAGTGAAGCCGACCCGTCCCGGAACGTCCTCCGTCTCGCGAAAGCCGGCCAGTGCCTGCTCCAAGAGCGCGACCGCTCGCTCCAGATCTCCTTCGGCGGCCGTCAGCACGCCGAGATTGCCGAGAGTCAGGCCGATCGCGCGACGATCGCCGATTTCGTGCCGGATGCGCAGGCTCTGCTCCAGCATGTCCCGCCCCTCGGCGAACTCGGCGCGGACACGGTGCAGGCAGCCGAGATGGTTAAGTGCCATCGATTCGCCGTCGCGGGCGCCGAGTGCGCGGAATATCGAGACGGCCTCGTCGAGCAGTGTGCGGGCCTGGTCCAGGTCGCCGGCCAGCCGGGCCAGATAGCCGAGGTTGCACAACACATATCCCTGCGCCTGGCCGGCGCTCACCCGGGGTCCGGGCAGCACGGTCTCCTCGAAGTAGAGCCGCGGACTGGCGCCTGCACCCTCGACGATCCAGCCGAGCGTCATCGTGGTGAAGAAAGGCCGCCCCGACCGCACCGCGGCCAGGGCCACGCGCGCTCGCTCGAACGACAAGCGTGCGGCGGACAAATCGTGGCGGCCGAGCAACACCATCGCCTGCAGGAATTCGGTGGACGCCTCGACATCGTCGACACCAGGTGCCGCAGCCCGGGCCTCCTCGGTGCGCTGCCAGCACCCAGTCCAGTCGCCTCGCATGTAGGCGAGGGCGCCGTCCGCGTCCCACGCCAGCGCGAGGTCGGCCCGGTCGCCGATCATGCGGTGAATTGCGACTGCTTCAGCACCGATCGCGACGAGCCGATCTGCCATACCCCCGCGGAGGTCGAACACTGCGAGTGCCAGCAACCCGCGGGCGCGCAGGACGGACGGTTCCGAGTCGGCCGCCAGCACGGCCTCCAACCACTGGCGACCCTCGGCGAACAGGCCGCGCGCCAGCCAATAGCGCCACAGTGCGACCGCGAGCCGTAACGCAGCGCGCAGCTCACATGCCAGCGCCCAGGTCAGCGCCGTACGCAGGTTGTCGTGCTCGACGTCGAGGCTCGCCGGCACGACATCGACGACACTCGTCGGCACCTCCGGGTCGCGAGCTTCGGCGAACTCGACATACCAAGCGCCGTGCCGGCGGCGGATTGCCGGCTGCTCGCCCGCGGCGTGCAGCCGTTCCAGGCCGTACTGCCGCACCGTCTCGAGCAGCCGGTAGCGGATAATGCCGTCACGGGTCTCGGCGACAACAAGCGACGTGTCGATTAGCCGCGCAAGCGCACCGAGCACGTGCCCGCCGTCCGAGCACACGCCCTCGACCGCCTCGAGCGTGAACGACCCGGCAAAGACCGCCAGCCGCCGGAACAGCACCCGCTCCTCGTCGGCGAGCAGGTTGTGGCTCCACTCCAGGGTGGCGGTCAAAGTCTGCTGGCGGGTGATCGTTGTGCGATAACCGCGACTGAGTAATTCGAGCGCGTCGCCGAGCCGCGCCGCGATCTGTTGCGGCGACAGCACCGGTATGCAGGCGGCCGCGAGCTCTAGCGCGAGTGGCATGCCGTCGAGGCGATAGCAGATGTCGGCCACCGCGGCGGCGTTGTCCCCGGATAGTGCGAATCCCGGAGAGACCGCCGACGCGCGTTGCAGGAACAGCTGGATCGACGCGATAGTTGCGAGCACGTCCAATGACGGAAGATGTTCCGGGTCGGGCAGGTCGAGCGACGGCGTGCGCCAGCTGATCTCACCCTCGATACGCAGCGGCTCCCGGCTGGTCGCCACAACCGAGACCTCGGGACAGCCCTGCAGCAGTTCGGTGATCGTCCGGGCGCACGCATCGATCAGGTGCTCGCAGTTGTCGAGCACGATGAGCAGCTGCCGGCCATGCAGCTGCGCCACCAGCGAGTCGACCGGAGCCTGTCGAGGCGGCAGTTGCAGCCGTAGCGCGTCGGCTATCTCCTGAACGAGCAGGTCGCCTTCCGTCAGCGCGGCCAGCTCGACCAGTACGGCACCGTCGCGATAGCGCTCGCGGCGCCGTCGAGCGAGCTCGAGCGCGAGCGTCGTCTTGCCGGCACCACCCGGGCCGGTCAAGGTGAGCAACCGCGCGTCAGCGAGTATGCGGGCGGTCTCGTCGAGTTCGCGCTCGCGGCCGACGAGTGCGGCGACCCGCGCCGGGAGGTTCGCCGCACGGGGTGTGCTCGCGCCTCGGGTGCCGCCGGCCAACAGGTCGCGGTACAGCTGACGGGTCTGCGCATCCGGCTCAGCGGCGAGCTCCCGCCGCAACACCGTGCGGAGGCGTTCGAATAGCACCAGCGCCTCGGTCTGCCGACCCGCACCGGCAAGGGCACGCATCATCACCCGCTGCACCGGTTCGTGCAGCGGATTGGCCGCAACGACCGATGTGAGTAGGGCTACGGCGGCATGGGGGTCACGCTTGACCAGATCGTCCTCGACCAGCTTCATGACCAGCACGGTGCGCCACTCCCGAATACGATCGGCGTGGCGCTGCGCCCACGGCTCGTAGGAGTCCTCGGGCAGAACTTCACCGTCCCATCGGCGGAGCGCTGCGGCTAGTGCGTCGCTGTCGTTTGAGGCGCGCTGTACCGCATCCTGAAATTCCTCGAGGTCGGTGACCACGTGACCATCGGGCCCCAGTACGACGACATCGTCACGTAGCGCGAGCACAACCGCTCCATCGACGCCAATCGTTGACAACGCTCGGCGGGCCACATGCATCACCTGATGCAGGTTGTTTCGCGCGGCATCTCCGTCGAGATCCGGCCAGAGCAAGTCGGCGACCTGGTCGCGATGCAGCCGATGCGTCGGTTCAAGCGCCAGCAGCTTGATCAATGTCTTCGCCTTGCGCAGCCGCCACGCGCTGTGAGCGACCATCCGATCGCCCTCGGATACCTCGAAACCGCCCAAGAGCCCGATTCGCACGGTTGGCCCCCGCTCTCTTCGGCTCGAAGTCTCCTCATTATGTGAGGTAACGCCCGCGCCGCGGCGCCAGCTCCGCGGAGTGGATTTATCGGACCGACGCCATACGGCTCCGTTGTTTGTGCGCGACTTGAGCGCCATGTGGTTTGCCGCAGGTCCGGTTACGCTTGCGACGTGCAGATCCTCCGACCTCGGCTGGTCGAGTGTCTGTGCGTTAGCGCGGTGTGGTGAGCCGGGTCCATGAGCGGGATCGAATTCCTGGACGAGGTTGCCGACCGACCGGCTGACCAGACGGCACGCGGATCGCGGCGCTGGTGGCTGCTCGGTGGCCTTGTGCTGGCCCTGGTGATCATCTGGGCCCTCATCCGTCCGGTCGAGCACCCCCGCTCGATGCCCGAGGCCGTGCCCACCCATGTCCCGCTAGCTACCGCAACGCCGCTAGCGCCCGAAGAAGATCTTTGCCGTCAGGAACCGAATTGTGCACGCACGACCGTGGTCCCGCTCGTGCTGCGTGAGGTGATCAACCGGTATGTGCCTCGCCGCCAATCGATCACCGTGCAGTCCTACCTGACCAAGAGCATCTTCGACGGCGCGACCTATCTGGTGGCGCGACGCATCGACGTGGTCGCAGGCCCGGCGACCGTAGGCATCCTGATACTCCGCGACGTCCAAGCCAACCGCCGCCCGCTCCCACCGCTTACCACTCCGTACGGTGTGGCACCGATTCTCGTCCGCGGCGATCCCTTCGGATACGTGGTCAGTCTTCAGTACCTCGGACCGTTGAACGCCTCGCAGTCGGTGGCGCAGCTGCGCGCGCTCGCGGCCGAGCCCGGGCTGGAGTCTCTCTAGACGATCATTCCCGAAAGGTCGACGCTTGCGACGAGCGTCGGCGCCGGCTACTTGCTGAAGCCGGCGCTGAGGCCGCTGACCATCTGTCGGCGACCGATGATGTACAGCAGCAAGATGGGCAGCGTCGTCAGGAGCACCGACGCGAGAACCGCTGGGATGTTCACGCTGTACTGGCCCTGGAACGTCCACAGGGCCAACGGCAGGGTGCGTTTGTTCGGAGTCTGAGTGAGGACGAGGGGCAGCAGAAATCCGTTCCAGATGGTCAGGGCGTTGTAGATCGTGACGGTCAGGAGCGCCGGCTTCGTCAGCGGGAATGCGAGTCGCCACAACATCGCCCATTCGCTTGCCCCGTCGACGCGCATTGAGTCGAACAACTCCGCGGGCACGTCGCGGATGAAGTTTGTCAGAACGAGCACGGACAGCGGGATCGCGAACGCAATCGACGGCAGGATGAGCGCCAGCAGCGTGTCGTAGAGTTGCAGTTTGATGATCAGCAAGTAGAGCGGGATGATCGTGGCCTGCAGCGGGATCGCCAGTCCCATGAGGAACATGGAGTTGGTACCGCGCAGGAACCATCGACGGTGGTCGCGGATGATCGCGTAGGCGGCCATGAAGGAGACCACCACCGCGGGCACCACGGCGCCGACTGTGACGATGACGCTGTTGACGAAATAGCGCACGAAGTCAGACCTGAGAACCAGCCGGTAGTTTTCCAACGTTGGGTTGCTGGGTGGCACTAGCGGGTTGGTGGCGTAGTAGTTCTCCTGGGTCTTGAGGCTGGTGATCACGATCCAGTAGATCGGCAGCATCACGATGACGAACCAGACCCACGCCGCGCCGCCGCCGAGCCAGTTCAGGCGAGCGAGGCGCCAGACAGTCGAGCTGCCTGATCTCGTCTTCCTCGTTCCACCGCGGGTTTCCACTGTCGCGGTGGTCATCTCAAGCGCCTTCGAGTTGGCTGGCTGTGGTGTCCCGGCCGCCCAACCGACGGAGCAGGAGCGCCAGGGCCAATCCCAGCAGGACGATGATCACCGCGATGGCGCTCGCCGGTCCCATGAGGTTGGCCTGGAAGCCCAGCTTGTACATGAGCAGCGCCAGGTTGGTGGTGGCGTCGGCCGGCCCGCCTTGGGTCAGCACGAAGATGATGTCGAAGAAGGTCACCGAACCGACGACCATCAGCGTCGACGAGGTGATAATCGTGTACTTCAACTGTGGCAAGGTGATGCTGAAGAACTGCCGCACCCGTCCGGCGCCATCTATCTGCGCGGCCTCGTACATGGATTCCGGGATCTGCCGTACCGCGCCTTGATAGATCAAGGTGTGGAACGGAATGAACTGCCAGGACACGACAAAGACCACGGTCGCGACCGCGAGATTCGGCTGACCGAGCCAATCTTGGGACAGGAAATCGAGATGCAGGCCGGCGCCGAGCCCGAAGTTGGGGTCGAGCAGCGCTTTGTAGGTGATCGCGATCGCGGCCGAGCTGAGCAACAGCGGAATGAAGAGGAAGACGGACAGGAAGCCGCGGTAGCGCTGCCGGCCGGCGAGGAAGACGCCTAACAGGATGCTCATCGGGGTCTGGAACAGCCAGGACAGAGCCATGATCAGGAACGTCACCTGGAGCGCGTGCGGTAGTCCGGGATTGGATAGCACTTCGCGCCAGCTGGTCAGCCCGGACGGGTGGATCGTGCCGATGCCGTCCCAGGTCGTGAAGCTCAGCAGTAGCACCCCGACGAGCGGGACCAAGCCGAATAGGACGAAGAAGGCGAGCGCTGGCAACGCCAGCCAACTCAGCGACCGCTGCCGCCGCCCACGTGAAGCGGTGGGTGGCGGCGCGGACTGCAGAATCGGCGGCGCAACCGATGTCACTTACCGATCACCGCGTTCATGTTGCTCGCGTACTGCTGCGGAGAGATTGACAGCGCGAACAGCTTCGCGATGTTGTCCAGCAGCACCTCGGCTTGGGTCGGGCTCAGCGCCTGGTCCCACGACTGCGCGAACACCTTCGCCTGGCTGGAGGTGTCGTAGATGAACTTGAGGAAGGGGGCGTCGTCCCCGGCCGAGCTGAGCTGGCTGGAAGCGGTCTTCACGATCGGCACGCTGCCGGTCTTGACCCACTCCTTGACCTCGGCGTCGGCGAGCACCCCGTTTTTGAAGTAGTCCAGCGCGAGCTGCTTTTGCGCGTCCGACGCCTTGGACGAGATCGACAGGTACTGGCCCGGGTTGCCGACGGTGTCGCTCGGATCACCCTTGCCTCCGTCGACCGGCGGGAAGTTCATCCAACCGAGATGGCCGCCGGTGACGAAGTCGCCGCCGGAGCTCTTCATGTTGCCGTAGGTCCAGGACCCATGCAGCATCATCGCGGCCTTGCCGGTGTACAGCAGGGCCTGATCAGCGTTCGAGTCCGCGGTGATCGATTGGAAGCCTTTGATGAAGCCATTCGCCTTGATCAGCTTCTGGCACTCGGTGAGCCCCTGAATCGAGGCCGGGTTCGACCAGGCATCCTTCTCACCATCGAACACGGCCTGGAAGACCTCGGGCCCGCCGATGCGGTCGAAGAGAAACTCCAGCCACATCATATTGGTCCAGCGGGACTGCCCGCCGAGCGAGAACGGGGCGATGCCCTTGGCGTTGATCTTCGGCACCATGTCCAGGATGTCGCCCCAGGACTGCGGCGGCTGGACACCGACCTTGTCGAGCACCTTCTTGTTGTAGTAGAGGATGATCGGCTGCACCGCTTCAGAGGGCATCGCGTAGATCTTGCCGCTGATGGTAGCGGCGCCGAATGACGACGGGAACAGCCGACTCTTGACATCGGGATTCTGGTCGAACCAGCTGGTGAGGTCCTCGACCTGGTTGGCCTGCACGTAGCTCTTCAGCCCGCCGCCGCCCCAACCCCAGATGATCGTCGGGGCCTGCCCGGCACCGATCGCAGTCTTGATCTTCGTCTTGTAGGCGTCGTTCTGGAACTCGGTGTAGGAGATCTTGCCCTTACTACTCGAGGCATTGAACGCCTTGACCGAGTCCTCACGGATGCCTTGTTGCGGCTGCCCGGACAGGAACCAATAGGTCGCCGTGCCCGTGCTCCCGCCCCCGCCGCTGGCGTTTCCAGTGCCGGCGCCGCCGCTCGGCTTCGAACTGCTGCACGCCGCCACACCGGCCAGGACCGGAACGCTGAGAGCGGCTAGCCCGAGGAAGTCTCGGCGCGACATACCTTTCGATTCCACACTGATCTCCGTCCGCGCGTCGCGGCCCTGCCGCGATTGTGAGGTTATGGACGCTTACGTACGCCGTGGGTCGCGCGAAGCTCAACGTCCCCGCTCGGCAACACGGCGGCGCTCGGGACTGAACCGTTTGCTAGTGGCTCGAAACTGTAAGTTTTCTGAATATCGATGTCAAGGTGTCAGACGTATGTGCGGTCTACTTCCCTTCAAAATCAGGTATCGGCTAGATTCTGTCTGTGTTGTAGGGCAATAGTCGATGGGAACGAGACCGAAACGGTTCTCAATCGTTACGAAACTTTTCTGAACCTGTCTGCATAGGGACCGCATATGATCAGGTCGAACAAAGCCCAGGAAGCCGACTCGGTCGACCGCCGCTGGGAGGACACCACGCTGTCTGTCGCCGAGCGAGTCGAGGAGCTCCTGCGGCGCATGACGCTGGCGGAGAAGGTTGCCCAGCTCGGCAGCCGTTGGATCGGCGCACGCCTCCAAGACATCGGCTCTGATCGAGAGCCGGACCCGGCCGGGCCAACGCTCAACGTGGCACCGATGCAAGACTTGTTCGCCGCCGGCGGCAAGACCTCCCTGGAGGAGGCCAGTCGGCACGGCCTGGGGCATCTGACTCGGGTCTACGGAAGCGCACCGGTGACCCCCGCGCAGGGTGCTGCGGAGTTGGTGCGCCAGCAGCACGTGGTGCTCGACGCATCGCGGCTGGGCATTCCTGCGCTCGTGCACGAGGAATGCCTGACCGGGTTCACCACCTACGGGGCGACCGTGTACCCGGCCGCCATCGCGTTGGCGGCGACGTTCGACCCGGCCCTCGTGGAGCAGATGTCTGCGGCGATCGGACGAGACATGGCCGCGCTCGGTGTACATCAGGGTTTGTCCCCCGTGCTTGACGTCGTTCGCGACTACCGGTGGGGCCGAGTCGAGGAGACGATGGGCGAGGATCCCTACCTCGTCGCGATGCTCGGCGCGGCCTACGTGCGTGGGCTGCAGAGCGCCGGTGTGCTCGCCACGGTGAAGCACTTCGCCGGTTACTCGGCATCGCGCGCAGCGCGCAACCACGGGCCGGTATCGATGGGTCGGCGGGAGATGCTCGATGTCGTTCTTCCGCCGTTCGAGGCGGCTGTCGTCGCAGCCGGCGCCGGATCGGTGATGAACTCGTATGCCGATGTCGACGGCGTCCCGGCCGGCGCGGATTCCTGGCTGCTCACCGAGGTGCTGCGGGATCAATGGGGCTTCACCGGAACGGTGGTGTCGGACTACTGGGCCGTGCCCTTCCTCGCGACGATGCACCGCATCGCGGCCGACATGACCGAGGCCGGCATTCACGCGCTTGCCGCCGGCATCGACGTCGAATTGCCCGACACGATCGCTTATGGCGAGGGATTGGTCGCCGCCGTCAGCCGCGGCGACATCTCGGAGGCACTCGTCGACCGCGCGGCGCGGCGACTGCTCACCCAGAAAGCCGAGCTCGGCCTGCTTGACGTTGACTGGACGCCCGAGACGTCCGTGCACGACGCCGCCGTCGATCTCGACTCACCGGCGAACCGGGCGATCGCGCGTCTGCTCGCGGAGCGATCGATCATCCTGCTCGACGCCGGGCTCGCACTGCCCTTGCTTGGTGCCGACCGGCTGCCCCCCGCACGGGTGGCCGTCGTGGGACCGTGCGCCGCCGAACCTCGGACGTTCCTGGGGTGTTACGCGTTCCCGAATCACGTGCTGTCGCCCCTCGTTGAGTACGATCTCGGCATCGACATCCCGAGCGCGGTCGACGCCGTGCAGGCGGAACTGCCCGACGTCGAGGTCGTGCACCAGCCCGGCTGCGCGGTTACCGGCACAGACCGCTCCGGGTTCGCGGCCGCGGTCGACGCGGCCCGCGACGCGGAGTTGTGCATCGCATTTGTCGGTGACCGGGCCGGTTTGTTCGGGCGCGGAACCTCCGGCGAGGGTTGCGATGTCGAGGATCTCCGGCTGCCGGGCGTACAGGCTGACCTCCTCGACGCGCTGTTCGACAGCGGTACGCCGGTCATCGTCGTGATCGTCTCCGGCCGTCCTTACGCGCTTGGCGACGTGGCGGGCCGCGCCGCCGCCCTG
>Ga0070663_100001944_pt1 | contig 11531 bp, 10 predicted proteins | sample KBSC63metaG_FD_65646 | JGI IMG/M metagenome (GOLD analysis project Ga0070663, IMG submission 65646) | Corn rhizosphere microbial communities from Kellogg Biological Station, Michigan, USA - KBS C6-3 metaG | ecosystem: Host-associated > Plants > Roots > Rhizosphere > Soil ...
GCCGTGTTGTGGCCGCCGCCGCCGACGCAGTCGTCGGAGCCGCCCTTGCCGTCCAGCTTGTCGTTGCCGCCGCGACCGAGGAGGTCGTTCGGGCCGTTGTCCCCGGTGAGGATGTCCTTGCCGGGCGAGCCCTCGATCTTCTCGGTCGAGGAGTCGATGTGGCCGGGGCTGCAGCCGCCCGCGTCGGGGTCGGTGACGGCGCCGCCGATCGTCGCCTCGACCGCCACGCCCGAGTTGTGGACGCGGGCGAAGGAGGCGCTGTCGTTGGCGCCGGGGCCGCCGTCGAAGGTGTCGCCGTCACATGGCTGACCGCCGATCATGAGGTCGCTGCCGGGGCCGCCGTCCATCGTCGCCGGGCCCGAGTCTTTGCGCGGGTGGAAGATGTTGACCCCGTAGAGGACATCGTTGCCGCCGCCCCCTTCGAGCGTGTCGGGGTCGTGGTCTTCGCCCGCGTAGAGGACGTCGTTGGCGGGGCCGCCGACGAGCTTGTCGGAGCCGGTGCCGCCTTCGAGCATCGAGCTGACCGAGTGCGGGACGCCCTGGCCGATCGTCAGCTCGTCGTTGCCCGCGCCGAGGACGGCTTCGATCGCGTCGACCCTGCCGGTGCAGACGATCGTGCCGTTGCCGGTGCAGTCGGGGTTGGTCGGGTCGCCGTTGCTGATGTCGGCGCCGCCGATCGTGTACTTGCCGCCGCCGTAGTCGACGGTGCCCTGGTCGGCGCCCGAGGTGCCGCTCAGGATCAGCGTCGACTGGCCGTCGATCGATTCGTAGATTTCCACCGCGAGGCCGTTCGAGCCGCCCGCCGGGCCGCACGAGGTTTCCCCTGCGAAGCCGCCGTTGCAGGTGTCGCCGCCGGGGCCGCCGAAGGCGTCGTCGCCGGAGCCCGAGGCCTGGAGGTGGTCCGAGCCGGGGCCGCCGTCGAGGCGGTTCGCTTCCGGGGAGCCGATGAGCGCGTCGTTGCCGGAGCCGCCGATCGCGTCCTCGATGCCGCTGAGGTGCTCGCCCTCGGCGCCGGTCACGCTCTGCGCCGCGAGGTTGATGTCGACGCCGCCGCCGACGCCCTGGTAGTCGGCGATGTCGTGTTCGCCGGGGCCGCCGTCGATGTGGTCGTTGCCGGTGCCACCGAAGATGACGTCGTCGTTGCCGGCTCCGCCGTTCAGCGTGTCGTCACCCTGGTTGCCCTCGACGACATCGCGGTCGCCGGCGCCGCCGTCGACGGTGTCGTTGCCCTGTTCGCCTTCGACCCGGTCGGCGCCGGCGCCGCCTTCGAGGTCGTCGGAGCCCCGCGAGCCGAAGATCCGGTCGTCGCCGCCCCCGCCGTCCAGCGTGTCGGAGCCGCGTTCGCCATCGATCGTGTCGTCGCCTTCTTCGCCGTAGATCTTGTCGACTCCGCGTTCGCCGTAGATGGTGTCGTCACCGCCACCGGCGCAGATCAGGTCGTTGCCGCCTTCGCCGTGGATGGTGTTGGCGCCGCCGCCGGCGACGATCACGTCAGGCGCCTTGCCGCCCCTGATCGTCGCCGCGTTGGAGACGATCGTCGCCGGCTTGCCGTGGCAGGTCGGATCGCCGGCGCCGGCTTCGCGGGCGCCGAAGGCGAGGAGCACCGCCAGCGCGGCGAGCGGGGCGAGGACGAGAGAGATCGTGCGGAGGTTTGCTGCGGGGTGTGGGGATGAGGGCATGAAAGGCATGTCGGCAGCCGTACCCCGGATACCTAAAAGTGTGCAGGGGGTGTGGACGGATATCGACTTCTAACAGGCGGGCAGGTTCGCTGAATGTCCGCGTCCTGACAGGACTGCGTGCGGGTTAGGATCGGGTCGACCGCGACCCCCAGGGAAGGAGACCGCCGTGAAGATCCGTGCCGCAGTGCTGGAGGAGTTCGGGGAACCGCTCGCGGTCCAGGAGGTCGACCTTGCCGAGCCGAAGGTGGGTGAGGTGCTGGTGCGGCTCGAAGCCTGCGGGGTCTGCCACACCGACCTGTACACGGCCTCGGGCGCCGACCCGTCCGGCTACGCGCCGACCGTGCTCGGCCACGAGGGCGCCGGGGTCGTCGAGAAGGTCGGCGACGGGGTCACCTCGGTCGCGCCCGGCGACCACGTGGTCACCCTCTTCTCGCCGCAGTGCCGTGAGTGCGTGCATTGTGTCGACCCGCGCACCAACCTCTGCATGGCGATCCGCGCCGAGCAGAACCTCGGCCACCTGCCCGACGGCAGCGTGCGGCTCTCCCGTGACGGCGAGGACATCCGTCACTTCATGGGCTGCTCGACCTTCGCCGAGTACACGGTGATGCCGGAGATCGCGCTCGCCAAGGTCAATCCCGAGGCGCCCTTCGAGCACGCGGCGCTGTTCGCCTGCGGGCTCTCGACCGGGCTCGGCGCGGCGATCAACACGGCCAAGGTCGAAGCGGGGACGACCTGCGCGGTGTTCGGCGCCGGGATGGTCGGCCTGGGCGCGGTGGCCGGCTGCCGGCTGCAGGGCGCCGAGCGGATCATCTGCATCGACATGTCGGAGGACCGGCTCGAGCTCGCCCGCGGACAGGGCGCGACCGACACGCTGATCGGCGGGCCCGACGCGGTCGCCGAGATCCTGGCGATGACCGACGGCGAATTCGGCGCCGACTACACCTTCGAGGCGACCGGCCTGGTGGCGGTGATGCGGCAGGCCCTGGAAGCGACGCGGATGGCCTGGGGGCTCTGCACGGTGGCCGGGGTCGCGGGCAAGGGCGAGACGCTCGACGTGGTGCCGCGCCTGCTGATCACCGGCCGGCGGATCGCCGGGTCCTCGTTCGGCGGCGTCAAGGGGCGCGACCAGGTGCCGGTGCTGGTCGACCGGGCGCTGGCGGGCGAGATCGACGTCGCGCCGTTCATCTCCCACAAGATCACCCTCGACGAAGTGAACCGCGGGTTCGAGCTGATGGAGGCCCAGGACGGGATCCGCAGCGTGATCGAGTTCGGCTAGCGTCCCGCCGATGCTGCTGCGCACCGGTTACGACCGCCACTACGTCGCCGCGTGCCGCGAGTCGGTCGGGGCGGCGGTCGAGGAGCTCCGCCGGGTCGGCGCCGGGTCGGCGGCCTGGAACCAGCTGGTGCCGGCGCTCGACCGCTGGTTCTCGCTGCGCAACCCGAAGGTCGAAGGGCGCGACGGCAACCCGATCAACGAGGTGCGGGTGATCGCCGAGTCGGTCACCGAGCACGGCTCGGTGATGACGGTCCCGCGCGGGATCAAGCTGGCGTCGGAGGCCTCCGTGCTGGGCTTCGAGCCGGGCGAGGAAATCAGCCTCGACGGTGACGCCTTCGAACGCCTCTTCGACGCCTTCCTCGCCGAAGTCGAAGCGAAGTTCACCTGAGGCTGGCGCGCGGGGCCTCCCGCGCGGTAGGTTCCCCGCCCGTGGCGGTCGAGATCACCACCGTGAAGAGCCGCCGCGAGATCGGCGAATTCATCGACCTGCCCTTCCGCCTGCACGAGGGGACGCCCTGGGTGACGCCGCTCAAGGTCGAGCGCCACCAGTTCCTCACCCGCAGGCTGAACGCCTACTTCACCCACGGCGAAGCCGATTATTTCCTGGCGCGGCGCGGCGGGCACGTGGTCGGCCGGATCACCGCCCAGATCGACTTCGCCTACAACCGGTTCCACGGCACCCGGACGGGGATGTTCGGCTTCCTCGAGTTCGAGGATGACCCGGAGATCCTCGCCGCGCTCCTGACCACTGCCGAAGCGTGGTTGCGGGCGCGCGGGTGCGACCAGATGCTCGGGCCGATGGACTTCAACCTCAACGAGGACGCCGGGGTCCTGATCGAGGGCTTCGAGCTCGAACCGCTGATCCGCCAGAACTGGCACCCGCCCCGCTACCAACGGCAGATCGAGGACGCCGGGCTGGAGAAGGCGATGGACCTCCTCTCCTGGGACCTCTCGATCGACGACCGGGCCTCGATGAAGCCGATCATCGAAAAACTCGCCAAGCGGTGCCGCGAGAAGTACGGCGTGACGGTCCGCAAAATGACCCGCCGCTCCCTGCGCAAGGACCTCGACAAGTTCGCCGAGGTCTACAACTCGGCCTGGTCGGAGAACTGGGGCTTCGCCCCCTACTCGAAGGAGGACCTCGACGCCTACGCCCTCGACCTCCAGATCGTCTTCTCGCCGGAATGGTTCATGGTCGCCGAAAAGGACGGCGAGACGATCGCGATGGCGATCACGGTCATGGACGCCAACCAGCTGCAGAAACGCATGAACGGCAAGGTCCTCCCCACCGGCTGGTGGCACTTCCTGCGCCGCAACCGCACCACCGACCGCCTCCGCGTCGGCTTCCTCGGCGTGAAGCCCGAGTGGCAGCACACCGGCGTCGCCGCCCTCCTCTACGTCGAACACTTCGAAGCCGCTGCCCGCTCCCGCCTCAAAGGCGGCGAGGCCGGCTTCATCCTGGAGACGAACCACGCGATGAACGCCGGCCTCGAAGCGATGAACGGCCGCGTGGTGAAGAAGTACCGCGTCTACGAACGCAAGCTCTGACCCCGCCGTCGCCGACCAGGCCCCCGCCGTCTGAGCTGAGCAATGGGCGCTAATGCGGCAGTGCCCCGCTGGCGACGGTAAGGCACGCGACCGTCAAACCGGTCCGCACCGCGATCTCGACCCAGAGAGCGAGTCGCTGATCCCGCACGAGGAGCCGCCGCTGGCGGATCTCCAGAGCTTCCTCGGCCAGACGCAGTGCAAGCAGGCGTTCAAGCACGGCTCCGAGCCTACATGTTTTTGTCTGCTTTCCGCCGCAAATTCGGCCATTTAGCTACGGAAGTTCGGCAACCTGGTAAGCCCTGTAGACGTTTTGTCCGTAGCCATCATCATGCAGCCGACTGTGGACGTGGCGGAACGCTTTGGTGAGAATTTGTTCCGCCTCCGCCGGAGTCGCCGCATAAGCCAGGAGGAGCTCGCCGCCAGGGCGTCGGTACACCGGACGCAGATCAGCCTGATGGAGAGCGGGAAGCGCCTACCCCGACTCGACACCCTGGTCAAGCTCGCGGGCGCCCTGGAAGTCGAGGTCCCACGGCTGGTCGAGGGGATCTCGTGGGAGCCGACCATCACGAAGAGCGGTCAGTTCGACGTGGCGGATCCCACGCTGTAAATCGAGCGCTATTTGCGACAACGCTGTTGCTCTTTGCCTGTGGACCCGCAATGGCATCGAAGCGAACATACGTTCGCATGGAGACGTCGCAGCGACACCAATTCGGCCTGAACCTGGCCACGGAACGGAAGAAGGCCGGGCTCAGTCAGGAAGACCTCGCGTTTCGGGCGAACCTGCACCGGACCGAGGTGAGCTTGATCGAGCGGGGGCTGCGAGAGCCGCGCCTGGAAACGATGTTGAAGCTTTCGCGGGGCCTCGGGGTGATGCCCGCGACGCTGATCGAGGGCATCAACTGAACTCGAGCTCATCGAGCAGCGTCAGGACGCGTCCGGCGATGGCCACAGCCCACTCGGCGCGCCTGTCGAGTGCCGGAACGACGTCGGCGTAGTCGGCCAGATTGCGCAGTCCGCGCAAACCGCCCCCCAGCTCACCGACCATCTGCCATTTTCCTGCGGTCTCCGTGGGGGCGTGCTCGGCGCCCCTGAACGCGCGCCAGACATGCTCATGCGCACGGTGATTCTCGATCCTCATTCCTTGGGCTTCGAGCCGACGCCGAGCCGCGTTGAAAGCCCCGTAATAGGCCCGACTGACCGCGCTCCGCTTCGCGGCTTCGGACTCCTGCCTGAGCAGATCGCCGGCCAGGACGACGTAGCTGCCCCAGAGCATCAAAGGAACCCGATGGTCAACTGCGCGCGCACGGGAGCAAGCAAGTCACCCTCCCGCTCGAGGAACGTGGCGAGGCGGTCGATGTTCTCGTCGAGCGAAAGGTCGGCGTGCACGCGGAGGTAAAGCTCATCGCTCCCCTCCGGATCATCGTGGAACTCGCTGACGATCTTCCGCTCCACCACAGACCCAGGGCCGAAGTGCCGAACAAGCGCTGCTTCGATCGCGCTCAGCCCCGACCGGAGCTCCGGGTCCGCTTCCAGGACAGCGGCCACACGGGCGTCCAACGCCGGATCCCTTCCTGGGTTTTCCTCCGCTGGCTCCCGCCAGAGTTCGAGCTCGGCCGCGACCTCCAGGTCGCGTTGCAGCTTCGCGGGCCCCTCCGCTTCCGTCGGTACGTCAGAGGAAAAGGACTCGAGAATGATCTCCGCCTGCCCCTCCCGCAGAAGCTCGGCGATCGACTGCCCCGCGAACTCCGCCTGCGGGCGACGCAGGACCGCGGCGAGCTGACCGAGGTCCTCGCCTGCTGCCGATTTCATTTCGGTGACGACGAGGTAGAGGTCCCTCAAGGCCTTCTCGGTCCGCCGCTGGAAACGACTATCAGGGCGGGCCCGCGAGATCGTCTCGCGGCGCAGTCCCGTCATGTCCGCGATCTCCTGGGTCGTCAGGACGGCGCGCAGCTCGTTCAACTCATCGAAAGTGGACTTGAAGTCGAGCGACGTCATGTCCTCGAGAATACCGATACTCACCTTTCACCTCACGTTTTCCTGCTCAGAAAAAGTCACATGATTTACCCGGTGAAATCATCGTGTTCTGACCCTGACACCCGCTTCCTAACCCCAGCTTACAGCAACTTGCAACTTTTTGTCTGCGTCCGTCGGCGAACATATGTTCCCAGGCTGTTGCCCGCAGCGAACAAGCGGAGAAAGCCTGTGAAGATGGACGTTTTGCAACGTTTTGGCGGGAATCTCCTGCGGATTCGGCAGGCGAGGAGACTGAGCCAAGAGAGCCTTGCGGAACGCGCGGGCGTCCACCGCACCCAGATCAGCCTCTTCGAGACCGGTCAGCGTCAGCCGCTTCTCGAAACCCTGATCCGACTGGCGGGCGCGCTCGAAGTCCCCCTACCCACGCTCCTCGAGGGGATCGCCTTCAGGCCTGGGCCCGGAGACGGCGAATTCGTCGTCTCCGATCCGCCCGAGCTGCCGCGGGTGAGAGGCTAGAAGGCTGATCCCAGCGGAAACCGGGCCCCGGACGAACGAAGGACCGAAGCCCTGCGGCATCCGCGGCTCACGGGCGGACACACTCCCATGACGGTCCCCGGGCCGCCGCACGCGCTGCATGGATTTTCCACCGTATGGCGTGGAAAACCTGTGCAGCGCGGCAGAGGGCGTCGCGAAAGGCGCACGAACGCGGAGGAAGGGTCACGGAAGGGAGGAGATGTGACGCTTCCGCGCCCCTCGCGCGCGGAAGCGTCACGGAGGCGACGATCCCGGGACCACGCGTTCACACTTTCCCGTCCCATGTACGGGAAAGTGCGAACGCCACCTCCCGGACCCCTGGGACCCCTCCGACCCGGCTGCTGATGGGCGGCCACAGCCTGCCAGGGCCGCCCATCAGCAGCCGAGGCGTCAGCTTTCTCCTCTGCGAGCCCGAGGCGCCAGTCGGCGTCCCCTGCCCGCTACACCCGGCGGAAGGCGACGACGCAGTTCTGGCCGCCGAAGCCGAAGGCGTTGGCGATCGCGGTGGTGGGTTCGGCTTTGCGGGCGGTGAGGGCGATGTGGTCGAGATCGCACCCGGGGTCGGGGTTGGTGAGGTTGATCGTCGGGGGGAGGACGCCGTCGCGCATGCCGAGGAGGCAGACCATGCCGGCGAGGGCTCCGGCGGCGGCGATCAGGTGGCCGACCATGGACTTGGGTGAGGAGACCGGGATGTGGTCGGCGGCGTCGCCGAGGGCCTTGCGGATCGCGTGGCTCTCGGAGGTGTCGTTGGCGCGCGTGGCGGTGCCGTGGGCGCAGATGTAGCCGAGCTCGGCGGGCGCGATGCCGGCGCGCTCGAGGGCAAGGCGGATGGCGCCCGCGGCATAATCGCCGCTCGGCTCCGGGGCGCTCATGTGGAAGGCGTCGGAGGTGAGGGCGCCGCCGGCGATCTGGCCGTAGGGGGTCGCGCCGCGCGCGGCGGCGTGCTCGGCCGACTCGACGATCATCACCACCGCGCCCTCGCCGAAGACGAAGCCGTCACGGCCGGAATCGAAGGGGCGGCTGGCGCCGGCCGGATCGTCGTTCCGCTCCGAGAGCGGCCCCATGTTGGAGAGCCCGGCGAATACCGCCTCGTTGATGCCCGCGTCGGCGCCGCCGGCGATGACGACGTCGGCCTCCCCGGCGAGGATCAGCCGCCGCGCCTCGAGCAGCGAGTAGGTGCCGGTCGCGCAGGCGAGGGCGCTTGCGGTCACCGGGCCGTGCGCGCCAAGGTCGATCGCGACCTCGCAGCTGGCCATGTTCAGGATCGTCGACGCGACGTAGAAGGGGCTGACCGCGCGCGGCCCCTCCCCCACCAGCGCCCGCACGTTGCGCTCGGTCTCCGGCGTCCCCGCCACGGCGCTGCCGATCGCGACGCCGACGCGGTCCGCCTGGGCCTCGATATCGAGCCCGGCATCCATGACCGCCTCGCGCGCCGCGGCAATCGCCAGCTGTGAGAACCGCGCGGTGCGGTGGGCGCGCTTGGCGCCGAGCGCCTCCACCGGGTCGAACCCGCTGACCTCGCCGGCGATCCGCGTCGCCAGCCCGGAAGCGTCGAACTGCGTGATCGGCCCGATCCCCGACTGCCCGCCGACCAGCGCCCGCCAGGTCGAGGGCGCGTCGAGCCCGACCGGCGTGAGCGCACCAAGCCCGGTGACGACTGGGTCTGCTGCTGGGGTCACTGCTGGCGGCACCGGGGGTCCATGCAGAGCGATTATCGCGATTCGTGCGGAAGGAGACACCGCGGTACCCGCCTGATCGGGGGACGCAGACCGCTTCACGACTGGCTCTGCATATACGTTCTGGCCAGTGCATCTCTATGTGAGGGAAACGTCGGGACGCCTCCAAGGCGCGATCTCGGTCCCCGCGTCCAAGTACCACGCCCACCGGGCACTGATGCTGGCGTCGCTGGCCGAGGGCGAGAGCCGCATCAAAGGCGGCGTCGCGGCGAAACACGTGCAGTCGACGATCGAGGTCCTGACCGGGCTCGGCACGCCGATCGAGAAGACCGACGACGGCTTCCTCGTCCGCGGCGGCCTCCCCTACCGGCCGCTCCGCGACACCGTCTCGGTCGGCTCCTCGGGCACGACGCTCTACTTCATGATCGGGCTCGCCTCGCTGGCCGACGCGCCGGTCACGATCACCGGCCAGAAGTACTTCCAGCGCCGCCCGGTCGGGCCGCTCTTGGAGGCGCTTGCCGACTGCGGGGTCGAGCTGGAGTCGGCCAACGCGACGCCGCCGATCACGGTCCGGCCGCGGCGCCCGCGTGGCGGCCGCGTCTCGATCGCGGGGACGCTCAGCCAGTGGATCTCCGGCCTGATCATCCTGGCGCCGTTCGCCACCGGGCCGACAACGATCGAGGTCGAGGGCACGCTGAACGAGCAGCCCTACGTCGAACTGACCGTGAACATGATGCGCGACTTCGGGCTCGAAGTCGGCGTGTCCGACGACTGGTGCCGCTTCGAGATCGAGGGCAACCAGATGGCCAGGCCCGCCGACGTCACCCTGCCGCCTGACATCGGCTCGCTCGCCTTCGGCCTCGCCGCCACCGCGATCCACCCCTCGGACGTCTTCTTCTCCGGCGTCGCCGAGATCGACGGCGCCAAGGTCGACCACCCCGAGGCCCACTTCCTCGACGTGGTCGCCGAGATGGGGCTGCCGATGGAGCTCGACCGCGCGGCGGGCGGCGTGCGCGTGCGCCACGACGGGGTGCGGCTGCGCGGGGTCGAGATCGACTGCCGGCCGATGCCCGACATGCTGCCGGTGCTCTCGACGATGGGCCAGTTCGCCGAGGGCGAGACGCGCTTCTCCAACGTCGCCCACGTGCGGCTGAAGGAGTCCGACCGCGTCGTCTCGATGCTGCAGCTGAACCGGATGGGTGGGGACGTCGAAGAGCGCGGCGACGAGCTGGTGGTGCGGGGGATCGACGGCGACCTGACCGGCTCCCCCCTCTCCAGCTTCAACGATCACCGCGTGCACATGTCACTGACCGTCGCCGCCTCGCGGGCGCGCGGCGAGAGCTCGCTGACCTATCCGAACGCCTACCGGATCTCCTACCCGACCTTCCTCGACGACATGGCCGTGATCGGATTCGACCTCTCGATCGAGGACGACCGCGATCGCACCGCCGAGGGCGCCCCGGTGGCCAGCGGCAAGGCCGCGGCCGGGCAGCGCGCGGTCGAGTCGATCGCGATCGACCAGGCGGCGGAGGTGCCGATCGTCGACTGGGTCGGGCGCTGGGCGCGGGAGCGGCCGGGCGAGAACGCGCTGGTCGACGTGCGCGCGGGCGGCACCCGGGTCTGGACCTGGGAGGAGCTCGACCGCGCGGCCGACAAGGCCGCGGCGCTGCTGCTGGAGCTGGGCGTCGAACCCGGCGAGACCGTCGCCTACCAGCTGCCGAACTGGGGCGAGTTCGTGATCCTGACGCTCGCCTGCATGAAGATCGGCGCGATCTGCTGCGCCCTGATGCCGATCTTCCGCGAGCGCGAGATCGGCTTCGCGCTGCGGCGCTCGAAGGCACGGGTGCTGGTGGTCGCGGACGAGTTCCGCGGGCGCAGGCACGCGGAGGAGACCGCGGCGATGTTGAGCGCACGCAATACCCCGACGCTTGGACGCATATGGCGGCAAAGCGTCGAGGATGGTGACGGCCCGCTGCCGGTCGAGCACGTGCTTGTGGTCGGGGCGGACGGGGCTCCGGCGCTGCCCAAGAGCGACGGGGTCCGCTGGCACGACTTCGCCGCCGCGGTCGCTGCCCAGGAGCCCGACGTCGAGGCGATCGTCGCCCGCAAACCGGGGCCGACGGCGCTGTCCCAGCTCTTCTTCACCTCCGGCTCGACGGGCGAGCCGAAAGGGGTCCTGCACCGCTACGACGCGCTGACCCGGGCGGCGATGATGGAGGTCGAGCACCTCGGCCTCGGCCGCGACGACACGATCTACATCCCCACCCCGCTCGCCCACCAGACCGGCCTGCTGTACGGGATGTGGCTGGCGTTCGCGCTCGGCTCGACCCAGGTGATCCAGGACGTCTGGGACCCCTACCTCGGCGCCCGGGCGCTGCGCGAGTGGGACGGCACCTTCGTGCAGGCGGCGACGCCGTTCCTCGCCGACCTCGTGCGGGTGATCGACGCAGGCGAGGAGGTGGCGCCGCCGGCGCTGCGGATCTTCGTCGTCACCGGCGCCGCCGTGCCGCGGGCGCTCGCCGAGCACGCCACCCGCGTCCTCTCCGCGTCGGTCTGCGGCGCCTGGGGCTCGACCGAGTCCTGCCTCGGCGCGCTTGCCGCGCCCGGCGACGACCCGGCAAAGGTCTGGGGCACCGACGGCCGCGCCCTGGCGGGCACGCGGATCCGCGTCGTCGACGACGCCGACAACGTGCTCGGTCCCGGCGAGGAGGGCAATTTCCAGGTGACCAGCCGCTGTCTCTTCGAGGAGTACCTCGACCGCCCCGACCTGACCGCCGCGGCGATGACCGCGGACGGCTGGTACCGGACCGGCGACCTGGCGACGATCGACGCCGACGGTTATCT
>Ga0070663_100001945_pt1 | contig 11530 bp, 6 predicted proteins | sample KBSC63metaG_FD_65646 | JGI IMG/M metagenome (GOLD analysis project Ga0070663, IMG submission 65646) | Corn rhizosphere microbial communities from Kellogg Biological Station, Michigan, USA - KBS C6-3 metaG | ecosystem: Host-associated > Plants > Roots > Rhizosphere > Soil ...
TATACGAACGGGAGCGCGGTGAAGGTGCACTTTCCGTGGGATCGACGCGGCAAGAAGGACGGCTCCGACTCTATGTGGGTGCGCGTGTCGCAACCGTGGGCGGGCGACGGCTGGGGTGCGGCGGCGATTCCGCGGATCAAGCAGGAAGTGCTCGTGGCATTCAATCAGGGCGATCCGGACAACCCGGTGATCGTCGGCCGCGTGTTCAACGGCGAGCAAGGCAACCCGTATCACGGCGCGGGCGGCCAGACGATGGGGATCAAGAGCCAGACGCATAAGGGGCAGGGGGGCAACGAGTTGCTGATGAGCGACGTCAATGGTGCGCAGATGCTCTACATGCATGCGCAGAAGGACATGCATACCGTTGTCGAGGACGCGCAATGGACTCAAGTTCTTAAAGGCGACCGGACCGTCGAGGTCGGGAAGGGCAACCATACGACATCCATCGCGGTCGGCAATCTGTCGGACGTTGTCGCGCAGGGCAATACGTCGCATCAGACTCCGCAAGGTGTGCATACGCTCGAAGCCAAGGAACTCTGGATCAAGATCGGTGGCGATGGCGGCACGCGGATTCACATGACGGCTGACTCGATCGACATTTATAAGGGCGAGTCGGTGATTCACCTCGACAATAGCAACATCAATATCCAGGCATCCCGAACCGACATCAATCCGAAGAACGGCTAACACCAATCAGGATAACAAAGCATGTACCAGATGCAAGAAGGCACGTTGGCGCTGCCCATGGAGTGGCAGGACAAGACGATGAACGTATTCGTGTCGGCGGCGACAGGTACGGAGGGCGTGAGTTTCGTGATCACGCGCGAGCGCCTGCCGTGGGGAATGAAGTTCGCCGAGTATGTGTCAAGCGAAATCCGGAAGGTGGCGAAGCAGGTGCCGGATTATTCCGAGGTTGCAAATGAAGATGCCACTGTGGCCGGGCGCGCCGCCCACGTGCACGAGTTTACGTGGGTGAACAACCATGCGCCGATTCACCAGCGGTTGACGATGGTGGAGTACGGGCACGTCGTCCTGATGCTGACCTTCACTGCGCCCGGTACGCTGAGCGACACCCAGCGCGAACAAATCGAGGCTGTGATTCAGAGCCTTCAGTTGCGCGATCCGATCTGAGGCTGCAATGTCGGACACGCCGAATTACAACGAGCCCAGCGGCAGCGCACAAGAACGTCTCGATCAGATCGCCAAGCTGGAAGACGGTGAAGCCGCCAAAGCGGCCGAGCAGCCGTTTTACGAGAATCTCAACTATGGGATGCTCGGTGCCGATGCAGGCCTGACCGCGATTGAGGGGACCGCCGCCGGGTTGGGTGCGGCGGGTACGGCGTTGGCAGGCGGTGCAACTGGTGGAGCGGCATTGGGCGCAGGTGCGGTCGCCGCGGGTACGGTGATGCTGCCGCTCGCGATTGCAGTCGGCGGAGCTTGGGCGCTCGACAAAGTCGGTGTTACCGGCTGGCTCTCAAAGGAGTTTACGCAGGTCGGTGACGCACTTGGCCTCACAATCGGCCGCGGCGATCCACACCCCGCATGCATTGGCGACCGGATTGCACACTCGTCGGGCTTCATGGGAATCCTCGCCGGTATCGCCGTGGGGGTCGCGATCGGCGTGGCGGTGGCAGCCACCGTGGCGACGGGAGGACTCGCCGGGGCGTTGATCGTCGGGGCGTGCTTGGCGGGCGGCCTGACTCTCGGTGGCGCAGTTGCGTCTGCCAGCCAAAGTATGGGCAGTAACTGTGGTGAGATTGTCACCGGCTCGGGCGATGTGTACTTTGAAGGCAAAAAGGTGGCGCGCGTCACGGACCTGGTGAAATGCGATCACCATTCCGGCGTGCCGCAGCCACTCGTCGATGGCAGCAAGACAGTGTTCGTCAACGGCCTGCCGCTGGTACGGATCGGTCACGAGACTCACTGTAGCGGCAAGGTCAATTCGGGGCGCAACAGTATCTGGATCGACAAGACGACTGGGCACTATGGCCCGAAGAACCCGGAGTTGACCGCGACTCAGGAATTCCTGGCGGGGTTGCTCGGCGGGGTTGTAGGCGGCGGAGTCGGAAAATTTGCCGGCAAGGGGATGCGCGAAAAATTCAGGCCGGAGCCGACCCGGTCCGCTGAACAGACGGGCATCAGGGACGAGAACCGACCGAAGTGCAAGGATCCGGTTGATCCGGTATCCGGTGAAATGCTGGAAATCCGCATGGACCTCGCCATTCCCGGCGTCCTGCCGCTTGAGTTCAAACGACGCTATCGGACTCGGTCGGACGATCATGGATTGCTCGGTCACCGCTGGTCGGACAACTGGTCGCAGCATTTGACATTCGGCGGTGGTCGCTTCGTCAGATTTCACGATGGAGCGGGTCTTGCGATCGGCTTCGACGCGCCGGACATGGCGCTCAACGGCATCAACTTGCGCGAACCGCGCTATCGGCTGGTCGGAAGCCGACTTGAACCGCGGATCTTCGATCGCGATACGCGGCAACTGCGTATTTTCACGCCTCTTATCGATGGAGGGTCTTCGCGCCTCGAGCGGATCGAGGACCTCGACGGTAACGCAATCGTTCTTTCCTACGATCCTGCTGGCCGTTTGAGTGGCATGGCCCATAGCGATGGCTATCGGCTTGAGATTACCTATCCCGGGCGCGACCGGCGGCTGCAACGGATCGTCCTCCACGATGCGGACGGGAGTTTCCGAACACTCGTGGACTACGACTACCAGAACGGCATGCTTACCCACGTGGCGAGCTTCCAGTTTGGGCAGTTCCATTACGCGTACGATGCGCACGGCTGGATGACCCAATGGCGGGATACTGACCAGACCGAAGTCCGATATCAATACGACACCGCCGGCCGAGTAGTCGAGACCGGTACACAGCAGGGCTATCACACGGGCCGGTTCATCTACGAAGCCGGCCGCACTCGCGTGATCGATGTCGACGGCGAATGGACCTACAACTATGACGACGAAGGTCTTGTAACGGCCGAAACCGATCCGCTTGGCCATTGCACTCGCTCGGAATGGGAGCTCGGTCGTTTGATGGCACGGACCGATCCGCTTGGACGACGGACCGACTATCGCTATGGCGATCACGGTCAGTTGATTTCGATAGCTGACGTGTCAGGGCGAGCGACCCGGCTGGAATATGATGCCGAGCAGCGCTTCACCGGCGCTACGCTGCCCGATGGTAGGCGGATCAAGCTCGACTACGATCATCGGAGTCGATTAATTTCGCGCACCGAGCCGGATGGCACCACGACGACCTACCGCTACGGATCGAACGGTGAGCTGTTGCGCATCGTTGTCGGTGACCGCGAGACGCGCCTCGACTACGACGAGCGGTTACGACTTGCCGTCATCGAACTGCCGACCGGTGCGCGCTTCCGGCGCAAGATCGACGTGTTGGGCCGGGTGCTGCAGGAAACGTCGCCCGATGGCCATGTGACCCGCTTCGACTATGCCGATGGACCTGACAATCCGCGAGGTCTGCTGAGCGCGGTTACGCGTCCCGATGGCTCTGTGTGGCGAACCCGATACAACAGCGAGGGTCTGCCGGTCGAATGGACCGATCCGCTCGGCCGTACGATTCAGCGAGCGTATGGTCCGTTTGATTTGCTCACGGCGTCGATCGACGCGGCGGGACATGCCACGCGTTTCGAGTACGACCACGCGACCCGTTTGACGAAGGTCATCAACGCCTTGGGTGAATCGTACACATACTGCTACGACGCGGCCGGTCGTCTCGTGGAAGAGATTGATTGGGGAGGCCGCGAGACTCGGTACGAGCGCGATCCTGCTGGTCGCCTGATAACCAAGACGTTGCCGGACGGTGGTCAGTGGCGCTATTCGTACGATGCGTACGATAGGCTCGTCCAGGTAGACGCGGGTGACGTGGGGCTTGCCTACCGTTACGATGCGGCCGGGCGACTGGCATCGGCGGAAGTTCGAGGCGAGCACCCTCACGTGACCCGCTTTGCTTACGATAGGAACGGACGGGTGATCGGCGAGGATCAGCATGGCGAACTGTTGCGGCACGTCTACGATCCTGCTGGACAGCGGCGCGTGCGGATGACGCCTCGGCGGGAAACGGAGTATGCATATGATGCGTTGGGTGCCGTGACACAGGTGGGCGGTCTAACGATTCAGCGCGACAGCCTGGGACGGGAGATCGGTCGGCGAGCGGGGGAGTTTGTTGCGCAGCAAGACTACGACACCCTCGGCCGAATTCGCCGACAAATCGCGGGCCCTACCGTAGCGTTCGACGCCTTGCAAACCGATCCAGCCCGTGCGTTCGAGCAATTGACGCGGCAGGTCTATCACTACGACGCGGCCGGACAACTGGAGCGGATCGATACCGACGCCGATAGGCTCACATACCGGCGTGATGCACGTGGCCAGATCGTCTCAGTGGAAAGTCTGCTACAGACTGCCGAGCACTTCCGTTACGACGCGGTGATGAACATTGCCGCGCATGGGCGGCAAGCTCCCGTGGATACGCATCATTACGGCCGAGGGGGCTTGCCGGAGCGAATCGGTTATGCGCGCTATCGGTACGACGCACGCGGCCGCACAATCGAGAAGACCCTCGAACAGCCCGGGTTTCGGCCGAAGACGTGGCAATACACGTGGGATGGCCTCAACCGGATCGTAAAGGTCGTGACACCCGACCGTGGCGTTTGGCTATACCGCTACGATGCCTTCCATCGCCGGATCGAGAAGCAGCAACTCGGCGGTCGCGAAGCAGTGAAGTTGCTCTGGGACGGTTCGACGCTAGCCGAGCGCTGGATTGAGCAGCGGGACGGTACGACGGGACAGGTGGCGACGTGGCATATCGAGCCAGGAAGCTTCTCCCCCTTGGCACAGGAGACAAATGATGGTCTCTACCCTATCTTGACCGATCAGGTTGGTCGGGCGAAGGCGGTATTCGACGTGCGTGGCAAGACGGTCTTCAAAGTGTCTCATACGCTCTGGGGGAGAGTGATGCAGGTACGAGGCGCCGCTAACGACGACGATGCCGTATCGATCGATGCGACATTGAGGTTTCCGGGACAATGGTGCGACGAGGAAACCGGCCTGCACTACAACCTGCATCGCTATTACGACCCGGACTCAGCGCAGTACCTGAGCGTTGACCCGCTCGGACTTGCAGGCGGATTCCGGACCCAGGGCTATGTTCATGAACCCAGCCAGTGGGTCGATCCGTTCGGTTTACAGCAATGCCCGGAACGAGAAGTCAATGGAACGAAGATATACGGCAAGGGGCAAAAGGACGGAACACCTGGACACGACCAGTTCTCAGAAGTGGTCGCTAACAAGCTCGCGATGAGTGGGAAATTCAAGGAAATCTATCTGAACCGATCCTACAATTTTGCGAGCGACAATGCTGTTTCGGCGCGGCGCCCCGATATTATGGCTGTAGACATTAATGGGAGAGTGCATGCCATCGAAATGGCGTCCCGGACCGATATGGGTGCGAAATTGCGAACGCTAACGACGCGAAACTATGACGCGATGCAAAATCTTCCACCGAATGCGCGAGGGGATATTCTTGTGTTTGAACATCCGTATGATGCGCAATCGATAAAGACTGATCTGGATAATTTAATATCGGGAATCTGAGAAAACATGAGCACAGGCATCGTAATTTACGGGACTGATCCGGCTCAGACGGAGCCCGCTCTGGAAGTCGCTGAAAACCTCTTTCTTCAGTTTGGTGAAAAAGCGAGCACGGCGATTTTTCTGGAGTTCGTTGTTCGTGACGGGGAGAGGATTATTGAAGATCGTGAAATATCTCTCTCTGACTTGAGAGAGAAAGTTTCGACTGGGGAAGTCACTGCATTCCAGGTTTTTGACGGCGGAGAAAAGGGGGGCGCTCCGGCTATTTCATTCGGTTGCAATGTTCCGGAATTCGGAGGGCTGTCATTTATCGATGTACAGATCGATAGGTCAGTTTGTGAGATAAATGAACAGATAGTGGCGTTTCTAGAAAATGTTGTGGCGAATTTGAGTTGTAAATACGCCATCGCTTACGATGCGGAAAAATCGTCCGTTGCATATAAGTATTCGACCGGCGTCAATTTGGTTAAAATTTTCCCTTTTGAAAATACGTCTCTTTTCACGAAGGAGCTCCCCGGTAGGGTGCCGGGATCGGCGAGTTATGAAAGAGTGAAGCTCAGAATGATTTATCCGTTGAATGTACTCAACGAGGAGCACTTGGGAATTCGCATCAACGATCTTTCTTTGAGGGAATGGATTATATCTGACTCCTCTCGGGGATCCCTGAAGAGCATTCCAAACGACATGTGGCTCTGGGCGGTCAATGAGATGAACTTGGCTGAAATAAACAACGCCTGCGGAGAGGCGGGGATATTGATCGCCTGGCAAAAGGCGCCCGCGAATAGGCCGGCGCGAAAATTGCCGTGAGTTCATTTCCCGAATGGCGTGAACCTTACGCGGTTCGGCCGGTTTCGCATTCGCGTGCGATGGAGAATGTGTTTCCCGTTGTCAAGGAGATGCATGCGTTTCGGTTGATGTGATGTCGATTAAATAAATCATTGAGATCATCAAATCCGATGGCGGATGCCAAGTGTTGCCGGTGAGTGGTGCTCTTCCGCTCCTGCCAAACGCGGATATGGCATACCCGAATGATCTCGTAGAGTTCTACAGCCTTTGTGGTGGCGTCATTTTGTTCAGGGCGGGAAGGTGTAATATCTCGTTCAAGATATTGCCCGCCGGCGAGGTGCTGCAGACCAATATGCTTATTGTGGGTGAGCCTGGCGAGGATGACATTTCTTTTTCATGGTATGCCATCTGCAAAACGGATAATGGCGATTACATATCCATCGATACGTCCAAGGAAAGAAGTGGAAGGTGTTACGACAGCAATTCAGAAATTCACGGTGTGGCTGGAAGTTGTCCGATCATAGCGCTAAGTTTTTCAGAATTGCTTTGCGAGCTATATAGAAGTTCAGGGATAGATGTTTTTTGGAAAACGAGAGATTACGGCGACGCTTATGCGTGATGTTAGATGGGAGTTTCAATAAGTCCGCTGGGTAGGTCTCCGTGCTCGTCCATTATTCGTATTCGTATTCGTTTTGCGTTGTGTCGTAGTTCGGTGAAGCCGGGTTGCACAGTTCGCCCGGTCGCCTGCGGTTGTTTTTCTGCAGCCGAGTTGACCACGTCAGCGTTGCGGTCCTGTCGACGGCCTTTCATCAGGCCCACGCTTTGGGAAGCGTGGGCTTTTGTTTTTCTGGATCGCGACTGCGACCGCATCAAGGGCAGCGATTTGAGATGCGGCAGCCGCGCTGCACATCGACTCGATTCGTGCGGAGGCGGAGCAGCCGATCGGCTAGTGTGGCGCGAACAACTACTTCCGGCCCGTGATCGCTGCTGAACCGGCGATAGAAAAGGCGCGCAGACAGCACGCTTGGCCTGGTCGAATTTCACCCGCGCAAATGCGAATCCCGGCGCAGCGTGCGACCGTACCGCGCAAAGCGGCACATCAAGCCGGGTAGGGGCGGCCACCACCGGCCACCCCCAACCATCACCAAGCGATATTGCAAGAAGACCGCGCCGTCCCCGCACCGCCCGTAGCTGTGCAATGCGAACCTGCGCCGTTGTCATAGAACGTTCGCGTCTCCGGTTGCGGCACTGACGGATCGTACGGATTCGGCGCACCGCGTGGCCCACGAGCGGCATCGAAAGGTCGCGCCGGCGCATACGGTTTGCCGCCGCCCGGAGCGTGTGACCCACTGGCCCGCAGATATTCATTCCAGTTCAGTTCACGCTGTTCGTGCCTGGGCAACGCGCGCCCGAAGCTGTCGCTCCCACCCGCACCGAGCGCGACGCGATTCGAAGGCCATGCCGAATCGCCAGATCCGCGTTCGTCCGAAGACTGCGGCGCAAGCGTATCGCCCGAAACCCGCACCGGCCGCGTATCAGGCGTATCGAACGGACTACGTCCGACTGGCGCCGCATACTCGACTTGCCGCGTCGTCCGCGCCACACGCCCGTCATCCCGAACCACAACTCGACGTTCCGAACGAAACACATTGGCGCCGCCCGACCGATCGACCAGCGAATCGCGACCTGAAGCGTCGGCAATAGAAACAGAAAGCGCACAAGCAAGCGCGGCAGCGGAAGAAAAACGGAGGTGATGATTCATTGGCGATCCGAACCAGGTGATATGCGATGAGAGAAAAAACGGCAGATCACTGGCTGGCGGCTGGGCGACGGAAGGCCGTCGAAGCGGCCCTGAAGCGACTACGAGGCGCGGTGGACGCGACACGCAGGAAGGCTGGCTGGATTGCAGAGGCGAGTTCGCATTATTTCATAAAAATAACAATCAGCCTTCGAATGAGCCTGATTCGTCGGCATACAGAAGGATTGGCAGCCCCGCCCCAACGCCCCGCATCGGTGCACGCCAACCAAATCATCAGTCGATTGATTCCGACAAATCAGACCCTATAAAGCCAAAAGATCGTACGCCGCGCACCCGAAACTCACCATGAACCCCACCCAGCAAGCCTCCACCCCACCTCCCCATCCAAAATCGCAACCCAATTGCACCCACCGCAAACGTTACCGCTCCCACCAAGTTGCGCCCCCATCGCCACCCACCGCCCGGCAAGTTTCTCCGTGTTTTCCCTCATAACACCGGCATTTTTGACAGACGATTTAAAAACGCCCATATAATTTCGGCTGCCTTGCCAATGGCTGTCGGACCATCCCTCCGAACGAGCACTTTGGCAAGCGGGGCAGGCGAAACGCTTGCGCAATGCAAGACGCATCACGATGTCTTTCCGAACCAGACGTCCCCTTCGGGGACTGCAAGAGCCGGGCCCCGCTACGCATCATCCATCCGCAGGTCCGTCTTCATGTGTCTCGGGCGTGTCCCATGTCCTCGCCCCGGGTGCTGTTCGATTGCGCAAGTCATGCCGCCTTTGCCCGTATGACTAACAACATCGAGGAGCTCCTGATGACGCTGTCCCGTCTTACGTCCATTTCCGCCGCCGCCGTGCTGTTCGCCGCCGGCGCCGCCGCCGCGCAAGCGGAAACCGTGAAGATCGCCATCGCTGGTCCGATGAGCGGTTCGGTCGCCCAATACGGCGACATGGTGAAGGCCGGCGCGCTGACCGCGATCGAACAGATCAACGCGGCAGGCGGTGCGGGCGGCAACAAGTTTGAAGTGGTGATGATGGACGACGCCTGCGAACCGAAGCAGGCCGTCGCCGTCGCCAACAAGATCGTCAGCCAGAAGATCAAGTACGTGATCGGCCACGTGTGCTCGGGTTCGACGATCCCCGCATCCGACATCTACGAAAACGAAGGCATCGTGATGGTCACGCCGTCGGCCACCGCGCCGCAGCTGACGGAAGGCAAGAAGCGCCACTTCATCTTCCGCACGATCGGCCGTGACGACCAGCAAGGCCCGGCCGCCGCGCACTACATCATCAACAACGTGAAACCGAAGAAGGTCGCGATCCTGCACGACAAGCAGTCGTACGGCCAGGGCATCGCGTCGTCGGTGAAGAAGGACCTCGAAGGCGCGAAGATTCCGGTGGTCCTGTTCGAAGGCGTCAACGCCGGCGATTCGGACTACTCGGCGATCATCACGAAGCTGAAGTCGCAAGGCGTCGACTTCGTCTACTTCGGCGGCTATCACCCGGAAATGGGCCTGCTGATGCGCCAGGCGCGCGAGCAGGGCGTGAAGGCAACGTTCATGGGGCCTGAAGGCGTGGGCAACAAGGACGTGACGGCGATCGCCGGCCCGGCGTCGGAAGGCATGCTGGTCACGCTGCCGGCCGACTTCTCGGCCGACCCGGCCAACGCAGGCCTCGTGAAGGCGTTCGCGGACAAGAAGCGCGACGCGAACGGCCCGTTCCAGATGCCGTCGTACGCAGCGGTGAAGATCATCGCCGACTCGATCGCGGGAGCGAAGACGACGGACCCGACGAAGGTCGCCGCGTACATGCACAAGACGACGTTCGACACGCCGATCGGCAAGGTCGCGTATGACGCACAGGGCGACCTGAAGTCGTTCAAGTTCGTCGTCTACACGTGGCACAAGGACGCGACGAAGACCGCCGCCCGGTAATACGGAGTACCCGCCCCGCGCACCGCTCTGCCCGTCACCCGGGCAGGGCGGTGCGCATTTGGCCGTTGCGCGGCCAAGGGGCGGCCCGAGACGACACCGTGCGTTGCGCGCTGCCGAACGCCGTGATCCGGCGACGGCATGCGACGCAGCGCCAACGGGAGCTTTCCGCACATGACTGACTTCTTTCCTCAATTCGCCCAGCAACTGGTCAACGGCCTGACGCTGGGTGCGATCTATGCGCTGATTGCCATCGGCTATTCGATGGTCTACGGCATCATCGGCATGATCAACTTCGCCCACGGCGAGATCTACATGATCGGCGCGTACGTGGGCCTCGTGACCCTTACCGCGATCGGCATCTCCGCCGGCTATCCGTTGCCGCTCGTGCTCGGCGCCGCACTGATCGTGTCGGTGATCGTCACCGGCCTGTACGGCTTCGCGGTCGAGCGCGTCGCGTATCGCCCGCTGCGCGGCGGCCCGCGCCTCGTGCCGCTGATCTCCGCGATCGGGATGTCGATCTTCCTGCAGAACTACGTGCAGATCGGCCAGGGCGCGCGCGACGTGTCCGTGCCGGTGCTGATCTCCGGCGCATTCGACATCCATCTCGGCGGCGACTTCGACGTGACGATTCCGTATGCGCGTCTGTTGATCGTCTGCGTGACGCTCGTGCTGATGATCGCGCTCACGCTGTTCATCTCGCATTCGCGGATGGGCCGTGCGTGTCGCGCGTGCGCCGAGGACATGAAGATGGCGAACCTGCTCGGCATCGACACGAACCGCGTGATCTCGTTCACGTTCGTGCTCGGCGCGATGCTGGCGGCCGTCGGCGGCGTGCTGATCGGGCTGACGATCGGCAAGCTGAATCCGTACATCGGCTTCGTCGCGGGCATCAAGGCGTTCACCGCCGCGGTGCTCGGCGGGATCGGCAGCATCCCGGGCGCGATGCTCGGCGGCGTGCTGCTGGGCCTCGCTGAAACCTTCGCAGCAGGCTACATGCCGGCCGAGTACAAGGATGTGGTGGCGTTCGGCCTGCTCGTGCTGATCCTGCTCTTCCGCCCGACCGGCCTGCTCGGCAAGTCGGACATCGAAAAGGTCTAAGGGAGACGCAGATGAGTCAAGTCATTTCCGTTCGCCGTCCGGCCGCCGACGCGTCGGTCAGCCAGGCGCTGAAGAATGCCGTGGCCGCCGCGTTCCTGACGGCGATCCTCACGATTCCGGTGCTCGGGCTGCAGTTGAAGCTCGACGGCTATCAGGTGGTGCTGACGCCGCACTGGCGCCCGGTGTGGATCGCGGTCGCGGCCGTGTTCCTGTTCCAGCTGTTCAAGCCGTGGCTCGTGCGCGCGAAATCGGCGGTGAAGCTGCCGGCGCTGCCCGCGATGGGCGCGCAGCAGCAGCGCGTGGTCATCTGGGTGCTGCTCGCGGTCGGG
>Ga0070663_100001951_pt1 | contig 11516 bp, 10 predicted proteins | sample KBSC63metaG_FD_65646 | JGI IMG/M metagenome (GOLD analysis project Ga0070663, IMG submission 65646) | Corn rhizosphere microbial communities from Kellogg Biological Station, Michigan, USA - KBS C6-3 metaG | ecosystem: Host-associated > Plants > Roots > Rhizosphere > Soil ...
GGCTCCGGGATCGGGGTGAGGTCCTCGGCCGTCAACGGCTCCCGGGTGGTCACTTCCCCAGTGGTCATGTCACTGTCTCCCTGGCTCGGGGCCGGCCGGGGCGGAGGGGGGCACGCCCCGGCCGGAGCGGGGTCACGCCGGCGCGGCGGCGGTTTCGTTCTGACCGGTGGTCTCGGCGGCCTCGGCAGCCGGGCCGGCCGGCTGGGCCGGGACGCTCAGCCCGGGCACGGTCAGTTCCGGGACGATCTTGACGGCTTCCAGTGCCGCTTCGATGGCCTCGGCGAGCGTCGGCGACTCCGAGTCGTCGAACTCGATCTTCGTCACCGGCACCTCGGCGTCGGTCGGCAGCCGGTCGTCGCCGAACGAAGCGTCGGCGCGAATGGCACCCTTGAGCGTCACCGATTCTTCGTCGCTGATCTCACGGTTGAGAACCAGGGAGAACTTGTACCCCATTGTTCGTCACCTCTTGTTTGATTCCGTCACTGGGCCCGAAATGTGCGTCGGTCGACGATCAGGCACGTTAAGCCAGGGCAGGTCGCCGGGGCAAGCGAGGTGTTCAGCTGCGGACCGCAGTTGAACGGGCGGACCGGCGGTATGTTCGCCAGGCCATTCCCGTCCATTACCCAGCGGAGTGTCATGTCCATCACCCAGCACACCGGCACCCTTTGGTGCCGCCGTTACCGGGAAATCACCGATCCCGTCGCGCGGCTCGTCTGTTTCCCGCACGCGGGCGGTACCGCCCCGTTTTACCGGCCGTTGCCGTTCGCTTTGAAGTCCGCTGTGGACGTCGTGGCGATCCAGTACCCCGGGCGGCAGGACCGGCGCGGCGAGCCCGCGATCGACTCCGTCCGGGCGCTCGCCGACCGCGTCCACGAGGTGCTGGCCGCCGAGCCGGTGCTGCCGGTGGTCCTGCTCGGCCACAGCATGGGAGCGGTCGTGGCCTTCGAGGTCGCCCGCCGGTTCGAGGCGGCCGGGCAGGTGCCGGCGCGGCTGTTCGCCTCCGGCCGCCGCGGGCCGGCCACCCGGCACGTCGAAGCCGTGCACCGCGGCGGCGACGCGGCGATCCTGGCGGAGATCCGCAGGTTGAACGGGGCCGCCGCGGCCGTGCTCGACAACGAGGAACTGATGCGGGCGGCGCTGCCCGCCCTGCGGGCCGACTACCGCGCGGTGGAGACGTACTCCTGCGGCCCGGACGTCACCGTGGCCTGCCCGATCACCGTGCTCACCGGCGACGCCGACCCCAAGACCCCGGTCGCCGAAGCCCGCGCGTGGGAGCGGCACACGACCGGCGGGTTCGACCTGCACGTGTTCCCCGGCGGCCACTTCTTCCTCACCGACGCGATGACGGAGGTGGCCGGGCTGCTCGACCGCCACTTCGCGGCCGGGCAGTCCGGCGCCCCCGCCTGAACCGCGTTCAGCCGGTGACGGCCGCAGCTGAACGGCTCGGGCCCGGCGCTTCCGCCGGGCCCGAGCCGGGCTCGGTCATTCCGCGGCTTTCGTTCGCATCGTCCAGCGGAACTCCGGCACGGGTCGTTCCCCGGCCGGCGTTTCCGCAACCCGCTCGAAATGCTCGTAACCGCCTTGGTGCGGCAGTTTGATTTTGTCCTCCTGCGCATCCACCTCGCGGACGCGGGCGGCGCCGTCGATGCTCGCGGGACCACCCACGAGCCGTACCGTGACCGGATTCCCGGCCAAAACTCCGTCGACGATTTTTTGCATGACCTTTTCCCTCCGCATGCCGAAGGTTTGCCCGGCGGGAAACATTCCCGCCGTCGGCGGCGAGAATATCGCACGGATCACATTCGCCACGGCCGCAGTTGAACGCCCCGCACGGGCGTCCCCCGCACGGGCGATGACAAATGTCATGCCCAGCCGGTGCACGAACTCACTACGTCCACCGCGCCCGCCGGGCGATGGTGGTACCCGAGGGACGAAGAGGAACGGGACCATGACGACAACGGGGACCCCGGCCGGGACTTGGCCCGCCGACAGCACCCAGCGCTGGGCCCAGGGCTGGCGGCGGCTCGCGCTGGCCTCCGGGATGCTGATCTACCCGGTCGCCACCGCGGTGGCGATCCCGCAGCACTCGCACGGCGCCGACGCGGTCACCGGGTTGCTGATCGTGGTCGCCTTCTGCGCCTGCTACGCGCTGGCCGCGCTGTCCGCGGCCCACCTGGCGTGGCGCCGGTTCTGGTGGCTGCTCGGCGCGATGACCGTGCTGTTCCTCGCCGAGCTGCCCTACGCCCAGACCGAGTCGTTCCTCCTCGGCGCGGTGGTGGTCGCGGTGGCGACCTACTTCCTCGGCAGGCGGGCGGCCCCGCTCGTCGCGGGCGCCGTGCTCGCGAGCATCGTCGTCCCGTGGGCGGTCCGGCCCTGGCACAGCGACGCGGGCTGGCTCGAGGCGATCATCATCCTGAGCACCGTGCTCATCGTGTACGCGTTTTCCGAGATGGTGCGCGCCAACTACGCCCTGATCGAGGCGCGCGCCGAGGTCGCCCGGCTCGCCTCCGACGCCGAGCGCGCGCGGATCGCCCGCGACCTGCACGACCTGCTGGGCCACTCGCTCACCGCGATCGCGGTCAAGACCGACGTCGCCCACCGCATCGCCGCCCGGGAGGAGTCCGGCACCCTGCAGGAAGTCACCGAGATCGGGAAACTCTCCCGCCAGGCGCTGGCCGACGTCCGCGCCGCCGTCTCCGGCTACCGGGACGTGACGCTCGCCAACGAGCTGGCCCGCGGCAAGGAGCTGCTGCGCGCTTCGGGCGTCACGCCGGACCTGCCGACCGCCACCGACGTCGTCGACGTGGCACACCAGCAGCTGTTCGGCTGGGTCGTCCGGGAAGGCATCACCAACGTGGTCCGGCACGCCCGGGCCGGCCGGTGCACCGTTCAGCTGGCCGGCGACTGGGTGGAGGTGCGCGACGACGGTGCCGGGCGCGCCCCGGCCGCCGCCGGCAACGGCCTGGCGATGCTGCGCGAACGGGTGGCTCTCGCGGGCGGGCGGATGGAAGCCGGACCGGCTTCGTCCGGGTGGCGCCTGCGCGTGTCCCTCGAGCCGGCTGCGGCGGTGGTGGTGGCGTCATGACGATCCGGCTGCTGCTGGCGGACGACCAGGAACTGATCCGCGAAGCGCTCTGCTCCCTGCTGAGCCAGGAAGCCGACTTCGAGGTGGTCGCGTCGGTCGGCCGCGGCGACCAGATCGTCGAGGCGGCGGCGTCGGGCCGGCCCGACGTCGCCCTGCTCGACATCGAGATGCCCGGGCTGGACGGGCTCGCCGCCGCGGCGGTGCTGCGCGACCGGTTCCCCTCCTGCCGGGTGGTCATGCTGACCACGTTCGGCCGCGCGGGCTACCTGCGCCGGGCGATGGAGGCGGGCGCGGTCGGGTTCGTCGTCAAGGACTCCCCCGCCGACGCGCTCGCGAACGCCATCCGCCGCGTGCGGGCCGGCGAGCGCGTGGTCGATCCCGCGCTGGCGGTGGCCACCATCGCCGCCGGGGAGTCGCCGCTCACGGCACGGGAACGCGACGTGCTGATCGCCGCCCGGTCGGGCGCAACCGTCGCCGAGATCGCGGCGAACCTCTACCTGTCGGTGGGCACCGTCCGGAACTACATCTCGGCCGCCACCACCAAGACCAGAACGCGCAACCGGATGGAAGCATTGCGCGTCGCCGACGAACGCGGCTGGCTTTAGAAACCATTTACCTTGCCCATTTCGCCGCCGCCGGGCAGCGTCGCTTCGACCTGACAGAAATTTTGAAACGGACATACCGTTTAGTGAGTAACACCCCGGCGTTTTACCTGGCCAAGTCTTGACACGATCGAGTGAACTAGGGATGCTGTAAGCAGAACAAAGCAATTCTGCGGATGCAGACGGCAAACCTGGGGATTTTCATGGCCGATCACAGAGAAGAGTGTTTGCCGCTCTTCGAGCAGAAAACTTTCCACTGGCCACCGTCCTGCCCGGACGACATCAGCACCCGTGCCCGACTGCCGCACGGGTGCTGATGTCGTTGGCAGGCCACGTATTGGCCACATCTCGTTGGTTTCGCGTCAAGCCGCGCGCGGCTTCGTCGACTGACTGACCGGACAACGCGGGTTTCACCGGTCCCGGATTTGCCCGCACCGGTTTCACCACCGCTCTGACATCTGGGGAGATGAGCAACGTGACAGCGCCAGGTGCCCGGACTCTTGAACCGGGCGAAGTGACCGCACTCCGAACAGCTCCGGAATACCCCGGCGACCGCCGGACCGGTGCCACCGTCCGCCTCCCGTTGAGTACGCTCCGGCCCGCGGATTCACCGCGGGGCAACGGAGCCGACGCCGAACACGTCGCGCGGTTGACGGCCATCGAAGGCCCGCTCCCGCCGATTCTCGTCGACCGCCGGACCCTGCGGGTGATCGACGGCACGCACCGGTTGCTGGCCGCGGCCGCGGCCGGCCTGACGACGATCGAAGCCGAGTTCTTCGACGGGCCCGCGGAAGAGGCATTCCTCCGCGCGGTCCAGGCGAACGTCACCCACGGCCTGCCGCTGTCCCAGGAGGACCGGCGCCGGGCCGCGGCGCGCATCGTCACCTCCCACCCGCACATGTCCGACCGGGCGATCGCCGGCATCTCCGGGCTGAGCGCCAAGACCGTGGCGCTCGTCCGCCGCGCCCTCGGCCCGTCGACCGCGCAGCCCGCGGCCCGGATCGGCCGCGACGGCAAGATCCACCCGCTGGACAAAGCCGCGGGACGGCACCGCGCCGCCCGCCTGATCGCCGAAAACCCCAGCGCGTCGCTACGGGAGATCGGCCGCCGCGCGGGTGTCTCCCCGGCGACGGTCAGCGACGTGCGCAAGCGCCTCGCCTCCGGTATCCCCCCGGCGGGGGACCCGGTTCCCGCCGCGGCCCCGGCGGCACCCTGCCGGACCGCGGCGCCGGAACCCGCTCCGGCGGCCGAACCGGCGCCGCCCGACCTCGGCGAGCTGGTCTCGAACCTGCTCCGCGACCCGGCGCTGCGGACCAAAGAGGACGGACGGCAGCTGCTGCGGCTGCTGCACCGCAACGCCCGGGAGCAGTCGGACCTGTCCAAACTGGCCACTTGCGTGCCACCGCACTGCGTCGACGTGGTCCACGGGCTGGCCCGGCACTACGCCGAAATGTGGCTGGCCTTCGCCCAGCAGCTCGGCTGACGCACGTCAGCCTCGCCGGCGAGGCCCACGAGGAACCGGCCTTGCCCTCCCCGCACCCGTCCGACCCGAGGAGCAGGCCGACGATGTCCCACCACACCCTGACCGAACCCACCGCGACCACCGGCTTCCGCCGTCCGATCGCCCCCAGCGAGTGGTTCTTCCTCGGCCACCCCGAGGAACTCGCCGCCACTCTGCAGGTCGTCGTCGAAGGCACCGGCGCCCTCGCCGACGAGGAACTGCGCGAAGCCGTCGCCGCCGCTTCCGCGGCCTGCCCGGGCAGCCGGCTCGTCCCCGACGGCCGGACCTGGACCGACAGCGGCGTCACCCCCCGGGTGCGCGTCGTGGACGGCCGCGGTCTCGGTGCCGACGACGTCCTCGCGCTGCCCGAGCTCCAGGCGCCGCTCGCCGGGCCTGGCGAGCCGAGGTGCGAGGTCGTTCTCGTCCAGGGCGACCCGGTCTCGGTGGCGTTCCGGGCCGACCACGCCGTGATGGACGCCAAGGGCGTGCTCACCTGGGCGCTCGACGTGTTCCGGGTGCTGCGCGGCGAGCCCCCGCTGGGTGCTCCGGACCCGGTCAGCGATCGGGACGTCTTCGCGGACCTGCCCGGGACCGAGGAGCTGGTCACGCCCGGGTACACGCAGCCGCCGGTGCTCGGCGGCTGCGAGCCGACCGACCACACCCGGTTCGTCGCCGGACGGCGCAGCATCCAGGGCAGCCACCCCGCGCTGGTGGCGAAGCTGGCCACGCTGCTGACGCCCGAAGACACGCCGTCGATCTACTACATCCCGGTCGACCTGCGCCACCGCCGGCCGGGGGTGCGCAGCACGGCGAACTTCTCCTCGGGCTTCTACCTGCGGGTCGAGGCCGGTGAGGACGCCGGCAGCGTGCACGAGCGGCTGCTGCGCGAACTCGCCGACGGCGCCGCGGTGCGCAAGGCCCCGCCGATGGGCCTGCTGGACATGCCGCTGACGCAGGTCGCCGAGGCGATGACCACCATCGACCGGCGCTCCCGGGAGCGCGACGCCTACCCCTCGGACGCCGTCCTCGCGCACGTCGGCCGGGTCGACCTGGACCGGCTGCACACGCCCGGGTTCACCGGGCACAGCCTCTACCTGCTGGCCCGGCCCTGTCCCGGCGGCGCACCCGAACTGAACGTCGTCGAGGTCGGCGGCCGGACCGAGATCACGCTGGCCTGGTGGGAGGGTGCCGAGACGGCCGGGCGGATCGAGGTGCTGCTCGACCGGATCGCCGAGGCGCTCTCCCCCGCGGCGGACCGGCACTGGGCGGCGAACGACACCGCCGTCGAACCGTCCACATCGGACGACATCGTGCGCCGGTTCCTGCGCCAGGCCGAGGAAACACCGGACGCCCTCGCGCTGGACGGACCGGGCGAACAGCTGACCTACGCCGAGCTGGTCCACCGCAGCGGTGTCGTCGCAGCGGCCCTTCGGGAACGCGGGGCCGGGCCGGACACCCTGGTCGGCCTGCTGAGCGACCGCTCGGTCGCGGCGGTGGTGGCGATCTGGGGCGTCCTCCGGGCCGGCGCGGCGTACCTGCCGCTGGACCCGGTCAACCCGGACGCGCGGATAGCCGGCCTGCTCGCCGACTCCGGGGCCCCGCTCTGCCTGGTCGAGCACCCGTGCCGCGAGCGGGACTGCCTGCCGCCGAGCTGCGTCAAGCTGGTCATCGAGGACCTGGACTTCGACGGCGAGCCGGCGGTCCCGGAGCTCGTCATCCCCGACGACCGGCTGGCCTACGTGATCTACACGTCCGGCTCCACCGGCAAGCCCAAAGGGGTCGAGATCACCCACGGCTGCCTGCGCCACTACGTGGCCTGGGCGGTGCGCGAGTTCGAGCTCGACGAGCGGACGAGGTTGCCCCTGCTCGCCTCGATCGCCTTCGACGTCTCCGTGAACACCCTGCTCCCGCCGCTGATGGCCGGCGGCGCGATCATCGCGCGTCCGGGCGAGATCACCCCGCAGCTGCTGCACGAGCTGCTCACCACGTCCGGCGCCACCATGCTTTCGCTGACGCCGTCGCACCTCGCCCTGATCAACCACCTCGGCCTCCGCCCCACGGGGTTCCGGAAGGTCGTCACCATGGGTGAGCTGCTGACCTCGACGGTGGCACGGGAGGCGCAGGAGCTGTTCGGCCCGGACTGCGCGATCGTCAACTCCTACGGTCCGACCGAAACGACGATCGTGATGACCCTGCACCGGTTCGACCCCGCCGCCGACACCCGCGGTTCCGTCCCGATCGGGGTGCCGACGGACAACAGCACGGTGTTCCTGCTCGACGCCCACGGCCGGTTCGCCCCCGAGGGCACGACCGGCGAGGTCTGCATCGGCGGCGAACAGCTGGCCCGCGGCTACCTCGGCCGCCCGGACATCACCCGGCAGCGGTTCGTCCGGCTGGCCGACGGCACCCGCGTCTACCGCAGCGGCGACCTGGCACGGCTCCTGCCGACCGGCGAGCTGGAGTTCCTCGCCCGCACGGACGACCAGGTCAAGGTGCTCGGCCACCGGATCGAGCCCGCGGAGATCGTCCGCACGCTCGAAGGACATCCGTCGGTGGCGCGCGCGGTGGTGGTGCCCCGCGGCACCGGTGAGCAGAAGGCGTTGTGCGCGTACGTGGTGACGCGGCGGGAGGTGACTCCGGAGGAGCTGCACCGGTACGTGGCCGGTCTGCTGCCGAAGTACATGATCCCGGCGGCGACGGTGTTCGTGACGGACATCCCGCAGACGGTGAACGGCAAGGTCGACGTCCGGGCCCTGCCGGAGCCGTTCCCGGCCGGCACCGGGCCGGTCGCCGACGAGAACCGCGACGAGGTGACCGAGCGGGTGGCGGCCATCTGGGCCGAGCTGCTCGACTTCAGCCCGGACCGGATCGCGGCGGACGCGGACTTCCACGAACTGGGCGGCAATTCCCTGCTGTTCCTGGCCATGCTGGCGGAGGTGACCCGCGCGGTCGTCGGCGAGCCCGGCCGCGAAGCGTTCACCGCCCAGCTGGGCCGGCTGGTGCACGAGCCGACGCTGAAGAACGTCGCGGAGACGGCCCGGGAGGCGGCGATGACGACGGCCTGATCCGGGTGCTCCCCCCGCCGGGATCGAGGTCTTGGGACCCACGTCGGGCGGGGCCGCTGCTTTCAGCGCGCGGCGGTACCGGTGTGCAGTGCACTGCCCAGCACGGCCGTGGCCTCCTTCGCCGATCAGCAGCCCTTGAAGTGTTCGTCCGCGGACCAGCCGGTGTTGGCCCAGGACTCCGGTGTCGCGGGGGCGAAGCCGGGGAACAGCTTCGCCAGCTCGGCGAGCAGCCAGCTGGTGAAGCGGGCCGCGCCTTGGGGGCAGGTGTGGATGCCGTCGGTGCTGCGGTCGGCCTTGCCGTCCCTGGTCTGCCGGTAGGCGCCGCCCCACACCGCCTCCGCGTCGAGCACGACGGCCTTGCCCGAGGAAGCTACTGCCCGGGCGGCTTCGGGGGCGCGGTTCAGGTCGTCCATGTGCGGCTGGTAGAAGTCGTCGGGCCTGATCGGGGGCGCGGTGACGAAGACCGGTTTCGCGCCGGCCCCGGTCACCGTGGTCAGCAGTTTGCCGTAGGCGGCCTGCTGCTCTTCCCTGCTGCCCCAGTCGTAGGTGGTGAGCTGGTAGACGACCACGGCGGGTTTGGCGGAGGTGATCCGTCCGGGCAGCTTCTGCCAGTTCTCGGCCGAGAACGGCCCGACGACGTTCCCGCCGCCGTCGGCGGCGATCGACTGGAATCCGACGTTGCTCGCCTTGAACGCGGCAGCCAGGGGCAGTGCCTCGCCCACGGCGACGGAGTCGCCGAGGAAGAGCACCTTGCCCGGTCCGGCGCCGGCCGCCGGTGCGGGCGCGCCGGTCGCGGTGGCCCCGCCGGAGCAGGCGGTGGTCAGCAAAAGAAGCCCGGCGAAGCCGAGGACGAGGGTGCGTGTCTTGGTCATGGCTTCGACGGTGCCGCTGCCGTATCCCCGCGGCTCCGCGGTCATGTCCCGGTCGTGTCGCAGGAAACGGCGGCACCGCCCCGTGTTGTCCATACTGGACGGGTGGCGGCGATACTCCTGATCGAGGACGATCCCCTGGTCCGGCGGGGGCTCCAGCTGGCGCTGGGCAGGCACGGCCACGACGTCCGCACCGCGGACACCGGCGAGGACGGCCTGCGCGAGTTCCGCTCGGCCCCGCCGGACCTGGTGGTGCTCGACCTGATGCTGCCGGGCATCGACGGCTTCGAGGTGTGCCGCGGCATCCGGGCGGCCGGCTCGGTACCGGTGATCATGCTGACCGCGCGCGGCGACGACTTCGACGTCGTCGGCGGCCTGGCGGCGGGCGCGGACGACTACGTCGTGAAGCCGGCCCGGCCCACCGTGCTCGACGCGCGGATCCGCGCGGTGCTCCGCCGCAGCACGAGTTCCCAGGACGGCGTGCGGGTGCACCGCGACCTGCGCATCGACACCGGCTCACTGACGGTGTCCTCGCGCGGCGAGCCGGTGCCGCTGACGCCGACCGAGTTGCGGCTGCTGCTGACCTTGTCCGGGGCTCCCGGCCGGGTGTTCACCCGGCAGCAGCTGCTGGAGCAGGTGTGGGAGCACGACTACCTCGGCGACTCCCGGCTCGTCGACAACTGCGTGCAGCGGCTGCGGGCGAAGATCGAGGCTGACCCGGCGACCCCGGAGTACGTGCAGACCGTGCGCGGGTTCGGCTACCGCTTCGGGCCCTTATGAGGCTGTGGCCGCGGGGACTGCGCGCCCGGCTGCTGGTCGCGTTCGTGCTGGTGACCGTGCTGGGCGCCGCCGCGGCGGCCTGGTCGAGCGCCGGATCGGCGAGCACCGCGCTGGTCACCTCGACCGAGCGGCGGATCGCCGAGGGCATCGCCGGCCGGCTCGGCGCGATCACCCCGCAGCTGACGTACCCACCGGATCAGGACGCGCTGGACCGCCTGCGCACGGCCGCCGGGGCGAACACCGTGGTGACCTACCGGACCCTGCGGTCCTCGGCAGGCACCGATCCCGTCCCGGAGGAGCTGCGCACCGCCGTGCGCACCGGGAACCGGCTCGTCACCCAGCGGATCACGGCAGCCGGCCGGCCGTGGCTGGTGGTCGGCACGCCCATCACGATCACCGCGCCGGACGGAGCGCGCACGCCGTCCGGCATCGAGGTGTACTCCCGCCACGACCTCACCGACGTCGAGCAGCAGATCGACGGCCTCACCAGGTCCGCGGTCGTCACCGCCGCGCTGGCGCTGCCCCTGGCGGTGCTGCTGGCGCTGCTCGCCGCGGGCAGCGTGCTGCGCCCGGTGCGCGAGCTCCGCGACACGGCCCGCCGGCTGGCCGGCGGCGACCTCGACGCGCGGTCGCCACCCCGCGGCGCCGACGAGCTGGCCGACCTGACCGTCACCGTCAACGAGATGGCCGAGTCGGTCCAGACGTCGATGGTGGCCATGGACCGGATGCAGGCGGACGCCCGCAGGTTCGCCGCCGACGTCTCGCACGAGCTGCGCACCCCGCTGAGCACGCTGACGGCGGTGGTGGAGGTCCTGGCGACCACGGCGGACGGGATGGAGGCCGACGCGAGGGAATCCTCACAGCTGGCCATCGTCGAGACCCACCGGCTGGTCCGGCTCGTCGAGGACCTGATGGAGGTCGCCCGCCTCGACGCCGGCACCGCCGAGCTGCGGGTGGAGGAAGCCGACGTCGCGAGCGCCGTCCGGGACTGCCTCCGCGCCCGGAGCTGGCTGGACCGGGTCGAGCTGGTGGCACCGGACGGGATCCACCTGCGGCTGGATCGGCGCCGGCTGGACGTCATCGTGGCCAATCTGGCCGGCAACGCGCTGCGGCACGGCGCACCGCCGGTGCGAATCACCGTCTCGGAGTCCCGCGAGCAGGTGCGGATCGAAGTCACCGACCACGGCCCGGGCCTGCCCGAGCACGTGGTGCCGCACGTGTTCGACCGCTTCTTCAAGGCCGACGCCGCGCGCGCCCGCACCCCGGGCAGCGGACTCGGGCTGGCGATCGCACTGGAGAACGCCCGCCTGCACGGAGGCGACCTCACCGCGGGCAACACTGCTGATGGAGGCGCGCGGTTCGTCCTGTCCCTGCCCCGAAACCGGGAGCGGCCGTGAAGTGGATCTGGACGGCGATGGCGGTGTTCCTGCTGGCCGGCTGCGGAGTCCAGCCCTCCGGGGTGAGCGACGGGGGCGAGGCCCCGACCGGCGTGGCACCGGGGATGACGCTGTACTTCGTCGACGCGAACCAGCAGCTCCGGCCGCAGCTGCGGCCGACCGGGCGCCTGGGAACGATTTCCGACGCGATGGCTTTGCTGTTGACCGGACCCGGGCC
>Ga0070663_100001955_pt1 | contig 11507 bp, 11 predicted proteins | sample KBSC63metaG_FD_65646 | JGI IMG/M metagenome (GOLD analysis project Ga0070663, IMG submission 65646) | Corn rhizosphere microbial communities from Kellogg Biological Station, Michigan, USA - KBS C6-3 metaG | ecosystem: Host-associated > Plants > Roots > Rhizosphere > Soil ...
TCGTGTTCGGCAAGAAGGCCGGCACCACCACGCTGATCGCGCTCGGCGCGAACCATCGGCCGATCCTGCGCCGCACGGTGATCGTGCAGGTCGACACCGCGTCGCTGCAGACGGTGCTCGACAGCCGCTTTCCGCAATTGAAGCTGGCGGTGTCGGGCGCGCCGGGCTCGCTGATGGTGTCGGGCAAGGTGCCGAGCGCGGCCGACGCGGACGCCGTGATGCAGTCGCTCACGCCCTACCTGAACGACAAGGAAAGGATCGTCAACCGGCTCACGCTGTCGCGCCCGATCCAGGTGAACCTGCGCGTGCGCGTGACCGAGGTGAGCCGCAACGTCACGCAGCAGCTCGGCATCAACTGGAGCTCGCTCGGCGCGGCCGGCAATTTCATCGGAGGGCTGTTCAACGGGCGCACGTTGATGGATCCGACGACCAAGCTGTTCAACCTGTCGCCGACCGGCGCGTATTCGGTGCTCGGCGGCTTCCACGCGGGACGCTGGTCGATCGACGTCGTGCTCGACGCGCTCGACCAGGAAGGCCTGATCACGATGCTCGCGGAGCCGAACCTCACCGCGATGTCCGGCCAGACCGCGAGCTTCCTCGCGGGTGGCGAGATTCCGATTCCGGTCGCGCAGGCCGGCAACACGACCGGCGCGATCACGGTCGAGTTCAAGCCGTTCGGCGTATCGCTCGATTTCACGCCGACCGTGCTCGCCGACAACCGGATCAGCCTGAAGGTGCGTCCGGAAGTGAGCGAGGTCGACGCGAACAACAGCGTGACGACCGGCGGCGTGACGGTGCCGGGGCTCACCGTGCGGCGCGTCGAGACGACGGTCGAGCTGTCGAGCGGGCAGAGCTTCGCGATCGGCGGGCTGCTGCAGAGCCAGACGGCCAACACCGTGTCGCAGATTCCTGGGCTCGGCCGGCTGCCGATCATCGGCCGGCTGTTTTCATCGAAGAACTTCCAGGACAACAAGACCGAGGTCGTCGTGATCGTGACGCCGTACATCGTGCAGCCGACCGGCCCCGGCCAGCTCGAACAGGCGCTCGACACCGTCGCGCGGCCGAGCAGCGATCTCGAGTTCGCGGTGCAGCGCAATCTCGGGCTCGACCTGATGTCGGGCGAAACGCCGCGCCCCGTCGGCGCCGCGGGCTTCGTGTATTGACCGGAGGAGCGCGCATGCGGGTTCGAACCATCGTTTTCGCTCTGCTGGCGCCGGCGCTTGCAGGCTGCCTGTCGGCGCCGCCGCCGATCAACCTGCCGGATGCACGCGCGATCGGCTTCGACGGCGTGCGCGCGGTGCCGCCCGACTGCGCGGCGCTGATGCAGCCGTCGCATCTCGTCGACGCGGGCTTCGGGCGGCCCGGCGTGCCGTTCGGCTGCGCGACCTACACGAATCTCGCGACGATGCTCGCGCGGCCGGAAGACCTCGTCGCGCCCGTGCCGTACGGCGGCGCGGACGCGCAAGTCGCGGCCGACGCGGTGCGCCGCTACGTCGAGGATCGCGTGAAGCAGCCGACCCCCGGCAAGACGCTGACGACGACCGGCTCGCCCGGCCATTGACCTGCTCCGGATGACATCGCGATGCCGACCATGAACGTCCTCGATCGCCAGAACGCCAAGCGTGCCGCCTCCGCCGGGGCGGCGGATCTCATCGCGGTCGTGTCGGACGCGGGCAGCGAAGACGTGATCCGCCGCGTCGCGCAGGATCTGTCGATCACGCGCGCCCATGTGCAGCCGGGCAACTGCGATGATGCGATCCGCCTGCTGCAGCAGCACGAGCGCTCCCCGCGCCAGCTGATCGTCGACGTGTCGGATTCGGTGCTGCCGGTGTCCGACCTGATGCGGCTCGCCGAGATGTGCGATCCGTCCGTGCGGGTCGTCGCGATCGGCACGCAGAACGACGTCGGGCTGTTCCGCAATCTGCTCGGCATCGGCGTGCAGGACTACATCGTGAAGCCGCTGACCGTCGAGCTGATGCGGCGCGCGCTGACCGCGACGGAATCGGTCGTGCAGGTGCGCACCGGCAAGATCGTCAGCTTCGTCGGCGCGCGCGGCGGCGTCGGCGCGACGACGGTCGCGGTAAGTCTCGCGCGCTGCCTGGCCGGCGAGAAGCGGCGCCGTGTCGCGTATGCCGACCTGAACCTTCATGGCGGCGGCGCGAACTCGATGCTCGGGCTGTCGAGCAACAACGGGCTGATCGAATTGCTGAACATGGAGCAGCGCCCCGACGACGCGCTGTTCGACCGCATGTTCGTCACGAAGGGCGACCGCCTGCACGTGCTGTCGGCCGAGCTGGCGTACGGCGAGGACGCGCCGCTGCGCGACGACGCGATCGCGCAGCTCGTCGACATGCTGAAGGACCGCTTCCATTACGTGCTGTTCGACGTGGGCAATCGCGCCGGCAAACTATTCGAGGACGCGCTGGCGGCGTCCGATCTCGTCTATATCGTCGCCGACCGCTCGGTGCACGCCGCGTACGAAGCCGCGCGGCTCGCGCGCTTCGTGAAGGAGCTGCCCGGCGAGCGGCTGCTGTCGATGGTGCTGAACAATCCGCTCGAGCCGGTCAAGGGACGCGTCGCGCAGACCGATTTCGAGGACGCGTTCGGCGGCGTGAAGCTGCGCGAGCTGCCGCACGAGCCGCAGCCGCTCGCGGTCGCCGAGAACCTCGGCGAGCCGATCGAAGGCGGGAAGCGTCGTGGCTTCCTGGACGAGATCCGGCGGCTCGCGAACGGCATCACCGGCGAATCGATGGCCGTCGCCGAGCCGTGGTACGCGCGCTTCGTCAAGTGGAGGAAAGGATCGTGACGTTCGGTACCCGCAAACGGTCGACGCCGGAGCCTGCGCCGGCAGTGTCCCCGGCCGTGCCGCGCGACGACGCGCCCGCGCCCGCGCCGGCGCCGATCGCGAGCCACGCGCCGCCGCCGTTGCGCGGGGCCGCGGCGGCCGACACGCAGGAGGCGCTGATCCGCTCCGGCAAGTTCGATGCGATTCGCACCGCGGTGTTCTCGTCGATGAACATGTCGGCGGCGTTGATGAAGACGCGCGACGAAGTGCGCACGGGCATCGAGCAGGTGGCCGCGCACACCGTCGAGCGCGAGCGCCTGAAGATCACGGCGGGCGAGCAGGTGCTGATCGTCGACGCGATCCTGAACGACATGTTCGGCGTCGGGCCGATCGAGCCGCTGCTCGCCGACGACACCGTGTCCGACATCCTCGTGAACGGCCCCGATCAGGTGTACGTCGAGCGCGCGGGGCGGCTCGAACTCACTCCGCTTAAGTTTCGCGACAACGCGCACGTGACGAGCGTCGCGCAACGGATCGCGGCGGCAGTCGGCCGCCGTGTCGACGAGAGCAGCCCGATGGTCGACGCGCGCCTTGCCGACGGCAGCCGCGTGAACGTGGTGCTGCCGCCGATCGCGATGCGCGGCGCGTCGATCTCGATCCGCAAGTTCGCGAAGCGCGACATCACGCTTGCGCGGATGGCGCATCAGGGCAACATCTCGCACGGGATGCTGCAGGTGCTGAAGATCGCATGCGCATGCCGGCTGAACATCGTGATCTCGGGCGGCACCGGCTCGGGCAAGACGACGCTGCTGAACGCGCTGTCGCAGCACATCGAGGAGCACGAGCGGATCGTGACGATCGAGGATGCGGCCGAGCTGCAACTGCTGCAGCCGCATGTCGTGAGTCTCGAGACGCGGCCGGAGAATACCGAAGGGCTCGGCGGAATCTCGCAGCGCGACCTCGTGCGCAATGCGCTGCGGATGCGGCCCGATCGCATCATCCTCGGCGAAATCCGCGGCGCGGAGGCATTCGACGTGCTGCAGGCGATGAATACGGGCCACGACGGCTCGATGACGACGATCCACGCGAACACGCCGCGCGACGCGATCAGCCGGCTCGAAAGCATGGTGATGATGGCGAACGCGAACCTGCAGCTGCTGTCGATCCGGCGCCAGATCGCGAGCGCCGTGCACCTGTTCGTGCAGATCGAGCGAATGCGCGACGGCGTGCGCCGCGTGACCCGGATCACCGAGATCGTCGGGATGGAAGGCGAGGTCGTGATCACGCAGGACCTGTTCACGTTCCGGCAGGAAAGCGACACGACGCGCGATGTGGTGAAGGGGGTGTTCGAGGCGTCGTCGCTGCGCCCTGCGTTCGCCCCGCGTGCCGCGTACTACGGCATGGAGGACGCGCTCTCCGAGGTATTCCGGCAATGAGGCCCGCCGACCTGTTCGCGCTTGGCGCGTTCGTCGTGATCCTCGTGATCGGCCTCATGCTGTCCGCGCTGCTCGATCGCGCGCGGCAGGCGCCGGAGCAGCGCATTCGCGAGCGGATGCGGCGCCTCGCGCCGTCGCTGGCGGGCCGCGAGGCCGGTGCCCACGCCACGCCCGGCGTCGCGCTGTTCAACCTGCCGCGCCGGCAGGGCCGCGTGCGTGCGTGGCTGCAGCGCTACGTGACGCGCGTGCGCGCGGTCGGCGGCGAGCGCGGGATGCGGATCGTCATCGCCAGCGCGATCGTCGGCGAGATCGCGGCGATCGTCGCGATGAAGCTCGTCGCGTTGCCGAGCGTCCTGCATCCGCTGATCTACGTCGGGTTGCCGCTGCTGGCGATGCGCGCCAGCTATCGCGCGCTGGTCGAGCGTTTCCGGCTGCGCTTTCTCGAAGCGTTCCCCGACGCGATCGACCTGATCGTGCGTGCGGTGCGCGCGGGCATCCCGGTCACGCAGGCGATCAGCACGGTCGGCGACAGCGCGGCGGAGCCGGTGCGCTCGACCTTCCGCACGATGGGCGACAGCCTGCGCGTGGGCGTGGATCTGAAGGACGTGCTGACGCAGGCGTCGGACCGGCTGATGATCGCGGACTTCTCGTTCTTCACCGTCTACCTGCTGCTGCAGCGCGAGACCGGCGGCAGCCTCGGCGAAACGCTCGACGAGTTGTCGAGCATCATCCGCACGCGCCGCGACATCCGCCTGAAGACGCGCGCGTTGACCGCCGAAGGGCGGATCACGACGAAGATCATTTCGGCCGTGCCGTTCGTGATGATCGGCGCGCTGTTCCTCGTGAACCGTTCATACGTGATGTTGCTGTTCGACACGCACGCGGGGCACGTGATGCTGACGATCGCTGCCGTGCTGCTGACGATCGGACTGCTGACGATCAACAAGATCTCGAAACTGGATACCGCGCGATGACGATGTCGATGCTGGCCGCCCGCGGCCTTGAACTGCTGCTGTTGGTCGCGTGCGTCGCCGCGGCGCTCGCGACGCCCGGCGGCGGCACGCGCCGGCGCATCGCCGCGCGCGTGCAGCAGGCGGCCGGACAGCGCTCGCTGTCGCTGGCGGCGGGGCGGCTGCAGCCGGGCGAGGTGCGTCAGGACCTGACGCGGCGGCTCGCGCAGCTCGGCGAGCGGCTGCCGGTGCTCGACCCGATGCAGCGTGTGAAGCTCGGGCTGCAGCTCGCGCGCGCCGGCTTTCGCGAGCGCCGCGCGGTGTCGGCGATGATCGGCATCAAGCTGAGCTGCGGCGTGCTGTTCGCGGGCTTCGCGATCGTGTTCAGCCCGTACATTCCGCGGCTCGGCGAATTCTTCGTGATCCGTGCGGTGGCGATGGTCGGCGCGTTCGTGATCGGCGTGATCGTGCCCGAGTACGTGCTCGGCGCGATGATCCGGCGACGCCGGCGCATCATCGCCGCGTGCTTTCCGGATGCGCTCGACCTGCTCGTGATCTGCACGATGGCCGGGAACAGTCTCGCATCGGGCGTGCGACGCGTCGCACGCGAACTCGAACGCATCTGTCCGCCGCTTGCCGACGAGCTGACCGTGTGCGCGGACGAGTTGACGCTGAGCGGCAATGTCTCGGAGGCGCTCGCGCATTTCGCGCTGCGCGTCAATTTTTCGTCGGCGCGCTCGCTCGCCACGACGCTCACGCAATCACAGCGATTCGGCACGCCGATCACGCAGGCGCTGCGCACGCTGTCGCGCAGCGAGCGCACCGAGCAGGTCGTCGCGCTCGAGGAAAAGGCCGCGAAGCTCGCGCCGAAGATCACCGTGCCGATGATGCTGTTCATCCTGCCGACGGTCGGCCTGATCGCGGCGGGCCCGGCGGCGATCCGCCTGATCGAGGTATTCAAATGACACGATCCGTCATCCGCGCGCTGGCGTTCGCGGCCGTGCTGCCCGTGCTGGCCGGCGGTTGCGCGCCGGGCATCCAGACGAGACCGGCGCTGTCGCAAAAGAGCGACGACCCGCAAGCCGAATTGCGCATTGCCGACAGCGCGCTCGCCGGCGGCAACGTCGAGCTCGCGTCGACGCTGTACGGAAAGGTGCTCGCCCGGCATCCCGATTCGCTCGCGGCGCAGTTGGGGCTCGGCGACGTCAACTACCGGGCCGGCGATCTGGAGCGCGCACGGATTCTCTATGAGCAGGCACGGCAACAGGCGCCGGCGGATCTCGGGCCGCAACTCGGGCTCGCGCGCGTCGCGTTGCGGCAGCGCCGGCTCGACGAGGCCGCGCAGCGCTACCGCGACCTGCTGGCCGCGCAGCCGAACCTGCCGCTCGCCGCGCAAGGGCTCGGCACGGTGCTCGACCTGCAAGGCCGCCATGCCGACGCGCAAGCCGTGTATCGCGACGCGCTCAACGCGCATCCGGACGCGCAGGGGCTGCGCATCGACCTCGGGCTGTCGCTCGTGCTGAGCAACCGGCCGCGCGAAGGCGTGAACGTGCTGCTCGACGTGGCCGGTTTGCCCGACGCGCCGTGGCAGGCGCGCCAGAACCTCGCGTTCGCGTACGGGGTGCTCGGCAACACGGATTCGGCGAAGAAGCTGCTGTCCGCCGACCTGCCTGCGTCGGCGGTGGCCGACAACCTGCGCTTCTACCAGGCGGTGCGCGCGCAGCTCGCGGCGCGCCCGGCGGGCGCCGCCGCGCGGCCGTTGACGGGCGCCGCGCTCGAGCGGAGCGTCGTGCCTCCCGCTGCGGGGACCGCAAAATGACACGCGGGGCGAGGGGCGCGCGCCACGCGCGCGGCGTCGTATCCCTCGAATTCGCGCTGATGCTGCCGTTCCTGTTGATGGTGCTGATCGGCATCATCGACGTGAGCCTGCTGTTGTGCGACAAGGCCGTCATCACGAACGCGAGCCGGGAAGCCGCGCGGGCCGGCGTCGTGCTGCGCGTGCCGATGCTGACCCCGACGCAGATCGCCAATGTCGCGTTGAGCTACACGCAGAACAGCCTGGTCAGCGGCGGCACCGGGACGGTCCCGACCGTTGCCGTGACGCAGGCGAACGGCACGACGTCGGGCACCGCGCTGACGGTGACGGTGACCTACACGTATTCCGGGCTGGTGCTGGGTACGGCATTGAGCGTGCTGACCGGCCCGATTACGATCTCGGCGAGCTCAGTGATGCTCTATGAATGACGCAGCCGACACGCGATGCACCGGCCCCGCGTCCGAGCGAGGCTCCGTCGCGCTGTTCTTCCTGATGTTCCTGATTCCGCTGCTGTCGTTCGGTGCGCTGGCGATCGACATCGCGTGGGTCGCCACCGTGCGCAACCAGCTTCAGAACGCCGCCGACGCGGCCGCGCTCGCGGCGGCCGATGCGATGATGTCGCCGACCGGCGGCCCGCTGAACTGGTCGCAGGCGGCGCCGGCGGCGAACGGCGTGATCGCGCAGAATTCGGCGGCGGGCGCGGCGCTGGCGACGGGCACGGTGACGACCGGCTATTGGAACGTGGCGCGCAATCCGGCGACGATGCAGCCGACCACCATCACGCCCGGCGCGTACGACGTGCCGGCGGTGCAGGTGACGGTGTCGCGCGCGCCGGGCATCAACGGCGGCTCGATTCCCTTGCTGCTCGGCGGGCTGCTCGGCGTGCCCGGCACATCCGGCAGCGCGACCGCGATCGCGGTGCTCGCCGCGCCCGGCGGGGTGGCGGCGGGTGGCCTCTTTCCGATCGCGATCGATCAGTGCGTGTACAACCAGTACTGGAATGCGGCGACCAACCAGCCGCTGATCAATCCGCTGACGGGCCAGCCGTACGAGTTCTCGATCACCAACGGCCAGACCTATGGCGCGCTGTGCATGGGGGGGCAGTGGACGTCGTTCCAGTCGACCGCGACCGACACGACGACGATGGGCGGGCTGATGGTGACCGGCAACCCGACGACGCTCAATATCGGCGACACCATCAATCTCGCCACCGGCGTGAAGGCGACGCTCTACACGTCGGTGCCGGTCGGTGCGACGGTCGTGCTGCCGGTCGTCACGCAGACGTCGAGCAGCACCACCGTGCCGATCGTCGCGTTCGCCGCGTTCCGCATCGACGTGTCGCTCGGCGGCACGTACAAGTACATCCAGGGCCACTTCGTCGCCGGCGTGAAGCTCACAGGCGTCGCGACCGGCGTCGGGCCGTACTACGGCGTGTACGTGCCGCCGCGGCTCGCGTTGTGAGCGTGGTGGGCGTCGTGCCGCGCGCGCCGCAGCAGCACGAGCAGCGCGAAGAGGGTCACGGCCGGGCCGATCTGCGGCCACTCGAGCCACGGGTTCAGGTATTCGCCGATCGGCAGCGCCCACAGCAGCGCGATCGCCGTCTGTTCGCCGCGCAGCCAGCCGTCGCGCCAGCCGATCGCCAGCATGCAGGCGATCGCGACGGCGAGCCACGCGAGTTCGTAGTGCCAAACGTACGGGTTCGCCGCGAGCGTCGCGACCGTCAGCACGGCCGCGCGCACGCGGGTATCGCGTGACCGTGCCCATGCGGTGCAGGCGGCCGCGATCGCGATCACGGCGATACACGCGTGTGCGGCATAGGCGACGGCGAGCGGCACGCCCGCGAGGCGGAACGTCGCGAACGGCGTGGGCGACACGAGCCAGAACACGACACCGTGTTCGAGGACGATCGAGCGCGCGAGGCCCGTGCTGGCGACGAACAGGCGCAGCGAGTCGACCCCGCAGACCAGGACGCTCAGCGCGACGAACGTGCCAGTGGCGAGCGCGGCCCATGCGATCGTGCGCCACGCGCGCGCCGCGATCAGCACGAACGGGAACAGCAACGCCATCTGCGGCTTGACCGACAGCAGGCCGATGCAGAGGCCGGCCCACATCGGCCGCCGGGCGGCCCAGTGGACGGCCAGCGCCGCGCAGGAGGCGGTCAGGAACGCGTTCTGCCCGAGCGTCGCGGTGACGAACACGCACGGTGCGGCGCCCAGCGCGAGCGTCGCGGCGCGCCCTGCGCCGGCCATCGTGCCGAGGCCGGATACGCGCGATGCCGCGAGGCCGAGCACGACCACGCCGAACGCGACGAACAGCGGATAGCCGAGCGCAAAGGGCAGCAGCGCCAGCGGCGTCACGAGCAGCAGATAGGTGGGCGGGTACAGCCACGGCGCGAAGCTGTCACGACGAAAGTGGGTGAACAGCTCGGTCGTCAGCCGCGAGAATGACGAGAAATCGTACGCTTGCGCAGGCGTACCGTGCAGCATCACGTACGACGCGGACCAGAACACCGAGAAGTCGGCGCCGGGGCGGCCCACGGCCCCGCCGTGGCGCACGACGGTCGTCCAGACCGCGATGAACAGCGCGTAGAACACCAGCATGATTGCGCTGTACAGGACGAGGCGCCGCGGCGTGAGCCACTCGCCGACGGCGCGCGGCGCCGAGCGTATCGATTGGCTGGAAATGTCCAATTGCCGCGGCCCGGCTTACTTGAACGACGCCTTGCGGGCGGCGAGGCCGGCGGCGGCCGGTATCGTCGTCCGGCGGCGGGCCGCATGCGTACGCTTGAGCGGGAACTGCAGCAGCTTCGATGCGGGCTGCGCGGCGGCGTCCCGCTCGGCCCGGTAGCGCCGCCTGACGAGATAGACGGGGCGCTGCTTCGACTCGTGATAGATCCGGCCGAGGTATTCGCCGATCACGCCGATGCCGATCAGCTGGATGCCGCCGACGAACAGCACGACTGAAATCAGCGACGGGTAGCCGTGCACCGGATTGCCGAACAACAGCGTGCGTACGACGATGAACGCGCCGTACACGAGCGAGAGCATCGCGAACGTGATGCCGACGTAGGTCCACACGCGCAGCGGCACCGTGCTGAAGCTCGTGATCCCCTCGAGCGCGAAATTCCAGCGCCGCCACCCGGAGAACTTCGAGCGGCCGCCGCTGCGCGGCGCACGCGTGTAATCGATGATCTCGGTGCGAAAGCCGACCCATGCAAACAGCCCCTTCATGAACCGTCGCCGCTCCGGCAGCGCGCGCAGCGCATCGACGACCTCGCGATCCATCAGGCGGAAGTCGCCGACATTCTCCGGCATTTCCACCTCGGACAGCGCGTTGTGCACGCGATAGTACAGCGCCGCCGCCGCGCGCTGCAGGTAGGGATCGCACAGCCGGTCGGTGCGTTTCGCGGCGACGACCTCGGCGCCGCCGCGCCAGCGTTCGATCATCGCGGGAATGAGCGCGGGCGGGTCCTGCAGGTCGGCGTCGATCAGGATCACCGCGGCGCCGGCCGCCTCGTCGAGGCCCGCGGTGAGCGCCGCTTCCTTGCCGAAGCGGCGCGTGAGATCCACGACGTGCACGCGCGCGTCGCCGGCGGCGATCGCGAGCAGCCGGTCGAGCGTGCGATCGCGGCTGCCGTCGTTGATGCAGATGATCTCGAAGCGGACCGCGGCGACCGACTCCAGAATGGGCCGCGTTTCGGCAAAGAACGCGCCGATCGTTTCCTCTTCGTCATGAAACGGCACGACGAGCGAGATCAGCGGCTTCCTGGCTTGCGTGGACATGCTGCGGGCTCCCGAGAGATCCGGCCTGCGCTGCACCGTGTGATTCCGGTTGTTTTCCGCCGAACGGGCGTGGCCCGGTTCGGCGCGACGTCGGTTCCGGCCTGCTTGTCCACCGCGGACCGGACATAGGTGTTGTGTCCATTGTATGCAGGGAATCGCCGATTCGTAACACGTATCGACGGATTTGCACGGCGTGGCGCACGGCCTGTCGCGGAAACACGGGGCGGCGCGTTGCGGCGGACCGTGCGCGGCGGCGCTAGGATGGCGTTTTCAATGCCGAAGGAGCGCGCGGTGCAAGTTCACGATCTGACAGGTGCGCCGCTCGATTTCTGGGTGGCGATGGCGGAAGAACTCGGCGCGCCGCGCGTCGACGCCGGCGGCTGCACGATCATTCGCGAGCCGGGTGGCGCGCCGGTGTCGTACGCGCCGTCGTCTTCATGGGTGGACGGCGGCCCGCTCGTCGAGCGTTTGCCGTTCGGCGCGTTCGAACGCGACGGCGGGCACGGCACGTGGCGCGCGGTGCTGCATCGGGCGGTGCCGGCGGCGGGCGAGCGCTGCACGTTCAACCAGTCGGGGCCGACGCTGCTGATCGCCGCGATGCGCACGCTGGTCGCGTCGACGTTCGGCGACGACGTGCCCGATCTCGACATGTCGACGCCGCGCTGAGTGTGCGCGCAACCGGTTACGCGGCCGACAGGTTGCGCACCGCGATCGACGCGACGTCGACGCGCTTCGGCA
>Ga0070663_100001957_pt1 | contig 11503 bp, 9 predicted proteins | sample KBSC63metaG_FD_65646 | JGI IMG/M metagenome (GOLD analysis project Ga0070663, IMG submission 65646) | Corn rhizosphere microbial communities from Kellogg Biological Station, Michigan, USA - KBS C6-3 metaG | ecosystem: Host-associated > Plants > Roots > Rhizosphere > Soil ...
TGAAGACGGCGCTCGCCTCGAGCCTGCTGGGCATCGGACGTGCCATCACGGACAAGGGGCTCACGACCGGCGATATCGGCGGCTCGGCCAAGCAGCTGTTCCTGGGCAACAACCCGCTGCTCGAATGGGCGCAGAAGACGCAGTTCGAGCAGTGGACGTGGGATCAGTCGCTCAAGGCGCTGCCGTCGATCGTCACGCAAGGGCTGCGCGACGAGATGCGGATTCCGACTTTGAACGGATTTTCGCTGACGAGCCCGTCGTTCAATGCCCCGACCCGCTACTTCGACAGTATCGTGCTGCGTTACCGCACACCGCTCGAGGGATTGCGCGCACGGGTGGTGTGGAGCTACGAAGAGACCGGCGACTTCGCCGAGGACAACAGCATGACCGCGCCCATCGCGCGGGCCGACTCGCCGGCGATCGCGCAGGTGAAGCTGCGCGACAGCCCGAAGTGGGATGCGTCGAAGACGATTCTGCGGTTGAAGATGCTGATCGAGTCGCCCTCGGGGGTCGTAGCCGAAGCGACGCCAGGCGCGGCGCCGTCATCCTCGGATCAGTTCACGATCAACTACCTCGTGTTCGACCGCGACGCGTTTTCCGACACGTTCGAGCGCCCGCGATAATCGCGAAAATCCGATCAGAACCGCAGGCGTAAGCCGCCCCAGCCGCGGCGCGGGGCGCCCGCGGCTATGAACGTGGAGTGGCGCACGGGGAACTGTCCGTTGATGGCGGGTAGCGGCCGCGCGATGAACGTACCGGCCTCGGTGAATCCCATTGCGCCGAGCTGGGCGCCGGTGGCGTACTCCTGGTCGAAGAGATTGTTCACCTGCGCCGTGAGCTCCAGCCGTGGCGTGAGGGTGAACCGCGCGCCCAGATTCACGATGCCGTAGCCGTCGGCTTTGCCCTCGCCAAGGTAGTAGATGCCGTCCGGCTCATGCCGGTTGTTCTCGTTGCCGCGAGCGAGCGAGCTGCCCGCGGTGATCAGGTTGACGTCGATTCCGAGGCGCGCCGTGACCTGGACCTCGGCAAACGCCTTGAGCATGTGCCGCGGGATGAACGGCAGGCGATCGCCTGGCTCGACTTCGATGTCGCCCTCGGTGCCCGGCACGCCGCTTTCGGCAGCGTCGTTCGAGCTGTTGCTCTCGCCGTTGAACGTTTCCTCGCTCTCGAACGTCGCCCTCAAGAACGTATAACCGGCGCCAACGACGGCACGCCCGACCTTCGTTCTCACAGCGAGTTCGATCCCCTGACGGCGGGTTTCGCCGAAATTGCGGAAGTAGCCGAACCCGGTCTGCTGGGACATCACGAACAGGATGTCGTCGGCGTTGGTGGCGCGGAACACGCCGGCCGACCACGACAGCCCGTTGTGGCTCCCGCGGACCCCGGCTTCCAGGGTTCGCGTCACGACCTGATCGAGCGGCGGATCGCCGGCCATGGCGTTCGGCAGCTTGCAGGGGGATTCAGGGTCGGCGCACCCGAGCTCGATCGAGGTGGCGGCGCGGCTGCCTTCGCTGTAGCCCGCGTAGAGATTGGTGGCAGGCGACACGTCGAACGTCACGCCCGCGGCGGGATTGAACCGCTGAAACACGTGGTGCCCGTCGAGCGACCCGTGGCCGCCGCCCGGCGTGATGCCGTCCCGGTTGTTCACGACGGTACGGTTGTAGCGGCCCGACAGCGACAGGTGCGCACGTGCCGACAGCGGCAGCGTGTCGGCGACGAACACGCTGGCGGTCGTGACGGTGCCGTCCAGGTCCACGCGCGTGTCGTAGGGCACGCCATCGGCCTCGCCGCCCGTCACGCCGTCGCCGAAGGCGCCGACACCCGTCACGCTGCGGTCGGGATTGAGGTAGCCCAGCTCCGACGACTGCACGAAACCCACCGCGCTGTGGTCGAACCCGCCACCGGCCACGAACACGTTCTCGCGGCCGTGCCGCGCGCGGCGATGTGTCACCTGTCCGCTGGCGCCGCCGTTGTGCTGATTGGTATGGGTGCGATTGATCAGCCCGTTGCACTTCTCCGAGGGCTCGTCGTTGAGCAGCACGTTGCCGATGCATCGCAGGGACGGAAACGGCGTGTTGCCCGCATCCAGGCCGGTTGCCGGAATGACGCCGTAACCGGCCGCGGCCAGCGCGGCTCGTTCGGCCGCACCCGGCTGGTAAAGCGACTGATCCAGCGACTCTTCGTTGATGTCCGCGTTGAGGGTGCCGGTGCGGATGTCGCGGTAGTACGCGTTGCCGGTCAGCGACAGTCCTCGGCGCAGGTCGCGCCGCAGCGCGACGTTCAGCAGCGTCGACCGGTTCTCGGTCGTGTCGGGCTTCGTGTAGACGCTGTCGTAGTCGCGCGCGAGCAGACGGAACTCCTGGAGCGCGTTGCCGTTGAGCGAGTTGTTGGCGTGAGCGACGGTGAGCGTCACGCCGCCGCGGTCCCGCTCCCATCCGAGCTTGCCAAAGATCTGCCGGACATCCGACGGCGAGTCCTCGCGCCAGCCGTCTTCGGCGAAGAGGTTTCCGGTCAGGTACCAATGCACCCCCTTGCCTGCCAGCTGGCCGCCGTGCTCCACCTCCAGCATGCGCCGCGCGTCATTGCCGTATGACGCCTGGACGGTGGTGCCGGCGTGAGAACGCCCGTCCTTCGTCTGCAGCGCCAGGGCCCCGCCCAGCGTGTTCAGGCCGAACACCGGGTTCGAGCCGGGGATGAGCGTCATCGACGAGATGGCCATGCGCGGAATCAGGTCCCAGCTCACCACCTCAGCGAACGGCTGATTCAACCTCACCCCGTCCATGTAGACCGATATGCCCTGCGGCGTGCCGAGGAGCGGCGAGGCGGTGAACCCGCGATAGTTCACGTCCGGCTGGAACGGGTTGTTCTGCACGTCGTTCACGTGCACGCCGTTCATGCGGCGGTTGAGGAAGTCCGACAGGTCCAGCGCGCCGCTGTTGTCGATGTCGACGTCGCTGGCGGTCTGTACAGGTGCGGGAAGGCGCCGCACTGGAAGCTCTACGCCCGGCAGCGGCGTCGTCACGATCACCGTTTCGGTGAACGTGACCGGCGTGTCTGGCGCGCCGGGTGGCGTCTGCTGGTCGTCCTGCGCCGCCACCGGCAGCGGACACGTCAGCGCCAGCCCCAGGCAGCCGCGGACGACGGCCACGGCGATCCCCTTGGATCTGAAAGTGGACATGAATCTCCGAGCCGTATCAGCGGGAGACGAAGGCCGCGCCCCAGGGGCCGCGCCCGACTTTGATGGTGGCGACGACGCGCCGCGCCCCGAGGTCGATCACGGTCACGTCGTTGGAGGGGCCGTTGGCGGTGAATGCGGTCTTTCCGTCTGGCGCCAGCGCGAGACCCCACGGCCGGGTGCCTGCCTCCACCGACCCCACCACCGCGTTCGTGGCCGTGTCGATGATGAGGAGCATCTTGCTGCGGCCCGTCGTGACGTACAGCATCGTGCCGTCAGGCGAGGTGGCCGTGCCCATCGGACGCATGGTGTCGCCGAGCGCGATCGTCTTGACGGCCTTGAGCGCTTTGGCGTCGACCACGGTGATCGTGCCGCCGTTCTCGGAGGGAACGTAGGCACGGGATCCGTCGGGCAGGAACGCCACCGATCGCGGCCGTGGGCCGACCTTGATCGACTTGAGCACTTTGTGTGTGGCCAGATCGACCACGAACACGGCGCCCTCGTCTTCGGAGGTCACCCAGGCTCTGTCGACGCCCGGCTGGATCGAGACGCCTTCGGGCTCTTCGCCAAGGGCGATCGTCTCCAGCACGGCGCCCGTCGAGACGTCCACCACGCTCGCCGTCCCGGCATCTTCGTTGGCGACCACGACGCGGGCTCCATCGTGGGTCACGGCCACGACCTCGGGATCAGTGCCGCTCGGCAGCACTTTCACCAGCTTCATCTCGCGCAGGTCGACGACGCCCACCCCGTCGGCCGTGCGATCGGGCGGCGGCAGCGTCTTTTCGTCGACGCCCGGAGGCGCGGCCGGCGAGCCGCTCAGCGCGACATACAGCGTCTGCCCGTCGGGGCTGACGGCAATGCCGCGCGGACGCTTGCCGAGTGGCACCGTCGCGACGACCCTGTTCGTCGCCGCATCGATGACCGACAGGTCGCCGGATGTCTCGTTCGTGACGTAGATGCCGGCAGAGGGCGCCTGCACCACGACCGGCGCCGGCGGTTGAGGTTTGGACTCAGGGGCAGGCGCTTCGGCACCGCGGCAGGCGGCACACAACGAGGCGGCAAGAATCAGCGACAGTCGGGTTCGGGGCATGTGTCCACATGGCCTGGGAGAAGCCTTCACCCGGATATTCCCGGCGGCCCCGTCTTGTTCACGCTCTTTTTCTTCGACGCCCTCGCCACGCATCCGGCGTGGCGCCTGTAGAATTCGGCACGAGACACCGTTGCCCCTGTCCTTCTCGTCCCGCGCCGCTTCGCTCGAGATTCCGCTGGGCGCCGTGCAGGCGCCGGCCGCCATCCGCGACGAAGTGCTGATGCTCTTCGACGCGTGTGCGCCGTCGGTCCATCGCTACGTCCGCTCGTGCGGCGTCGCGCCCGACGTGGCCGACGACATCGTGCAGGAGACCTTCGTGGCGCTCTTCCAGCACCTGCACAAAGGCGGCGGCCGCGAGAACCTGCGCGGGTGGCTGATGCGGGTGAGTCACAACCTCGCGTTGAAGCATCGACGGACCGAGGGGCGGCGAGGGCGCTGGCAGCGGCCGTGGAGTCCGCTGGTGGAGAACGTTCGCGATCCTGCCGCGGGTCCCGACGCCGCATGTGTCGCCCGACAGGACCAGCACCGCTTGCGTGCGGTGCTCCAGGTGCTGCCGGAGCGCGACCGGCAGTGCGTGGCGCTGCGGGCCGAAGGGCTGCGGTATCGCGACATTGCCAGCACGCTGGGGATTTCGCTCGGAGCGGTGGCCAAATCGATGGCGCGCGCGATGGCCCGGCTGGCCGCCGTGCTCGAGCGGTAGGCGTTCGACGTCGTGGAAAGGAACGATCGCATGCGGGCACACATGGAAGACGAAGAACTGGTGCTGTCGCTGGATGGCGAGCTGCCGGCCCCCCGGCAGTCGCGTCTGGCCAGTCACCTCGAGGCGTGCCCGGCATGTCAGCGGCGTGCCCAGCAGCTCCGTGACACGCTGACGGCACTTGCGATCTCGCATCTCGCCGAGGCCGGCGCGCCCTCCTATCCGGCCGAATACGCCCGCGTCCGGTTGGAGTGCGCTCTGCGAGACGCCGCGGCAACCGCGCCCGCGTCATGGTGGGACCTCTCGTTGGCCGTCGAGGCCCGCGCCGTGAGAGCGACCGGCGTTGGCGCCCTGGCGCTTTGCCTCGGCCTGGTCGCGCTCGTAGCTGTCCGCGCGGCGAATCCGGCCGCCGGTACCGAGCAGGCGTGGAGCGCCTTGCCGAACGCGTCGCTGACCCCTGGGGCGGTTTCGCGGCTCACCTCGGCCCAGCTGTGCAACGGCGTCCGCCCTTCACGGCTCGTGAGCGAACGCGCCCGCCAGCAGGTGCTGCGCTCCTACGGAATGGACGGCGCGTCGGCACCCGCCTACGAGTTGGACGCGCTGATCACGCCGGAGCTCGGCGGCTCGACGGACATCGCCAATCTCTGGCCTCAGCGCTATCACTCACCGGTCTGGAATGCCCGCGTGAAGGACGAGCTCGAACGGCTGCTGCCGTCGCTCGTGTGCAACGGCACGATCACGCTCGCCGACGCCCAGCGGGAGATCGCGACCGATTGGATCACGTCCTACAAGCGCCATTTCAACACCGAGACGCCGCTGCGCGCGCACCTGGTGCCGGTGCGCGACGAAGAGGACGAGCTGGTGTTCGTGCGCTCAGACGCCGAAGTGGTAGGCCGAGAGGCGGATGCCGGTGAACGTGTCGTTGAACGCCACCACGGCGCGATCCTGTCCGGCGGCGCCCGCGGCGACCATCAGCGGGATCAGGTGCTCCTCGCGCGGATGGGCGGCGCGAGCAGCGGGAGCTGACGTCCATCGCGCCAGCCGCTCGTCTCGCGCGTCCGGCGCGAGCACCAGGCTCTCGCGCAGCCAGGCATCGAACGCTTCGGACACCGCGCCGGCGCGCGGATCGCGAAAGGCACGCAGGTTGTGGAAGGTCATGCCGCTGGCGACGATGAAGATGCCCTCGTCGCGCAACGGCTCGAGCGCGCGTCCGATTGCGACGTGCTCCGCCGGATCCAGCCCCTCACGCAACGACAGCTGGACGGCCGGTATATCCGCCTCGGGATAGGTCAGTTTGAGCGGCACGAACGTGCCGTGGTCGTAGCCGCGCGCCGCGTCGGCCGCCGTGTCGATTCCGGCTTCGCCGAGCAGCGCGCGCACGCGCGCGGCCAGCGACGGCGAGCCTGGTGCCGGCCACGTAATCGTGTACGACTCGGGCGGGAAGCCGTAGTAGTCGTAGAGCATCGGCGGATGCGCCGACGTCATCACCGTCGGCACAGGCGCTTCCCAGTGCGCCGAAACCACGAGCAGCGCCCGCGGCCGCGTGGGCGGAACGTCGCGCACACCGCGCAGATAGCCCGCCAGCGTGGCGACGTCCGTGGGCGGGAACCCCATTTCAACGAACGGCCACGGTCCACCGCCATGCGGGACGAAGACGACCGGCATGCGAGCAGCCATGCCCGATAGTAGCGTGTTGCCTGTGGCCGTGAGCCTCTGGCTAGAGACTCAAGACCTCTAAGACCTTCATCACGCCACCGCCATGGTCTGGAGCCGGACGTCCAGCTCGCCGTGGCGGAAGGCGTTGAGGAACGCCTCGACGACCATCGGATCGAAGTCGGTGCCCGCGCCCTTCTCGATGATGTCCTTGGCGTCGAACGGCGACATCGCCTTGCGATAGGGCCGGTCGCTCGTCAGCGAATCGTAGACGTCGGCCACCGCGATGACACGCGCTTCGAGCGGAATGGCGTCGCCTTTCGTGTCGTGATAGCCGGTACCGTCGAACCGGTCGTGGTGCGCGAGCACGATCGGGATGACGCGCCGCAGCGAGCCGCCCACCGCCTCGAGCGTTGCGACCCCGCGCTCGACGTGCCGCTGCATGATCTCGTAGTCCTCTGCCGTGAACTGCGCCGCCTTGTACAAGAGGTCGCGGCTGATGTCCAGCTTTCCGATGTCGTGCAGCAGGCCCGCGGCGCGGATGTCCTCGATCTGCGCGTCTCCGAGATCGAGGCGCGCGCCGATGCGCGCCGCGTACTCCGCGACGCGGTAGGAGTGGTGCTCGGTGTACTCGTCCTTCGAGATGAAGTGGCGCAGCAGTACGAGCACGCCGTTGTAGGTCTGCCGCAGTTCACGCACCTGGGTGTTCTTCAGCTCGCACACCGTGCCCATCAGATACGCCGTGATCAGCAGCGTGCCGCCCCAGGCGACCAGGTCCGCCAGCTGCCGCGGCTGCTGAAACATCCATTCGCCGGTTCGCGCCGTCGGCAGGGCCGTCACGAGCAGCGCCAGCAGCACGCTGCCGTAGGCGGTCAGCACCGCGTGGCGGCGTCCGTAGAGATACGCGGCCGCCACGGTGGGCAGCGTGTAGAACCCGAGCACCATTCGCTGCGCGTCGGCCAGCACGTTGAGCAGGCCGGCAATCGCGAACAGCGAGAACAGGAGGAGCAGCTCCTTGTTCACGGCCTCGAACCGTTTCAGCACCTTCGGTGGCATGGCGGACCTGTAGGAGGCAAGCGCCATGCCCGGGCGCGGCGGTTGTGTGCAGGTCCGTCGAAGCGCCATGCGCGCCGCGGGTTACGCCGCTCGACGCCCTTCTGTTCCAGCAGGCCGGTCTGACGCAACGTCCTGCATCGGAACATCGCTGTGTCCGATATTGATCTGCGACGGAACACACCGCGCCGGCCCCGGCCTTGGGCGGCTCTCGACACCGGATTGCGCGCCTCTTCTCAGGGACACACACCTACGTGAGCCAACCCGAAACACGCCTTGGAGAACTGCTGCTTCAGCGCCGTCTCGTCACGCCTCCGGATCTTCAGGAAGCGCTCGACGCCCAGCAGTCGGCGCCGGCGTATGTACCGCTCGGGCAACTTCTGATCGACCGCGGTCTGATCACCCGCAGGCAACTCCATCTGCTGCTCGAGTGGGCGAAGATGCGCCCCAAGCTGGGCGAGATGCTCATCAAGGCGGGAGCCATCGCCGAAGCGCAGTTGACCCGGGCGCTCGAGGAGCAGCCGCGGCTGGGGCTGCCGCTCGGCGAGACGCTGATCAGGCTCGGGTACCTCACCGAAGAACAGATGCGGCAGGCGCTCTGCCTGCAGATGAACGTGCCGTATCTCGATCTCTCGCGCGTCCAGATCGACCCGTCGCTCGCGCGCCTGATCAACCGCCCGTATGCCGTCCGCAACCTCGTCGTGCCGGTGTCGCAAGTCGGCCAGACGCTGACGGTGGCGATGAACGACCCTTCGGACCTCGAGGCAGCCGAGGAGCTCGCACAGTCTGCCGGCTGCATCATCCGCGTCGTCACGAGCTCACTGCGGTCGATCCAGGACGCGATCCACCGCCTCTACTCGCCAAGCCCCAACGCTGCCGAGATCGACGCCCTCGAGAGCCTCGAGCTCGTGCAGGACACCGAGGACCACGCCATCGGCAAGGAGTACACGGCGCAGAGCCGCCGCGCCGATGACATCGTCCGGCAGATTTTCAACATTGCGATCAGCCGCGGCTGCAGCGACGTGCACATGGAGCCGCTGTCGAAAAGCCGCCTGCACATCCGCTTCCGGATCGACGGCGTCCTGCGCGAGCTCGATCTCGGGCCGCTGCAGCAGGCGTGCAACGAGAACGTCCTGTCGATCGTCTCGCGCGTGAAGATCCTCGGCAAGCTCGACATCGCCGAACGGCGCCGTCCGCAGGACGGCAGCTTCCGTCTGCGCGCGGATGCGCCGGCCGGCGGCATGCTCGACTTCGACCTTCGCGTGTCCGTGATGCCGAGCTACTACGGCGAGAGCGTCGTGGTCCGCATCCTGGATCGGCGGCGCGCCCCGAAGTCGATCGACAGCCTGAAGCTCGCTCCGGCGTTGACCGATCAGATGAAGAGGTTGCTCGGGCGCCCGTCCGGCATCGTCCTCATCACCGGCCCGACGGGCTCGGGCAAGAGCACGACGCTCTACGCGGCCCTGCAGAGCATCTACCGTCCCGAGATCCGCGTGCTGACCGCCGAGGATCCCATCGAATACGTCTACGAGCAGTTCAGCCAGTCCGAGGTCGACGAGCGCATCGGCAACACGTTTGCGAGCTACCTGCGCGCTTTCCTGCGCCACGATCCCGAAGTCATCATGGTGGGCGAAATCCGCGACCAGGACACGGCCGAGATGGCACTGCGTGCCGCGATGACCGGTCATCTGCTCTTGAGCACCTTGCACACCAGCGATGCGGTGTCGGTGGTGTCCCGCCTGGCGGACCTGGGTGTCGAACCGACGCTCATCGGCGCATCGCTCGCGGGTGCGCTGTCGCAGCGCCTGGTGCGCACTGTCTGCACCGAGTGCTGCGAGACGTATACGCCGGCGCCGGAGCTGCTGCGTGAGTTCTTCGACCAGACACCGACGAATCTCAAGTGGCACCGCGGGCGCGGCTGCCACAAATGCGACTTCTCCGGCTACAAGGGCCGCCGCATCGTCGCCGAGCTGTGGCTGCCCAGCAACCGCGACATCATCCTGATCAACAAGTCCGCGCCGCGGGACGAGCTCCTCGAGAGCGCCGCCGGCTCCACGTATTCGATGGCGGAGAACGCGATGCAGCTGCTCCAGGAAGGTGTGACGAATCTCGAAGAGCTGATGCGAACGCTGCCGTACGCGACCATCGACAAGATGCGCTCGCTGGTGGCGGCATAGCGCGGCGAAGCAAGGGTCCGCGGCTGCGTGCGGGGCGGCAGGCCTTCAGGCCGGCCGGTTATTCGAGACGAACGAGTCCGCGCCGCGTCGCCACCTTCACCGCCTCCGTGCGGCTCGTGACGCCCAGCTTCTCGAACAGGTGGCCGAGGTGGGTCTTCACGGTGCGGTCGCTGATCCCCAGCTCGTTGGCGATCTCCTTGTTCGCTTTGCCATCGGCCATCAGGCGGAGCGAGGCGAGCTCGCGTGGGGTGAGCTGCACGCGCGTCACTTCTTCGGCCAGTTTCGCCGCGGCGGCGGGGGCCAGATAGGTCTTGCCGGCGAGCACGTCGCGAATGCAGGTGACCAGATCGTCGGCGGAGATGTCCTGCAGCACGTAGGCTTTCGCTCCCGCCTTCAGCGCTCGCGAAATCTCCTCGTCGGTGTCGTAGGTCGTCAGGACGATGACGCGCGCGCGCGGGTCGCGTTCGCGCAGGCGGCGCACGACCTCCACGCCTTCCATCACCGGCATCCGCAGATCGAGCAGTGTGACGTCGGGCTTGACGCGTTCGTAGGCCTCGAGCGCCTCGACGCCATTGCCGGCCTCGGCCACCACACGCAGGTCGGCCTCCTGGTTGATGATGTTGGCGACGCCGGTACGCAGGAGCGCGTGATCGTCAACCAGCAACACGCTGGCTTGAGCGCGAACCGTTTCAGTTGAGGGCATGGACCTGGGTTGGGCAGTGAGACGGTTCCCACGCCAGCACGACCTCGGTGCCGTCGCGGGGGGCGGTGACGATCGTGAGCGAGGCGCCGATGCGATCGGCTCGCTCCTGCATGCTGGTCATTCCGAACCCGCCCGACGAGCGCTCGCGCGGAATGCCGCGGCCGTCGTCGGCAATCGACAGCCGCAGCCCGATCGACCTGACGGTCGACGCGCGCACGGTGATGCGCTTGGCGCGGGCATGGCGCACGGCGTTGGTCAGCGCCTCTTGCGCGATGCCGATCACCTCGCGTTCGACGCCGTCGCCGAACCGGGGCAGCTCGTCGAGCTGCACGTCGATCGGCACGTCGGACGATTTCTGCGCCAGCGCAGCCACCCGCTTGATCGCCTTGGCGATATCCTCGGCCTCGCTCACGTTCGGACGCAGCGCGCCAACCGATCGCCGCGCTTCCACCATGTGGGTTCGCGCGAGCTCGACGGCCACCTCGATGCTGTGCGCCACGGCCGGCGGCAGCGGCGAGGTGTCACGCTGCGCCGCCTGCAGCTGCATGAGAATCGCGCCGAATCCCTGCGCCAGGTTGTCGTGAATGTCGCGCGCCAGACGGTTACGCTCCTCGAGAATCGCCTTGCGGCGCTCCTCGGCGCGCTTCTGCTCGAAGAGTCGGCTCTTGTGGAGGGCCAGTGCCGCGTGGCGCGCGATCGACTCGACCAGCGCGGTGCGCCACCATGAGCCGTCCTCGGGCAGGTCGGCGACGCACAGGGTGATCCATCCGAGGTTCCGGCTGCCGAGAATCAGCGGCGCCGCCAGCGTGGTCGACAGGCTCTGCGAGCCGTTGAAGTCGCGCACGAGCTCGGGAAGGCGCGGGTCGTCGCAGCGGTACTCGAGGGTGCGCTGCCATCCTTCCTTGTTGTCGAACAGGCACTGCGCCATCGCGAGACGCGGGAAGTAGGTGGGGCC
>Ga0070663_100001958_pt1 | contig 11502 bp, 10 predicted proteins | sample KBSC63metaG_FD_65646 | JGI IMG/M metagenome (GOLD analysis project Ga0070663, IMG submission 65646) | Corn rhizosphere microbial communities from Kellogg Biological Station, Michigan, USA - KBS C6-3 metaG | ecosystem: Host-associated > Plants > Roots > Rhizosphere > Soil ...
GGCGGCGGCATGAAGTTTTTCGCCGGCTTTATTAATCATTGTTTGAAGGACACAAATTATGTAACTGGTCGCATCGGCTCTCCACTGGACGCGGTACTTTTTCATGCTAAAGGTTCGCCTGCTGTTGTTGATGGCCATGTGCGTATGAGTATCCGCAATCAATTGGTCAATGTGAATAATAATTTTAAACTGATCACTTCTTATCCGCAGTTAAAAAATATACCGGTTATCATTGGAGAATCAGACCCAGAAGGTTGTGCAGCCTGTGGCATGGCCACTAACCCCGAAAACGCTTATCGCAACGGAACATTATATTCCAGCTACACTGCCGCCTCGCTTGCCCGCATTTATCAGCTTGCAAAACGTTATCAAGTCAATTTAATAGGGGCGGTAAACTGGTCGTTCGAGTTTGAGAACCAACCCTGGTTTGCCGGGTATCGCGATTTGGCCACAAATGGTGTTGATAAGCCCGTTTTAAATGTTTTCAGAATGTTAGGGATGATGAAGGGAAAGCTCGTGGAGGTACAGGATCAGCGCATGTATCCGGTTAATAACATAATTGATTCCGGTATCCGAAAAACTCCTGACGTAGGTGCGCTGGCCTCGGTAAACACTCATTCGGCCGCAATACTCCTGTGGAATTACCATGACGCTGATACCGTGAGGATTAACGAGAAGCTTAATCTGCTGGTAAGCCATATTCCTGCCGCTTCCGTTTCAGTTACCCGATACCTGGTTGATGATACCCATAGCAACTCATACGAGGTTTGGAAAAAGTTAGGTTCGCCGCAACAACCCACCTCGTTTCAAATAGCTACGCTGGAAAAAGCCGGTCAGCTGCAAACTGCCGGAAAGCAAGAGAAAGTAAAAGTAGAAAAAGGAAGTGTTACGCTTAATGCTTCATTAAAAGGGCAGGCAGTTGAGCTTTTAAAGTTAACCTGGTAAAAAAATAACGAAACCTCTAAAAATAGTAAAGCCCCTGATGGGCAGGGGCGAGTTACTAAACCAATTATAAACCTAAATTATGAGAAGAGCTGTAGGAGAAGGAGTCGAACCTTCACGGAGTGGTTATGTTATTGCTAACGGTTCCCATGCTCTCCGCCACCGCGACAAGGAGGTGTGTCTGCCTGTTTCACCATCCTACAGTATGTTTCTTTTTTCTTTGTTGATACAAATATAAGCACAATGGATTATTTGATGCAAATATTTTAATGATTTTTTTTAAATTTTATTTTTTTGATAATAAAAGAACGATTTTGGTATGACTTTTTAAAAACAGTGTAGGTCTTCCCGCCATCTTTTTGCAGCTTTTTCAATGTATTAACTCCAAGGAAAAAACTGTTTTGGTTTTGAATAACTGTTAAACGAACATTTTTATGCAAAAGTATAAGTAAAGTGAATTTTTATTGAAAAAATTTCAATAAAAATTCACAGCTGTTATCTATCGGGTGGGTAAACGATTGGAAGTTACCTGAATGTGGGGTATTGGAATTAAAACTCTCTTACTAATAATCCGTCGGCAAAACTTCTGAGTTGTTGTTTTTGCTCCTCGGGCACTGAAATAGTTTTCAAGGCTTCGTAAGCTTTTTGAGCGTGATTGTTCATGGCCTCTTCTGCCTGTTTTCTTACGCCGAGCTCATTATAAATGCTGGTTACCGCATCAACCTTTTCCTTGGAGTCAAAGTCCTGTGCATTAATCCAACGGTGTAGTTCCATTGCATGGTTGTCTTTGGCCAGCTCCATAGCTCTGATGAGCAAATAGGTTTTTTTATTGGAAATAATGTCGCCGCCTACTTGTTTGCCAAATTTATCAGGGTCGCCATATACATCAAGTATATCGTCCTGCAGTTGGAAAGCAATGCCTAGCTGTTCGCCAAATTCGGCAAGTAAAGCCGCATTTTCTTCATCGGCTCCTCCAATTAAAGCGCCTATTTTAAGTGCTCCGCCTAATAGTACCGCAGTTTTAAGCCGAATCATGTTCAGGTAGTCATCAATGCCAACGTTGTTGCGCTGCTCAAAGTTCATGTCAATCTGCTGACCTTCGCACACACCGATAGCTGTCTGGTTAAAAATGTCGAGCACCGGCTTTAAGATACGCGCATCAACCCGTGTAATAAACTTGTAGGCCTCTACAAACATGGCATCGCCAGAGAGGATAGCCACGCTTTCGCCCCAACGCTCATGGACGGTTGCGTTTCCCCTGCGTAGAGGTGCCTTGTCCATAATGTCATCATGCATTAGCGTAAAGTTGTGAAACAACTCAATAGCCAGCGCCGGCTTAATAGCAGCATGAATATCGCCCTTAAACAGATCGCAGGCCATCAGCAGCAGGGCAGGGCGCATGCGTTTGCCGCCGATAGAAAGTATGTAACTTATCGGTTCATATAATTCGGCAGGGTAGGCAGGAAAATTGAGATTTCCTACCGCCGCCGCAATAATATTCTGTAGTTCTTTAAGTGTTTTCATTAATCAAGCTCAGCCGCAATCCGTCCTTAGTCTTGCACAAGCGAAAAGTCGATTTGTTTTTTAGTCAGATCGACATTCTTTACCTTGATGCGAACTTCGTCGCCCAACTGATAGACCTTCTTTTTTCGCTGGCCAATTATAGCATAATTTTTTTCATCAAGGGTATAAAAATCATCGGTAATGTCGCGCAGGCGAATCATGCCCTCACATTTATTCTCGATGATCTCCACATACATACCCCACTCGGTAACGCCACTGATTAAGCCGTTGTAAACATTGCCTACCTGATCTTGCAGGTATTCCGCTTGTTTGTATTTTACCGAAGCGCGTTCAGCGTCTGCCGCTTTCTTTTCCATTTCTGACGAATGCTGACAAAGCTTCTCATAAAAATCAGCATTGGCAGATTGTCCGCCATGCAGGTAATGAAACAGCAGGCGATGAGCCATTACATCCGGGTAACGCCGAATGGGGGAAGTAAAGTGGGTATAATGGTCAAATGCCAGGCCATAGTGACTGGTACTTTTGGTGGTATAAATAGCTTTGGCCATTGACCGGATAGCCAGATGAGTAAGCACGTTTTGCTCTTTTTTACTTTCCACGTCTTCCATCAGCCGGTTAAGCGAGCGTGCAATTTCCTTGTCTGATTTGGTGTTGATCTTATAGCCAAATCTTGCGGCAAACTGAGCGAAACTGCCCAGCGCCTCCGGTTTAGGAGTATCATGTACACGGTATACAAAGGTATATTTCTTTTTTCCTTTACCCTTTTTGCTCACAAACTCCGCTACTTTGCGGTTGGCCAGCAGCATGAAGTCTTCGATGAGTTTATGCGCATCTTTTCGTTCCTTTACATATACACCTGTCGGTTTTCCCTGCTCATCAAGCTTAAATTTAACCTCTGTGGTTTCAAAGCTAATGGCGCCCATCCTGAATTTCCGCTCACGAAGTTTATAAGCTAATTCATTAAGCTTTTGGATCTCTTTATGAAACTCGCCCGACTGCCGTTCAATGATCTCCTGAACTTCCTCATAAGCAAAACGCCTGTCTGAGTGGATTACAGTTTTGCCGAACCACTCATCAACAACATTGGCATTTCCGTCCAGCTCAAATACTGCTGCAAAGCAAAGTTTATCTTCGTGCGGACGAAGCGAGCATAAACCATTTGACAACCTCTCGGGCAGCATCGGTATTACGCGGTCCACCAGGTAAACAGACGTGCCTCTGTCAAAAGCTTCTTTATCAAGGGCCGAGTCTGGTTCAATGTAGTGGGATACGTCTGCAATGTGCACACCTACCTCGTAATGTCCGTTTTCAAGATAGCGGAAGGAGAGGGCATCGTCAAAATCCTTGGCGTCAACAGGGTCAATGGTAAAGGTGAGTACGTCTCTGAAATCTCTTCTTTTTGAAATTTCCTCTGCCGTGATCTCTTCCGGAATGGCCTCTGCATCCTGTTCAACCTCCGCAGGGAAATTAAGCGGAAAGCCATACTCGGCCAGGATGGCGTTCATTTCGGTGTCATTCTCACCCTGCGCACCCAGTACCTTTGTTATTCTACCAATAGGGTTTTTAGCGTCAGGCGGCCAGTCGGTAATTTCGGCAATAGCCTTAATGCCGTTTTTGGCCCCGTTAAGTTCACTGGAAGGAATAAAGATGTCATGCAGCATCTTGCGGTCATCAGGGATAAAGAAGGCATAGCGTTCGGAGAGTTTCACAATACCGGTAAACTCCATTTTGGCCCGCTTAATAATCTCAATAATTTCCCCTTCCTTGCGACGGCCCTTGCTTTTAGCATATACGTAAACTTTTACACGGTCGCCGTGAAGCGCCGTACGAACTTTACGTGGCGCTACATAGATGTCATTTTCAAATTCATCGTCGGTAACAATAAAGGCAGAGCCGTCATTGGTCATATCTACGCGGCCCTCTACAAATGTCTTCAGTTCTACTAACTGAAACTTGCCTTGGGAAATTTCCTTAAGTGTGGTTTTCTTGGTTTCTTCCTTTAATATATCAAGTATGGCTTCTCTGCCCTCAGCTTCGGTTATATTAAGCTGAGCCGACACCTGCTTGTAATTTAAAGGTTTGTTGCCGTTCTTCTCAAACACATCGAGTACCATTTGGGTAAGCGCGTGCTTAAAAGAAAGACTATTACTTTTTTTAGACATAGACAGTTTTTATGTATGATGCGAAGATAAGGATATAATAGGTGGAAATGCGAAATGTTAAGTCAAATGAAGGTCGCAGCGTAATGCTTGTTTGTGTTCTGAACAACGATAGTTATGATATTGAACAACAATTTAAGCTCTTGTTAATTTCCACATACCACCTGGATTTCCAAATAGTTCGTCACCTTCATAAGGTGGTTTGGTTTCTTTTGTGATCCTGTATCTGGGTGCATCCATTGATACACCGAATGTTTCATTTGAGTTAATTACAGGTTTATCTATCAATTGATAGTGGTTGAATACTTTTATTAGTTGCACTGCATCCTGAAACGATTCTCCGTAAACAATGGTGTCAGGTAATCCAAGGTTTTGCATGCCACATGACATTACAGATTCATCTTCGTTCAGCAGACTGTCAACCACGAACAGGGAGTAAAGGTGATGTTCTTCAAAGCTCTCAAGGTACTGATTCCAATTGTCGGCTTCAAACGCTTTCCCTGCGGTCTCAACCTTAACTCCAAGTCCGCCAGCTTTGAGAAGAGCTGATGCTGCTAATGCTATGTTTTTTGCCTCAAGTAACTTTCCGGTTGTTCCCGATATATACACTACAGTTTGATGGCTGTCAATAAGGCTCAAAAAGTGTGGATCAACCTTGGTGACTTTTCCAGCAACTTCAAAAGCTGTACGCATTCTCCCATCACGCTCACATATTTCGATTGAGTAATGACGATCTAAAATCGGATTGAATAAAACTTCTCCGGCAATCATAAATGTGCCGTTACTGCTAATGAAGACGCTTTCAATAACTTCTTCTACGTTCTTCCAATTTCCAGGAATACAGAGAACTGTAGTAAATGTTTCGGGTAATCGTAGGCTATAACTAGGCTGAGATGAAGTATTTTGAGACTTCTTTTTCTTATTAAAAAACCACATGGTGATAGGATTTGAGGTCGACTTGTACTTTAGTATCGATTGTTATCCGATGAGTCTTCAGGAATTCACTTGGAATAAGTGTTTATTTAATATTTTTAAGACGGGCATCTGTCAATAGCTGTTCAGATAGTTTTAATACTGTTAAACAATATTCTTTAGGGATATAATCAAAATCGTTCAGAAAGTTATTCAGCGAGTCGCCTGCCTCAAGATAGTCAAAAAGATTTTTAACAGGTACGCGCGTTCCCTTAAAAACCGCAATACCTCCAAGTATATCTTTGTCCACCGTTACAACTTCATTTACTTTCATTCTATCTCAAATATACGAGTATTGTTACAGTTTTTATGCCATACTCTTCCCTGGTATCGAATCGATCAATCTTTTGGTATATTCTTTCTTCGGGTGGTAATAGATGTCATCGGGGTCTCCCATTTCTTCAATTTTTCCCTGATTCATCACCATCATGCGGTCGGAGATATGTTTGATTACGGCAAGATCGTGTGAGATGAAGATGTAGGTAAGATTTAGCTCCTGTTGTAGCTCGCGAAGCAGGTTAAGCACCTGAGCCTGTACGGAAACGTCGAGCGCCGAAACTGATTCGTCGCAGATAATAAACTTTGGTTGCAGGGCGAGTGCGCGCGCTATTACAATACGTTGCCGTTGTCCTCCGGAAAACTCGTGCGGATAGCGGTTAAAATGTTCTGGCCGCAGGCTTACGCGTTCCAGTAGTTCCAGTATTTTTTGCTTTCGCTGCGTATCATTGCTATAAAGCTGATGTACACGAAGCGGTTCCATTAACAACTGCCCCACAGTAAGCCGGGGATTCAATGACGAATAGGGGTCCTGGAAAATGATCTGCGCTTCCTTACGAACAGCTCTCATGTCCTGCTTGTTCAGGGTGAGCAAGTCCGTTCCCTCAAAGGCGACTGTGCCGTTTGTCGGCTCAATCAGCCTCAAAATGCTTCGCCCTAAAGTAGTTTTACCACATCCCGATTCGCCGACCAGTCCCAAGGTTTCGCCCGGAAATACCTGGAACGAAACATCATCCACTGCCCGTACATAATTTCTGGGTTTTCCCAACCAGTTTTTGCTAATAGGATACCAGGTGTTCAGGCTATTGACTTCCAACAGCGGCTGTTGGGCATATAGTTGAGCTTTGCGCTTATCGACATCTTCCCTGGACCAGCTGTATTTTGAACGAACTTCTCCGATAGTCAGCCCACTGCTTTTGATCTCGCCGTTGATATCGTCAACAAAATCGGCAATAACGGGTAGTTGTTTCAGTTTGTATTGAGGTACGGGGCGGCAAGCCAGCAAGCCTTTAGTATATGGATGCTGTGGCGCAGTAAACAGTTCATCGTTGTTGAGTTGCTCTACTAACTCGCCTTTGTACATTACCAGTACGGTGTCTGCAATTTCGCTCACCACACCCAAATCGTGCGAAATAAAGATGAGGCTCATCTGCCGCTCGGCCTTTAGCTTCTGCAGAAGGTCGATAATGGTTTTTTGAACAGTAACATCGAGGGCAGTAGTCGGCTCATCGGCAATTAGAATCTCGGGATTACAGGAGAGCGCCATGGCTATCATTACCCGTTGCTTTTGTCCGCCAGAGAGCTGGTGCGGATAGCTTTGGTAGATTTGTTCGGGTCGCGGCAGCTGTACTTCTTTAAAGAGGTCGATCACGGCTTCCCGGGTGGCTTTTTTACCTGAAAGTAATCCGTGCTTTTTGATTACTTCGGCAACCTGGTATCCGCAGGTAAGCAGCGGGTTGAGCGAGGTCATTGGTTCTTGGAAGATCATCGAGATCTGCTTGCCCCTGATGGTTTGCATTTCCGACTCTTCAAGTTGCAGAATATCTGTACCATTAAGCAGTATTTTTCCGCTGATGTTTGCGGCAGCCGGATCATGCAGTCTAAGTATAGCAAGCGAAGTAACCGATTTTCCGGACCCAGATTCGCCGACTATACTCACCGACTTTCCCTTTTCCAGGTTAAATGACACGCCCTTTACGGCTTCAAACCAGCCATCGTCAGTCTTAAACCTGATTTTCAGATCTTCAATTTGCAGCATCGGGCGTTAAACGATAGTTATCAATTCGTCGGGGATCAGTTCTTCGCCACGGTAACGTTTAATGAGCTGCGCGGTGGCAACAACGTCTTTCTGGCAATAAGTACAAATGCGATCAAGCTGATTTTCTACCCAATACACATGGCCAACCATACTGCCGTCAATATCATCCTTAGGGGTAGGTATATTAAAGATAGCCGCTAACAGGTTGAGTGAAGTATAGTTTTTATAGTCGCCGCATTTCCAAAGTTCCATTGTGTCCAAATGGCTCACTTCCCATGGTTTTTTACCGTGAATGTTGAGCTGGGTAGGTACTTTAACGGCATTGATCAGCATGCGGCGGCATATGTATGGAAAATCGAATTCCTTAGCATTATGTCCGCACAAGACAAGCGTAGGCGAGAGTGTATTCAACATACCGGCAAAGCGGGTAAGCAGATCTTTTTCGTCATGTGCGGCAAATGATTTTACCCTGAAGCCGTTATTGGCGGTAAAAATACCTGCAGATATGCAAATGATCTTGCCAAATTCAGCTTGTATTCCCGCGCAGCGATAGTACTCTTCGGGCGTTTCTTCTTTACGCTGGTATTGTGTTTTCGTCGCCCAAAGTTTCTGCAAATGAGGTGGTACCTGTTCATAAGTACTGTATTGAGGTACAGTTTCAATATCAATAACCATTATATTTTGCAGGTCGTAGTTCTCAAGCATGCTCTCGGGGATTATAATCAGCCAAAATACAAATTCTTATGGAAGCGGAGATCACGCGCATGTCATTCCTATACTATAGTTTTTGCCAGACATTATTTGTGTATTTTGAGAAAAACGGGTGATGTTATTTCCCAATTGTGGCGCGTAGTTGCCCCTAAATGGCAGATTTGCTGAAATATTTGCTACTTTAGCCGTTTTTGAAAACTTAAAATCGAGAAACCTATCATTATAGCAATGAAAATAAAGAGATTATCAATTATAATCCCGGCTTACAACGAAGGTTCGACCATTCATTTGATCCTTAATAAGATAAAGGCTGTTGACTTAATTGATAACATCGAGAAAGAAATAATTATTGTTAATGATTGCTCGTCTGATGATACAGAAGAGGCGGTACATCGTTACCAGTCGGCCAATACCGACCTCAGGATAAATTATTACAAACACGAGGTTAATAAAGGCAAAGGCGCTTCCCTGCATACTGGCATAGCTCAAGCTACCGGTGAATACCTCATTATCCAAGACGCCGACCTTGAGTACGACCCCAATGAATACAACGACTTATTAAAGCCTATATGCTCCGGTTTTGCTGATGTGGTTTACGGCTCGCGCTTTATGGGCAGCAATCCGCACCGAATTTTGTTTTTCTGGCACACTATCGGCAACAGGTGGCTTACATTTCTATGTAACATGTGTTCAAACCTGAACCTAACAGACATGGAGACCTGTTATAAGCTATTTGATACCAAGCTTATACAGTCGTTATCGCTCCAGGAACAACGTTTTGGTTTTGAGCCTGAGGTAACCATCAAAATGTCGCGCGTGCCACGCATCCGCATTTACGAAGTGGGCATATCCTATTACGGCCGTACTTACGAAGACGGAAAGAAAATAGGATGGAAGGATGGTTTCAGGGCAATATTCTGTATTTTGAAGTACGGATTATTCAAGGCCCCCTAACCTCCTAAAGGGGGAACTGATTTCGGATTTTAGATTTTCGATTTCGGATTTAAGTAGAAGTCGAAATGAGAAAGGTGAAGTGCGAAATGAATTTTGAATTTTCAGAAGTGTAAAAGCTGAATAATTTTTAAGTGACCGGTCTAATCTCTAATTAGCCAATCACTAATCAACTAATCACTAATCTCCAATTAACTACTCACCAACCCCAACCTTCAATCCGAAGTCATCTTTATTTATGATTAAAGTCGGGCTTGCAGGTTGTGGGGAAAGATCGTATCTTTGTCCGGCAAATAATAAATTTATTTGCCATGCAGCTTAACACCTCTAAATTCGTAGCCGAAGGTTTAACATATGATGATGTTCTACTGATTCCGGCTTACTCAGAAATCTTACCGCGCGAAGTTGACACCAGTTCTTTCCTCACCAAAAAGATCCGTCTCAACATTCCTATTGTTTCAGCAGCTATGGATACGGTTACCGAATCGGCGCTGGCCATTGCAATTGCGCAGGCGGGCGGATTGGGTATGCTCCATAAGAACATGAGCATTGAGCGCCAGGCTGAAGAAGTACGCAAGGTTAAACGCTCAGAAAGCGGTATGATCCAGGACCCCGTTACCCTGCATGAAGACTCGGTAGTGGCCGATGCTTTCAAGATCATGAAGGAATATCACATCGGTGGTATCCCTGTGCTGGACGGCGACGGTACTTTAAAAGGTATTATCACCAACCGTGATCTTCGTTTCCAAAAGGATATGACCAAACGGGTAAGCGAGGTAATGACCAGCCAAAACCTGATCACTGCTCCTCAAGGCACAACCTTGCTGCAAGCGGAAGAAATACTGCAAAATCATAAAATTGAAAAGCTACCCGTTGTTGATGCCAATGGCCGTTTATGCGGACTGATCACCTTTAAAGATATTCAGAAGTTTAAAAATTATCCTATTGCATGTAAAGACGAGCATGGTCGCTTACGTGTTGGTGCGGCAGTTGGTGTTACTCATGATACCATGCAGCGCGTAGATGCTTTGGTTAAAGCCGGTGTTGACGTTATTGCTATTGATACTGCTCACGGCCACTCTAAAGGAGTAATCAATCAGCTTAAAGAAGTTAAAGCTAAATATCCAGATCTTCAGGTAATTGCCGGTAACATTGCTACTGCAGATGCTGCACGTGCATTGGCAGAGGCTGGTGCAGATGCCGTTAAAGTAGGTATCGGTCCAGGTTCTATCTGTACAACACGTATTATTGCCGGAGTAGGTGTTCCGCAATTATATGCGGTTTATGAGTGTGCCGAAGCCCTAAAAGGTACGGGAGTGCCAGTTATTGCCGACGGTGGTATCAAACATACCGGTGATATTGCCAAAGCTATTGCAGCTGGCGCCAGTTCAATAATGGCAGGTTCGCTGTTTGCCGGTGTTGAAGAGTCGCCCGGTGAGACGATCATTTACGAGGGCCGTCGTTTTAAATCATACCGTGGTATGGGTTCAATAGAGGCGATGGAATCAGGCTCAAAAGATCGCTATTTCCAGGATGTGGAAGATGATATTAAGAAACTGGTTCCCGAAGGCATTGTGGGCCGTGTACCCTACAAAGGGACCCTTGCCGAAGTTGCTTACCAATATGTTGGCGGTCTACGTGCAAGTATGGGTTACTGTGGTGCTAAAAACATCGAGACCCTGCAAAGGGCACAGTTTGTACGCATCACTGCTGCCGGTATCCGCGAATCGCACCCACACGATATTACGATCACTAAAGAAGCACCTAATTATACGAGGTAGAGATTGGTTATTGAGTTATTAGGTTAATAAGTTATTGAGTGGTGAATGAAGGGCAGGCTTAATAATAACCATAACTCCCAATAAAGCAAGAAGGCGTGCAAAAGCACGCCTTCTTGCTTTATTGGCGATGCAAATGTTAACATATCTTACTCAAGTCGTTCGCTCAATAATATATTAAATTAAAAAACTTAATCTAAGTTTAAACCGGAATCCCGATTTTAGTACCTGTGACCTGAGTGCTAATCACGTGCTCAATAACTAAATAACCCAATAACTTATAACTTCCATGAACTCCATCTGTATTTTCTGCGGTGCAAATTTTAATGGTGATCCCTTGTTGGCTGAGGCGGTTGAACTACTGGCCGAAGTGATGGTGAGCCGGAAGATAGATCTCGTGTACGGCGGCGGTAAAGTAGGGGTAATGGGC
>Ga0070663_100001976_pt1 | contig 11441 bp, 6 predicted proteins | sample KBSC63metaG_FD_65646 | JGI IMG/M metagenome (GOLD analysis project Ga0070663, IMG submission 65646) | Corn rhizosphere microbial communities from Kellogg Biological Station, Michigan, USA - KBS C6-3 metaG | ecosystem: Host-associated > Plants > Roots > Rhizosphere > Soil ...
CAACTCTGCCACCCGGGGTAGCTTTTCCTTCAGTTCGAGGATCAGTCGCTCGGCGGTCTTCTTGCCGATGCCGCTGACGGAGGTGAGGCGCCCGAGGTCCTGATCGGCGACGGCGCTGGCCAGATCCGGCGGAGGCAGCGCGCTCAAGATGCCGAGCGCCGTCCTGGGACCGACGTTGGGGATGGTGATCAGGAGCCGGAAGACGCTGCGATCGAGCTCGCTGGCAAATCCGAAGAGATCGAGAGTGTCTTCGCGTACGTGCGTGTGTACGTAAAGTGTGACGCGTGCGCTTTCAGCGGGGTTCGAGCCGGAACGGACCGAGGTGCCGCGAGGTACCTGAACCTCGTAGCCCACGCCCGCCACGTCCACGGTCCACGTGGAATCTGCCTGCGCGACGACAGTGCCAACCAGTCGACCAATCAATGCGCTTCGATCTACAGGGACGGGCCGTGCGAGAGCAAGCGCAATTCCGCCCCTGGTGCGAGTAACGCTGCCATGATAGCCGACGGCGTGCGCTTCTCGACCTGGATGCTGACATTATTGCTGTGCTCGAGCTGTGGGGGCTCTTCCAGCGAGACACCGCCGCCGCTCGAACCCGATCCCAAGCGTCTGACGGCGCCCGCAGAGGCTCCGCCCGCGGAGGAGTCTGCGCCCGCCGCCATCCCGCCGTCTCCGGGCTCGAATTCAGTCAACGTGGAGGACGGCGCCGAGTTCGGGATCGAGCCGGCGGGGGCTCGTGGGGCGCCCGCCAATGGGGCCTCGACGCATCAGACCTGGGGTGGGACGCCCTCCAGCGCGCCCGCGAAAGGGAAGCGCCCGCCGCCCCACGCGCCCTGATACGAGCTCAGAAGCCGCCGGCCAGCGACAGCCCGACACTGTTGCTGCCCAGCGTCATGCCGATGCTCCGGCTCGCTGCCGCTGGCCGGCTTTCGCTTTCGCCCGGGGTTGCCAGGTGCCAGACGAGGCCTCCAGCTAGCGTCGCCAGTCCCACTCCCGTGATCCATCCCGCGGTCTGGGCGCGGGCGCGCGCCCGCTCCCCATCCACCACTGCGCCGAGGTCGCTACACTCGCCGGCGTGTCCCCCGCAGCTGTCGTTCGCGCTGGAGGCAGCATGGCGAGCTTGCAGATAGAAGGCGCCGCCGACCAGGGTTGCCGTCGCTCCGCCGAGCGCGATCCCGAGCGGCAGCCAGGAACGGCGAGCGGGAGCGACCACCGACGCTGGCGCGCTCGGCTCTGGCGCGCTCGGGCAGGCTTTCGAGAGCTCCCGGCGCGGCCGGACCGAGGCCACGGGCGCATGCTCCAGGCGCGCGATCCGCTTCTGATTGGCTATCACATAGGGCGAGTCGGGCCTGAGGCGGTCAAAACTCGAGAGGCTTTGAATGGCCAGATCCGGCCGGCCGAGTAGTTCTTGGGCCATCGCCAGGTTCAGGAGCAAGGCGTGGGCCGTGCAGTCGCGTTCGTAGGCCCAACGCCACAGCTCTGCGGCGTGGGAATAGTCACCCTCGCTGAAGGAACTCTGGCCGTCTCGATAAGCCCGTTTGGCGGCTTCCGTATCTTCGGGGCTGGCCGTCACACAGGCCTCCGATAGCGCGCTCGTGGCAGTAGGTGGGGCGGAGGGCGCTGGCTCCTCGGCGCTCGGCTGCGCAGCGCTCGGCGCCGGCAACGCCAACCCTGCGATCAGGGCCCACCCCGCCCAATACTTGACCATCTCCGCCACAAACGGCGGAGTTCGACTAGAGAGATATGATCCCTCCGGTGTGAGTCGCACTCCGGTTGGGCAGCTGCTTCAGCGGGTGCACCCCGCACCCCCGATTCGGGCATACGCATGATCACCGACACCCGTCCGCAGGTCCTGGTCGTGGACGATGAGCCCAACCTGCGCCGCGTCCTCGGGGCGCAGCTGGGGCGTGATGGTTACGAGGTGCACGCGGTCGAAGACGGCGAAGCCGCGCTGCGCATCCTGCAAGACCAGTACATCGACGTGGTGATCACCGATCTGCGAATGCCGCGGCTCGACGGGCTGGAGCTGTTGCGGCGCGCGCTGGCGATGGAGCCGGAGTTGCCCGTCGTGATCATCACCGCTCACGGGACGGTCGACAACGCCGTGGCCGCGCTCAAGGCGGGCGCGTTCGACTACATCACCAAGCCGTTCGATCAGAACGAGGTGCGCAACGTGGTGCGCAAGGCGCTGCGCACGCGCGTGCTGGCTTCGGAAGAAGCGCGCGAGGAACGGCCGCCGCCTCCCGGCCCTAGCTTTGGGATCATCGGCGAGAGCCGGCCGATCCAGGAGCTGCGCTCGGTGATTCATCGTGTCTCGGGCACGCTCGCCAGCGTGCTGATCACGGGCGAGGTGGGCACGGGCAAGCAGCTGGTGGCGCGTGCGCTGCACGAGGGGTCGGCACGGCGGGATGCGCCGTTCATCGCGCTCAATTGCGCGGCCGTGGCGCCCGACCTGCTGGACGCCGAGCTGTTCGGGCAGGCCGCGGGCGGCGTGGGAGCGCCGGGCCCGCGTCCGGGGCGCTTCGAGCTCGCCTCGGGTGGCACGCTCTTCCTCGACGAGATCGACAGCGTGCCATTGCCGTTGCAGCCGGCGCTGCTCCGGGCGCTGCAAGACGGCGAGTGCGCGCGCGTCGGCGAGAGCACGACGCGCAGCGTGAACATCCGTTTGATCGCAGCCACGCGCGTCGATCTGGCGCAGCGCGCGCGCGAGGGGAGCTTCAGGCAGGAGCTCTACTACCGCCTGAGCGTGATCCCGATCGGCTTGCCCGCGCTGCGCGAGCGTGGGCCGGACATTCCGGAGCTGGCACAGCACTTTCTGCGCAAGTTCGGCGCGCACCTGAATCACGAGGTGGTCACGCTCGATCCGGAGGCGGAGCGTCTGTTGTGTCGCTACCGCTGGCCCGGCAACGTGCGCGAGCTGGAGAATGTGATCGAGCGCGCGCTCCTGTTCTGCGACGGAGCCAGCATCACCCCGGCGGATCTGCCGGATGCCATTCGCCGGGGCGACGCCGATCCGGAGCAGGCTCTCGGCAGCTCACTCGATGGGCTCAAGGAGCAAGTCAAGGCGGCCACATTGCGACTGGAGCGAGAGCTGATCGAGCGCGCGCTGCGCGAGACCCACGGCAACGTCACGCACGCGGCGCGGCTGCTCAAGATTTCACGCAAGGGTCTGCAGCTGAAGATGAAGGAGCTCGGCCTGAGAGAGCGGGATGAGCGCGAGGGGCCGTAGAGCAGTCAGAGAGCGATCGAGCGCCTGGTTCGTGCGCGGCCTGGCGCTCGCGGGTGTGCTGGGCTGCCGTGACAGTACGGCTCCTGCGCCGCGACCCGCCCGCGGCATTTCCGATGCCGGGCCCCCCTGGGCCGGGCCCGTCAAGGATCCGACCGCCCCGCGCGGCATGCTGTGGATCCCCGAAGGAGCGTTGATCGCGGGGACGCCGCCCGGGCGGGTACCGCGCATCGCAGACGCCGAGATGCCGGGGGAGCAGCTGTTGTTGCACGGCTTCTTCATCGACCAGTTCCCGTTTCCGAACGAGGAGGGCGCGATCCCGCAGACGGGCGTGAACCACACGCGAGCCGAGGCGCTGTGCCGCGAACGTGGCAAGCGCCTGTGCACCGAGCTGGAGTGGGAGCGAGCGTGCAAGGGGCCGCGCAATGGCAGCTATGAATACGGCGATCGTTATCGCCCCGAGGTGTGCTCGACAGGGCGGGCCCCGCGCATGTTGCCCAGCGGATACCGCACCGGCTGCCGCAGCGATTTCGGCGTGCGGGATCTCCACGGCGGTGTCTGGGAATGGACGGCGAGCCGCTGGGGCAGGGGCAATCCCGCCGAGCTGTACAGCTTGCGGGGCGGCAACTCAGCAAACGGCGAGCTGGTCGGGCGCTGCGCCAACGCCATCTCCAAGTCTCCGGAGGCGGCATCGCCCGAGGTCGGCTTTCGTTGCTGCAAGGGTGATGTAAATGAGGCCAAGGTCAGCCTGCACCTGCAGTCGGGCGCCGTCTTCGAGGCGCGCGCCAGGGTCGAAGACGACGTGCGCGCCCAGCTGCAAGAGCTCGTGCCGCCGGAAGTAAAGGAGGCGATCAAGACTTCCGGCGCGCTCCGCATCAACGCTGTCTGGGACTGGCAACCCCTCGGCAACACCCCACTGGTCGTCGCCACCTGCTGTATCGGGGATCCGCCAGCGCACCGCTGCGGCGTGCTGGTGGCGGAGCTGGCAGCCGGACCGGCGCAGCTCGTCGGCTGGTTCTGGGTCGGGCTCTATCCGCCGGCGCTGCGCGCGAGCAAGTGGGATCCACGGAAGCTCTGGGTGACGGGCGGAGACAGGAAGAGCTTCTTCCGGCAACCGCTGAGCTATGAGTTCGGGCGCGTGCAGCTCGGGGAGCTGGTGCGGAAGATCCCCAAGGATCCGGATTGAAAGTGCAGGCGCCGCCGAAAGATTGCGCTTCCGACACGAACCGTTCGACGCTGTCGTGAGTCTCAGCTTCGCGTCGCCGGCAACGGCGTGCGTGCCGCAGCGCCGCACGTGAGCAGGATGAAGGCTTGCACGAAGGCCACCTGGCGCAGCTTCTCGAAGCGACCGGCGGCGCCACCGTGGCCCGCCTGCATGTATGTGCGCAGCAGGAGCAAGCCGTCACCGGTGCTCAGTTCGCGCAGGCGAGCGACCCATTTGGCGGGCTCCCAGTAGGTCACGCGCGGATCCGTCAGACCTGCGGTGGCCAGGATGTTGGGATAGCGCTGGCGCGAGACGTTGTCATACGGGGAGTAGGAGGCGATGTAGCGGTAGGCGACCTCGTCCTCGATCGGGTTACCCCACTCGGGCCACTCCGGTGGCGTGAGCGGCAGCTCCGCGTCGCACATCGTGTTCAAGACGTCAACGAAGGGCACTTCACCCACGACCGCGTTGAACAGGTCGGGGCGCAGGTTGACGGCGGCGCCCACCAGCATGCCGCCCGCGCTGCCGCCATGGATGGCGATACGGTCCGGGGTCGTCCAACCGCTGCGGCACAGGTGCTCGGCGGCGGCGACGAAGTCCTGGAAGGTGTTCTTCTTGTGCTGCAGCTTGCCCGCCTCGTACCAGGCATAGCCCATCTCCTTGCCGCCGCGCACGTGCGCGATGGCATAGACGAAGCCGCGGTTGACCAGGCTCAGCGAGTTGCTGGAGAAGCCGGCAGGAATGCCGTGGCCGTAGGAGCCGTAGCCGTAGAGCAGTAGTGGCGCTCCCTGAGCGGAAGGCGCGCCGGCGGCCTGGGGCGCTGTGGGAGCAGCGCCGCGCGGCGTGGGCGTGGCCTCATGCCAGAGCAGCGAGATCGGGATCTGCGCACCGTCGTGGCTGGTCGCAAAGACGCGCGCGCTGCGATACAGGCTCGGATCGTGGCCGCTCGGGATCTGGCGCCGATCGCGCAGGCTACGCTCGCGCGTGTCCATGTCGTAGTCGTAGGTTTCCTGCGGCGTGGTCAGCGAGGAGTACGTGAAGCGTACGCTGCGCGTGTCGTACTCGTAGCCCGGCAACAGGCCCAGGCTGTAGGCCTCTTCAGCGAAGGCGATCTGATGCTCGGCGCCATCCTTGCGGCTGCGGATCACGATGCGCGGCAGACCGCCGTCGATCTCCAGGCGCACGATGTGGCCGGAGAAGGTGGTCACCGCGAGGATCAGGCAGCCCGGGCGATGGGCAACCAGCTCCTTCCAGTTCTCGGGGCCGGGGTTGGCACGCGGAGCAACCACCAGCTTGAAGTCGCGGGCGCCGGCGTTGGTCAGGATCAAGAGCTCGTCGCCCAGCGCGCTCACCCCGTATTCCATCCCGGGCTTGCGCGCAGCGATCAGTCGCGGCTCACTCTCGGGCCGCGCAGCGTCGATCAGTCGCTGCTCCGAGGTCACGTGGTCGTGGCTGACGATCACGATGTCGGAGTAGTCCTCGGTGTGCTCGATGCCGACGAAGAAGCCGGCGTCGGGCTCCTCGTAGACGAGCACGTCGCTCTCGCTGGGCGTGCCCACGCGATGGCGAAAGACCTTCGAAGGGCGGTGGTTGTCGTCGACCGCCGTGTAAAAGACAAACGCTCCGTCGGCAGAGAACACCGGGTTGCCGCTGGTGCTCGCGATCCGATCGGGGAGGTCGTTGCCCGTCGCCAGATCGCGCAGGCGGATCTCGTAGTATTCAGAGCCGTTCGTATCGAGGGCGTAGGCCAGGAGCCGGTGGTCGCGCGTGTGGTTGACGCCGCGCGCGCTGAAGTAAGCGTGGCCCTGCGAGGCCGCGTCCGCGTCGAACAGCAGCTGTTCGTCCCCGGGCACGGCGTCCGCCGCAGCGCTGCCGGGGGGCGGCAATGCGCGGGTCGGGCGACGGCAGTAACGGGGGTGCTGCGACCCGAGCGCATAGCGCGTGTAGTAGAGGAACGGTCCGTCCTGGGCCGGCACCGAGCTCTCGTCCTCTTTGATCCGACCCTTGAGCTCGGCGAACAGCGCCTCCTGCAGCTCGTTGGTGGCTGCCAGCGCCTGATCGGTGTGGGCGTTTTCCAGATCCAGATGCGCGCGGATGCGGGCCTCCAGCTCGTCGGGCTGGCGCATGACCTGCTGCCAGTTATCGTCCCGCAGCCAGTGATAGGGATCCTGGCGCGTGATGCCGTGGAGCGTGGCCGAGTGCGGGATCTGTTCCGGGCGGGGGGGGCGCGTCATGCAGCAGTTGTGCCACGGATTGCACGCAGCCTCAGCCGAAAGTGTCGACTGCATCAACTCCCCCCTGAGGGAGTTGCTCCGGGCCCGTCGCGAGGCGGGCCCGGATCGACCTGCTCAGAACAGGATACGGGTGCGGATGTTGGTGGCGAGCGCCGAGACGCGTGAGCGCACCTCTTCCGAGACGCCCTGGTTGATGTCCATCACCAGATAGCCGACATCCGAGTTCGTCTCCAGCACCTGGCTTTCGACGTTGGCGTGCGACTCGCTGATGATGGTGTTGATGTCACTGAGTACGCCCGGGACGTTGCGGTGGATGTTCAGGATGCGGTGGCGCCCGCGCAGCTGCGACGGCTCGACCCGCGGGAAGTTCACTGCCGGCAGGGTGCTGCCGGTGTTCAAGAACTTGAGCAGCGTGACCGTGACTTCCTTGCCGATCGCCGCCTGGGCCTCCTCGGTCGAACCGCCCACGTGCGGCGTCAGGATCACGTTCTTCAGGCCCTGCAACGGCGACTCGAAGCGTTCCTTGTTGCTCTGCGGCTCCTTCGGGAAGACGTCGATCGCTGCGCCCTTCAGGTGCCCAGCGCGCAGCGCCTCGGCCAGCGCCGGAATGTCGACGACGTTGCCTCGGCTCAGGTTCAAGAGGCGGCTGCCGGGGCGCATCTTGCGCAGCTGTTCGGTGCCGATCATGTTCTTGGTCTGCTCCGTCGCCGGCACGTGCAAGGTGACGAAGTCGGAGGCCTCGAGCAGCGCGTCCAGGCTGGGCATCTCCTTGTTGTTGCCCATCGGGAGCTGCGACACGATGTCGTAAAACAACACGTTCATGCCGAGCGCTTCCGCCAGCACGCCGATCTGGCGCCCGATGTGACCGTAGCCAATGATGCCCAGCGTCTTGCCGCGCACCTCGAACGAGCCCGTGGCGCTCTTGTTCCACACGCCCTCGTGCATGCCCTTGGAGGCATCCATGACCTGCCGGGAGAGCGCGATGACTTCGCTGAGCACGAGCTCCGCCACGCTGCGCGTGTTGCTGAACGGTGCGTTGAACACCACGACACCGCGCTTGCAAGCCGCCTCCAGCGCGACCTGGTTGGTTCCGATGCAGTAGCAGCCGACCGCGAGCAGGCGGCGGGCGGCCTCGAGCACCTTGGGCGTGACGTGCGTCTTGCTGCGGATGCCGAGCAGGTGCACGTCCTCGATCTTTGCGCAGAGCTCGTCCTCGTCGAGCGCGGCACTCTGGGTCTCTACCGACAGTCCGTCGTCGCGGAACATCTGCGCCCCACTGGCATGGATGTTCTCGAGCAGCAGTACTTTGATGCGCTCCTTGGGATAGCTCGTCACGCTCGTCATGTGATATTCCTCGGACCGGCCCGTAGCGCCGGTGGTAGGCCTTGGCAAGTCGCAGCCCGACGGCCAAGGAGTGAAAGCAGAAATGATCTCTCGCGGGCTGACTCGCCGCGGCTCACGTCGTTTGCCGAGACGTTGCCCAGGAGCCTCGAAGGATGTCGGCGAGCAATGCAGGGTCGTGCCCGAGCCGCGAAGACCGGAGTGCCCGGCGATCGTATCGAGGTCCGGCTTCCTCAGCTGACATCACGCCGTCTGTCGCCGAGCCCAGACTGAAGCAAAGGTGGCCGGCCGCGGTGCCGTCGCACCAAATGCGGCGCACCTAAAACGGTTTGTTAGGTGAAAAAATTAACAATAACATCTAGATGAATCGAAGTTTCTAACGTGAATTGTGGATGTTTGAATCCGCACATCAGAATGTGCGGATTCAATACTGTTCCTGGAAATTGTCAAGCATTCCAGAACGGCAGGGAATCCTCGAACCGTTTCAGTACGGGCAAGGTAGGCTGCGCAGGCGTTCCCCGCCCTGCATGTCCCACCCCATTCAAAGGCGACTGCTCAGCGAAGAGATTCTGCGGCTGCGCCGCTCCACGGAGGGGCGCCGCTATGCCTCCGCGCAACGCAGCGGCCGCATCGATCCCAATCCGCATCAGATCGATGCCGTGATCTTCGCGCTCGGCCGCGTGCGCGAGGGGGGATGCATCCTCGCGGACGAGGTGGGCCTGGGCAAGACGATCGAAGCCGGGCTGGTGATGGCTCAACTGTGTGCCGAGGGCGCGAGCCGCGTGCTGCTGGTCACGCCCAAAGCGCTGCTTGGGCAGTGGCGCCAGGAGCTGTTCACGCTGTTCGGGATGTCCGCGCTGGAGGCCACAGCCGACACCGACTGGGAGGCAGAGGGAGTGTTCCTGATCAGCCGCGAGCAGCTCGCGAGCGAGCAGGGCATGGCAAGGTTGTCGGCCGCGGGCAGCTTCGACTTGTGTGTCGTGGACGAGGCGCACGAGGTGTTTGCGGGGCTCTATCGGCGCTTCGATCGTGCCGGACGCTATCTGCCGGACGCTCCGCACGCCAAGATCGCCGGGCGGCTGCGCGAGTTGCTGGGCGGGGGCACGCCCGCGCTGCTGCTCACGGCCACGCCGCTCTCCAACTCGCTCGCTGAGCTGTGGGCGCTGGTGCAATACGTCGACCGCAGCGGCACGTTGCTCGGTGATCTGTCGACGTTTCGCGAGCGCTTCTGCGCGGATGATGATCGGCGCTTGCAACCGGGCCAGGGCGGCGAGCTGCAGCGCCGCCTGCAGGTGGTGGTGCGGCGCACGCTGCGACGGCAGGCGCAGGAGTTTCTGCGTACGCCCTTCGTGAGCCGGCGCACGCGGCTCTACGAATATGACATGAGTCCGCCAGAGCGCGAGCTGTACGAGGACGTGACCCGCTACCTGCTCACGCCGCAGCTGGCGGCCTTCAGCGGCCGGCACCGCACGCTGCTGCTCCTGGGGTTTCATCGCCGCATGGCTTCGTCGCACCGCGCGCTCGCGGCCAGCCTGGAGCGCCTGGCGGAGCGCCTGCGGCGTCACCTGGCGGGTGGTGATCTCGATCCGCTGCGCGACTTCGCCCTCGATCTGGAGGAGCTGGACGAGCCAGCCGGGGAGGACGAGGCGCCCGAGGCGGGGGCGGAAGACGCCCAGGTGGCCGCCGAGCTCGCGATCGTGGAAGGGCTGATCGCTCGGCTCGAGGCGCTGGAGAGCGACAGCAAGGCACGCGCGCTGCTCGACGCGCTGCGGGTGATCGACGAGGACGCCGCGCGTGGACTCGGCCAGGGTAAGCTGGTGATCTTCACCGAGTCGCTGGCGACGCAGGAGTATCTGCGCGAGCTCCTGCTCTCCGCGGGGCTCGGCGACGAACAGATCACGCTGTTCCGCGGACAGAATACCTCGGCGCGCGCCGAGCAGGCGCTCGGGCGCTGGCAGGCCGAGATCGGGGGCACGCTCGGGCCGAGCTCCCTGCCGAGCCGCGAAGTGGCGCTGCGCCTGGCGCTGGTGCATGAGTTCAAGACCCGCTCGCGCGTGTTCATTTCCACCGAAGCTGGCGCGAAGGGCCTGAACCTGCAGTTCTGCGACACGCTGATCAACTACGATCTGCCTTGGAATCCCCAGCGTATCGAGCAGCGCATTGGCCGTTGCCACCGTTACGGCCAGCTGCGCGACGTGACGGTGATCAACTTTCTAGCGCGCGACAATGCTGCCCAGCGCCTGACCTTCGAAATCCTGAGCCGCAAGCTGGAGCTGTTCGGGGCCGTGCTGGATGCGTCCGACCACGTGCTGTACGAGCCGGTGGGCGCCGCGCAAGCGGCAGTGTTCAATGCGCTGTCCAGCGACTTCGGCGCCGAGCTGGCGCGCATCTACGAGAGCGCGCGCAACCTGGAGCAGATCGAGCGGGAGCTGGCGCGGCTGGACGCGGAACTCGGGGTGCGGCGCAGTGAGCTGGAGGCGGTGCAGGCGCGCACGGCGGGCCTGATCGAGTCGAGATTGGACGCGAGCGTTCGCCAGGCGTTTCGCAAGCTGGCCGAGGAGCTGCCCGGGCACCTGCGCGAGCTCGACCGCGACCTGGAGCAGCTGGTGTGCGAGTACCTGGAGAGCGCGGGCGTGCGCTACGACAAGCGGCCGAGCGCAACGGGCGCGACACTGCTCGAGATCGCTCCGGCAGCGGCCTTACCCGAGCTGCTGCGCGCCGGACTGCGCGTGGTCGTCGGCGGGGATCAGGCGAGCAGCGCCGTCGGCGATCGCCTGACGCTGGGCCATCCGCTCGTGCATTGGGCGGCGGAAGCCGCGCGGCGCGACACCGAGCAAGCCTTTCAGGTGCGGCTGGGCGGCGAGCGGCTGGCGCCGGAGCTGGCGCCTCTGCGCGGCCGCCGCGGCAGATTGCGGGTGGAGAAGCTGCGCTATCCCGGCTTCGAACCCGTCGAGCGCCTGCTGCCTGTGGCGGTGTTGGAGGCGGCGCACGGCGAGACGGCGCACGGCGAGGCGGCGCAGCTGGACCCCCAGACCACGTTGCGGCTGCTGCGCGGACCGCTGGAGGCGGCGCCGGAGCTGAAGAGCCAGGTGAGCGACAGCGAGATCGAAGACGCGCTCGATGAGGCGCTGTTCCTGGACGAGCAGGAAGTGTCGAGCGCCGAGCAGCGGCTGTTCGCTCGCGCCATGGCGCAGCTGGAGCGTTACGTGGAGGATCGCGCGCTGATCCAGCGCCGGGAGCGCGCGGCCATCAGCGAGGCCCAGCAGCGGGCGCGCGAGCAGATCCTGGCCGCGCCCGGCGCGGACGCGCGCTCGCGTGCCGAGGCCCTGGTCGAGCGCCTGCAGCGCGACCTGGAGGCGGTGGACGCCGAGCTCGAGCGGCTCGCGGAGCGGCGCGACGAGGGCTATCAACGAGGACGCGAGCTGGCGCATCAAAA
>Ga0070663_100001983_pt1 | contig 11428 bp, 15 predicted proteins | sample KBSC63metaG_FD_65646 | JGI IMG/M metagenome (GOLD analysis project Ga0070663, IMG submission 65646) | Corn rhizosphere microbial communities from Kellogg Biological Station, Michigan, USA - KBS C6-3 metaG | ecosystem: Host-associated > Plants > Roots > Rhizosphere > Soil ...
GCATCTGCGGAACAGGGAACGGAACAACACCTGACGTCGCGGGACGCTTGACCGGGGCTGCCGCTGTGCGCGGCGGGATCACCGTAGCGACGGCCTCTCCACCATGACGATGACGAGCGCCGTACGCTACAGAAGAAGGATGGCCATCACGCAACGCATCGTGACTGGCCTGATACTCACTGGTGCGGGAAGATTCACCGACTTTGGTGTCCGAGGGGGGACTTGAACCCCCACGCCCGTTAAGGGCACTAGCACCTCAAGCTAGCGCGTCTGCCATTCCGCCACTCGGACCTGCTGAGGAAAGAGTATACGGCCACCCCACCCCCCTGTTCAGGGGGGTCTGGATCCGTACCCCGAGACCCTCTGGCAAGATCGGTAAGTTTCGCCGACGCTGCATCGATCCAGCCCCGCCGACCTGGGGGTTGCCGGGTGGAAAACCTTCCACCTTCCGACCCCTGGATCTGGTCATCTACCTGCGAAACGCCGCTGGGCGCATACGGTTTACAAGAACGCTTTCGCTTCCTAGGATTCGCCGGGCAAGCCAGCGCGTTCGAGCGCCCTCGTGGACTGGGAGGTTGCCGTATGGCGCGCGCCGGGCGGTCGGATGATGAGATCTCGGTCGATGAGCTGCTTCGGGAGACCGGGGCCACTCCTCGCTCTCTTGGGGCCTACGCCCCCCTCACGCGGGTTCGGGATGACGACACCGGTGAGGGGTACCGGGAACGGCTCGAACAGCGGGCGAAGGAAGCTGCCGCTGCTCAGCAGCGGGCTGGGCGGCGGATTCGGTGGGTTTCCGCCGTCTGTGGGGCGCTCGTTGTCGTGGGGAGTCTTGTCATCATCGCCGTCACCTCCGAGAGTTCGCCGGGGCGGCAAGCCGCTGTTCCGCCTGATCCGCTCGCTCCCGCGACCACCACTCCGACGACCGTGCTCACCTCCGGCTCGGCGCCCAGCCCCGTGCCCACCGTGATGCGGCAGACCTCGACGTCCGCTTCGCCCGCGACGACGGGGCCCAAGACCACGGCCGGCAGCAGCGCGACCGAGGCCGCTCCACCGCCGCCTGCTCCGACCACCGGGTGCACCGTCAGCTACGCCGTCACCGACCAGTGGCCCAACGGTTTCACCGCCAACGTCTTCGTCACCAACACCGGCAACCAGACGCTCGACCCATGGACGTCCACCTGGAACTTCACCGCCGGGCAGCAGGTCACGCACAGCTGGAACGGCGACTACTCCCAGAGCGGTTCGCGGGTCACCATGAAAGCGGTTTCCTACAACCTCGCCCTGGCCCCGGGCGCGACCGTCAACATCGGCTTCAACGGCTCCTTCAGCCGCAGCAACCCGGCGCCCGTCGGCTTCACCCTCAACGGCGCCCGCTGCACCACGGTCTAACCGAGCACCTCGCGCATGAAGCCCACCAGGCCAGTGCTGGGCGGGCTGTGGGCATGCGTGTACACCGAGACCTGGGCCGGCTCGACCTCGAGCGGGAGTTCGAACAGCCGGACCGGTGCTCGGCGGCGACCACCTCCGCCACCAGCTCGCCGTCCTGGACCAGGTACGGCAGCGCCGCGAACCGGGTCACCTCGAGCACCACGCGATCACGCTGCCCGATCGCCCGGGTCTGGTTCGGCACCGGAGCGGTGCTGAGCCTGCGCATCGGCAATGCGTTCGTGCCCGACGCGGGGCTGCTGCTGACCGGCGTCTTCGTTCTCCTCGGAAGCAACTTCCGAAATCGGCGGAGTTCGCTGACGGGCACGGCTTCTTAAAGTCCCCATTACCGATCCATTGGTGATGAAAGGAACTTCGATGCGCAAAGCCGCTCGCACGTTCACCGCGATTGCCCTCGCCGCCGGCGCCACGCTGGCCGTGGCCCCGGCCGCGCCGGCCGCCACCCAGGCCGGCCACTTCGTCCTGTTCAGCAACCGGTTCACCGGGCCGATGTTCGCCTGCTACACCGCGCACGACGACCGGGGGAACCAGCTCGCGCACGACTGCGACCAGGTGCAGACCCGCCAGAAGTCCACGTTCTGGGTGCCCGGCAACGCCAAGGAAACGCGGGTGACGGTGGCCGACCGCGGCACCCAGATGTTCGCCAGGACCCACCCCAACAACCGGGATCTGTGTATCCGGGCGACCATGACCGGGTCGGTGCACGAGGCCACCGACCAGCCCTGCACGCCGAACTGACGAAAACCGCGGGATTGTCCCGGCAATCCCGCGGTGTCAGACGGTTTCTTCGGGGCGGCGCCTGCCCAGTGTCGCTTCCGGGTGCTCGGTCCGGCGGTCGGAGTCGCGCAGGACCTCGCGGGCCTGGCCCTCGGGGTCCGCGCTGTCGACGGCCTGCTCTTCGGGCAGCAGCTCGGCGCGGGTTTCGGTCCGGTCAGGGGTGTCGTCCATGCCGGGCGGTTACCCGATCCGGAACGATCTCAGACACTCAGCCGGCGGCGCGGCTGGTCGGCACCGGCCGTGCGAACCCGCCTCACTCCCGCGAACGGCGGTTCCCGGCCGCGTCACGACGCAGCTGGTCGGCCTGGGCCGAGATCTCGCCGAGCTGCTCGGCCAGCCCGGCGTGCGCGCCGGTCAGGTGCGGCTGAGCGGCGGCCAGCGGCGGCAGCAGCGTCGCCGGGTCGTCGTCGCCGAGGGCCACGCCGAGGCGGTCGGCGCTCTTCTGCGCGTCGGGACCGAGCCCGTCGAGCGCGCTGACCCGGCCGGCCAGCTGACGCAGGATCGCGGAGTTGCGCCGGGCCCAGTCCGCGACGGCCCGGTCGCCCGCGCGCCGGTCGCGTTCCGCGTCGACCCGTGCCTCGCCGGTTTTCTCGCCCGTGTGCGACGGCTGCAGCCGCAGGTAGCGCCGTTCCGCGGCCTGGCGGCTCGCGACGCCCAGTGCGGGCGCGAGCGCGACCCAGCTGGCGCCGGCCGCCCTGGCCGCCGTGATCAGCTCCGGCTCCCAGCTCGCCAGCTCCTCCCGCAGCACCCGGAGACCGGACAACGCGGCCAGCACCTGGGTTTGGTCCCCGGCCCCGGCCCGCGCGGCCGTGACCACCTCCTGGATCCGGCGCAGCGCGCCGGCGGGATCGGTTCCGTCCATCACGTCATCCTCTCGACGACTCAAATCTTGTCATCGTTTTGACGACATGCTAGAACAGATCCGCGTGTTGGCACCAGAGCTGTCAGGTTCCAGGCCCCCGATCGAGGAGGGTTTGCGGTGACCGTCATTTCCACGACGCACGGAGTGACCCCTTTGCTGGAGGAACTGCTGGCCCGGGTCGCGGCCGACGTGCCGGGCGCCCTCGGCGCGGCGGTGTCCGTGCACCACCACGACGACTCCCTGCACGTGGCGGCCGCGCACGGGCTTTCCACGGTCCTCGTCCCTGCCCAGCTGAACGGGTTCGGCGGTCCCGTGCCGACCGCCGGCCGCACCGGCGAGCCGGTGGTGACCGCGGACGTCTACGCCGACGACCGCTGGCCGTCCCTGACGCTGAGCGGCCTGCTGGAACACCATCCCGCCCTCGCGGCGGACTGGGCGCGGGTGCGCGGGGTCGCGGCCCTGCCCTCGGCATGGGACACCGAAGGCACCTTGGTCCTGTCGGTGGCCCTCGACCGGCCCGCCACCGAAGAGACGGTCGACGTGCTGCGGCGCCACGAGCGGCTCGCCGCGATGGCGCTGGTCGTCGCCGAAGCGGCCCGGCCGGACCGGACCGACCAGATGCTGGACCTCCTGCAGTCGCGAGCGGCACTGGAAGAGGCCAAGGGGATCGTCATCGCCCTGCGCCGCTGCGACCCCGACGAGGCCTGGAACACCCTGCGCCGGACGAGCCAGGAGTTGAACGTCAAGGTCCGGGAACTCGCCGTCGCGCTGGTGGAACTGCTCGCCGGCGCACCGGCGCCCCAGCCGGCCGGCGACCGCACGATCCACCCCGGCCCGGCCGCCCGCCGCGCCGCCGATCAGCTGCTGCGCGCCTTCGGCGAACCCCGCCGGTGACTCAGGCCTCTTCGACGCGGAAGACGGCGATGCGGTCCGCGGCCGCCGCGACGGCGTCCGGTGTGGACGCCTCCGCCAGCCCCGTCGTCACGTACCGCTTCCCCACGCTCGGCGGGCTCGTCTCGACCAGCCGGCGCAGGACGGGCCGCCGGTCCTCCACCGGCAGCTCGACCAGCCGGGCGGTCCGCGAGCGCCGTCCGCGGGTGAGCGTCACCTCGCTCGCGGCCCGCACGTTCGCCACCCAGGCCGCCTTCGGATAGGCCTGGACGATGTAGTGGTTCCCGTCGACGGGAACCACCGCGATGGGGAACGTGCGCGGAACGCCGGTGCGCCTTCCGGGCACGGTGAGCAGCTGCATCGGACCGAAGGCGACACCGAGCCGCTGCAGCCCGACCACGACCTTGTTGCCGGTGTTGACCATCCGGCGGTAGCTCTGCGCTGTTGTCATACCTCGACGGTACACCGAAATCATACGCAACTCGTATGATCTGACTCTCGTAGCTACTCGCGTTCGGGACCGGACTTCGGCTCCGGCGGCAGCGGATCCGGCACCGGGACACCGCCGGGGGCCGGAAGCGGCCGGTCCGGCGGCGGGTCCGTTTCGGGGACGACGGGTTCGGGCGGTATCGGCGGTGCGGTCATCGGTCTTCCCTCCGCCACGCGCCGCCCGCGGTTCGGGCGGCGATCACCTCGAGGGCTACCCGCTGCGCTGGACTCTGACACCGTGTCAGGCGCTATCCCGGACCCATGACGCCTTTCCGCACTGCGACCGAGGTGGCCGGCGACATCCGCCGCGGCACACTCTCGGCGCGTGAAGTGACCGAACAGCTCTTCGCCCGCATCGACGCCTCGACCGTCAACGCCGTCATCGCGACCTGCCGCGGCTCCGCGTTGGCGGCCGCGGAAGAGGCCGATCGGGCGGTCGCGCGCGGCGACGACGCCGGGCCGCTGCACGGCGTCCCGATGACGGTCAAGGACGCCTTCGCCGTCGCCGGGCTGCCCACGACCTGGGGCGAGCCGGCGTTCGCGGACTGCGTCGCGACCGAAGACGCGGCGGTCGTCGAACGGCTGCGCGCCGCCGGCGCGATCGTCGTGGGCAAGTCGAACGTGCACCACCTGCTCGCGGACTTCGGCCGGACCGAAAACCCGCTCCACGGGCGGACGGTCAACCCGAGAGACCCCACGCGGACGCCGGGCGGCTCGAGCGGCGGTGCCGCGGCCGCGCTCGCCGACGGGCTGACCTACCTCGAATACGGCTCCGACCTGGCCGGGTCGATCCGGATCCCGGCCGCGTACTGCGGCGTCTACGGCCTGAAGCCGACCGCGGGCACCGTGCCGCTGCGCGGGTTCCAGCCGCCCGGGCCGCCCGCGCCGCTCGCCCGGGAATTCCCCTCGGCGGTCGGTCCCCTGGCCCGGTCGGCGGCCGACCTGCGGCTCGCCTTGGCCCTCACCGGCGGGCCGCTGCGACCCACCCGGCAGTGCCGGCTCGAGGACTTCCGCGTCGGGGTCGTGCTCGACGATCCGGCCTGCCCGGTGACCGGCGAGGTCGGCGCGGCACTGTCGGACGCCGTCGACGCGCTGGCCCGCGCCGGGGTCCGGATCCGCGAGGGCTGGCCGGCGGACGTCGATCCGGCCGCCCAGGCCGAAGCGTTCGGCTTCCAGGTGGAGCTGTTCTTCGCGAGCCAGGAAGGGCGTGAACCGGCCGGAACCGCCGAACAGGAACGGCGGCGGGCAGCGCTGGGATCGGCCTGGGCCCGGTACTTCGCCGACGTCGACGTCTTCCTCTGCCCGACGGTGTTCACCACCGCACTCCCCCACGACGAGCGGGAACGCTACGAAGACCAGGTGTTCTGGATCGCGCAGGCGTCGCTGCCCGGGCTGCCGGCGGTCAGCGCCCCGGTCGGCGGGGACCTGCCGGCCGGGCTGCAGGTCGTCGGGCCGGCGCACGAGGACGACACGGCGATCACGTTCGCGGAAGTCGCCGCGGACGTCGTCGGCGGGTTCGTCCCGCCTGAGGAAGGATCGAGGCGTGTTCTCGATCGGTGACTTCGCCCGCCACGGCCGGGTGTCGGTCCGGATGCTGCGCCACTACGACGCGCTCGGGCTGCTGCGCCCGGCCCGCGTCGACCCCGCGACCGGCTACCGCAGCTACACCGCGGGCCAGCTGGCGCGGCTCAACCGGATCGTCGCGCTTAAGGACCTGGGGTTCACGCTGGAGCAGGTGGCCACGCTGCTGGCCGACGAAGTCACGGTCGAGCAGGTGCGCGGCATGCTGGCGCTGCGGCGCGCGGAGCTGGAAGCCGCGCTGGCCGAGGGAGCGGCCCGGCTGGCCCAGGTCGAGGCGCGGCTGCGGACGATCGAGGCGGAGGGCCGCCCGCCCGCGCACGACGTCGTCGTCAAGGAGCTGCCCGGCCTGCGGGTGGTGGAGCTGACGGGCATCGCGGCGGGGTTCGCGCCGGAGGCGATCGGGCCGGTCGTCCACCCGCTGTGCGCGGAACTCGGCCACCGCCTCCCCCAGGCGGACGTCACGCCCGCCGGACGGCTGACCTGTTACTACGAGCAGCGCGCGGAGGACGAAGTCGTGGTGCACGCCGCGATCCCGGCCTCGGTCGGCAACGGCGACCTCAACGGCCTGGCGGTGGCGGACCTGCCGCCGGCCCGCGCGGCGACGCTCGTCCACCGCGGCCCGATCGACGGCGTCCTGCCGAGCTGGCAGGCGGTGGTGCGCTGGATCGACGACCACGGCCACCGGTCGGCCGGGCCGCAGCGGGAGGTCTACCTGGACTGCCCGGAGGATCCGGCGGGCTGGGTGACGGAACTGCAGGAGCCGATCAGCTAGGACGCGGGTGGTGGGCGTGGTCACCCGCCGGGATGTCGCGGTCCACGTGGTCCGCGTGGTGGAGGGCCTGGGCCAGCAGGCCGCGGACGTGGTTGTCGGCCGCCGAGTAGTACACGAACGTGCCTTCGCGGCGGCCCTTCACCAAGCCCGCCAGGCGCAGCTTCGCCAGGTGCTGGCTGACCGCCGTCGGCGCTGCTCCGGCCAGCTCGGCGAGGCAGGCCACCGAGGACTCGCCCTGCAACAGGGCCCACAGGACCTTGATGCGGGTCGGGTCGGACAGCAGGCGGAACGACTCCGCCGCCAGGTGGACCTGCTCTTCCGTGGGCATGTCGAACTCCGGCAGCGACGTGTGCATGGCCCATACCTTACTACTTGCGTATCTGCGTGCTTGCGCAGATAGACTGGCCCCATGACCGGACACGGACACGGGCACCGCCACTCCCGGTGGCGGCCGCACAGCCACGACAGCGCCGACCGCGTCGACCACGCCCTCGAAACCAGCCGGCGCGGCCTGCGGGTGCTCGGGTGGTCGTTCGCCGCGCTCTTCGCCACCGCCGTCGCTCAGCTGGTGCTCGTCCTGGTCACCGGGTCGGTGGCGCTGCTGGGCGACACCGTCCACAACTTCGCCGACGCGCTGACCGCCGTCCCGCTCGGGGTCGCCTTCCTGCTCGGCCGTCGCGCGGCGACCCGCCGCTACACCTACGGCTTCGGCCGCGCCGAGGACCTGGCCGGTGTGGTCGTCGTGCTCGTCATCGCGGCTTCGGCGGCGATCGCCGGCTACGAATCGGTGGTGCGGCTGCTCGACCCGCAGCCGGTCGCGCACCCGGGCGTGGTCGCCGCGGCCGGCGTGATCGGCTTCGCCGGCAACGAACTCGTTGCGCGGTACCGGATCAAGGTCGGCCGCGAGATCGGCTCGGCCGCCCTGGTCGCGGACGGGCTGCACGCCCGCACCGACGGCTTCACGTCGCTGGCGGTCGTCGCCGGCGCCGCGGGCGTCGCGTTCGGCTTCCCCGCGGCGGATCCGATCGTGGGGCTCGGGATCACCGTCGCGATCCTGTTCGTCCTGCGCGACGCGGCGAAGGAAGTCTTCCGCCGGCTGCTGGACGCGGTCGACCCGGCGTCGGTCGAGCTGGCCGAACGGACGGCCCGCGAAGTCGAAGGCGTGCTCGGCACCCGGGATCTCCGGATGCGCTGGATCGGGCACCACCTGCGGGCCGAGCTGGCGGCGACGGTGGCGGCGGACCTGACCGTCGAGGCCGCCCACGCGCTGGCCCACGAGGTCGAACACCGGTTGCTGCACGCGATCCCGCGGCTGACCGCGGTGGTGGTGCACACCGAACCGGCCACCGGGGCGGACCGGGTCCACGAGGCCGTCGCCCACCACCGCTGACGGCTTTTTGTCGGTGCCGTTCGCTAGCGTCGCCCCCGTGATCGACTACGAAGCGGAGATGGGGCGGATCCTGGAGGGCCCACGGACCTGTCCGGCTGGACCAGCTCGCCGTACTATTCGCGGCCCACCGTCCAGCCGATCGGCGACGACGGCGTCCGAGCCTGGGCCGGCCGCTCGCCGACCCGCTCCCGCCCGAAGTCGTCGATCCGGCGTCGTTCCCGAACCTCGACGCGATGTTCCTCGGCGTCGTCGACGAGTACCACGGCGCCCGGTACTCCAGCGGCTTCCCACCGGACGGCGCATGCGGGAGGAGGCCCCCGGCTGATCAGCCGACGGGCTGCTTCGCCGGTTCCGGCTCCGGCTTCAGCACCCCGGCGAACACCGCCGCCAGCACGCACAGCACCACCGGCACCGCGAAGGTCACGTTCAGCGGCATCCACCGGGTCAGCCCGCCGATGAGCGCCGGGCCGGCCAGCAGCCCGACGTAGCCCAGGCCGACCACGCGGGCCATCAACGCGCCCGACGCCCGGGTGTCGAGGTTGCCCGCCGCCGTGAACAGCTGTGGGACGCCGCCCGAGAGGCCCAGGCCGAACAGGGCCCAGCCCACCAGGGACACCGGCACCCACGGGGCCGCCGCGGCCGTCGTCAGGCCCAGCGCCGCCAGGATCGCGCCATAGCGGACGATCGCCGCCGGGCCCGCCCAGGCCGCGACGCGGTCGGTCAGGAACCGGCCGGTCGTCATCGCCACCGCGAACGCGCCGTACGCCAGCGCCGCCGTCGACGCCGAAGTGCCGAGCACCTTCTCCATGTGCAGCGCGGCCCAGTCGTTCGCCACGCCCTCCGACAGCATCAGCGCCAGCGCCAGCAGGCCGAGCAGCCAGACCACGCGGCCCGAAGTCCGGCGCGCGCCGACCGGCTCGGAAGCGGCGACGGCGTCACGTACCTCGGGAGACGGCACAGCGGCCGGTTCCATCAGGAACCGCGCCGACAGCAGGGAAAGCAGCACGCAGACCAGGCCGGTGCCGGTGAGCGTCACCCCGGTGGGCACGCCCGCGCCGAGCGTCGCCGCGCCGATCACCGCGGCGATCGCGCCGCCGATCGACCACATCGCGTGGAACGCCGCCATGATCGGGCGCGGGTAGGCCCGTTCCACCACGACCGCGTGGGAGTTCATCCCGACGTCGATCGCGCCGTTGCCGAAGCCGAAGAAGACCAGCGACAAGCCCAGCGTCCACCACGAGGTCGCGAACCCGGGCCCGCACACGGCCAGCCCGAGCAGGATCCCGGCGGCCGGCACCAGCCGCCGCTGGCCGAGCCGGTCGACGAGCGGGCCGGACACCTGCATGCCGGCGAACGCGGCGCCGCCGAGCACCAGCAGCAGCGCGCCCAGGGTGCTGTGCGAGATGCCGGTCGCGCGCTCGATGTTCGGGATGTGGACCACCCACATGCCCATCGCGAACCCGTTGAGGCCGAAGAACATGAAGGTCGCGAACCGGGCGGCGCGCGGGCGGGGCGGGACGGTCATCGGCTCTCCAGAGGAACGGCGACGTGCACGAGCACGCCTCGGTCGGCCAGCGCGGCACGCTGGTCTTCGGGCGCGCCGGGGTCGGTGATCACCACGTCGGCGCGGTCGGCGGGACAGATGCAGGCGAGCGCGGAGCGGCCCCACTTGGCGCCGTCGGCGAGCACGATCACCCGGGCCGCGACCTCGAGGGCGGTCTGCTTGACCTCGGCGTCGCCCAGGTCGAAGGCGGTGAGGCCGGAGTCGACGGCGAACGCGCAGGGGCTCAGCACGGCGACGTCGAACCGCAGGGCCCGCAGCGACGCCAGCGTCAGCGGGCCGGTGAGGGCCTGCTCCCCCGGCCGCGGTTCCCCGCCGGGCAGCAGGAGCCGGACGCCGGGTGCCTCGGCCAGTTCGCGGACCGCGTGCAGCGACAACGGCATCACGGTGACCGAGCGCCCGCGCAGCAACCGTGCCAGCTCCAGGGCCGTCGTGCCGCTGTCGAGGACGACCGTCTCGCCGTCGCGGATCAGCTCGGCCGCCGCGGCGGCGATGGCCCGCTTCGCCGCGATCGCGGCCGTCGCGCGGGCCTCGAACGGCGGTTCGGCCGCCGTCGGCGACGCCGGCACCGCACCGCCGTGCACCCGCCGGAGCACGCCCCGGGCGGCCAGCTGGTCGAGGTCGCGGCGGACGGTCATCTCCGACGCGCCGGTCGCTTCGGCCAGCTCGGCGACGCCCACCTGCTCGGCCTCGCGCAACCGCTCCACGATGACCCGTTGCCGTTCCGCGCTCTTCACGCCGCAAGGCTGGCAAACCGCCCGCGTTCGCACAACCGGTTTGTTCGAACGCTCACATGACTTGTGCGAACCACCGCTGCGGCATGATGGGGCCGTGCACGCCGCCGAGACCACCGCGACCCCGTGACCGGGGGCTACCTGAAGGGCCGGATCCGCCGCGAAGACATCATCACGGCGGCGGCCGCGGCGTACGGCGAACTCGGCTACCACGGCTCGTCGCTGCGGGAGATCGCCAAGCGCGTCGGGATTTCGCACGCCGGCCTCCTCTACCACTTCCCCACCAAGGAAGCCCTGCTCGCCGCCGTGCTCGAACGCCGGGACGCCGAGGACTCCGAGCGCGAACAGCTCACCGTGCCGCCCGGGCTCGAGGTCCTCCGTCACTTCGTCGCGCTCGCCGAGCACAACGTCCGCCACCCCGGGATCGTCGACCTCTACTCGCGGCTCGCCGCCGAAGCGGTCGCCCCGGACCACCCGGCGCACGAGTACTTCGTGCGCCACTACCGGGCCGCGCGCGACGGCGTGCACGAGTCGTTCGAAGCCCTCGCCGCCCGCGGCGAGCTGCGGGACGGCGTCGAGCCCGCGACGGCGGCGCTGACGTTCATCGCGCTGATGGACGGCCTGCAGGTGCAGTGGCTGACCGTGCCCGGCGACGTCGACCTGGTCGGCTCGTTGCGCTTCTACCTGCAGAACCTGCTCACCGTCCCGCTCTAGCCGTGGGCAGGGTTCGCGTGCGTGACCGCTGATGAGCTGTTGCAGGACCAGCCGCATCGGCGGGTAGGCTCATCGGCACTTGTTCGAGTAGGCGGCCACGGTCGAGTCGCGGCCGGCTCAGGTTCCCCCCAAGGTCTTCGCGTACGGGTCCCACCCGGCCGGTAGCAGCGGCGGGACGTCGACGGTGCTCGTGACCTCCACGGTCTGCCCG
>Ga0070663_100001991_pt1 | contig 11407 bp, 13 predicted proteins | sample KBSC63metaG_FD_65646 | JGI IMG/M metagenome (GOLD analysis project Ga0070663, IMG submission 65646) | Corn rhizosphere microbial communities from Kellogg Biological Station, Michigan, USA - KBS C6-3 metaG | ecosystem: Host-associated > Plants > Roots > Rhizosphere > Soil ...
CAGGCACCGGCCGTCAAAATCGTGGCAGAGGCTCGCACACCCGCGGCCATGGCGAGGTATGTCGGCTTCGTTGGCGAGCGCAAGCCCTTCTCGGGCGCCTACCTCACGCGCCACGAAATCGTCGATGCCGCACCGGATCGCCCCTATCGCTTCAATGTGGAGGCGGCGTGGTCCGAATGAACAGTGGTTTTGGTGTCGTGCCGCGGTGGGGCCAGGCACTGGCTCGATCGACCTGGGAGTGCTCACGCGTCGCACGCATGGTCTCGCGCCGCTTTGGCTCGCTGGGCTGGTTTTCGATGGCCTGCGTGGTGCTTTCTGTGGCTGCAGCGATTTACAGCCATCACGCAAAGGTCGAATTGAACGAGATGAGCACGCAAATCGCCCAGCAGGGCGCTGCTGCGATGCGGCCGGTGGAGTCGCGAACGCAAGCGCCCACCAGCAGGCTCTCGGCTTTCGAAGATATTTTGCTGGCCCATGCCGACATTCCAAGCACGGTGGAAGACATTCTCGAACTCGCCCAAGCCCAGCACTTGTCGATCACCCGCGGCGACTACAGACCACAGGCCGATGCCAAGGGCGGTTTCATGCGCTACCGCATGATGCTGCCGGTCAAGGGCAATGCCCAGGCCATTCACCGGTTCATGCTGGCTGCCTTGCGGAACCATCCGACATTGGCACTCGAAAGCGCGCAATTCAAGCGCGAGCGCATCGAGTCGCCGGAAGTCGAGGCGCGCATTCAGTGGGTGGTCTTCACGCGTCTGCCTTCAGCGGATGCGCAAGCCACACCGCCCGGCGCGGTCCAGAGGCGTACGCCATGAAGCGAGGCGCCTTGCGTGGACTTCTGGGCGTCGTTTTGTGCGCGACCTTGCTTGCAGCCTACTTCGCGCCTCCCAAGGCCAGCGAGGCCGTGGCTCTGAGCGAGCATGTGCGCGCCTCGGGGGCGCTGACTGCGGCGCCGTCAGCTCGCGATATCGCCAGGCAGCCGTCCGAGGTGTTGAGCATCAAGTCTCGCGACGCCGATCCGCAAGACGACACGACCAGTCTTTTCGCGGCAAAAGCCGAAGCCGTGCCCGTGGTGAAGGCCATGCCTGCCGCAGCGCCGGCCTCCGCGCCGCAGGCCGCCGCACCGCAGGCGCCGACGCTGCCGTTCCGAGTTCTGGGGCGCTTCACCGACGGTGAACAGGAGGGTGTCTTCTTGCAGCACAACGACCAGAACCTGGTGGTTCGCGTGGGCGACACCATTGCAGAGCATTACAAGGTTGAGAGCCTGAACGGCACGACCTTGACCTTGCGGTATGAGCCGCTGAATCAGCAGCAAACCCTGGAAGTGGGCGGCTCCAATTGAAGAATGAACCGAAAGCGACGATGAAGTCAGAGGCACACGCGACGGGGCGAGCACGATGCTCGCGATGGCGTCCCCTGCTGGGCAGCTTGATGCTCGCCGCATTGCTGGCCGGTTGCGCGGCGACGACGGCCTATCGTGAAGGCAACGCGCTGCTGGCCGAGGGCAAGTCCGAACAGGGACTCGCCAAGCTCGAAGAGGCAGTTCGCCTCGATCCGAAGAACGCCGAATACCGCATCGCGCTCACCAGCCGACGCGCTGCTCTCGTGAACCGTGTGCTCGCCAATGGCGACGCTGCTCGCCGCGAAGGCCGCCTGACCGATGCGGAGAAGTCTTACCGCCAAGTGCAGGTCTTCGACCCAGAGAACGCCATGTCGCGGCAAGGCCTGGAGGCCCTGGTTGCGGAACGCCGGCACCGGCAGATGGTGGCCGATGCCGAGGCCATGTTCAAGAAGGGTGGTAGCCAGGACATCGCCCTGGCGCTCGACAAGCTGCGTCCGGTGCTCACGGAGAATCCCGAGCAAAAGGACGCTCTCAACCTGAAGGCGCGCATCGACGAGGTGCGCAGCAAGACACCTCGGCCCGAAACGAAACTCGCGGCGATTTACAGGAAGCCCGTCACGCTCGAGTTCCGCGACGCGCCGCTGAAGTCGGTCTTCGACGTGGTGTCGAAGCTGTCGGGGTTGAACATCTTCTTCGATCGCGACATTCGCCCCGACCTCAAGGCGACCATCGTCACCAAGAACACCTCGGTGGAAGACGCGGTGCGACTGCTGCTTGTGACCAACCAGCTCGAACAGAAGGTTCTCAACGAAAACTCGATCCTGATCTATCCGAGCACGCCTCAAAAGCTCAAGGAATACCAGACGCTCGCGGTGCGCAGTTTCTATCTCACCAATGCCGACGTGAAGGCGGTCTCGAACACCATCAAGACCATCGTCAAGACCAAGGACATGGTCATCGACGAGCGCCTGGGCATCATCATGATGCGCGACACGCCCGAGGCCATCCGCATGGCCGAGCGCATCGTTGCCTTGCAAGATTTGAGCGATCCCGAAGTGATGCTCGAGGTCGAGGTGATGGAGATCAAGCGCTCGCGCCTGCTCGAACTCGGCATCCAGTGGCCGAGCCAACTGACGCTCACGCCCTTGACGGCGACGCAGGCGGCCACCGACACCACGCCGTCCGCCGATACGCCGCTCACCTTGTCGGCCCTCGCACATCTCAACCCTTCCAAGATCAAGGCGACGATAGGCAGCGCGGTGATCAATGCGCGCAAGGAAGACCAGGACGGCAACATCCTCGCCAATCCGCGCATCCGTGTGCGCAACAAGGAGAAGGCCAAGATCATGATCGGCGACCGCGTGCCCGTCATCACCACGACCTCGACTTCCACCGGCTTCGTGTCGGAGTCGGTGAATTACGTGGACGTGGGCCTGAAGCTCGAGGTCGAGCCGAACATCTACCTTGATGAAGAAGTGGCGATCAAGGTCAATCTCGAGGTGTCGAGCCTGGTGCGCGAAGTGCTCAGCAAGTCGGGTAGCTTGTCGTACCAGATCGGCACTCGGGGCGCCAACACCGTGCTTCGGCTGAAAGATGGCGAAACGCAGATCCTCGCCGGCCTCATCAGCGACGAGGACCGCACGACGGCGAACAAGGTCCCCGGTATCGGCGAGCTGCCGGTGGTAGGCCGCCTCTTCGGCAGCCAGAAAGACGACACCCAGCGAAGTGAAATCCTGCTGTCCATCACGCCGCGCATCGTCAGGTCCATTCGGCGTCCCGACTTGTTGACGGCGGAGTTCGAATCGGGGACCGAGGCGAGCATCGGGGCTGAATCGCTAAAGCTCGAGCCGGACAAGGCTGACGCTGGAACTGCCAAACCCTCGGCAGGGGCTGCGCCGACATCGGCGGCGGCCGCGGCACCCAAGCCTAGCGGCATTGCCCCGCAAGGGCAGCCCGTGCCTTTGGTGGCGGCGGTTCCGACAGCCGCGACGCGCGTTGCCTCGGCGGTGGAGACACCGGCAGCTGTCGCCGCCACAATCGGTTTCAACTGGCAGGCACCGGCCCAGGTGAAGGCAGGCGAGCAGTTCAGCGCGGTCTTGCGCGTGAGCAGCCAAGGTCCCTTGCGGGGCCTGCCGTTGCTGATCGGCTATGACCCGCAACTGCTGCAGGTGGTCAGTGTGCAGGAGGGCGATTTCCTCAAGCAGAACGCCGGAGCGACCAATTTCAGTCAGCGGGTGGACCCGGCGCAGGGCAAGCTTTTCGTCGCCGCGGTTCGGCAGAATGCATCGGGCAGCGATGCGGGCGTGAACGGCGTTGGCGGCGTGGTGACCGTGACGTTCAAGGCGCTGAAGCCTTCCGCGGCATCGGCGAGTGCCAAGCTCAGTTTGCTGTCGGTGTCGCCCGAACCACAACAGGCAGCCCCGCTGGCTTTGCCGCTCGATCAAATCGTCCGCATCGTGCCTTGATGCTGAATCGGCAACGCAAATGAAAAGCGAACGAGGCTTCACCTTCATCGAGCTCATGATGACGCTGGCCATCATGGCCGTGCTCGTCATGGTCGCGGTGCCGATGGCGCAGCTGGCCGTGCAGCGCGACAAGGAGCGCGAACTGCGCCATGCGCTGGCAGAGATTCGCGAAGCCCTGGACGCATACAAGCGCGCCGCGGACCAGGGACGCATCCTGGTGCGGATTGGCGAGAGTGGTTTTCCCAAGACCTTGGCCGAACTGGTCGAGGGTGTCCCCGACCAGCGCAGCCCCACCAAGCAGAACCTGTACTTTCTGCGCGTGTTGCCGCGCGATCCCATGCACCCCGATCCAACGGCAAAGTCCGACGAGACATGGGGACTGCGCAGCTACGCATCGCCGCCTGACGACCCGGCCGAAGGCGCCGACGTCTTCGACGTGTACTCCCGATCAGACAAGCTGGGCCTGAACGGCGTGGCGTACCGGTTATGGTGAGGTGGTTCGCTGGGTGCTTGCGGATGTGGCGACCACAAATGAAATCTCGCGGCTTCACGCTCATAGAGATGCTGGTGGTGATGGCCATCATCGCCTTGCTGCTCACGATTGCCGTGCCGCGCTACTTCGGCTCGCTCGACAAGTCCAAGGAAGTAACGCTCAAGGAAAACCTGCAAGTGCTGCGCGTCACGCTGGACAAGTTCTATGCCGACAAGGGGCGCTATCCCGACACGCTCGACCAGCTCGTCGAATACAAATACCTGCGCAGCGTGCCGATCGATCCGTTCACCGAATCGAATCGCAGCTGGATCACGGTTCCGTCGAGCGAGATCGACACCAAAGGCATCGTGGACGTCAAGAGCGGCGCCACGGGGCAGACCAGCGACGGCAGGCGTTATGAGTCTTTCTGAGCGCAACAACCCCAAGCGGGGCTTTGCCTACCTCTGGCTGCTGCTTTTAGTCGCATTCATGGGCTTGTCGTTGACGATCGGCGTGCAGTTCTATTCGACCTCGGTGCAGCGTGACAAGGAATACGAGCTGCTCGTTATTGGCCGGCAATTCAGGGCGGCGATTGGGCGCTATCACGAAGTCCAGCGTTCGGCCGTGCAGGGCGAGACCAAGGGCGACTACCCGGCGACGCTCGAAGACCTGCTCAAGGACGAGCGCAGCCTGTCGACACAGCGCCATTTGCGCCGGGTGTTCGTCGACCCGATGACGGGCAAGGCCGAGTGGGGCCTGTTGAAGATAGGCGGGCGCATCGTCGGCGTGCATTCCTTGTCCGACAAGGTTCCCATCAAGCAAGATCGCTTCGAGGCTGACGACATGGGTTTTCGTGGCAAGCAGAAGTACGCTGACTGGGTGTTCACCTATCCTTCGGACCTGCTGTTGCGGCAAGATGTGAATGCGGCTGACCCCGCACCGAGCAGCAGTGCCGGCTCTGCGCCGCAGGCGGCTTCGCAGAGCAGCGGGTCATGAGAACGTTCCGTGCCCTGGTCATCGCCATCACGATGCTCGCCGCTGTCATGGCAGCAGCGTCGGCCCAGACGTCTTCGGGCAACGCGCTACCCGAAGCGCTCAAGGACATCAAGCCGACCTCGGGCATGTGCTGGCGCGACGACGTGGCACAGGTTGCCAAAGGGAGCTCAGTACCGGCGCAGGAGCGCGACCCTGATTTGTCGTGTGCCATTGCGCCTGCCGATCTGGAGGCGCTTCAAGCTCGCGCCGAAGCCATGCTCATCGATGTGCGCCCCATGACGGAGCATCAGAGTTTCCGCATCAACGGCGCACTGAACATGACGGTGACGGAATTACGAACCAAGAGCGTTTTGCGCACCAAGCCGCTGATTTTGGTGGGCAACGGTAAGGCCGAGCGCGAACTGTATGTTGCATGCGCCGACTTGAAGGCCCGCGGATTCACTCAGGTCAAGGTCCTGCGCGGCGGCATGCCGTCATGGCTGGCGAAGGGTGGGGCCGTGCAGGGCCGCGCACCAGAGGTTCTGCAAGGCATGCGCCTGAATTCATCGGAGCTGTGGGGCGAAAGCCAGTTTGACGCCAACCTCGTGTTGCTGACGGCCGAGCAGCGGGCCTTGCAAGGCCGTCTTCCGTTTGCTGTCGTGGTTGCTGACGCGTCACCAGCAGCGGTGAAGAGTGTGATCGACCGAAGGCGCAAGGAACTCAAGAATGCCCCCTTGGCAGCGGTCATCCTCGTGACTGCCGCCAGCGCATCGGATGAGTCACTAAAGCGCCTGAGCCAGGCCTTGCAGCCGGTGCCGCTCTTGGTCTACACAGAGTCGGCCGACACTTATGCCCGGCAAATTGCTCAGCTTGCCGCCAGTTGGGAAGCTCGGGCCAAAGGACCCAAGCGCTTGCGCTGCGGTCTTTGAGGGCTAATCTACGTGCGCCCGGATCGACGACGCTATCTCTCTGCCTCTTTGTGGGCTGCGTGCAGTGTGACGGTGCCGCTGTCGAAATCTGCCGCCGCCCCTGCGCCATCCGGAACGACTTTTCGGCAATTGCGCTTCAGCGTGTCCTTGTCCAACCCCGAGGCCGAGGAACTTCGTGACCAGGCCCTGTGGATCTATGTCCCTGCAGGCGAGACGCCGACTCAGCGGCTGATGGGCCTGCAAGTATCGATGGATCACAAAGTTTTTTCCGACGCGCTGGGGCACCGAATTCTGAACCTGAGCATCGCGAATCTTCCTGCGTTGGCGACGCGCATGGTGACGATCGTCGCGGAAGTTGCGATGCAAGAAGAGCCCTCAACCATGGCCGAGCCTGGAAACGCCATGTCGTGGCTTGGTGCGGAGCGCTACATCGAAGCCGACGATGTAGATATCCGAATGTTGGCGAATGAACTCAAGCGGACGACGGTACGTGACACCGTCCGTGCCATCTTCGACTGGGTGCGGAGCAATCTGCGCTACGCGGGTTATGTGGCGGACGATCTTGGGGCGCTCTATGCGCTGAAAGAGCGCCGGGGCGATTGCACCGAATATGCTTACTTGGTAGTCGCCCTTGCACGGGCCAATGGCATTCCGGCACGCATGGTGGGTGGCTATGTCACGGACAACAACATCGCTTTGCGTGCTGAGGCCTACCACAATTGGGCCGAAGTCTTCTTCGACGGCGCATGGCGGCTCGTTGATGCACAGAAGGAGAACTGGCTATCACCGGCGCAGCAATACATCGCATTTCGGTTCTACCGAGATCAAAGCATCAATTCGGTGGGATTGGCGCACCGCTTTCGAGTCGAAGGGCGGATGAAAATCAGGCTATAGCACAAGGCGCGTGCGGCTCTTGTTCTTGGGATGTGAATGTTTTGCGGGCTTGTGCCCGCCACGACTGAAACTAAATCTCGTCCCGAGTCCGAATCGTTGTTGACTGGTCCGAGTCGAAGTGATTTTTCATGTGATTGCCGCGCACCAAGAGCGACTATGTTATGTAGCCGGCAGCTTTACCATTGCAATGGGCGGGGCTTCCGGTTGCCATAGCATGGCAGAGAATGAACACACTCGAACTTGCAAGCCATGGGCCGGTGATTCCGGTCATCGTCATCAACCGGCTCGAAGATGCCGTGCCTCTTGCACAGGCCCTCGTCGACGGCGGTGTCAGGGTGCTTGAAGTGACGATGCGCACGCCGATCGCACTCAAGTGCATGGAGGCCATCGCACGTGCCGTGCCCGGCGCGATCGTGGGCGCAGGCACCGTGCGAACCGTGGCCGATGCACAGGCCGCGAAGAACTCGGGGTGTCAGTTCGCCGTCAGCCCGGGCTACGTGCACGACATCGGCGTCGCTTGCCGCAGCCTCGGCCTGCCGCTTCTGCCGGGCGTCGCTACCGGCAGCGAAGTGATGCAGGCCAATATCGACGGCTACCACTTCCTCAAGTTCTTCCCCGCCACGGCGGCGGGCGGCATTCCCATGCTCAAGGCCTTGGCCGGCCCCTTCCCGGACGTCGTGTTCTGCCCCACCGGCGGGATCTCGCCCGAAACTGCACCGCAATTTCTTGCCTTGCCCAACGTGCGGGTGTGCGGTGGATCGTGGCTGACGCCGCAGGATGCCATTGATGCGAAGGACTGGACGCGCATCACGCAACTGGCCAAGGCGACAGCTCAATTGTGCAAGGCCTGAAGGCGCCAAATTCAAAGTCTTTGCCCCTATCCTTTGGGGGGCGGTGTCCTCGGCGGGGCGTGACATCTGCACCGTTCGGGCTGTGCGCGTCCCGCACATAAGGGATGCGCGATGGCTCGCTTGGCACGACAATAACTTCGTGAGCCGGTGGAACGGGCGGCGGGGCAGGGAGCGAAGAATCAAAAGCACAGGGGCGCCAGTGGCGCCCCTGATGTTTTTTTGGGACCCCAAAGGTCAGTGCGCGGCAGGTTGCTCGATGAGCTCGATCTTGTAGCCGTCCGGGTCGGTGATGAATGCAATCACCGTCGTGCCGCCCTTGACCGGTCCGGGCTCGCGCGTGATGGCACCACCCAGGGCGGCAGCCTTTTCGCGCACCGCCGCACAAGCGGCTACCACATCGGGCACGCCGATTGCGATATGGCCATAGGCCGAACCCAAGTCATAACGGTCGACGCCGTAGTTGTAGGTGAGTTCGATCTCCGCGTGCTCCGGATTTCGGCCGTAGCCCAGAAACGCGAGGTCGTATTTCTGGTCCGGCCTTTTGGTGGTTCTCAGCAACTGCATGCCCATCACATCGGTGTAGAAGCGAATGGACCGTTGCAGGTCGCCAACGCGAAGCATGGTGTGGAGAAGTCTCATGACTGGTCATCGCGCATCGAGATGCAGGGTGTGGTGACGCGGGCGGAGAGTGTGCCATCGGATCGGAGCCAATGGTCAACTAAGGACATGGCCCAAAACAATTTCCCGTTTTGTGGGCGCAGGGCGGGCGCGCTGCGGCGTTGCTCCTCGCTTGTGTGGCTCGCCACACAAGCGAGGAGCGCCTTGCATCGCATCCCGCCCCGCGCCCACCAAACGGGAAATTATTCCGGGCCATGTCCTAAACAGGCACTGTGTAATTCAGGGTCATCCGCCCACCATCCACGTACACGATCTCTCCTGTCATGTACGTCGACGCACTGCTCAACAAGAAGGCCGTCACGTCCGCTATTTCACGGGGTTCGCCGAGCCGCTTCATTGGCGTGCGGCTCATGATGCGTGCTTTCGCTTCATTGCTTCCAAGCACCGCATTTTTGGCCAACTCGGTGGCGATCGTTCCCGGCGCGACGGCATTCACCCGGATGCTTTTGTCGGCCAGGGATAGCGCCATGACGCGCGTCAGCTGGTTCACGCCACCCTTGCTTACGTTGTAGCTCGCGATGCTCGGAATCGCCATCACGCCGTTGACCGAACTCATGTTGACGATGGATCCGCCGCCCGTCTTCACCATCTCGCGCGCCACCGCCTGGCCGACGAGGAACGAGCCCTTCAGGTTCACGGCGATTACCGCGTCCCAATCGGCTTCAGTGATTTCGAGAAAGTCCGCGGCCTTGAAGATTCCCGCGTTGTTCACGAGCGCATCGATGCGACCGAAGGCGGCCAGCGTCGTTGCCACCGCGGCATCGACCTCGGCTTTCTTCGCCACGTTGCAATGCACGTAGACGGCACGTGCTCCGCCTTCGACCAGCCGGTTGGCGAGTGCCTGGCCGCGAGCGTCGTCGATGTCCCACAGCGCTACCGCCGCGCCGTCACCCGACAGCCGCTCGGCGCAGGCCGCGCCGATGCCCTGGCTTGCGCCGGTGACTACGGCCACCTGGCCTTTGAGATTGAAGTGAACGGTGCCCACGAAAGTCTCCTTGTCGTGTTTGTTCGGTAACGTCAATGCACTTGGCTGCGGTCGAGCCAGATGCCCATGCCTTTTGCATTGAGTTCTATGTCGAGTGCGAGCAAGCCCATCGCCTGTGCATCGCTCATCGTGCAGCCGCTGATGCGAAGACGCTCACGATAGATCTCGACGAGCCCCGCGCGCAAGGCCTCGTGGCGGTGAGCTGATTTTTCGACCGACCTTCCCAGCGCCACCATGGCATCGAGCGTGTCGAGAAACTGTTTCCCGAGCGCTTGTACGTTATCGACCGGGCCGTAGTGCGTCAGGTACATCCACTCGGGCTCGAAGGCCAGCATGCGTTCAACGGAACCGCGCAGGGCCTCGGGATCGAACTGCACTGGCGTCGTCGTCGGAAAGAGGCATGCGCCGCGCTCGGAGTCGAACTCGCGGTACGACAGGCCGAAGGTGTCGCCCGTGAAGAAGCCGCGGCTGCGTTCGTCCCAGATGCAATGGTGGTGGCGGGCGTGGCCGGGCGTATCGATGAAGAACAGCGGGCGGCCTGCGAAATCGAGCGTCATGCCGTCATGGGTGACGATCACCCGCTGCGCTTCGACGCCGATCACGTCGCCATATGAACGGGTCAGCTCCTCCTGTCCGTATACGGCCAGCGCCCCGGCCATCAGTTCCGTCGGGTCGATCATGTGACGAGCGCCGCGCGGATGCACGACCAGCCTCGCATGAGGAAGCAAGCGCATCAGTAAACCCGCACCGCCTGCGTGGTCGAGGTGCACATGAGTGGCAATGACATAGTCGACCTGGTCAGGCGACAGGCCCACGGCATCCAGCGAGGCCAGCAGGCGAGGAATCGAATGGTTCGTCCCTGTGTCTACGAATGCGGCACGTCCTTTCTCGTTGACGAGATAGCTGGCGTCGAATTGCGGGCGGTGAAAGCCCGTGTCAATGACGTGGATGCCGTCGGCATGTTCGCGGAAAAAGGCTTTGTGGGGGAGCATTGTGGTGAAGCCTCATGGTTTCAGAGGCTGAAAGTATCTCGAGCTTGTACTAGGCCCAATCTAGGCGCAAACCGCAGGCATAGCGTGCGCACTTACGACGACGACAGGGGTCTTTTGGCGTGATGAGCGAGCATGATCGAAATACTCTCTCCGCCTCTTCAGGGCATTCTAGGAAAGGTTGTACACACCATGTCGCGCGTCAACGGCTCTTCTTTTCGAAACTTTCTCCGTGCGATGGGCCTCAGTGCAACGGTTGCCGTGGGGCTTGCTGGCTGTGCCACGAGCTACGGGCCACAAGCATTGCGCACCGGGGCGTCGCTGGACGAGGTGATTGCATCGCTCGGCGCCCCCACAGCACGATATGCGCAAGTTAGCGGCGAACGTGTTGAGTTTGCGCGTGGGCCATACGGCAAACATACCTTCATGCTCGACTTCGACGCGCAAGGCAAGCTCAGGAGTTGGGAACAAGTCTTGACAGAGGCGAAGTTCAATACGGTTCGCATGGGCGAAACGCGAGACGAAGTGCTCTTGGCGCTGGGCCACCCGGCGGAATCGAAATCGCTACCGGTGCAGGGCCGCACGCTCTGGTCGTACCGCTACGATGCGGCGTTCTGCAAGTGGTTCCAGGTCGGACTCGACAGCACCACCGGCAAGGTGGTGGACACGGGGTATGGGCCCGATCCGCTGTGCGACGAATACCAGACCTCAGAGGCTGAGAGTTTTTCGATCATGCCCGCTCATCACGCCAAAAGACCCCTGCTCGTCGTTGCAAATGCTCGCCATAGCCAAGCTATGGCTGCGCTTTGCGCCTAGATCAGGCG
>Ga0070663_100001999_pt1 | contig 11387 bp, 16 predicted proteins | sample KBSC63metaG_FD_65646 | JGI IMG/M metagenome (GOLD analysis project Ga0070663, IMG submission 65646) | Corn rhizosphere microbial communities from Kellogg Biological Station, Michigan, USA - KBS C6-3 metaG | ecosystem: Host-associated > Plants > Roots > Rhizosphere > Soil ...
GGGGACGACCAGATTGCACCACCTTCTCAAGCAGCGGCAGCAGAGCGGGCAGCGCGGAAAGCTTCTTTTCATAAATTAGAATGTACGGGTCCTCGAGCTCGGCGACCATCTTTTCAGCGTTGGTGATGAAATAGGGGGAGATGTAACCCCTGTCGAACTGCATGCCCTCGACAACTTCGAGCTCACTTTCGAGGCTTTTCGCCTCCTCGACGGTGATCACGCCCTCATTACCGACTTTCTTCATCGCTTCGGCAATCATGCGCCCGATCTCTGGGTCGCCATTAGAGGAGATGGTCCCGACTTGCGCGATCTCTTCACTGGAGGTGACCTTCTTAGCCTTCGCCTTCAACTCGTTGACAACGGCAGTGACCGCACTATCGACACCGCGTTTCAAGTCCATCGGATTGCCACCAGCGGCGACAGACTTTGCGCCCTCCTTTACGATTGCATGGGCGAGTAATGTTGCTGTCGTGGTGCCGTCTCCGGCCGTGTCAGACGTCTTAGACGCCACCTCGCGCACCATCTGGGCGCCCATATTCTCGAACTTGTCCTCTAGCTCGATCTCCTTGGCGACGGTTACGCCATCCTTGGTAATGCGCGGAGCGCCGAACGACTTGTCGAGCACGACATTGCGGCCCTTAGGCCCAAGCGTCACCTTGACCGCATTGGTAAGAATGTCGATGCCCCGCAGCATGCGGTCGCGAGCATCTTGGGAAAATTTCACTTCTTTCGCAGCCATTGTTGTTACTCCTCAATCTTCGAGACTGTTGACTCACGCGGCTTTCTTCTTGGCCGACGCAGCGCCTTCCAGCACGCCCATGATGTCGCTTTCTTTCATGACGAGCAGCTCTTCGCCGTCGATGGTGACCTCGGTGCCCGACCATTTGCCGAACAACACCCGGTCACCCGCTTTCACGTCGAGCGGCTGAACCATGCCCTTCTCGTCACGAGCACCGGGTCCAACGGCAACAACTTCGCCTTGCTGCGGCTTTTCCTTGGCGGTGTCGGGAATGATGATGCCGCCCTTGGTTCTTTCGTCTTCTTCGATACGACGTAGGACGACGCGATCATGCAACGGACGAAACTTCATCGCTTTACCTCCTCCAGACAAATTGTGTGGGAGGAGCGTTCCGAGAACGCTTCCGGCGCGCCTTTTAAATCAGCCTTTTGGCACTTTCAAGTGGCGAGTGCCAATTTTTAGGGAGAAATATAAAAATATCAAAAAGAGGCTTAATTTCACTGGTATCTCAACTGCTTCGATGGAGTGTTGGCAGCGCGGCCTGCAAGGTGGGCTGGCCTCGGACATCGTCGGTCGTGAGATAGATGCTCTAAGCCGCGCCTACGCGACACTGACTTAATGCTTCACCACCAGCGTGAAGTGTTCTCGTCAACTATTGATCGGCTCGCCCGGAAGAACCAACCGCACTTCGCCCTCTGTTAGACCCAAACTGGCCAGGTTCGTAGCCGGGATGGTCCCAACGACCTCTACAAGGTCGTCAGTTCCGTGCGCTGCGCTTGAAATAGCTTCCTTGGCTTTTGCATCATCACCTATCGCGACGAGGAACCACTGTTCGATGCAGGGCTCTTCCGCTGCATGGCGCTTGCTCAAGAGCCGAACCACTCGTCCATCAGTTTTTAGCTGCATGATCTAATAACGAGCGCGGCCGGCTTACGGGTTCCATCCTCTTCGCGGGAATGGACAAACTTGTGAGGGATGCTTTCCGACCCCATCTCTGGAGCATTGTAGTTTTTGGATGGGTGCCATGACCAGCTGGAATGAAGCCGAGGAGCTCAGAGGCGACGCTCTCGGCAAAGAGATCGACAAGTCGACCCGGTTTAACGAACGAGAGAAAAAGGTACGGCGAGATTTTTGGGCCAAGCTGAAGGCGCTGGGCAGGCACCTACCGTTCGTCGAGGATCTTCTAGCCGCCTACTACTGCGCTCTCGATCCGGCAACGCCCACGCGCGTACGGGCGATGCTGCTTGCGGCACTGGCCTATTTCATTCTGCCTTTCGACTTCATCCCCGACATGTTGCCGGTGATCGGGTTCGCGGATGATGCCGCGCTGCTCGCAGCGACAATTGCTCTAGTTTCCTCTCACATCACTCCTGTCCATCGCGCTGCAGCAGCCCGCGCGCTCGACAAAGAGCTACCGAAGCAGGCGTGACACGTCTAAAGTAATCGCCACTCAAATGCCTCGTCGAAAGTTTCAGAAAGCTGCATCCAGAACGAAGAAAGAGGCACGCGAGAATGCAGCCCGTGCGCTTCAGAAAACAAAGGCTAAGGTGGATATCGATGCGGTAAGTCCGCTCAAAGGCGTAACGCCGAGCCCCTTGGTTGCCGACATATATAGAAGAGCGCCGAAAACAGCGCCAACCTCCGATCGTATCCCAGGATACGCGCCCGCCAAGGACATCTTCCACGAACACAAGTGGAAGGAAGGAGCCGAAGAAACGGAGGCTACTATCCGCGAAATGCGCCGGAAAGCCAGGCAGATCGGTCCGGCCTACAACAAGGGAGCACTTCAATACCTTCCGAAGGGGATCGACAGCGATGAGTGGCCTTCAAGAGAAGGCTCCCAGAAGCGGAAGTGATCATGTCTCCTTCACTGAAACCCATCGCGCCCAATCCGCGTCCAATTCATTCGGGCGTGAGCATCGGACACGTTCACCTGAAAGTGGCAGACTTAAATCGCGCCATCGCCTTCTATTGTGGCGTGCTCGGCTTTGATCTGATGCAGCGCTACGGGCATGACGCAGCGTTCCTCTCGGCAGGCGGTTATCACCACCACATCGCTTTGAACACCTGGGAAAGCAAAGGCGGCTCTCCGCCGGGACCGCGTACCACCGGGCTCTACCATTTTGCTATTCGCTATCCCACGCGAGCGGCGCTGGCCGATGCATTGCGAAGACTGATCGATGCGGGCATTAGCCTTGAAGGCGCGAGCGACCACGGGGTCAGCGAGGCACTTTATCTCAGTGATCCCGACAAGAATGGCATAGAGCTGTCTTGGGATCGTCCCAAAGCCGAATGGCCTCTTACCAAGGATGGTCATTTGCGAATGGACACCCGCCCACTCGATACACAGGAATTGTTGAGGGAACCGACAAGCTAATTGCTGAATTTCTGACCCCGCTCCCCACTGGCGCGTCATCCGCGCCGCGCGTGCCGGAGGACTGATGAGTTACATCAAACACGTACTCCAACCCGGTGAGACAGTTCGCTACCACGGCAGCACACACTGGATGCTTTATTTTCCCGCGATCCTGCTTGCGGCGGCCGGTTTCGTCACTCTGATCTTGATGTGGGGTGCGCCCCAGCCGTATGGCCTACTGGTGGCAATCGCTTGCTTGGTAATTGCGTTCGTCCTCGCGATCCGCGCTTGGTGGATGCGCTGGACCACGGAGATAGCTGTCACGGATCGCCGGGTGATTTACGTTCAAGGTTTCTTTGAGCGCAAATCCATCGAAGTACACATGAACCAGATTGAAAGCGTCGATGTCGATCAGACCATACTTGGGCGGCTGTTTAATTATGGCGACGTGACGATCCATGGAACCGGCACGACTTATGAGCCGCTACGCGCAGCGGATCGCCCGATTGCTCTACGCAATGAAATCATCGCACGCTGAGCTATGTGTGGTCGGTTCGACAACCTAATTGCTCGTGATGCTTATCGCGGCCTCTTCAAGGCCAAGAGACTGCCCAAGTCGAACTTTCCGCTCCGCTACAACATCGCGCCTACCGATCTAATCCCAATCGTTCGCATCGACCCGCGCGATGGCGAGCGTGAGGTGGTGATGGCGCGCTGGGGTCTCATTCCATTCTGGATGAAAGAGAAGCCGAAGGTTCCACACATCAATGCGCGCGCCGAGACTGTGGACAGGTTACCTCTGTTTCGAGAAGCTTTTGCTAAGCGTCGTTGCCTTATTCCCGCAACAGGCTTTTATGAGTGGCAGCAGCGGGAGGATGGGAAACAGCCCTACCGCTTCCGCCGAAAGGACTTAGAGCCATTCGCCTTTGCCGGAATTTGGGAGTTCGCTCGACTGGCCGGAGAGGAGATCCTGTCGGCTGCGATGATCGTAGGAGAAGCAAACCCGCTCGTGGCAGGCATACATGATCGCATGCCCGTGATGCTGATGTCCGAAGACTATGACCGTTGGCTTGGCCCGGCAACTTCGGCGGAAGAATTGAAGGCGCTACTTAGGCCTTACGACGCTAATTTGATGGAAGCCTATGCGGTCAGTCGTGCCGTTAACAGCGTCAAGAACGACACGGAAGAGTGCATCGAGCCGGTGGAAGATTGATCATGGGAAATTATTGCAGCCAGAAGCTAGCGTTGATGCGCAGATCGCTCGCAGACGGAGCATCGCTCAGGTGCTGATCGCTCAGCAATAACAGCCATGTTGTCAGGTTGGTTCTGGAGCTTACTCCTTGTCGGGGCGACGGTGCTCCTCTCCATCGCAGGCACTTTACTGGTGCGACGCCTAGCAAGCGTAGAGGTTCTGGAGCGCCATAACGAGGTGGCTGGCTTCATCTATGCCGTCATAGGTGTCGTGTATGCCGTGCTCCTGGGCTTCGCCGCGATTACGGTATGGGAACGATACGACAGAGCTCAGGCGTCAGTTGAACAGGAAGCAAACGACCTCGCAGACCTGTACCGTGATGCGCAAACCTTCCCGAGTAACGTCCGTACGCAGCTCCGAGGTCAAATCCGCGACTATGTACGGCTTGTAATTGAGAAGGAGTGGCCAGCCATGGCTGGCGGCAAATCAAGTCCCGAAGTTTGGGACGCGTACACTCAGCTGTGGAGGACGTATTATCAATTTTCGCCTGGAACTGATCAGGAAAAGACTTGGTACTCGCAGTCGCTGACAAAATTAAACGATATGGGCGATCAGCGCCGCATGCGGTTGCTAACCAGCCGTATGGGAAGTGTGCCGCACATGATGTGGGTCGCTTTGCTAGGCACTGGTGCCATCACGATTGCGTTCAGTTTCTTATTCGGCACACCGAATGCCACCGCGCAAATCATCATGAGTTCGGGCCTCACGTTCACGATTGCTCTGGTGATGGTTGCCGTTGTTGCATTGGGACAGCCGTTCGCGGGAATTACCCGGGTAGGCCATCAACCCTTCGACCAGCTTGAGGGTATGTTTAAATACTCCGAAAACTCACCGCCCTAATTAGCAACGGTTCCCCGCACCAACATCCGTTGCGGCGCCGATGGGCCACACGCCTGGAGTTAGCTGCCGACAAAAGATTGCCGCTTTGATCGCCTATGCTCGGGTTTAGGACGGGGGTGTACTTCTAATGGAGTATCCTCGATGTGTGACTACAGCCTAGAGCTGATCATGTCTCGGCCTGCGAAGACCGGTGACAAGTTGGTATCAACCCGCTTTCCCAACACGCCTACACGTGGTTTCGCTTCGGCTGACGACCGTAGCGTGGCCGTATGCCTGCTTCCCGGCACGGAGCTTTCCTTTGAAGAGGAAATCCGATGCGACGGTGTGATCTTCTCCTGGAGGCCTGGACATAAGGTGGCGAAGTTCCAACAGGTCAGCAAAGGCAAACGCCACGTTCATCATGACGCTCTGGAATTCCCCGATGGGAAGATCGTTCTGCTAACGCAGTTGAGCGAGAACCAGCACGCGACCGTGTTGCAATTGCCGGCGCGTTTGCGTGTCACAGCAGACGACACGGAACGAAACGATGCGCTCATAGAGTAGTAAGGCTCTGCCTTGCTGCTTTGACATCCGTGCCGCTCTGCTAAAGAAGTTCTGCTGCCCCGATAAGGAAACTGACGTTGAAACTGCCTATCGACAGAAAGTCGGTTGCAAACTCCGGTTACTGCTAGCCGCCGACGCCACTGTCGCATGCTGAACCGGGCCTTACGGGAAGGTCAGGCGAAGGATCAATAATGATCTCCGTGCTCTCCATCGTCAGCCGGTCCTCGCATGCTGCAAGTTCGGGCCCTGTGCCGGAGACATATAGATCGACATGCGGCCTACTGTGCGACCAATCCTCAGAGCACTCGACGCATGTGTCTTCCATCACATAGTAGCGTTCCAATGCGGGCACATAAACTTTGGTTCCAGGAGGTACAAAGTTTATGTCTGCAGCCAACGTTCCTGGCCTCTCATAGGTGCCGAGATCTTCGTCGGCAAATCCGTGGATGGCGGCATGCGAAATGATAGCAGTCCCAACGTGCGCGGGATTGCCATCGTCATTATCGTCAAATCCGTAAAAGGTCACATAGCTGGAAACGACTTCCTGCGTGTTCCCCGGATTGATTACGCTGCACAGGGTTACCAAAGTTGCTAGGGCCTGAAGTGCAAGTCGGATCATCCTTTTCATAGCTTCTCCCTCAAGACCCCCCGAGTTCTAAGCTTTAGCAACGACCCATGGTCACGCTTTGCGTCGTGCGCATCCCGATTGCTCGCGCTGCTCCCGATGAAATGTCTAGCGTAACTCCGGGTGTGAATGGTCCGCGATCATTCACTCGCACAGCAACCTTTCGGCCAGTGCTCGGATTACCCACCATGATGCAAGTGCCAAACGGCAACGACCTGTGTGCCGCAGTCATTCCACCCGGGTTGAACATTTGCCCCGACGCGGTGTGGTGTCCTCGAAGTTCATTTCCGTACCACGTCGCACGCACCACTTGATCGGCATGTGATGGTGTCGTTAGGCAGGCCAGAAAGACCGTGAGCGCCACGCGATCCTTCATCGTGATTTCTCCATAAGTGGTGAGAACCCGTGCACCAACTTACCGAGAATGAGGACGATAAGTCGGCTCGTGAGTGGCAGAAGGTGGGCTATTTAACGACAACGAAAACTGGCAAGCTCGCGGGCGATGCGAGGCGGCCACTCAAGACCAATCTTTGCCCAACGAGCACTTGGCCACCGACGAACTCATGATTACTCTTGAGACATACGGCTACTGGGGAGTGACTTTGGCCATTGCTCTAGAGAGCATGGGTGTTCCGGTTCCTGGTGAGACGGCGCTTGTTGCAGCAGCGTTGTACGCGGGGAAAACGCAGGCGTTAAACATTTGGGTGCTGATAGCATTCGCTTCGGCAGGGGCGATCCTGGGTGACAACGTCGGCTATTGGATTGGTCGGGAGATCGGCTTTCGCGTGTTGCTGCGCTATGGCAGCTATATCGGACTGACGGAAGGCAGGATCAAACTCGGCGAATATCTCTTTCAACGCCATGGTGGGAAGATCGTCTTCTTTGGCCGCTTTATCGCTTTGCTTCGATCACTCGCTGCCCTGACGGCCGGGCTCAATCAAATGAGCTGGCCCCGCTTTCTCGTTTTCAACGCTGCCGGCGGGATCTTATGGGCAGCGTGCTACGGTCTTGCGGCGTTTTATTTTGGCAAACGGATCGAAACGTTTACACGGCCCGTTGGTCTCGCGCTTCTCTTGATTGGAACTGTCATGTTCCTAGGATTGCTCTGGTTCATACGCCGGCACGAGGCAGATTTGGTCACGAAAGCAGAGCGCGCTTTCCCTGGTCCAGTGCATAGACGAAAGTTTAGGCGGTAAGCCGCTTAATATGCTTTTTATGAGCCTGGCAGATTGCCAATTGAACTTGCGGCTAAATTCACTGCGAGCGCGAGCAGGGTGAGGTTGAACATGAAAGAGAGCAGGGAATGCGCGGTTACCGTTCTCCTGAGGACCTTTGAGTTCACCGTCACGTCGGAAACTTGTGAAGTCATTCCGATCACAAACGCGAAATACAGAAAGTCCCAATAGTTGGGAGCATCGTCACCGGGAAAGCCGAGCCCGCGTGCGTGCCCCCGATGCTCTGCATAGTACTCATGCGCATAATGAAAGGCGAAGATCACCTGAATGAGGCTCCATGACAGCAGGATAGTCACCGCCGCAAATACGAGGTTGAGGACATGGTGACCAGCAGGTGCCGTAGTTAGCTGGACGAAGATCGCGCCGACGGTCGCCAGAGCTGCGGTTGCCGTGAGTGTCGGGATTGCCACGCGCCCTTCATCGTACAGGTGGCATCTCCTGCGAATTTCATTCGTATCTGTTCCCATGGCTAGCTCAAGCGCCAGCATGAGATAGACCACCACTCCGACATCCCAGCCAATTAGCAGGCGATTGATCAGCCTCCACTCTGAAGGCAGCAACGCAAACACGAGCAGCGCAACCAGAGCAGCGATAAAAAGCCGCCATCGTGCACGAAAGATGCGTAAGGGCCTCCCCCACCTTCGTCCCTCCATGTGAAAGGTTTCTATTTGCCGCCGCACACGGAACCTCGGAAAACGGGCACTTCTATCTCATCCCCTATGGCTATGAAGGTATCGCGCGGCGTGATCTCGCCTGCCATGTCGTTGATCGCCTTCGTCCGCCTCCGCGATGATGACCATCAGGCTCTCCGTCCCGGTAGGCTCATACTCCCGGGGCGGCAGGGCCTTGCAGATGAGTTCCCATTTTTTCGCCCGTGCTGTCCTCGCTGCCCGCGAGGACGCGTGCGCCATCGGGCGAGAACGCGACCGCGTCGACCAAACTTGTACCTCTTCCCTCGAAAGTTTGAATAACCTGACCTGTAACCGTGTCCCAAAACGCTTTTTATGCCCCCAACATGTAAAGCGGACATTTGGTTGACGCCCAGCCAACAGGTAAAGGGCATGGCCCGCCCTCAAATCAGATCAAATTGGCGGTGTTGGATAATACAAGGAATAAGTACCAATTGGTGACGGAATATCCGCAAGGGAAGTCTGTTACGCTGGAGCGAGTTGAACTCCCGCCAATTCGTTCGCCAGCAGAAACAATAAAGTTTGGCGGACCGAGGAGAGTTGTTTCTGTAGACATTCTGCGCGGCCTGGTCATGGCGATCATGGCCTTAGACCATACGCGGGACTTTTTCACTACCAGTGGTTTCAATCCTCGCGATGTGACGGAGCCAGCGTTGTTTCTCACCCGCTGGATCACGCATTTTTGCGCCCCCATCTTCATCCTTCTCGCGGGGCTGTCGGCTTTTCTCTACGGCCGTTCGCGGAGCACCGAAGAGCTCAGCCGTTTCCTGCTTACGCGCGGCCTTTGGCTGATTTTGATCGACCTCACGATCATCAATTTCGGCTGGAGGTTTGACCTGGATCTTTATCGGCTTGGAGCCGGCGTTATCTTCGTGATCGGGGTGTCGATGGTGGCACTAGCCGCGCTGATCTGGTTACCGCGCTGGGCCATAGCGGGCGTGAGTTTTATTATGCTCACCGGCCACAATCTGCTCGATGGTCTCACAGCCGAACAGTTTGGAGAAGGCTCCTCGGCTTGGCACATTCTGCATGAACCCGGTCTGGTGCCCCTCGGTGACCGGGTAACCCTGTATATCCTTTATCCGCTTATCCCGTGGGTCGGAGTAATGGCCGCAGGATATTTGCTTGGCCCCCTCATGCAGCTGGAGGGAAGAGCTAGACGGCAGCTCTTGTTGAAGCTTGGTGCCGCCGTCACTTTCGGCTTTATCGTTCTGCGCGCCACCAACCTCTACGGGGATCCAACGCCATGGTTTCCCCAAGACGATTGGCTATCGACGATGCTGTCATTCCTCAACTGCGAGAAATATCCGCCGTCACTACTATACCTGATGATGACACTCGGGCCGGCGCTAATGTTGCTTGCTTGGCTCGATGATGCACGTGGTGCTTTGGCTTCGTTCTTCGCCACTTTTGGACGGGTGCCCTTTTTTTATTACGTAGTCCACATATACCTAATCCACGCACTCGCAGTCGTGATCGCCTTCGCGATGACGGGTGTGCTGACGACCACTCCTGAGATCAATTTCAACTTGATAGGCGTCTATATCACCTGGCTTTCAGTGATTGTGCTGCTCTATCCGATCTGCCGCTGGTTCGCCCATCTGAAGCAGACAGGCAGCGCTTGGTGGTGGGCTTACCTTTGAAAGGCGGGAGGGAACAGATGGGTCGGTCCAAAGGTTCAAGCGCATGCGTATGCGGCACACATCAATCCTTAGTCTCGTTACGTTGTTGAGACCATCACACGCGCGTTTATTCATTCTTGTCGGGGCAGTTCTGACCTGCGGATCTCTGACGCAAGCGCTCGCGAACGAAGCTCATGATCACGCCTCGCACCTTGGGCGTGGCTGGAACGCGGAGCGCGATTTCGGGCATGGCTGGGGCTGGGACCCGTCCGTCGGTTACTACGAGGGACCTTTTTGGGGTCGCAAGGGCAAAGGGTACTTCCGCTGTTTTGACCCGGGTTATGGCTGGCATTCGTGTCCATTCGATGGAGTGTTGGCGGACCGGCCTGCAAGGTGGGCTGGCTTTTGGCGTCGTCGGTCGTGACATAGGTGCTCTAAGTACGCGCGCTCGACAAAGAGCGGCGTCTTCCGACAGAGCTTAAAGAAAGGCCACCCAATGCAGGTGGCCTTCCAATTCGCTGTCTCTCGGATAAAGCGACTAATAATCCATGTCGCCCATGCCGCCCATGCCGCCTGGGGGCATGGCAGGCGCCTTTGGCTTCGGTTTCTCCGCCACCATAGCCTCGGTGGTGACGAGAAGTCCCGCGACGGACGCAGCATCCTGCAGGGCGGTACGTACCACCTTGGCTGGGTCAATCACACCTTGCTTGACGAGATCGCCGTACTCGCCGGTCTGAGCGTTGTAGCCGAAGGCGTAATCCTTGCTGTCAAGGATCTTGCCTGCCACCACAGCCCCATCTTCGCCTGAGTTTTCGGCAATCTGGCGTGCAGGCGCCTGCAACGCGCGTCGTACAATATTGATGCCGATGCGCTGGTCGTCATTGGCGGGCTTAAGCCCATCCAGGACTTTCAACGTACGCAGCAATGCCACACCACCGCCTGGTACGATGCCTTCCTCGACTGCTGCGCGGGTCGCATTGAGCGCATCATCGACACGGTCCTTCTTTTCCTTCACTTCGACTTCAGTCGAGCCGCCGACCTTGATCACGGCAACGCCGCCAGCGAGCTTGGCAAGCCGCTCTTGCAGCTTCTCCTTGTCGTAGTCGGAGGTCGTGTCCTCAATCTGCTGCTTTATCTGGGCGATGCGAGCCTCGATATCTTTTTTCTTGCCCGCGCCGTCGACGATAGTCGTGTCATCCTTGGTGATCGACACGCGCTTGGCACGGCCGAGCATGTCGATGGTCACGTTCTCGAGCTTGATGCCGAGATCCTCGGAGATCGTCTCGCCGCCGGTGAGCACGGCGATATCTTGCAGCATGGCCTTGCGGCGATCACCGAAACCTGGCGCCTTGACAGCAGCGACCTTCAAGCCGCCGCGTAGCTTGTTGACCACGAGCGTTGCGAGCGCTTCACCCTCGACATCCTCGGCGACAATGAGCAATGGACGACCAGATTGGACCACCTTCTCAAGCAGCGGCAGCAGAGC
>Ga0070663_100002000_pt1 | contig 11385 bp, 16 predicted proteins | sample KBSC63metaG_FD_65646 | JGI IMG/M metagenome (GOLD analysis project Ga0070663, IMG submission 65646) | Corn rhizosphere microbial communities from Kellogg Biological Station, Michigan, USA - KBS C6-3 metaG | ecosystem: Host-associated > Plants > Roots > Rhizosphere > Soil ...
GCACTGGGCTGGGCGGCTTCAGAGCGCTCCAGAGATTTTCAGGTGCGGAAAATCACGGCTCGACCCGACGGGGGCGGTGGCATCGTGTCGCTGGTGGGTTTTTCTACGGCCTCGTTATGCAGTCAGAGATCGCGGCATCGGCGCGGCGTTCATCCGATATTCACGGACAACGGGAGCTGGTATGCTGCTGAATGCATCGCAGCGATCGCACCTCCGGGAAGGCGATACTCCCGAATCGGGCCGGGCATCGCGCGCGCAGCGGGACTGGGGCCCCTGCCTGCTGGAGCCTGGCGCACCAGAACAACAGTCGACGCGAGGCAGCCTGCATCCGTGTCCGCACGGTCCCGGCGTCTGCAGCGCTGCAGCTCCGCAGCGGACCAGAGCTCAACTCGAACATCACTGGCTGGCTGACGCGCGGCCGAATGGGCGATTCTGATGTCCAAGACCGGAAATGCAGGCGACTTCCGGATCCACCGCAGCAGTATCCGTCGGGTTTGCCAACTGTAACCATGGGTGGTAACATGTTCAGGTGGGCAAAGTTCGCCGAGAGAACTATGTCTTCCTGACGTGGAAGGGCGACCACAGCCCGCGACATGTCCACGTCTACCGGGACGGCAAGCTCGTCCTCAAGTGGAACCTGGACGAGCACGTACCCATGAAAGGAAAGCCGACGGCACGGCTCGTGCGACTCATACAGGAACTCGACAAGGAAGGCGCGCTGTGAAGATTCGAGACGTAGTCGTCAACAACCGCAAAGGGCAACTCGAGCTGGTGGTGCGCGCGGGAAAGATCTATCCGTTCCCGTATTCGAAGTTGTCGCCCCGGCCCTCATCGAAGGACCGAATTCGAGAAGCAGTGATCGACAAGGAACTCGGTGGTGAAGCCGTGACCTATGTCTTGGAATCGGGAGCTGAAGGCAGCGTCCATATCGATAGCGCGCTCGAGTACAATCAGGATCCGAGCTATCTTGCGGAATTACTGAACCACAAGCTCACGGTCGAGGCGCGACGCAGGTTGACTGACTCAGGATTGAGCCGACGCGAAGTTGCTCGACGATTGAATACTTCAGTGCCTCAACTGTACCGACTGCTTGACCCGAGCTACTCTCGCAAGAGCCTGAATCAACTCATCGCGCTTCTTCACGTGCTCGACTGTGAAGTGGACGTCGTCATCCGGCCAAAGGATGCTGCATAACTTGGACGTTGAAGCTGACGGGCATCAGCTCTGAAGGGTTGTGCATCGCTGCCTTGTTGGCTTCGCCCAAGGCAGCGGTCGTTCCGAGTATCTGCGTGGAGCCGAGCCTGATGGGCCCGCAGCTTAACGCCGGTCGTTTTGGGCAGACGAGCATGCAGAGCAGGCATTGCCAGCAAACTATGCGAGGCGCTGCTGCCGATTCGATTGACCAGAGGAGGCTCGTGCCAGCACTGCAGCGCACAGTCACACCTCGCTCAAAAGCCGGCGCCCAGCTGATAACGCACGAGCATTTGCTGAAAGCCAAGCCGCGCGAATGCGGTATGGGCATGCTCATTAAACGCCCAGGTAGATAGTTCGATGGCATTGAGGCCCAATTCGTGGGCATGCGCAATTGCTCGCGTCATGAGCGCCCGAGCGACGCCGCGTTGACGATAGGTCGTGCCGACGACGATTTCGTCGATCTCGCACCATTGGCGTCCAAAGCTATATTGGGTCTCTTCGCGCTGGCGTCGTGTCGCAAGCACGTAGCCGGCGACTATGCCGCGATCTTCCGCCATCCACACGTGGGTGGCTTCCTCCGTCAGCCTTTTTCGTAGCCAGGCGATCAGTTCTTCTGACTTCATCGGCTTGAAGAAATCGGGGCGTTCTTTCACGTGTTGGTCGTGCACCGCCGCCTTGAGCGGCGAGAGGGCATCGACATCTGCCTCAGACGCTCGACGGATATTGAGCATCCCGTCATAGTAACACTCATTGTTCGAGGAATGTCTTACCGAGAGCCGCCCCCGTGAAACAGTTCGAGGACCTCGCACGCGCGAACCCAAGCGGCGTCCAGCGCTTGCGAGATGGACGAACGATGGGTCCGTGTTCGCCACGTCGCAGACTCGGGGAGTCGATCAACTGGCGCGGTCAAGATATCCAACAAACGGAGATGTGGTTGCATCGACAAGCGCCCTTCCATCTGTCGTTCGGACAAGGATTCGCCTGCCTTCCGCGACCAGCGCGAGACGCGCTAGGGGACGCACTAATTCCGCAAAGTGTAGGCGGACGTAGCGCGCTGCCTTTCTGACTGCGAGCAGCGGGACACCGAGCATCGTCGAGTTGGTCGAGCGAGCTCCGTCCGAAGGCTCGCTCAGCTTCTTCGCCGCGGGACCTCTAGAGGACCTTTTGTCGAAGGATGGACCGGATTTCATCGAGCGTGTCGAAGGGCGAGCTGCGACGCAATGAGCGACTTTGCCGCGCGGTCGCTATGCTCCGCCGCTTGGGGATGACCGATGACGTGTGGGGGCGCGTGCAAGCGATTGCGTCGCGCCGGTCCCGCACTGAAAGCTCCTGTGCATTGCGTGCTGCCATTCGGTTCTCGACCATCTGCTGCCGAACCAGGTCGTTAGCCGGTCAAATTCTGACGGAAGCGTTCGTTCTGCGAAGTCTGGTAGTCGCCGCGGCGCGGACTTAGACTCGCCGCATGGGACTCTTGACCTTCAGCATCAATGTCACCCTGGACGGCTGCGTCGACCACCAGGAGGGAATCGCCGACGACGAGACACACGCCTTCTTCACCCGCCTCCTGGACGAGGGCGGGGCGATGCTGTGGGGCCGCGTCACCTACGAGATGATGGAGAGCTACTGGCCGGCGGTCGCCCGCGGCGACGAGGTGGCGCCGCCGGCGCTGCGCGAGTGGGCGGTCAAGCTGGATGCGAAGCCGAAGTACGTGGTGTCGTCGACGCGAAAGGACTTTCCGTGGACCAACAGCCATCACATCGCCGGCGACCTGCGCACGGGCGTGCAGAAGCTCAAGGACGCGACCCCGGCGGGTGTGCTCCTCGGTAGCGGCAAGCTCGCGACCGAGCTGGACCGGCTGGATCTGATCGACGAGTACAGGTTCCTTGTCCACCCCAGGATCGCCGGCCACGGCCCGACGCTGTACCAGAGCGGGCTGCCCAGCACGCGACGGCTCGAGCTGGTCTCGGCGAAGCCGCTCCGCGGCGGCGCGGTCGCCATGCACTACCGGCGCGCGCGCTGACCCAGAGTCGCCCCACCGCGCCCAGCTGACTGAAGCGAGCCTAGCTCTGCTGCGTCGCCTCGACCCAGGCAAGGTATTCGTCGTTCACGTATCCGGTCACATATTCGCCGGTGAAGCAGCTCATCTCTAGCTCGGTCACTCGAGAGCCCTCGGTGATCGCTGCGCGCATGTCCTCTACCTCCTGGTAGATGAGGTAGTCTGCGCCGAGCTCGGCCGCGATTTCGGGGATGCGCCGACCGTGGGCGATGAGCTCGCGCCGCGAAGGCATGTTGATGCCGTAGACCTGCGGAAAACGCACCGGTGGCGCCGCCGAGCAGAAGGTGACCTTGCTGGCACCGGCCGAGCGCGCCATCTCGACGATTTCACGGGAGGTGGTGCCGCGCACAATCGAGTCGTCGACGATGAGCACGTTCTTGCCGCGAAACTCGCGGCCGAGGGCGTTCAGCTTCTGCCGTACGGACTTCTGGCGCTGAGCTTGCCCGGGCATGATGAACGTGCGCCCCACGTACCGGTTCTTGAAGAAGCCTTCGCGGTACTCGATGCCGAGCTTCTGCGCGACCTGCATGGCCGCCGGCCTGGAGGAATCGGGAATGGGCATGATGACGTCGATGTCACCGCGGGGGGCATAGCGCGCGATGGTGTCGGCCAGGCGGTTGCCGAGCCGCAGCCGCGCCTCGTACACGGAGATGCCAGACATGACGGAGTCTGGACGAGCGAGATAGACGAACTCGAAGGCACAGGGGACGAGGCGCGGGTGCTTGGCGCACTGGCTCGCGAACATCTCTCCGCCGTTGGTGATGAAGACGCACTCGCCGGGCGCGACGTCGCGCACGGACTCGTAGCCGCCGCTCTCGTGCAGCAGGGATTCGGACGCGATGGCCCACTCGACGTGGCCGTCTTCCGCCACCCGCTTTCCGATCGTGAGCGGGCGGATTCCGAACGGATCGCGGAACGCGATCAAGCCATGGCCGGCGATCAAGGCGATGACGGCGTACGAGCCGCGAACACGCTCGTGTAGCTCGGCGACGCTCGCGAAGATCTGCTCCGGTGTCAGATCTCCGTGGCGCGCGACCTGGTGCAATTCGTGTGCGAGCACGTTGAGCAAGAGCTCGGTGTCCGAGTTCGTGTTCAGGTGCCGGCGATCGACCTTCAGCAGCTTCTGCGTCAGCTCGCGCGTGTTGACGATGTTGCCGTTGTGGACGAGCGTGATGCCATAGGGCGCATTGACGTAGAACGGCTGCGCCTCGCTGGCCTCGGAGGCGTTGCCGCTCGTGGTGTAGCGCACGTGGCCGATGCCGACGTTCCCCTTCAGGGTTCGCATGTCGCGCGTGCGAAAGCCCTCACGCACGTAGCCCTTCGCCTTGTGCATGTGGATGCGCGCGCCGTCTGCCGTCGCGATGCCCGTTGAATCTTGCCCCCGATGCTGCAGTAGCGCGAGGCCGTCGTAGAGCTCCTGGCTCACCCCTGTCGAGGACAGCAGACCGACGATGCCGCACATGGGTGCGAGTCTGGCACGCCCGACGGCGCCCCAGCAGGCTTTTTGCCAGCCGTCGACGGCCAATTTAGCCCGGGCACTCGCTGGAAGCCCGCCCCCGATGCACCGACGAGCCCCCGAAGCTCAGCCGGAGACGCTGCCGAGGCGAAACTCGTCTATCACGGGGATGGCCTCCGTCACCGCCTGGTCGGCGCCGGTCTCTGAGCGCCGCATGACTTGGATGATGAACTCGACCATCGAGTTCCCTCCCTGCGGTCGTTCGCCAGACCTCTTGGTGAGCGGGCGAGCGGCACTCAGTGGCACACAGTGGCTCAAGGGGTTTCTAGTGATCTTGCCCACTTCAACCCGGCACGGAGCTTGCTGACTTCGTTGCATGGAGTCTTCGCTCATTTATCGCTGTTTCGTTTTGGTCCTCGTGCTCGGGTGCTCCGGCGCGTCTACGCGAGTTGATGGCGCGGCTGAAGGCGAGTCGGCGCGCGTGCAGCCCGACGGCGACTCCGAGCCGGAGAGTGTCGCTTCGACGGAGGCCGTTGCTGCAACGACTGTTTCGTATCAGGCCTCAACGACTTGGATCAATCATTACCAGGTGCCCTGCTCGGGGTGGGAGGGTAAGCACTTCTGCTATCTGGTGGCCGATTCAGAGAATGGTCCATGGCGAATGGAGTACGATCCGATTGGAGGCGTCTCATTGGAGTGGGGTCACGTTTACGAGGTCGCACTCGGGTTCGTGGATCAAGGTGACGTCGGTGTCGATGCGCCGTCAATTTCCACGTTTGTGAGTGAGATCCGTACGGACCGCATGGTGGATGTGGGCTCAACCACCTTCGAGTTTCGTGTAGATCCTCAGCTGGGCGAGTTGGGGTATCGGTATCTGACGATGACCGGCGCTGACAGCGGCGAGCTCAGCGATCGCACGCCGTTCGTCTGCGAGTCCAGTCAAGTGTGCGACCTACTCGAAACTGCGTTGGAGGATGACAAACCTTTCGCGGTTTCGTTCGGATATGGCCCAGAGCTACTTCCACTGGTCGCTGTGTCGATCAACCGGTAGCGTGGTGGTCGAGCATTTTGGGTAGACTCGAGGCTGAAGCGCCCGCTGCTCAACGCCAGCCGTTCGGCAGACAGGAGAATGAGAGCTGGTACGGCACGGCGAACGCCGGGCGCACCTTTCTGCAACGCTGGGTGCCTTCTCGCCGACGATCGCCGCAGCTGGCTCGTTCGTGTCTCTCGGGCGCGGCGTACGCCAGTTTCGCCCGCAGCCGCAGGCGCTGAGCCCAGGCTCGTGACGGGCCAGCGCGGCGAGCGGTCGAAGCCCGCGCCCTTGGCCACGTGTCGATGGGCCTCTACTCGCTCAGCGCGCTCGGAGCGGATGCAGCCCAGCTCGAGCGCTTCGCCGACTCCCACTGGGCTCGGCTCGAGCTTTTGCCCGCTGAGCCCGGGCCCACCATCGGCGCCCACGCTTGGAAAACGCGCCTCGGCCAACGCGACGCCATCAACGCCTACCGAGCCTTCTTCACGCAGGCCATCGCACGCCACGGGCGCAACGCCACACTGCGCAAGGATCTGCCCGACCTCCTTCCCGGTATCGGATCCGGCGGTTTCCATGCGCTGATCCGCACCGGCTACGGCGTGCGCTTCGGCGACGATCGCGAGGTCGCTGACGGCCTCGCCTACTGGGCCACCGCTTTCGTTCCGCTGGGCCCCCTCGGCGCCGCTGGCACGGAGCGCGATCGGCCTGTGCCTGGAACGAGAGCCTGGCGCGCGCCCGAGCGAGCCTCGACGAGCACTAAATCAAGCTCGTCGAGGTCGCGCATGAACAGAGCGCCTTCTACGCCGACCCGCTCTACCGCCGCGCGGCAGCGCTACGGGTCAAGTTGATCCAGAGCGGTTGAGCGCGCTGGGCAGGCTTCAGCCTCGGCGGCCCGCCCCCGCCATGTCGCACGTTGGCGAGGAGAAGAGCGCCATCAGGCGCACGGCTCAGGTTCGCGCGAAGTAGTCGGGCTACCCACAGCCAGGATCGGGAAGCGGGACATGGGCGTGAAGAACTATCTCGTCGAAGGGGCTTCTGGATCCGGCAAGACCTCAGTGTGCGATGAGCTGCAACGGCGTGGCTACCACGCCATCCACGGCGACAGGGAGCTGGCTTATCAGGGTGATCCCGAAACCGGTGAGCCTCTGGATGGCTTCGCCCACGAGCACCATATCTGGGACGTCGAAAAGGTGAGGGCCTTGGCGACCGATCAAAGTCACGCGGCGTCGTTCTTCTGCGGCGGCTGCAGGAACTTCGAGCGCTTTGCGGAACTGTTCGATGGAGTATTCGTTCTCGAGGTCGATCTGGACACGCTCCATCGGCGCCTCGCGGCCCGACTTGAAGGCGAGTGGGGCGGACGAGCCGGCGAACGAGAAGTCATCGCTCGACTACACGCGACGAGAGAAGACGTTCCAAAAAACGCAGTCACAATCGACGCTACCGTACCCGTCGCACGCGTCGTGGACGGATCTTCTACCTGTGCCGAAGAGCGCAGCAGGCGCGCTAGGCCATCCGCAGAGGCAGCCTGTCGGGGACGAGAGCTGCGGACGCCCCGTACGCTCGCATGGCCTCCGTTGCTTCGCGAAAGTAAGTGCTCAGACGTGCGGCGGGCTCTCGCGGGATGCCGCAGTCCGCGAGCGCACGATCGAAGAGGCGAAGGCAGGCCTCGTCGAGATTGACGTGCTCGCCGTTGCCGGCATGGATACGCTGGACGTAGGACTCGTCGCCGTAGCCGCCCGTGTAGAGCGCGGGCCCTCCGGTCACCTCCGCGAAGTAGGCGGCTAGGCGTTCCGTGTGCTGCGGGTGAAGCCCACAGTGTGTGAAGGGATGTTCCGCCACCGGATCGGCGACGCAGAGCTCATGCCAGCGCCGGCACACGGCGAGGATCGCGTCGAAGCCGCCGAGCTCTGCATACAGCGCCATGCCGTCATACTGCCGTGCAACCGTCGCTGCGGCTACACAAAAGCGGGCGCAGCCGTCGCACTCGAACGGCAAATGGTATCCGCGCTGCGCGGATGGCGGAGCTCGTCCACGCACGAAATCCGGGGCTTCGCTGCGGTGAGAGAGCTCGCCCGTGTGCGGCGCTCGGCGGCCTCAGAATGAGCCCGATGACGGCCACGGCGCTTGCGCGCCGCGGCCGTGGTGTGGCTCCGGGACGGGCCTACCGACTGCGACTCAGCTACACTGAGCCTCAGCCGATGGATCCATACGAGTTCTTTCCGGGCGATCCGCCCATCGCCGATCTCCTGTCGCCGCTGGGTCTTGGCATCGCCGTCGCGATGGCAGTCATCTCACTACTCGGTTTTGGACTGATTCGATGGGGCGCCGTGCAAAGGATCGGGCGCTATGCTCAGATCGGACTGGTCGCGTAAAATTGGAGCGTCATGCCGCAATCCGGAGAACACGTGAGGCCACGAGCTCTGCAGGCAACAGTCGCCCATGAGCTACCCTTCGACAGACAACTCAGGCGAGAACATGAGCACCGTTTATGACCAGAATGTCGATTTCTACATCGACTTTGTTGATCGCGGGCTGAACTCGGATCGTTATCTGCCACTGCTCGAGCTGATGACCGACCTGATCGGCGCGCGCCTCAACGGCGCGCGCGTCTGCGATCTGTGTTGTGGCGAAGGCTACCTCGGGCGCCATCTGGTGGCGCATGGCGCGCGTGAGGTCGTGGGCATTGACGCCTCGGCGGAACTGATCGGGCATGCAAGGGCACGCGCGAACTCGGCCAGCCTGACCTATCATCGGGATGACGCGCAAGCGCTCTCGTCGCTGACAGACGGCACGTTTGACGTCGTCGCTTCGCAGCTCGCAATCATGGACGTCGCCGATCATCGCGCGTTGTTCAGCGCCGTGCGCCGGGTGCTGGTGCCTCACGGTGTGTTTGTGTTTTCGACGCTGCATCCGTGCTTCAAGGCACGCCCATTCCACGTACGGGACGCGCCGGAGAATCTGCTGGATGAGAATGGTGAGCCGCTCGGCGTGGTGATCCGCCGTTATGCGTCGGAGGGACATTTCAAGTCCGGTGGTGATGGTGTGCGGGGGCACATGGGATCGTATCACCGCATGCTGTCTAGCTATGTCAACGAGCTCATCCGCGCCGGCTTTGTGTTGGAACGCATGGAAGAGCCTCTCGATGGCCCGGCGAACGGTGCGCTGTTTTCCGAAGTGCCAATGGTCTTGGTCGTCGCCGCCAGGGCGAACTAGGCTTTGCGCCTCGTAGCGCGTCCGCGGCTTCCGACCTTCCGCTTCGCCAGCCGTACGGGAAGCTGCAGAAAGCGGCCGTACCGCTCGAGCTCTTTTTCGAGCGCGCTTCGGGTGGTGGGATCGAGCGGCCGTGCCAGGTGAATATCTACCAGCGCCTCCTCGGGATTGAGGACGAGCACCTTCCTGCTCTCGGTGTAACCGATGATGTATTCGTCGAACGCTTGGAGCAGGTGCACGCGCGTTTCGCCCGTCGCTCGGCGGGCGGGGGCCTCGAGCATCCAGTGAGTGCAGCCGCCCGCTTCCAGTCGGCGCAACCCCTTGCCCTTCAAGAGCTCCAGCCCGTGCCGAGCCTGCGCGGCCGTCAGGCTCGACCACCATCGGCGCTGGTGATGCGCCCGCGACTGCGCTGGGCGATCGACCACTTCGCAACTCCGAACTCCTGGGCCTGCACCGCCCCCAGCCAGCCCACGACCGCCTCCGGCGTGGACAGCGGCGCACCGGTCAGGTGTTGCCGCCGCAGTCGGAGCCGGGCGATGTCCTCGTCCTTCACTTGTTTCGGACGCAGTCTCGCGCCGCGTGAGCCGCCCGGGCAAGGGTCCGTGGGGGCTCGCTGCTGAGTTCCGCGGTCGCGCCGCCCGGGGCCACCGTGGTAGCCTGTTTCATGTTCAGCCATGCACCGGCGGATTACCTGTGCCCCTTCTGCATCGTCGTTTCCGGAAGGGATAACCCGGCTCCCTACGTGGGGCAGGCTGACGTGGTGCTGCGCACCGGTCAGGCAACGGCCTTTGTCAGCTCGAGTTGGTGGCCCAACAATCCGGGACACGTCTTGGTGGTGCCCGACGCGCACGTCGAGAACATGTACGATTTGACGCCGGAGTTGGGGGCCCAGGTTCTGGACGCGGCGCGAAGGATCGCACTCGCCTTCAAGGCTGTGTATCGGTGTGCTGGGGTTTCAACGCGGCAGCACAACGAACCCGCGGGAGGCCAGGAGGTTTGGCACTATCACCTTCACGTCTTTCCGCGGTACGAAGCCGACCAGTTGTACGCGCGCGATGGCGAGCGTCGCACGGTGAGCCGGGACGAACGGGCTGGGTACGCCGAGCGACTGAGACGATTCTTGCATCACTGCGGGTGAACGGCGGGAAGTTCAAGGCGCCCGGTGACTACCTGATCCGCCAGCTCCCACAGCTATTTCGAGACCAGGGCATCCACCTCGACCTCGACCAGAAACTCGGGGCGAATGAGACGCGCCACCTCGACACAGGTGGCTGCGGGATCGACGCCCTCGAATGCTTCTCGGTGTGCGCTAGCGAACTCTTCGAAGCGCGCAATGTCGGTGACAAACGAACGAGTCCGAATCACATCGCTCAAGTCGGCATCCAGCTGCTGAAGCGCTGCCTGAATGCGTTGAATGCACGCTTGGGTCTGGCGATAGAGGTCTCCAGCACCGATGACGTTGCCAGCTTCGTCCACCGCAACTGTCCCGGAAACGACGATGGTATTCCCTACTCGTTTGGCCCGGCAGTACGCGGCTTTGGATTCCCAGGGCCTACCGGTATAGACATTCTTTATCATACGCTGCTCATCTACTATCGACGCGGGCGCTTGCAAGGACCGGGTTAGCGATCGCCAAACGAACGGCCGTTGCGGCTGGTCCACTCTTTCAGGGCTTGGATCCGCTGGCCAGCAGCGCCGGCATCGGCAATTCGTAGCCGTCTCCCTGGCGATAGGCGCTGATCTCCTCGCGCACAGCGGCTTGGATTCGGGCTGTCTGCTCCGCAGACTGCGCCTGAAGAAGCGCACGCATGCGCACCGTCGCACGCCGGAATGCCACGAGGATGTGTTCCGGCTCCTTCAGGTGCCAGACTTGCGGGACGTACGCGACCGCCGGGTTTTCGAAGCCCGCGGCGCGCAGCAGCTCCTCGGCGCGCTCTGGCTCACTGAGCCCGAAAAAGTCTGGACCGGCGGGAATGGCGATGTCGGCGCTGCCATGGGCGCGGACGGCGCGCAACAAGGCGCCCATCGCCACGACGCGCTCGGGCCGGTCCCAGACCGTAAAAGCAAAACGCCCCCCCGGTACGAGCACGCGGCACGCCTCCGCTGCCGCGCCCCTGGCATCGGAGAAATGCAACATGCCGAAGCTGCTTAGCACCGCGTCAAAACTCGCGTCGGGGAAGGGCAGGGCGCACGCATCGGCGACCTCGAAGCGCAGGCCCGGGTAGCGTGCGCGCGCGGCCGCCACCTGCGCGTTCGAAAAGTCGACCCCGATCGAGCTGGCACCGCGCTCGGCGGCAGCCGCCGTGAGAAGCCCGGGACCACAGGCGACATCCAGCACTCGGCAGCCGGTGCCCACCGCGGCCGCGTCCAGCAAGGGCCTGCTAGACTGCCGGGTCAGCTCGGCGATTTCCTGCTCGTAGTGGCGGACAACGTCCGCGT
>Ga0070663_100002018_pt1 | contig 11343 bp, 3 predicted proteins | sample KBSC63metaG_FD_65646 | JGI IMG/M metagenome (GOLD analysis project Ga0070663, IMG submission 65646) | Corn rhizosphere microbial communities from Kellogg Biological Station, Michigan, USA - KBS C6-3 metaG | ecosystem: Host-associated > Plants > Roots > Rhizosphere > Soil ...
TTCACCGACTCCCAGCCGCCGCGCGAGGTGATGCCCATGTCCTTGTGGTCGAAGCCCGCGGAGCCGCCCGAGGCAAACGCATCGCCCAGCCAGTAGCCGTGCGCGATGGAAATGCCATTGGCGATGTCGGAGAACTTGGCGGTGCCCTTGTCGGCGGCGACCACCAGGTACGGGTCGTCCGCGTCGTGGCGCACCACGTCGGCCGGATGCAGCACCTTGTTGGCGGCCGTGTCGATGTTGTCGGTGATGTCCAGCAGGCCGTTCATGAACATCTTGTAGCAGGCGATGCCCTCGGCCAGCAGCGCGTCGCGCTCGGTCGGCGGGCGCTTGACGAAGAAGCCGCCCTTGGAACCCACCGGCACGATCACGGTGTTTTTCACCATCTGCGCCTTGACCAGGCCCAGCACCTCGGTGCGGAAATCCTCGCGCCGGTCCGACCAGCGGATGCCGCCGCGTGCGACCGGGCCGAAGCGCAGGTGCACGCCTTCCACGCGTGGTGCGTACACCCAGATTTCGCGGTACGGCACCGGCTTCGGCACGTCCGGCACCTGGTGCGAGTCGAACTTGTAGGCGATGTATTCCGCGGGCTTGCCGTCGTGCAGCTGGAAGTAATTGGTGCGCAAGGTCGCGCGGATCTGCGCCATGAAACCACGCAGGATGCGATCGTCGTCAAGGCTCGACACGTTCACCAGCAACGCCTTGATCGCGCTGAGCAGCCCTTCCACCTGCGCGTCGCGGGGTTTCTCCGTCAATGCTGCGACCCGCTTGACGAAATCCGGATTGGCGTCCAGCACGGCCTTGGGCGTCAGCACGCCCAGCTCGTGTTCCAGCACCTCGCGCGCAAGCTTGCGGCTGGCGGCATCACCGCTTTCGCGCCGGGGGTCGAACTTGGCTTCGAACAGCTCCACCAGCAGGCCCGCGATCATCGGATAGCGGCCCAGCGTTTCCTCCATGTAATTTTGCGAGAAGGTCGTGCCGACCTGCTGCTGGTACTTGGAGTAGCCGCGCAGCATCGCGATCTGGCGCCAGCCGAGGCCGGCCTCCAGCAGCAGCGAGTTGAGCCCGTCGTTCTCGGCCTGGCCATGCCAGATGGCCGCGAATGCGGCTTCGAAGCGCGCGTGCACGTCGTCCAGCTTGAACTTCAGCGGCACCGCGGGGCGCACCACGAAATCCTGGATGCAGGCATGCGCGCCGTGCAGTTCCAGCGCGTGCACCTGCTCGGTGTCGACCTTGAGGCCCGCGTTTTCCAGCAGCGGCAACGCGTCGGAAAGCGGAATGTCGCTACCCGAGCGGAAGATCTTGAAGTGCAGCTCGCCGGGCTTGCGGTAGGAATCGTAGAAGGCAAGGCGCATGTCCTCGCCCGCCGCGGTCATTTCGGTAAGGATGCCGACGTCCTCCGCCGCGCGCGCCGGCGTCGTGTCCTCGATGTAGCCTGCAGCCAACGTGCTGCCCCAGCGACCCGCGAGCTGCGCGCCGCGCTCCTCGCCCAGCCCGCCCACCAATGCATCACGCAACTCGTCGTGCCAGTTGCGCACGATCGGCGCGAGCTTTGCTTCGAGAGCCTGCTGGTCCACCGCCACCTGCTCGCCGGCACGCGGACGCACCACCACGTGCACGCGCGCCATCGGCGCATCGCCGACCAGCACGGTGGCATCGGCGTGGGCGCCATGCAGTTCATCGCGCAACATGTCCTTGACGCGCTCGCCCACGCTGGCGCTGTAGTGGTCGCGGGGAATGAACACCAGGCACGAGAAGAACCGGCCATAGGCATCGCGACGCACGAACAGCCGCGCCTGGCGGCGTTCGTTGACGTCGAAGATGCCACTGGCCAAGGCGAACAACTCATCGCTGGAAGCCTGCAGCAGCTCATCGCGCGGCAAGGTTTCCAGGATCGAACGGAACGCCTTGCCGGAATGCGACTGCGGACGCAAGCCGGAACGCTTCTCGGCGGTTTCGAACTTCTTGCGTACCAGCGGCACATCCTGCGCCCGGCGCATGTACGAAGTGGAGGTGTACAAGCCCAGGAAACGCGACTCGCCGAGCGGCTTGCCCGCCGCGTCGAAACGCAGCACGCCGATGTAATCCATGTAGCCGGCGCGGTGCACGCGCGAACGCGCGTTGGTCTTGGTCAGGATGATCGCGTCCATCGAACCGGACTGCGGCAAGCGCGTCGCGACCAGGCTTTTGGTGGAACGCGGTGCCGTGGCAAGGTCGGGATTGCGCAAAATGCCCAGCCCGGAGCCCGCGCGCGCCTTCAGCAGCTCGTCGCCCTTCTCCGCCACCACGTCGTATTCGCGGTAGCCGAGGAACGTGAAATGGTTGTCAGCCGCCCAGCGCAGGAACGCCTGGCCCTCCGCGATCTCGTCTGCGGACAGCGTGGTGCTGTCCTGCGGCAGCGCATCGGCGATCGCCAGCATCTTGGCGTGCATGGCCTGCCAATCGTTGACCGCGGCCGCCACGTCCACCAGCGCCGATTCGGCTGCCGCCTGCAGCTTGGCCAGCGTGGCGTCGTCCACGCGGTCGATCTCGGCGTGCATCACCGATTCGGCCTTGCCCGCGCCACCGCACGCCGCCACCGACTGCAGGTTGCCGTTGGCATCGCGGCGCACGTCCATGACCGGGTGCAGCAGCCGGTGCAGGCGCAGGCCCTCGCCGTTGACCACCATTTCCAGCGAATCCACCAGGAACGGCGCGTCGTCGGCGACCACTTCGATCACCGAATGCGCGCTGCGCCAGCCATCGCGCGCGGCGTCGGGGTTGAACGCCCGCACCGACTCGTGGCCCGGCGCGCGCTTGCCGGCCCAGCGGAACAGGTCCGCGCACAGCGCGGCCCAGCCATCGACATCGCGGCGGCTCAGCTCGTCCGGGCCCAACTCGGCGCAGACCAGCTGCGCGAACGCCTCCGCCGTTGCCGCCTTGGCCGGTTCGACCTTGGCACGGACCGCGGCCGCGATCGCAGCCACCACATCACCCCCGGCGGGGGCGCGCAATGCATTCATGTCTACTCGATTTCGACGACTGGAAGGGAACGCCTAGGATACCGCCACCCCCCAAATCCAATCCACCCCCGAGGCCTGTGAAAATCCCGCCGCGCGCCGCTTTCGCCGTGCCAGGCCGTGCCACTGCCAGTCGCGGGAAAACGCCGCCAGACATACCAAAGCGCGTATGTCGAAACCGCGCAAAACGTCGATCAGGTCTGCTTTTGACCATGCCGGAGGGCCGCTGGCGGGAGGCCCTCGCATCATCGGCGCCAGCGTGCGCGCCACCGCAACCTGCAGCCATTCCGGAGGTTAAGCATGCGGGAACCCCAAGCCCAATTGCCAGGGCCCACCTGCCCCGGACCCACCCATCCCAAGCCAACCCATCCGCGTTGTACCTGCACCGGGTCAGCCGGCAGCTGGGCCTGCCGCGGCGGGTGCTGGTGATGGCCGCGTTGGCCTTGGCATTGATCTGCTGCTGGCGTTTGCGCTGTTCCAGAGCGCGCAGCACTACCGGCGGTGCAGAGTCGACGCTGGTGCTGAGCGACGCCGACCACGCCCAGGCGTGCGCCCGCGCCGGAGCCATCCGCAAGGCCACCGCCGAACTGATCGTCCATTACCGCGCCACTTGCAGGGCGCCGTGGTCAACGGCAACCCCTCGTCCCCGTTGTGCTGGGGAATGCCCATTTGCAAATTCGGTGCAGCAAGACTGGCGACGTGTGCGGCGAATCGGTGGATAATGGAGAATTAATAACCTGTCGAGTAGAGAAACCTCGATGACGAATTTGTTGTGTCGTACCGCCGGCAGCCTGGGCCTGGCATTGGTGTTGGGCGCGTGCAGCCACTCGGCCCCTCCGGCACCGGCACCCCAGGAAGTCGGCACCGTCACCGCGACCCCGCAGAACGTGCCGCTGTCCAAGGATTTCGTGGGCCGCCTGTCGGCCTTCCGGACCGCCGCCATCAACGCCCGCGTCGCGGGCGTGCTGCTGAAGCGCACCTACAAGGAAGGCAGCGAGGTCAAGGCCGGGCAACTGTTGTTCCAGATCGACCCCGCGCCGTACAAGGCGGCGCTCGACAACGCGCGCGCGCAACTGGCGCAGGCGCAGGCGAGCTATGCCAACGACCGCGTCAAGGCCCGGCGCTCGCGTGAGCTGGCGCCCAAGGGGTACATCTCCAGGACTGACCTCGACAACGCGCTGGCTGCCGAACGCACGGCCAAGGCCGCAGTGCAGGCGGCACAGGCCAACGTCGAGAGCGCGCGGATCAACCTTGGCTACGCCAGCGTCACCTCGCCCATCGCCGGGCGCGCTGGCGAGCAGCAGGTGACCGAGGGCGCACTGGTCGGCCAGGGCACCGACACCCTGCTGACCACCGTCGACCAGATCGACCCGCTGTACGTGAACTTCACCATCAGCGTGGGTGAACTGGACGAACTGCGGCAACTGCAGCGCAATGGCCGCGTCAACCTGTCGACGCTGGACCAGGCCGGGGTCAAGGTCACGCTGCCGAACGGCACGCCCTATCCCGAACCCGGCAAGCTGGATTTCTCGTCGGTCAACGTCAACCCTGCCACTGGCGCGGTCAACATGCGCGCGCTGTTGCCCAATCCACAGCACACGCTGCTGCCCGGCAGTTACGTCAACCTCACGGTCGACATGGGCGAGCGCCCCAGTGCGTTCCTGATCCCGCAGGCCGCGGTGCAACGCGACATCAAGGGCAACTACGTGCTGATCGTCGGCAAGGACGGCAAGGTCGCGCACCGGGACATAACCACCAACGGCACCTCCGGTGTGGACTGGATCGTCACCAAGGGACTGGCGGCCGGCGACCAGGTGATCGTATCGGGCATCCAGATGGTGCAGGAAGGTGCGCCCGCCAAGGCGACGCCGTGGCAGCCGCCGGCTTCCGGCGGTACGGCGGCGGTATCCACCCCCGCACCCGCCAGCACCGCTGACGGCGCGTAACGGGACTCTCCATGTCGAATTTCTTCATCGACCGGCCCATCTTTGCCTGGGTCATCGCCATCCTGATCACGCTGGGCGGCGCGCTGGCGATCCTGAGCCTCGGCGTGCAGTCCTACCCGGACATCGCACCGCCCGAGGTGTCCATCACCGCGCGCTACCCCGGCGCCAGCGCCAGCACCGCCGAGGGTTCGGTGACCGAAGTCATCGAGCAGCAGCTGACCGGCATCGACCACCTGCTGTATTTCAGTTCCAGCACCAGCTCCAACGGCCGCGTCCAGATTTCGCTGACGTTCGAGCCGGGCACCGATCCGGACATCGCCGCGGTCCAGACGCAAAACCAAGTGACGCGCGCCGAGCCTTTGTTGCCGCAGGCGGTCCTGCAATCCGGGATCGTCGTTGCCAAGGCCAATCCGGACACGTTGATGGCAGTGGCGCTGGTTTCCACCAATCCCGCCATCAACCGCGACCGCCTGAACGACATCGTGGCCTCGCAGGTGTTGAACCCGATCTCGCGCGTGCAGGGCGTGGGCACCACCCGCCAGTTCGGCGCCGAATACGCGATGCGCATCTGGCTCAACCCCGAGAAGATGCACGGCTACGGCCTGTCGGCCACCGACGTGCTGAACGCGGTGCAGGCCCAGAACATCCAGGTCGCCGCGGGCACCCTGGGCGCCGATCCTGCGGTCAAGGGCTGGGGCTTTACCGCGAACGTCGCGGGCGAAGGCCTGTTCTCGACGCCCGAGCAGTTCCTCAACATCATCCTGCGCGCCAACCCGGACGGCACGGTGGTCAAGCTGGGCGATATCGCGACCGCGGAATTCGGGCCGCAAAACTACGGTTTCGACACCACCTACAACGGCAAGCCCATCGGCGCGTTCGCGATCCAGACGCTGCCGGGCGCGAATGGGCTGCAGGTGGCCAAGGCCGTGCGCGCCGAGATGGCGAAGCTGGCGGTGGGCTTTCCGCAAGGCGTGACGTGGTTCGTCCCCTATGACACCACCACCTTCATCACGATCTCCATCAACGACGTGCTGAAGACCCTGGTTGAGGCGCTGATCCTGGTGTTCGCGGTGATGCTGGTGTTCCTGCAAAACCTGCGCGCCACCCTGATTCCAGCGTTGGTGATACCGATCGCGTTGCTGGGCGCCTTCATCGGCATGGCGGCGATGGGCTTCACGATCAACCAGCTCACGTTGTTCGGCATGGTCATGGCCATCGGCATCGTGGTCGATGACGCGATCGTCGTGATCGAGAACATCGAACGCATCATGAGCGAGCAGGGTCTGTCGGCGCGCGACGCGGCCCGCAAGGGTATGGGTGAAATCTCGGGCGCGGTGGTGGCGATCACGGCCGTGCTGCTGGCGGTGTTCGTGCCGTCGGCGCTGCAGTCGGGTTCGACCGGCATCATCTATCGCCAGTTCGCCCTGACCATCGCGATATCGATGTTCTTCTCGGCGTTCCTGGCGCTGACCTTCACGCCCGCGCTGTGCGCCAGTTTCCTGAAGCCCGCCGACGACAAGCCGAAGAACGTCTTCTCCCGCAAGTTCAACCAGCTGTTCGACTGGACGCACCACACCTACGTCGGACACGTCGCACACGCCGTGCGCCACGCGCCGCGCTGGATGCTGGTGTTCGTGGTGGTCGCGATACTGGCGGGCTTTCTCTATACCCGCCTGCCCGGCAGCTTTTTGCCGCAGGAGGACCAGGGCTACCTGATGGCCACGGTGCAACTGCCGCCGGGCGCGACCAAGCAGCGCAGCGAGGTCGTGATGCGCCAGATGTGGAGCGTGCTGAAGCAGGATCCCGCCGTCGAAAGCGTGATGCAGATCGTCGGCTTCAGCTTCGTCGGCTCGGGCGAAAACAACGGCATGGCCTTCATCAAGCTGAAGGACTGGGGGCAGCGCAAATACACGGCCGAAGAGCTGATCCCGCGCTTGAACGCACAATTGCACCAGAAGATCCGGGATGCGTTCATCATCGTCGTCAACCTGCCGACCGTGCACGGCCTCGGCCAGTTCGGCGGCTTCGACATGTACCTCGAAGACGTCAGCGGCCAGGGTCGCCCGGCGCTCGACCGGGCGCTGCAAACCGTCCTCACCAAGAGCAAGCAGGAGAAGGCGCTGGTCAACGTGCGACCCAACCAGCTGCCTCCGGCGCCGCAGCTTGATTTCAACATCGACCGCGTGCAGGCGGCCTCGATGGGGTTGTCGGTCTCCGACGTCGCCAACGCCGCCAGCCTGATGCTGGCGCCCACCAACGTGGGACAGATGTTCGCCGAGGGCCGCGTGAAGTTCGTGATGATGCAGGCCGCGGCGCCCTTCCGGATGGGCCGCGACGCCTTCAGCAAGTTCTACACGCCCAGCAGCACCGAGAAGAATCCCGACGGCACGCCGGCGATGATCCCGATCTCCAACGTCATCCACAGCCACTGGGAGATGGTTTCGCCCTCGCTGTCGCGCTTCAACGGCAACCCCGCCATCGAGGTCGTGGGCGACGCCGCGCCGGGCTTCCAGTCCGGACAGGCGATGGACGCCATCGGCAACATCGTTACGCGCGACCTGCCGCACGGCTTCAGCTTCGACTGGACCGGGCAGTCCTTCCAGGAAGTGGAGTCCAGCAGCGGCGCACCGATGCTGATGGCGCTGTCGATCCTGGTCGTGTTCCTGGCGCTCGCCGCGCTGTATGAAAGCTGGTCGGTGCCCGTCGCGGTGTTGCTGATCGTGCCGCTGACGCTGCTCGGCACCGTGCTGTTCACCATGGCCCGCGGACTTGCCGACGACGTGTTCTTCAAGATCGGCCTGGTCACCGTCATCGGCCTTGCGGCCAAGAATGCAATCCTGATCATCGAATACGCGGTGGCCGCGCAGAAGCAAGGCAAGTCGCTGCGCGAGGCGACGCTGGAGGCGTCCCGCCTGCGCTTCCGCCCGATCCTGATGACCTCGTTCGCCTTCATCCTGGGCGTGTTCCCGCTGTTCATCTCCAGCGGTGCCGGCGCCAACGCACGCCACGCGATCGGCACCGGCGTGATCGGCGGCATGTTGTTTGCGACGATCTTCGGCCTGCTGCTGATCCCGGTGTTCTACATCGTGGTGCGGCGCCTCGCGGGCGACAAGCTGGACAACTGACGCAACCCCGGCCATGCGCCGGGGCTGTCCGCGGTGCTCCCCCGTGCAGGCATGACGCTTGACCCATGCGCCGGTGCGCCGGGTCAACCCATAATGGCTGACCTTGGCCATCACAGAAGTTGCGATGACGATTTCGCCGCTACGCTGCGCCGGCGTGGCATGGCTGGTGCTGGCGGTCGGCGCCTGCAGCCAATCCGCGCCGCCGACACCCGCGCCACCGGAAGTTGGGGTGGTGACCGCACGCGCCACCGACAAGCCCGTCACGCGCGACTACCCCGGCCGCCTCGCCGCGACGCTGGTCGCGCAGGTGCGCGCACGGGTCGAGGGCATCGTGCTGCAACGCACGTACAAGGAAGGCTCCGACGTTGCGGCCGGCGACGTGCTGTTCAAGATCGATCCGGCGCCGCTGGAGGCCAGCCTGCGCCAGGCGCAGGGGCAACTCGCGCAGGCGGAAGCCACCGCGCGCAACGCGCGGCTGAACGCGACACGCAGCCAGGAGCTGGGCGCCAAGGGCGTCCTTGCCCGACAGGACGTCGACAACGCCGTGGCCGCGGCCGCGGCCGACGCGGCCGCAGTGAAGGCGGCACGCGCCAACGCCGAGAACGCGCGGATCAACCTCGGCTACGCCACCGTCACCGCTCCCATCAGCGGGCGCGCCGGCCGCGCGAACGTCACCCAGGGCGCGCTGGTTTCACCCACCGACACTCATCCCCTGACCACGCTGCCGGTGATCGACCCCATCTACGCCAACTTCAGCGAGCCGATGGCGGAAGTGGAAGTGCTGCGGCGGGCCGAGCAATCCGGCAACCTCGTGCTGGCTGCGCCCGACCAGGCGCGGGTGCAGATCGTGCTGCCGGACGGCAGCGTCTATCCGCACACCGGCACGCTCGACTTCAAGGATCTCGCGGTGGACCCCACCACCGGCGCGGTGGACCTGCGCGCGGTCGTTCCCAACCCGGACCACAGCCTGCTGCCCGGCATGTTCGTGACCATCCGGCTGACGCTGGGCACGCGCCACAACGTCTTTCAGATACCACAGACGGCCGTGTTGCGCGATACGCAGGGTGCGTACGTGCTGGTGGTCGGCAGCGGCGACACGATCGTGCAGAAGCGGGTGCAACTGGGCGCCCAGCGTGGCGCCGACTGGCTGGTTGATGGCGGGCTGGCCGACGGCGACCGGGTCATCGCGTCGGGCGTGCAGAAGGCACAGGTGGGCGAAAAAGTGAAGCCCGCTCCCTACGGCACGCCCGCCGCCACGTCGGCAGGCACGCCCTGAGCCATGCCACAGTTCTTCATCGACCGTCCGGTATTTGCGTGGGTGCTCGCGATCCTGATCACGCTGGGCGGCAGCATCGCGATCCTGAACCTGCCGATCGAGGCCTACCCCACCATCGCGCCACCCAGCGTGCAGGTGCGCGCCAGCTATCCCGGCGCGAACGCGCAGGTGGTGCAAAGCACGGTCACGCAGGTGATCGAACAGAACCTGTCGGGCATCGACAACCTGCTGTATTTCACCTCGTCGTCCAACTCGACCGGTTCGGCCCGCGTCACGCTGTACTTCAAGGCCGGCACCGACCTCGATACCGCCGCGGTGCAGACCCAGAATGCCGTGGCCGCGGCCGAGCCACGCCTGCCGGCCGAAGTGAACGCGCTGGGCGTGACGGTGCGCAAGTCCAACTCCGGCTCGCTGATGGGCATTTCGCTGCAGGGCCGGACCGGCCACTACGACCCCGCCGCGCTCAACAACCTGATCGCGGCGCAACTGGTGGACCCGATCTCGCGCCTCAACGGCGTCGGCACCGTCAACCAGTTCGGCGCGCCCTACGCCATGCGGATCTGGCTGAACCCGCTGAAGCTGGAGGGCTACGGCCTGACCGCGACGGACGTGCTGGATGCCGTGCGCGCGCAGAACGTGATGTTCGCGGCGGGTTCGGTGGGCGCGCAGCCGTCGGTCGCAGGCCAGGGTATCACGGCGACGGTTTCCGCCGAATCGAGTTTTTCGACCCCGCAACAGTTCAAGCACATCATTTTGCGCACCAACCCCGACGGCACCACCGTGACGCTGGGCGACGTGGCGCGGGTGGAACTGGGTTCGAACAACTACAACAGCTTCTCGCGCCTCAACGGCCAGCCGGTGGCATCGTTCAGCATCTCGCTGGTGCCAGGCGCCAACGCCTTGGCGGTGGCCCGGGAAGTGCAGGCGGAGATGGCGGACCTTGCGAAAAACCTGCCCTCCGGCGTCACCTGGAGCATCCCGTTCGAAAGCTACACCTTCGTGCAGGTGTCGATCATCGAAGTGGTGAAGACGCTGGGCGAGGCCATCGTGCTGGTGTTCTTCGTGATGCTGCTGTTCTTGCAGAACCTGCGCGCCACGCTGATCCCGACCCTAGTGGTGCCGGTGGCGCTTACGGGTGCGTTCCTCGGCATGTACGCGTTCGGATTCTCCATCAACGTGCTGAGCCTGTTCGGCCTGGTGCTGGCGATCGGCATCGTGGTGGACGACGCCATCGTGGTGGTCGAGAACGTGGAACGCATCATGCGCGAGGAAGGGCTTCCGGCCAAGGAAGCCACGCGCAAGGGCATGCGGCAGATCACCGGCGCGATCATTGCAGTCACCACCGTGCTGGCTTCGGTGTTCGTGCCGGCCGCGTTGATGCCGGGCAGTGTCGGCGCGATCTACCGGCAGTTCGCGGTGACCATCGCGGTGTCGATGCTGCTGTCCGCACTGATGGCACTCACCTTCACGCCGGCGCTGTGCGCCAGCATCCTCAAGCCCGAGCATGCGCACGCCAACCGCTTCCTGCGCGCCTTCAACCGTGGCTACGAAAGCCTGGCGCAGCACTACCTCGCGCGCCTCGCCAAGGCCGTTCACCATACGCCGCGCTGGATGCTGGGTTACGCGCTGGTGATCGTGGCGGCGGTACTGCTGCTGGCGCACCTGCCCTCCAGCTTCGTGCCGGAAGAGGACCAGGGCGAAGTGCTGGCCACGATCCAGCTGCCGCCGGGTTCCACCGCCCCGCGCACGCTCGCGGTGCTCGAACAGGTCGAGCGCATCGCGCAGAAGAACCCCGGCGTGCAGAACATCTTCGACATCGGCGGTTTCAGCTTCGTCGGCAACGGCGAGAACGTCGGCATGGCGTTCATCCACCTGAAGGACTGGAGCGAGCGTTCCCAGACCGCCAACCAGATCATCGACGAATTCAACCGCGAGTTCGCCAAGATCCGCGACGCCCAGGTGTTCGCAATGAACCGGCCGGTCATCCGCGGCCTCGGCCA